>JACCDU010582133.1_pt1 | contig 17211 bp, 20 predicted proteins | sample 7446081 | NCBI WGS metagenome assembly JACCDU01 (sample SAMN15323447, study PRJNA562643) | freshwater metagenome | isolation source: river surface water | place: USA:Blue River Watershed | collected 2017-08-17
AGGAAACGTGGGGAGAGGACATTGATCTCGTGCTTAACATGCGTCTGCTGTGAGCTGATCGTCCTGCTAGGCGTTTATTACTACGGCTACGACAGCGGCATTCAAAGCGCCATTCAAGCGGCCCCTAGGGCTAAACACGCCACAGGTCTAGAAACAGGGCCCTGAGGGCCATTCACTAGGCGCATAAAAACGCATTCAAGGCAAAAATCGCATTCATAGCGGGTTATGCCTTACCGCCACCATCACCTCGTATGGCTATAGGGCCGTGTTGCTGGGCGCACTGGCCTTATGCGTTAAACGCATAGGCGTGCATAGGTCGCCTAGGGCCGCAGCGCCCACCGCCTAGGGGCCCCTAGGGGCAGGGGTCGCAATAGGGGGCAGTATTGAGAACCCTTGCGGCGCAGCGGTTCTCGGGGATTGCAGCAGAGTCCCCTGCAAGGCCCTGCAAGGGCCCTTAAGTAAAGGTCAACCTAGGACACGGCAACAGGCCAGGGGCCCCTTGCAGGCGATTTAGGGGGCCTTGCTATGTCACAACCCTGCACCTGCCACTATGAAACCCCTTGCGCTGCAACGGTTCTCGGCCCTTCCTTTATGTCACCCGGACGCTAAAAAGGGCCCTTGCGGGCCCCTTGTGGTCTATGGGTGATGGCCTCATCGCAGTTCAGGGCCTTCTCTGCTGCCAAGGGCAGCCAAGCCACCCTCAAACCCAGCACGGTTGATCATCTCAGCATCTGAGAGGCTAGGACCCGGTGCCATCACCTCCCGTAGCTTTGCCAGGGCACTGATCAACCTAGGAAGCTCGCTAGGGGTCGCTTCCATCATCTGGAGTTGCAGGCGATGCAACGCCATCGATGCGGTTTCCGTAAAGGGGTCGGCAGCATTAGGCAAGCCATCCTCTCGGATCTCATCATTAGCGAGGGCCAGGTATCGCCTCGCTTGTCTGACAGACACACCGTAATCAGCCACCAACCGGGAGAGGATCGCAGAGCCTGTCACTCCCTGCAGTCTCATCAGCGCAGCCGCGCCGATCCTCTCGGTTAGCTGCTCATCCGTTGCGCGGGAGCGATCAGACATTATCGCCACCAACCACAGAAGACTCAAGCAGATAGGCGCACAGGTTCGAGAGTGAACGACCCTCAACCATTGCGCGAGCTTGCAGGCGCTCAAACAGCGACGCGCTCATCGTGATTGTTACCCGTTGTGGCTTGCGCTGCAGTGCAGCCAATCTCACAGAAGCTGCAGCGGCGCGATTAGTAGGGGTTCTCATGTTCAAAGGGGGATAAGGGGAAGGGGTAACGGGGTTGGGTCAGGCTGGCCCAACAGAAGCGGGGCGCATCAACTGGTCAGCAGAACCATCAGGCCACGGGTACGGCTCGGTTCGCCAAACTTGATCGGGTGCCAACAGTTGCAAGCCGGTCAGCTCGGCAAGATCTGAGCGGGTCAATGCGTCTGCCGCGTCCCTGAAGTTGAAACACGGCCCGTCGCTCTCGTGTTGAACACACCAACTGAGACCTTGGGCGATGTTGTGCCATAGCGCTCCCATAGCGTCATCACTCACCCTCTCCAACTGCTCATCTGCCCAATAGGAGTCGGCATCAGCAGGAGCGAACTCCTGCAACGCCTTTTCAACCACGCCGCGCCACTCCGCCATCGCCCAGTTCTCCCAAGCTTCCTCCTCCTGCTCGGCTTCAATTTCGCCCATAGCTTCCTCATCAGCGATGGGGTAATCAGCCAAGCTGCCGGCCCATTGATCAGCACACCTAAGCGCGGCCTCATCGCTCTCGTGGATCAGCCAAAGGCGATACCAACCGCAAGCCCAGTGGCCAAACTCATGCTCGCCTGATTCCTCATGCTCGGCTAACGCTTCCAGCTCATCACCAACCACCTTCCAGTTAGAGAGGGTGAGAGCGTCGACGGTATCGCGGCCCATGCTCACAGGGGCCAGGTAGAAGGCGCTCAGATCAGCGCCGGAATAATTAGCAGCACCTCTAAAAGCGGGATCCTCTGATGTCCAGCGCTCGAGATGCTCGGGGGTGTAGGTCATGGCAGTTAGGGGGTAAAGAGTGACGGGGTAAGGTCAGGCAAACTCACGAAAAGCGCTGCGCAGTTCGCGGGCCTGAGATTCCAGCTGATAGGCACGCTCAAAAGCAGCGCGAACTTCCTCGGGGGTAAAGTCCGTCCGGCGTTGCTTGCACCCTTCCAAACGGGTTAACACACCGGCGCCATCAATCCGGCCGAGGTAACAGTCCACCTTCAACGCGCTTGGAAGGTGGCGCAGGTTCAGAACTAAACACCCGTGCCGGCTGTAAAGGTTCAGCCACACCGGGCAGACCGGTTCGGCGTTCTGCAGGTTGTAACCGTGAGCCTGACAGTAGCGTTCAAACTCACCGCGCAACGCGGCAACCATGCCGCCGTAACCGCTCACCTTCCAAGCTTTGCGACCCTGCCAACCGCTTAGGAGGCTGATCAGGTGGCCTTCAATCTCGTTAGCCAGAGCGTTGATAATGTTCTGAGCGGCAACTGCTTCAGGGGTTATAGGGCGGGCCATTGGTGAAAAGGGGTAAGGGCTTAAGGGTTAAGGGTTCAGGTATGAGCCGTACCGTCAGAACAAATGCAGCCGTAAAGGCCGCAGGGAAGCTCACCCTCTAGGCGGATCGCATCACGCCAACGGGCAGCAGACTGACAAGGGATGTCGTCCCAGCGGATCGAGAGAGCGGTCAACAGGTCAAGAACTGGCTTACCCGTCCTGATGCTCCAACCGCCTAACACCCGCCAGACAGCAGGGCTAATGCACTCGAACGCTTCGCTTGTGCTGATGCGCCACGAGCCAGATGAGTCCATCACATCCAAAGAGTCAGGCAGCTGATCGGTATAGGTCAGCTGAGCCAATGAGATAACAACAGGCATGAGCTTGCAGATAAGGGGTAGGGGTAACGGGGTTAGGTCAGCGCAACGCGCAGTGAGCATCGCTTAGGTGGCTCAGCCTGGCCTCCTCGCGGCAGGCTTCCAGGGAGAGATGGTGCGTGATGGCTGCGCAGGTCGCCAAGGTGGCGCCAGTGGCAACCAACTGCAGCGCAATGGCCGCGGCAAAAATGGCAAGGTTGCGGAGCATAAAAAGGGCAAAACAAAGGTCGGACCCCTAAGGGTCTTAAATCCATTGTGCCCTAGGTAAGTTGGGCCTGTAAACCCGCCAACCGACCCAATCCGGGCAAACTAGTATCAGACTAACTTATGTAAGGGTCCGTGCCAGGGAAGCGCGTCACAAATGCCGAGATCGAAAAGCGCGTTCAGCTTGTTTTTGAGCTGATCTGTGAAGGCGCGGCCCACCGGCGCATTATGCAAACTCTGGCTGAAAACGGGGTGCACGTATCTGATAGGCAATGCGCAGAATACGAAGCCAAAGCACGTAAGCGGCTGGTGGAGATCTTCAAGGTCCGCCGCGATGAATTTGCGGCTGAACAACTATCCGCTCTCATCCACCTAGCGGACGTGGCCACCAAAGACCGCCAATACTCGGCAGCCTGCGGTGCACGAATCGCCGCATCAAGAATGCTCGGCATCGATGCGCCCAAGTAACCCGAACACCAGAACCAGCCGTAAGGCTTGCCGGTGGTATCGGTAGGGGTAACGCACCGCAACGCTAACCTCTCTCACATTTCGCAGGGGGGCGTCAGGGTGTGAGGGGGTAAAGCATCAGCAACCAGGGCAACATGTGCGCGATTAGTTGTATTGCCTAATGGGGTGCAGGGCCCCATACCCACGCCAGCCCTACCCCCTACCAAACGAGCGCAGGGCAGGGTGCTACACCCCGCGCCTCAGTGATCGACCCTACATATCTAACACCCTTACGTTACGCCAACTAACCCCTACATACCCTTACGCCATAGATACAGGGGTGAATGGCAGAGCACCGACCCCCGAAGTGTTTGAGGGACCTACCCCCTGTCCCCCTGGCTGAGTTGCCAGTAGGGTGTAGTGAGCCCATCGGTGGGTGAAGACCAAGGGTACGGGCCCTCGTTGTGGAGCGGGGGCTTTTCTTTGGTCAGCGGGTAACCTGAGTAAGTAGTTCCTTGGTTGCGGCGTGTCGATACTGAGCGTGATCGCCGGCGGCAACGTACTCGATCCTCCCCAGCGCACCAGCACGCGCTGCACGGAGAGCTACGAAGCCCTGCGTAAACGGATCTACGACACCCTCCTCCCCGCTCAAAAGGAGTTCGTCGACGACACCGACCACAAAATCCTCGGCTACTGCGCTGGATTTGGCGCTGGCAAAACCCACGCCCTGAACGCAAAAGCTGTGTTCCTAGGGATGGACAACCCGAACACAACTGCAGCAGTATTTGAGCCAACAAACATCCTATTGCGGGACGTTTGGATGCGTTCCTTCGACAGTTTCCTGGAACAATTTAACATCGAGCATGACTTCCGGGTATCACCTCAGCCCGAATATGTCCTGCACCTACCCCGAGGCCCCGTCACGCTTATTTGTAGAGCAACAGAGACCTTTAATAGAATTAGAGGCCAGACATTGAGCTTCGTATTGGCCGACGAGCTCGATACATCTCCGGTTGAAGTAGCACAAAAAGCAGTCGAGATGATGCTAGCCCGTCTACGGGGAGGCAAGAAACCCCAGTTGGCAGTTGCGTCTACGCCAGAAGGCTACAAGATCTTCTACCGCACCTTCGTGGAGCACGGGGACCGCGACGACAGGCGTTTGATTAAAGCAAAGACAACAGACAACCCCCACCTCCCCGATGGATTTGTCGAATCGCTATACGCAAACTATCAAAGCAATCTAATTGCCAGCTACATCAACGGTGAATTTACAAACCTAGCAAATACAACGGTCTACCACCCCTACGACAGGGATCGTCATTGGTGCGACACCGAGATCCAACCAGAGGATCGCGTCTTTGTCGGCATCGACTTCAACGTGGGTGCGTGCTTCTGCGAGGTGATGGTGAGACGTGGGGATGAGTTCCACATCGTGGCAGAGCACCACCCAAAGGACACACCTGCGGTGGTGAAGCTGTTGAAGGAGGTGTACGCGGATTATGTGGAGCGCGGTGACTTGGTTGTCATCCCCGACGCAGCATCCAGGCAACGCACCACGACCAACGCAGCGGAATCCGACCTCTCCCTACTCAAGAAGGGTGGTTTTGTGGTGAAAAACCAGAGTGCGAACCCTCAGATTGCTGACCGTGTGAATGCGATCAACGTGTTGCTGCTGGCAGATCGGCTGAAGATCCACAACTCCTGCAAGTACCTAATCAAGTCAATGGAGCAGCAGACCTATTCCAAGACAGGAACACCAGAGAAGGGAATCGGCGGGTTAGAGGACATCTCTGGTCCTGTGGATTCCCTTGGTTACGCGATCACCTATTTGGCCCCTCTGCGTCGATGGACGACGGGTGGCAGCTCTTTCCGCACCTACTAATGGCAAAACGCGAACGTCTGCACCTCTCTGCTTACGCCAGCATCGAGACTGGCAAGGATTGGAATGGCAGGTATTTCATCGTCTACGGCAACAACGCAAGTGTCTTCATGCGTTGCCCAAAGGAGGTGCGGAAGTGGTTGAAGCTACCAGCGAAGATCCCTTCACGTGAAGCATTCGACAGCTGGATTGCATCGCTTGAAGCAGCTGATTCGGCCAAGAAAGCCAAGCAGGAGCCAATAGCAGAGGGGATGAGTGAAGAGTTAATTGCGACGGGCTTTGGTCCAGAGGTACATGGGTTGGATGAAAGCGACCCGAATTACCAGACCCGCACGGTGTTGTGAGCACCGGAAACCTCGGTAAAACCCTGTAGTGACGAGACGTGGCTGATAACAGCACCTACCCCCAGCGTGTTGTTGCGCCTGCTCCACTACCTGTGCAGTACGGGTTAGATGACGACCCGAGTGTGCTGAGCAGCGCAGTGCTGCAGATGATCCCCAATTGGGAGCCAATCGAGGTCTGCGCTGGTGGCACCCGCACATTGCGTGCAAATGCCGAGAAGTTGATACCACGGGAGCCAAGTGAGGCAAAGGAGAGCTACGAGCGGCGAATTTTTCACGCCACGATGCCTCCGTTCCTCAATCGCCTGGCTTCCCAGGCAGCGGGGATCATCCTGCGCAAGGGCATCCAGATCGAAGGAGACCCCTATTGGTACGACTGGATTAAGGATGTCACGGGTGACGGGACAACACTGAATGAGTACGCACGTCGGCAGCTCGTGACGGCGTTGCTATACGGGCATAGCAGCACCGTCGTGGACTATGCAAACGACACCAGTGCGCGGACGTTAGCGGAGGAGCGTCGTCTAAGGCGTAAGCCTTACCTCGTACCGATTGCCCCTAATCAGATCTTGGGGTGGCGGACTGCAAACGACTCCACCTCTAGTGATTTAGCGCAGGTGCGGATTAAGGAGCGTGTGGTCGTCAGTTCAGGAGCCTACGGCGAGAAGCTGGTGGATCAGATCCGGGTGATGGAACCCGGCAGGTTTGAGGTGTGGCGCACACCTGCTACCACAGGGCTTACCACTGCACCCAAGTGGGAGCTGGAGGGAAGAGGACGGACCAGCCTGAGCCGGATCCCGATGGTGACGGTCTACAGCAACCGCACTGGGAATCTGCTGAGCGTTCCCCCATTGATGGAGGTGGCGTACCTGTGCATTGCCTATGCGCAGCGCTTCTGTGATTTCCACCATGCCATACACGTGGGTGCCAACCCGATGTTGGTGCTGCGTGGCTTCGACCCCGATAGCGACACACCCCTGGGGATCAGCGTGAATACAGCGCTGCTGCTCCCACCGGATGGAGGTGCGGAGTATGTGCAACCGACTAGCGAGGCATTCGACAGCCAGCTCAAGTGTCTGAAGGAGTTGGAGGATCAGATTGGCCGGCTTGGCGTCAATACGTTGAGCCAAGCAAACCTGACCAATGCTGCTGCAGAAGCGCGTCGTATTGACCGCATCGACAGCGATTCGATCATGGCGGTCATCAGTGGTGACCTGGAGCGCACCATCGCTCAGATCTTTGAGCTGGCTGCGGAGTATGTAGGGATCGAGCCACCTGAGGTGAACATCCCACGTGACTACGAGAACAGGCTGATCGACGGCAACCAGATCACCGCGTACCTGCAGCTGTATATGCAGAACGCGATCAGCCAGCAGACCCTGTTGAAGATCCTGCAGGACGGTGAGGTGTTGCCCCCGACCATTGATCTGGACGAGGAGCTGAGTTTGACAGCGGAACGGTTAGCCGAGCAGGAGGTGATGGATCGACTGGCAGCTAGCGGTCCAGATATGGCGTTCCAAAACGCTGGCCAAGGGGAGTCACTGGACAGCCAGACGCTGCCGACTCCGATGCGTCCAGGCCGTAACGCGAGCTGACAAATGGAACCAGAAGACACCGATTCACTGTTGTGCGAGCAGCAAGCTGAGAAAAGCGAGCCACGCCACCACCCCACTTGGGCTGAGGTGAAGGAGGAGTTCATGCGCGGGCTACCGGCTGAGACGCCATGAACTCCGAGGCTTACTTAAGGGAGCTGGCTGCAGCCATCACCCAGCAAGAGGACATCACAGATGCCGAAGCCAAGGAAGTGCTTTACGAGCTGGCGTTACGGATCTATGCGTTGCTGCTGGCGCAGTTACCTGAGACGAGGTTTGAGCGGTACTTGAAGTGGCCGGAGCTTCGCCGGCAGCTGCTGCCATGGCTATTCCAAGCGAATGACACGTTGGCCCAGTTGCTATTAAGCCGCGTAGCGGCGATGGAGACCCTGACGTTGGGGCCAGTCGAGCGGATGTTTGGCATTGAGCCAGGGCAGCTGCAGCCAAGGCCCATCACCCAAGTTCTGGATGAGACCTTAGTGGTCGGTGTGCGGCTATCGAGGTTGTTCACACCAGCACCGATCACCGGGGTGACGCCGTTTGTTAGTCAGCTGCTGCAGTTGTTGGAGCGCAGTGTGATCGGCATGTTGTTCGACGATCCGACCACTGCGCAGGTCGCGCAAAAGGTCTTGGGCGTCCGTACCACCGCAGGGCGTCAGGTGCCTGTGGTCAGCAAGGGGACAGTGGCGAATGCATGGCGGGAGCGGTTCCGCTCGATCACGGCTGCGGTGTTGTGGGCGCCGGTGACACCTGCAGCACGACGAGCCGCTGACCTTGCAGTGCGCAGCGGTGCTGTTGTGACTGTGCAGTGGCGATGGAATGCAGTGCTTGACCCCAGAACCTGTCCGCGGTGTCGTCCACTCCACGGTCAAGTTGAAGACACACCGGATGGATTTGCGGAGGGACCACCACCATTGCACCCGCTATGTCGCTGTGTATTGATCCCTGAGTTAGGTACATAGGGGCAATCTCGGGTGTAGTTTCATCTCATTGCATGACTGATGAAGTCATGGGTGTTCCCTCAGCGGGGGAGCAGGTTGATTCCGTGAATCAGCAACCCGAAGCGACCACCGGTTCTGATGACGCAGCTGCTCTGCGCCGCAAGTTAGAGCTTGTCCAGCAGGACAATCTCAGCAAAGGCGAAGCCAACCGTAAGTTAAACGAACGGCTTGGTGAGTTAGAGAAATCGCTACGTGATCGCGAGACCGAGCTGAAGTCAGGCAAACAGCAGCAGCTCGCCGCTAGCGGTGAGTACAAGAAGCTGTGGGAGGAGGCAAACGCAGACAACACACGTTTGCAGCAGCGAATCACCGAGCTTGAAGCCGCGCTTCAGGCAAAGGATGAGGAGGCTAATGCGGAACGGTTACGAGCCAGGGCAATTCAACAAATTGGCCAGGCGAATGCGCTTGCACCAGAACAGCTTTACGGACTGCTGCAGCACCAGCTACGAAACGGAGATGGTGGCCCTGCGGTCATTGTCAACGGTATCGAGCAACCGCTTAACGCATACCTGACGCAGCTACGGAACCCCGGCAGTGGCTGGGAGCATCACTTCCGCAGTTCAGGCGCTATCGGAATGGGTAGCAGCCCCAGTGCGAATGGTCTTCCAGGTGTGGTCAACCCGTACAAGAAGGATTCGTTCAACTTGACGGAAGCAATGAGATTGGAAGCAGAAAACCCAGACTTGGCGCGGGCCCTCAAAGCCGAAGCCAGTCGCGGGTAATCACGGTAAACCCCGCATTTTAAGACGATGGCACAACAGAACATGGGCGGGACATTCCTGTCCAACCTGATCACCCGCCCCGAGTTCCTTTCCTATACCTCGGAGCGTATTTTTGAGCAGTCTGCGTTCCTTCGCGCTGGCATTATTCAGCGCAACAGCGCACTGGACTGCCGCGCAGGTGGGACCCGCGTTCGAGTTCCTTTCTTTGATACCCTGAGCCCCACAGAAGAGGTCATCAACTCTTCCAATAGCTGGGGAACTTCTGGCGCTGGTTATCTCACCAGCCAGAACGTCACTGCCGACGAGCAGATCATGACGATTCTGCGGAGAGGTTTCCAGTATGCCACGGACGATATCAGCAAGCTCGGCTCAGGAGCTGACCCTCTTGCTCACGTAAGGGATCAGCTTGCTGGCGCTATCAATAAGCTGAAGACCGCCACTTTGATGGCACAGCTGAGCGGGTTGTTCGGCAACATCTCTGGTTCTGGTGTTCTCGGTGCTAACACCGTGAACAAGACCGGCACCACCACTGCCACCTCTGCCAACTACTTGACTGCTGCGAACATTGTGGCAGCCAAGCAGGTGCTGGGTGAGCGCGGTTACGAGCTGTCTGGCGTTGCCATGCACAGCAACGTGGCTGCCTACCTGGAGGAGACTGGCTACCTGCAGGTGCAGTCGGCTGGTGGTTCGGTGTATGCCGGTGGCGGCGTTGGCGCTGGTCTCGGCTCCGGTCAAGTTGGCCGCTTCGCGGGTCTGAACGTCGTCATCGACGATCAAGTCGGCGTGGTTGCTGGCGGCACCGCCACTCACCTCAACAAGTATCCCGTCTATCTGTTCGGGAGCAATGTTATTGGTGAGGGTATGCAGCAGGAGCTGCGTGTTGAGGTGGACCGCAACAAGTCCAGCTTCCAGGATCTGCTGATCGTGGATTACCACTATGGTTTCCACGTCAACGGAACCAAGTGGGCTGCAGCTGGTGACAACCCCACCAACGCCGCTACCACTGGCAACCTGGCTGCCACCGGTTCTTGGAGTCTGGCTTATGCCAACGCCAAGAATGTTCCGCTGGTTCGCTTGCTGGTCAATACACCATATGATGTCGGAGTTTATGCATAAGTCTTAATTAAGGTGCTACGATGGGGCCTACAGGTAAGGGCCCCTTTTTTATGGATTTACAACCTATACCTGGGTACGACGGCTACTTCGCCAGTCGCTGTGGCTGCATTGTGAGCCACAGAAAGTACAAGCCTACGGTGCTCAAGCCTAGCTCCCACACCATGGGCTATAGACAGGTCGGTTTGCGGACAGATAGCGGCAAGTTCAAAACACAACTGGTTCACCAGATGGTATTGCTTGCTTGGGTAGGACCACGACCTTACGGTGCGGTCGTTAATCACATCAATGGGGACAAGACAGACAACAGGCTTGAAAATCTGGAGTATTGCTCACAGTCTGAGAATATGGCTCATGCCTGTCGTCTCGGACTTTCTCCAAAACCACCGACACGTCGTGGCAGGAACGCACCGAAGGCGAAGCTTTGCGAAGAGCAAGTCTTAAAGCTGCGTGCGATGGCTTGCGAGGGTGTAAGGGTTAAAGAACTGGCGGAGGCGTTTGGCGTTACTCCTGCTACCGCCTCAAAAATTGTGTTGCGTCAGACGTGGCGGCACATCTGACGCTTTTGCTTACTCGATGCTGAGGCGCTTGCGCTCTTGCCGCTCAAACACACCAATGGTGTCGACGCTCATCTTGTAGCTCTGCATCATCACCTGATTGACGAGCACATAACTGAGTTGCAGTTCCTCTGCAATCTCGGGGACAGTAGCGCCAGCTTCTTTAAGCTCCCGGATTCTGGGTACAACGTCCTGCCAATCGCGGCAGTGATTCAGTGCTGCAGCGGCATCCTGCTTAGTGGACTTTTTACGGGTTGCTTTTGGTGCGGGCTCAGAGGTCAACACCTCTTCAATGGCGTCGCTCATCAAAGGTAAGCAGGTACAACCGAAGTTGCCCCGGAAACCTAGGCAATCGCCCAGAAGCCAGTGCCCACCCTCGTTGCTACTGCAGGAGCAGCTAACGCTAATAGCTATTTGAGTGTTGCTGGTGCAGATAGCATCGCTGACGGCATGGTTGGCACGCTGGCCTGGAGTACCGCTACCGAAGCGAACAAGATCAAAGCACTGATCACAGCAACAAACGGACTGGAGACGCTGAGTTGGATCGGCAGCCGCTCGACAACAACGCAGGCACTGGCGTGGCCGCGCACTGACGCGAGCTGTGGGGACAAGACGATTGCAGATGACGACATCCCACGCGAGATCGAGCTAGCCACCTTCGATTTGGCCAACGCACTACTCGGTGATCCGACACTGCTACGCAGTTCACCCAGCAGCGCTGCACTCGTAACAGGTGTCCCCAATCGCGACCTCAAGCGGCTCAAGCTGGATGTGATGGAGATCGAATGGAACACCAACGTCAGTAATTCGACGACGACAGCAGTCACACCTTTGACGGTGTTGCCTCACCTGGCCACGATCCTGGGCTGCCTGACCACCAGTACGACACGCAGCGGCCTGGGCACTGCCATAGCACTGCAGCGCAGTTAGGTCTACTTACCTATTTAGGTGACTATGGCTACACTGAGGACATGCCTCAGTTTGCCCAACAGCCACCTCCCTCGGGTACGGGTCCGCGGCATAGACCGCGCACGGGTTACCTCGCGACGCCGCTTAGCAGGGAGGAGCAACGCCGGGTGGCCCAGATGTACCGAGAGCACCAGGGGTTGCTTCGGTTAATGGGGCGAAAGCTATGCCGTAAGTACCCCTTTGTCAGTGCTGAGGACGTTTTCAGCTGCATCGACCAGGCATTTATCAAGACCTGCCGAGCCTGGAAGCCAGCAAAAGGGACGTTTTCAACGCTGCTGACTGTTTTTGCGGAGGGAGATGTACTCCACTTCATCCGTGATCACAACTGGTTAGTGAAAGCGCCAGGTGCAGTGCGACGTAACGGTCAACTGGCAAGGAGGATGTTGGACAGGGGGTGCAGCAGGACCGAGGTGCTTGCTGAGCTTTCAATCAGCGAGGAGCAGCTAAAGCTGGCGTTGGTTGCGACAAGTCCAACGGACCATGACATCAGGGGGTTTGATTTGCACGTCTGCCCACGCGCTACCCCATGGGAGTTATTAGAGCAAGGTGAAACGGCAACTTAGGGGCATCAGCTCTCCCTGTTCCAATGGCTACGGGTGCGTTTTTCAACTCGCTTAACTATAGGTTTTATGTAAAGGCGGGTACCACTGCCTCGACCAACCCTACTGCCAGCACCGGCATGACTGAGGTGCTGTCGTTGACTGACGCATCCATCCAGGGCACCACCCAGACCCAGGACGTGCTGGATTACAACAGCTCGCTGGGCTTCACCGCATCGATTGTGCAGCAGCAGAGCTACAGCATTCCCATGTCGATGAACCTAAATCTTATCGACTCCGGGTACGCCGTACTTAAGAACGCAGCGCTCAACGCAGCATCCGGCACCACTGTTGAGTGGTATCGCGAATCCCCTGAAATGAGCACCACCGGCAACCCTGAGTATCACTCCGGGGTGGCATGGGTGACCGACTTCTCTGAGTCTATTGCCGCAGGAAACGTTGCCCAGGTCACCTTTACGTTGACCGGATACGGCGCGTATCACTGGAGCCAGGAGACCAACGCCTGATCTGAGATAGGGAGCTGATCAGCCCGCTGCCTTTGCGGTGGCGGGCTTTTATGCGCCTCCGATCTTGCGCCACTCACGAGCAAAGAATTGAGCTGGTGGCTCCGCGATAAGCACCGGCGTTATCCAGTCTCTAGCAGGTGCAATGTAGGCGTTACGAACGGTTCCCACGAGGAAACCACCATTAAGCACTGCACCTGAGTAGGGCGCTTGCCAGACGATAGTCAGTGAGTTTGGCCGAATCTTCGGCGCGGACTGACTGCCTAACAGAACACCAGTGTCTACGATGTCGCGGCGCCCGGGCTCAACTGCTCTGCCCGAGTACAGGCCGACTTTTCTGCGTGTGAAAACAGGCCACTCGTAGACCTTAGCCTTTATCGATTCTTGCAGTAACGGTGTGATCTTTATGCCGTAGTTAGTCAGGACCAGCGGAACTCGTTTAATGAACTTGTCTGCGTTCCACTGCGTGATCCGTACTGTCACCCTATTTGCTCCCGGGCAATCAACTGGACACGCTCGCCCAAGGACGAGTTGAGCACGGCGCCAAGTAGCCCAGATTTACCATAGGGCAATCGCACCGATGTCACTTCACAGTCAGTGACACCCTCACCTGCGAAGACGATAGTCCCGACGGTCCCTATCTCAATTCTGGCGTCTAAGGGCGCTAGCGCGTAGCCCTCAAAAAGAGTTTCAGCGATTTCTACGCCGGCAAACCCAGTACCGCGCACGCGCTCTGCCTTAAGGAACATTGGCACCGACACTGTTGCAGCAGCCGGCGTGACGTTCCCTGTTGTTGGGTCAGTTACCACCCCAACTCCTGCGACTGTAAAGGTCGCAGTGGCGTTAGCTAGAGCACTGAGAGCGGAAGCCATACCCGAGGTTTCCCCGGCAACCTTGGCTATAGGGATAATGGGAGTCCGTGGCAGAGAACCTAGGGGAAGCTCAGCTACGGCTAACAGTTGATCTGCCCGCGTTTGAGCAGAGCCTTCGGGAGGCGCGGGCGCTTATTACAAGTGAGCTGGCGAACGTAACTGCTAGTGGAACACGTGGCAGAAGCTCTCAAAACCAAAACTCACCGCAAACAGTAAGACGTGCCCTAGGGGGAGCACGCGAGGGAATACGCGCACTTGAGATTGCCCAAGAGCGGCGCTTTCGCCTTGCACGGCGAATTGACGAGCTTGAAGCGCGTGGAGCTGACGTCGCACGTCTTAGGGCAAATCTTGGCCGGCTAACCGACACACAGATCCGTAGGCAATTTGGCAGCTTCCGGCAGGTCAGTCAGGAGCTTGCACGACAAGTCACGCTAGAAGAGCGGCGTCTTCAGACGCAGCGACGTATTGAGCGTGCAGCAAGGCAACAAGCTTCAGTCGGCGCCCAGATGGGCGGAGCAAGGGAGTCGATCCTTGCTTTAGAGCGGGCACAGGACCGTCGATTTAGGATCAGTCAGCGGATTAACCGTCTAGAAGATCGTGGCGTTAATGTTGCGCAGCTCCGTACCAGGCTCGGTGAACTCACCACCAGTTATAGCCAACGTCAGTTTGGAACGGCACGCCAATTATCACGTGAGTTAGAGCGCCAAGTATCGCTAACTGAGCAGCGCACTAGGCGTGAGCGAGCGTATCAACAAACCCTAGAAAGAAGTGCAAGGATTGGCGGACCAAGCGAACCTATTCGTGGTCGCTCAGACCTACCTGGCTCTCCGAGATTTCTTGAGGCACAACAAAGGGAGGCAGCTAGGGTTGCACGGCAACAAGCAGCAGCAGATCGAGCACGAAGACTTGAGTCTGCCAGAGCAGCCCAGGAGCAGAGGCGGACCGAACGTGAAGCCGCTCTGGCACGTAAAGCGGAGATTCGTGAAGGTCTGCGAGTTGGCCGATTAAACGCCAGTCCTGTCAGCGGTAGAACCCTAGATGGATTTGCTATCCCAGGTTCTCCCAATGAACGGGGCAAAAATTTTAATCTGAAGTCGAGCTGGTCTAAGTTTCTGGCTCAATTGCAGGATGTAAAGCGCGATATTGATGCTGCTTCAGTTGAAACCTCAAAACGTCTTCGGGGTCCGGCAAGCCCTATTAGTGGGCGACTGATAAACGGGCGGGTAATCCCCGGCTCTCCTGCTGATATTGAACGTCAGCAAAGAGGATCTGTGGTCCGGGGCCCATCCCTACCTATAAGTGGCCGACTGGTGAATGGCGGTGTAGTGCCCGGCTCTCCTGCTGATCTCCGTCGTCGCTCACGCCTCCAATCAACACAGAACTCGGGCGAAGCTTTAAAGGAAGCTTTTGGTAACGCGATTATTGGCGGTGCGTTTCCTGCCCTTTTTGGTCAAGGTCTTGGAGCAAGTCTTGGCGGAACAGCAGGGGGTTTTGGTGGTGGTCTTTTGGGGGGCAACTTTGGGTTTGGTCTTTCACTGATTGGGACAGCGTTTGGTCAGCAAGTAGATGTAGCACTGCAAAAACTGCAAACGCTAGGAAGCGCACTTAGCGATCCAGTTGCGAAGTTCGAAGAGATTGCCAGCGCCGGCCTTATTTCCAGTAAATCCCAAGAGACCTACATCCGAAACCTTATTGCTGCTGGGCGCGAGGCAGAGGCGCAAGCAACCATACAGGCAGATTTAGCAAACACCTACGGAGACCTGTCAGTTGCAAAAGAGTTAGCGGCATCAACTGACGCGCTAAACCGTTCATTCTCGCAGCTACAGATCAGCCTTGCCGGGATCACGGCGGGGCCCTTAAAGCAGTTTGTCGACTTACTAAACGCTGGGTTTGGGAGGAAGATTGCAGCCAATAGCACTGACCAACTAAGAAACACACTGTCTACCACCGACCGCGCGTCATTCGATGCCGAACTAAGAAAAGCGTTTGGCAGTAGGCCAAGAGGGATATTTGGGGGCAACAAGCCACTTAGCAGAACAGAACTTGAACTAATAGACCCAAAGACAATAGCAGAAATACAACGAAAGTATTCAAAACCTTCCGACAGTCAACAACAGTCACTCCAACGGGCTGCAGAGTTACGCAGACAATTGTTGGCTACTAGCAAAGAACAAATTATTGCGGACACCAGCGGAAATAAGCAAGAAAGCCTACGCCTGCAAGCCTTGCAGGTCGAGCTTAACCTGAAGAAAGAGCTTCAGAAATACAACGAAAGTAGTGACCCCGAGGGCGTGTTACGTGATACAGCCAGAGCCAAGGCAGCCGAAGATCGCCTACGCATCCAACAACAGATCTCAAGGCTAGAGAAAGAGACTTGGGCTGAAAATATCGCAGCAGCGAACCAGCTAAAGAGTATTCAAGAAGAAATAGCTATTGAGCAGCAACGCCCCGGTTTAACCAGTACGGGCACTGGCGCATTGCAAGCAATTAAGGCGATTGAAGATGCGAGGCGAGCTCAGCGGAACGCAGAAGCAGCTCTTCGTGCAGACCCTCAGAATAATAATCTTCTTAATGCCTCGCAGATTGCTGCCAAACAAGTAAGGCTAGCGGCAGCCAAGACAAGGGCAGACTTGCTTGAGGCGTATGATTCAGCGAAAGAAGCAGTCAGAAGCATCAGCAGGAGTATTGAGGATGCTGTAACCGCGTTGCAGGAATTGCAAAACACAAGCGGCAGCGGGCTGAATGAGTTTCGCTCTCCTCAGCAAGTGGTTGACAATCAAGCTGCGGTTTTTCAGCAGCTAAACGCGCAGGCAAATGAGATTGCAAGACGTAGAGGGCTAAACTTTACACTTAGCGGCTCGCTCGAGCAGCGCAATGCTGCTTTGCTAAGACTGGTCAGGGGAGATCGTCAAGAGACCCGGCTAGCTCAGGATATATTCCAGGGTCGTGCAGACCTTAATGTCGCGCAGAACGATCTTTCGACAGTCACCCAAAGTCTCGTCAACGTAAACGGTCAACTTGCGACAGCTACTGCAGAGTTAGCGCAAAAGAACTGGACCGTCAACGTCGCAGTTGATGCCAACAGCGGCAAGTACGCCATCAACCTCGGCTGAGCCATGACCGTTTCTATCGGCGCCTTCACCACCAGCAAGCTTGTTGCCCAGCCATTTGGCTATCAACAGGGCGCTACGCAAGATGGCCTTACGGCTCGCAGCTGGTCCATCAGTGGTCTGCTCACAGCCAGTGAGTGGCAGTCGCTGCTCAGCGTCTACAACACTTGGCGCGATGCTCGCATCCAAGATCCAGACAGCGTTGCAGCCAACAGTGTCGGCACCACCGTCAGCCTGACCACCGCTGCCAATGGGATCAGCTGGAGTGGCATTGGTTGCTGGTTTACCAGTGCGCCCACCGGTGACCAAGCTGGTCCTTACATCCAAGCCAGCGTCGAGTTGGTCGATGCTGCACAAGCGCTGCAGGTGGCGTTGCGTCAACGTGAAAAAGACAAAAGCGCCGAAGACCGCCCCGCCCTTGGCACCTTCACCCTCGG
>JACCDU010532367.1_pt1 | contig 17207 bp, 12 predicted proteins | sample 7446081 | NCBI WGS metagenome assembly JACCDU01 (sample SAMN15323447, study PRJNA562643) | freshwater metagenome | isolation source: river surface water | place: USA:Blue River Watershed | collected 2017-08-17
AAAGATACAAATAAGGTTTTAAGATTTGAAACGCTGTGAAGGTTATGTACCTTGCAGGCTAATAGAAAATAATTATGGGAAGGAACCCAAAAGAGGAGAAATTTTTTCAAGGACTCCAACAAGAAGTTATGGATTTTTTCGAATTGAACGATTACCGTTCCTATTCGTTAAATCAAATTCATAAAGCGTTCGCCATTCGCGATCGCAAAACAAAAGAAATATATGGCGATGTATTGAATCGCTTAGCATCTGAAGGTCGTTTAATCCGCCAAGAAGATGGTAATTTTCGTTATGATAATGAGTCATTTGTCGTAGAAGGGCGCGTAGATCACGTCAATTCTCGCTTTGCATTTGTGGTAGTCGAGGGTGAAGGAAAAGATATTTGGGTGGCGACAAGCGACCTAATGAATGCCAAAGATGGCGACCGGGTGCGTGTACAAGCACGCAGACCTTCTGAAAAAAAGAAGAATGACCGACCAGAGGGAGAAGTAATTGAGATTTTAGAAAGGGGATCATGTGATGTGGTGGGCGTAATCCAAGTAACTCCACATTACGCATTTTTGATTCCAGATTCAAAGAAAATTTACGAAGACATCTACGTTCCTCGGACCGAGGTGATGGGTGCAAACCACCTAGACAAGGTGATTGTGGAGGTAACCCGTTGGGGTAGCCCAGGCAAAAAAGCCGAGGGGCGAGTGATCAAAGTATTAGGGAAAGCGGGGGAAAACGAGACAGAAATGCACTCGATTCTTGCGGAATTTGGCTTACCTTATGAATTCCCAGCTGATGTAGAATACATGGCCGACTCGATCAATACTTCGATTCCCAAGGAAGAAATCAAAAAACGCCGCGATATGCGGAAGGTCTTGAGTTTCACGATTGACCCCATCGATGCGAAAGATTTTGATGATGCTTTAAGTTATGAAGTATTAAAAAATGGCAACGTAGAGATTGGTATTCACATTGCCGACGTGTCACATTATGTGAAGCCGGGCAGTTTATTAGACCAAGAGGCCTACAAACGGGCGACTTCGGTGTATTTAGTGGACCGCGTGGTGCCGATGTTGCCGGAAAAACTGTCGAATGGACTGTGTTCTTTGCGTCCAAACGAGGATAAATTAACCTTCTCAACCGTATTTGAATTTGATCCCAATGGTGTCATTCTCAAGGAATGGTTTGGAAGAACGGTGATCCATTCCGATCGTCGTTTTGCCTACGAACAAGCACAAGAATTAATTGAGCACACGGGTGAGGTGACGGATTCCTATGAACCGATCATCAAAGCCATCAACCAACTCGCACACAAATTGCGTGATGCGCGTTTTTCTCATGGTTCGGTGAATTTTGAAACGGCGGAGGTGCGATTTGAATTGGATGCGGATGGCAAGCCGATTGCCGTACACCCACGGGTCAGAAAAGATGCGCATAAGTTGATCGAGGAGTTTATGTTATTGGCCAACAAGCGTGTAGCCACTTATGTACACGAATTGAAGAAAACTGATCCGCGCAATACGATGGTTTATCGGGTTCACGAGGCACCAGACCCCGAAAAATTACGCGTATTCTCAACCTTTGCGAAGAAATTCGGATATCAAGTAACAACAGAACCGAAACAAGTTAGTAAATCCTTCAATGCCTTAATGGAATCCATCGAAGGAAAAGGAGAGGAGCATGTATTACAAAGTTTGGCGGTACGGACCATGTCCAAAGCGCGTTATAGCACGGATGCTATCGGCCATTTTGGTTTAGCATTCCCATTTTATTCACACTTTACGAGCCCGATTCGTCGGTACCCGGACGTGATGACCCACCGACTATTGCAGCATTATTTAGATGGAGGAGCCTCTCCGGAGCGTGCACCGTTGGAAATACAATGTAAGCATTCTTCCGATCGTGAGAAATTAGCCGCAGATGCGGAACGTGCTTCGATCAAGTATAAACAGGTGGAATACATGAGTTTACATGAGCCGCAAATATTTGATGGAATCATCACGGGTGTCACGGAATTCGGTTTGTTCGTGGAGATAGGCGATACTTCATGCGAAGGATTGGTTCGCATGGTGGATTTAAATGATGATTTCTACGACTTAGACAAGGAAAATTATCGCATTGTGGGGAAATCCAATGGGCGTGTTTTTACGTTTGGAGATGCGGTGAAGGTCAAAGTGCGTGATACGAATTTGGCTAAAAGAACCATCGATTTAGAAATGGTGGGAATGCGAGGCGCTGGTGCGTATGCCAATAATCGTTCGCGAAAGCGCGATATGCCGCGTGGCGCAAGAAGCTCGAAAGTCATTCCGAGAGGAAAACATAGACGATAAATGATGAAGCCCTTGAAGATCCTTTGAGGGCTTTTTTATAGTGGAACACCTGTATATTATTGAGGAACGCCCGGCTGAAAAGTTACTTCCGTCGCGATGCCCATCGCACTAAAGCGGAAGGCTATGGACTTCGCCTGTGAGGCTTTTCGATTACAATGAGGTCCTGGCTCTAGGAAATAGATGTAGTACTCCTGATTCCGATCTGCTAATTGTTGGATATCAGGTTTCCCTAAAATATCCTCCATGTTATTTGATGTCGTCCCACGCAATTCCATTTTATGTGTTTTCAACCAGCCCAGTTGTTTTATTCGTTGGCCTTCACAGCCACCACGATCTTGTCTAAATGCCTCCGCATCAAAACCCGTTAAATCCGGTTGATGCGTACAGGCAGTGAACAAAAATAAACTGAGGGCAATCATTAGATACTTCATGGGTCCGATTTAGCAGCACAAAAGTAAAGAAATGTCCGTAAATTGAACCATTAAAATTAACAGGTGAACATATTAATCTGCCCAGATAAATTCAAAGGATCATTAAGTGCCCAGCAGGCTGCGGAAGCGCTTGCGCAAGGCATATTAAATAAGCGTAAAAAGTCAAACATTCAATGTATTCCTTTGGCCGATGGCGGAGAAGGGACATTGGAGGTGATCCAACAAATGCATGGCGGACAGTGGGTTTCGGTTACCGTAAAAGACCCCCTTTTTCGCCCCATTGAGGCTTCGTATTTATGGTTGGCCGACCAGAAAACCGCCTACATCGAGATGGCGCGAGCTTCTGGATTAGGCTTATTATTGAAAAAAGATCAGAATCCATTAAAAACTAGCACATACGGTACGGGCGAATTGATTCGACATGCGGCTGAGGCAGGGGCTACGACAATTGTCTTGACAATTGGAGGATCGGCTACAAATGATGCGGGAATTGGAATGGCGGCAGCTTTAGGCTATCGCTTTTTAGATCATAATGGGGCTGAATTACAGGCAACAGGCGAAAACCTTATTCATGTGGCTGAAATTAAGGGTACAAATCCCTACCCTTCCATCCAATTTATCGTGCTAAGTGATGTCACTAATCCATTGCACGGACCACAGGGTGCAGCCCAAGTTTATGCAAAACAAAAAGGGGCAAACGCTACATCGATTAAACAATTAGACAAAGGTCTAATTAATATGGCCAAATGGTTGTCGGCAGACACCCCTGGCGCTGGAGCAGCTGGCGGATTAGGGGCTGGAGCCCTGTATTTTTTAGGTGCCCGACTGGAAGCTGGGGCGGAATGGCTTTTGAATAAGATTCACATCGAGCGGGCGATTCGCAAGGCGGATTTTATCGTGACGGGGGAAGGGAAGATAGACCAACAAAGCTGGTCGGGGAAACTGATATCCAATATTGTCTCGCGGGCCGACAAGCAATTAAAGCAGTCGATATTAGTTTGTGGGGTATTTGAAAATCCCGAAGCAATTCCCTTATTTCTCGATCCCAGGGAAATTTATTCCATTACGGATATTGCCGAAAGCCCGAAGGATGCGATGGAAAATGCATCCTTGTATTTAACACAAATTGGAGAAGCCATCGCCTTGAAGTACCTATAGTTTCGCGAGTCTTTGGGCAGCTTCTTGCAACATATCATCATTTTTCGCAAAGCAAAAACGCAGAATACGGTCCGTTGTAGGTTTTTCGTAAAAGACCGAAACCGGAATAGATGCCACTTTTATTTCCTTCGTAAGTCGGACCGCTAAATCCACATCTGCTTCATCACTTATTGCTGAGTAATCCAAGCATTGGAAAAAGCTGCCTTGGGAAGGTAAAATCTTCCAAAGGGACTCTTTGAAAAAAGAGGCAAAGAGGTCACGTTTTTGTTGGTAAAAATCGGATAGACCCAAATAATGTGCAGGCGTTTTCAAATAATCTGCCAGTGCATATTGCAAGGGAGTTGCGCTCGAAAATGTTACCCATTGATGTAATTTACGAAACTCTGTCGTTAGGTATTCGGGGGCGAGGCAATAGCCGATTTTCCAACCCGTAATGTGGTAAGTTTTTCCAAAAGAACCACAGACAAAGCTGCGTTTGCGCAATTCGGGATTCAATAAAACAGAAGCATGTTTGGCCCCATCAAAGACTATATGCTCATACACTTCATCCGAAATAATTAAAATTTGGGTTCCTTTGACAATTTCAGCGAAGGAATCAAGATCCTCCATCGACCAAATGGACCCGGTGGGATTATGGGGCGTATTCACCATAATCGCCCGCGTTTTATCCGTGATTTTAGTAGCTAATTCCTCCCAATCAATGCGAAATCCATGCGATGCTTTTAGCGGTATATGAATCGAAACTCCACCTGCCAAACGAACGATGGGATCATAAGCATCATACGAGGGGTCAAACATGATCACCTCATCCCCTGGCGAAACACAGCAGTGAATCGCCGCAAAAAGGGCCTCCGTAGCTCCTGAAACAACGGTTATTTCCGTATTTGCATCGAGATCGATTCCATAAAAGGCTTTGGTTTTGCCTGCGATACTTTGACGCAAGACGGGAACTCCGGCCATGGGGGCATATTGATTAAATCCTTTGGCATAAAATTTAAGGAGACCTTGCAACTCCTCCGAACAATCAAAACCCGGAAAACCTTGCGAAAGATTCAATGCCCCCTCGTCCAATGCCATTTGAGACATTTTCGTAAAAATGGTCGTTTGAACCTGCGGCTGTTTGGATGGAAATCGAATCATCCCCTAATTTATCAAAGCTTCCCCATCATACCAAACCTGCTTCACCTCCAGCGCGGTATTCAATTCCACAAAACAGGCTCTTTTCCCAACCTCAATACTGCCCAAATCAGTTAGATTCGCAACTTCCGCGGGATAAACACTTGCCATGCGAATGGCCTCCTCAATGGAAATTCCTGCCTTATTCACACAATTTCGAATGGCCTCATCCATCGTCAAAGCCGATCCCGAGAGCACACCCGTTTCATTGGTAAAACGCGCACCGTTTTTCGTAAACACATAAGGTCCAGATTCATCATGCGTCACCGCGTCCGTAATGAGAAATAGCTTCTCCCCTTTCAATTGTTTGGCCAAACGAAGCGATTCAAAATCACAATGCAGTCCATCCGCAATGATGCTCGTCCAAGCATCTGAGCGAAAACTGGCCCCCACTAAGCCTAAAGCCCTACTTTGCCATTGCGACATGGCATTAAATAGATGGGTAATGCGTTTAATGCCCGCTTGCTGGGCTTGCTCAAAAGTCGCATCCGAATGTCCCATCGAGCACATGATGTGGTTATTCATCAACAACGTTAATACTTCAGGTGCGAACATCTCGGGTGCGAGGGTCATATAGGTCGGCAGCCCTTGCGTCCGATCAATAATTTCCTGCACAAATTCCATGGTGGGCTCTTGAACAAATGCTTCCAAGTGCGCGCCGCGCTTCAGCGGGTTGAAAAATGGGCCTTCAAGGTGTAAGCCCACCAAACCTTTACCCCTATACGATTTGCAGGCTTGGATTGCAGCCCAGATGCTGCTTTTAGGTGAGCAATTCAGCGTGATTTGGAAGGCTACGGTTCCCTTGATGGCATGGTCATCAAACGTCGCTTGAATTGCGGCTTCGGTTTGATGATTGGAAAAAAGTATGCCCCCACCACCATATACCTGCAGGTCGATAAAACCTGGAACAAGAAATCCATCTGCGATTCCGCCCGGTTCATTTTGTATCGATGTTACGTGTCCATCTTCGATGGAAATCGCTTGATTTTCAAGCCATTGGTGGCCGGTGAATACGCGATTAAATATCAGTTTTTTCGTCATTTTTTTCGTTTTTCTCCACTACCTTTGGCAAACCTTGGAGGATTGCCAAAGGTAAGAAGGCCAAAGGTAAGAAGGCTAAAGGTATGAGGGCTTAAGGGAAGATTAATAGCCAGAAGCCTGTCCGTCTTTTCGCGATTCAGAAGCCCCAAAATATACTTTTCGGATGGGGTCCCAACGAATACATTGATATCCCCCATAAATGCCATTCATGTAGCCAACTTGGTGACCTTTTTGCAATAATTCACGAATGACTTCATAGGGATACCCATACTCCAAGGAAATCGTTCCGCCCGTAGGCTCCATCTTCTCCCCCGTTGGCTCCGAAGAACCCTCATGATTGATCCGAGGAAAATCCCCCGCTTCTTGCACATTCATACCAAAATCCACCACATTCATCACAATTTGCACATGTCCCATCGGTTGAAACGCCCCACCCATCACACCAAAACTCATCATGGGCTGGCCATCTTTCGTCATAAATGCTGGGATAATCGTATGGAATGGCCGCTTACCCGGTGCATAGGTATTGTTTTCTCCTTCGGTCAAACTAAATAATTCCCCGCGATCCTGAAACATAAACCCTAATCCATCCGGCATCATTCCCGAACCAAATCCTCGGTAATTACTCTGAATCAAGGAAACCATATTACCCTCTTTATCCGCCACGGTCAAATATATCGTATCCCCATCCTTCAAAGCGGGATTACCCGCATCGAAATGTTTGGAGGCGCGATTTGGATTAATCAGCGCCCGGCGTTTCGCACCATATTCCTCTGAGATGAGTTCCGCAACAGGAACCTTAGCAAATTCCGGATCGGCATAGTATTTAGCCCGATCTTCGAAAACGAGTTTTTTGGCTTCCGTGAATAGATGCACATGTTCCGCAGAGCCGACCTTGATTTTGGAGAAATCATAGCCTTCTAAAATGGTCAACATCTGTAAAGCCGCGATGCCTTGACCATTCGGTGGTAATTCCCACACATCGTATCCACGGTAGTTGACCGACACAGGATCAATCCAAGTGGAAGTATGCGTCGCCAAATCTTCATAACTCAAAAACCCTCCATTTTTCTTCATAAACACATCCATCGTGCGAGCCATGTCGCCCTTGTAAAAGGCATCGCGACCGTCCCGACCGATTTTCTCGAGCGTATTAGCCAGGTTAGGATTTTTAAAGATATCCCCTTCGGTAGGAACTTTGCCTGCAGGATAATAATGTTGGGCCACATTCGGAAACTTTCCATAATTCGCTTCCACGCGAGCTAATCCGGACGCAAATTCGCCATGCACTGGAAACCCATTTCGTGCGTAAGAAACCGCCGCATTTAACACTTTGCTCATCGGCATCGACCCAAACTTTTTATGCAATTCAAACCAAGCATCTACCGTTCCTGGAACAGAAACGGGTAAGGGCCCTAACGAAGGTATATGCGTTAGGCCACGCTTTTTAAATTCCGCCAAAGTCAGGGATTTTGGCGAGCGACCCGAACCGTTAAGTCCATATAATTTTTTGGTTTTCGCATCCCAAACGATGGCAAATAAATCCCCTCCAATACCATTCACATGTGGCTCAACCACCCCCTCCATGGCATTCGCAGCAATCGCCGCATCGATGGCATTTCCGCCAGCCTTTAAGACATCCAAAGCTGCTTGTGTAGAAAGTGGATGGGAAGTTGCCGCCATCCCGTTTTGGGCCATGACCTGCGAACGTGTTGCCCAAAGTTTACCGTAAGTTCGGTCTTGCGCATTTCCAAGAAATGGCAATAGGAATAAGAGGATAAGTTTTTTCATGCTGTTGATTTTGAGGAGGTAAATTAATGTTTCGTTCGCGGAATTACAATTACGGTTGAAATTAGTCGAATATAGAATAACACCATCTGATGATAAAAACTACCTTGGCAAAACAAATCCTAGTTTAGATGAATTTAATATCCCCACTATCTGCCCTTATACTGAAATGCATCATCGGACTCATCATTTTAGTCTATCTATTCTCCCTCATTTGGATCATAGGCCAAATAATCAAAGACAATTATAAATCCTTATGGAGGAAAACCGTAAGTCTGATTTTTATTGTGACATTCCCTTTGATCGGGCCTTTGGCCTATTTTATTTTTCGACCAGCAGAAAAATAAGCCCTATAAACAAAAAACCCTCGAACAAGGTCCGAGGGTTTTTAATTTTGAACCACCAAATTACTTAAACACGTTTTGGAAAGAACTTTTGCTTAATCCGCTCCGAGATATAATACATACAAGGAACAATGACCAAGGTCAAAACGGTCGAGAACGTCAATCCGAAGATGATCGTCCAAGCCAAAATACCCCAGAAATCCGCAGATTCCGATCCAAAGAAGATATGTGGATTCAACTCCGTAAACATCGACACGAAATCAATGCTCAAGCCAACAGCCAAAGGAATCAAGCCCAAGACCGCTGCCGAAGCTGTCAACAATACCGGAGTCAAACGAATGCCTCCTCCTTCAATTATCGCTTCTTTCAAGTTATAACCACGTTTGAAGCGAAGCTCCTCGATAAACTCAATTAACAAAATTCCATTTTTCACCACGATGCCGGCTAGTGCAATTATACCTACGCCCGACATGATCACGGAAAAAGTCATTCCAAAGGCCATAAAGCCCAAGAAAACTCCAATCAATGACAACAAGATCGTTGCAAAAATAATGAATGGCTTCACCGCTGAATTAAACTGGGTCGCTAAAATCAAATAAATCAACACTAAAGCTGCCAAAAAGGCAATGCCTAAGAATTCACTCGATTCCTTTTGTTGCTCTTGCTCGCCACCCATTCGGATTTTATAGCCCTGTGGCATTTCCAAGGTTTCGAATAAGGACTCCAACTCTGTCACAATTTCATTCGCATTATAGCCCTGAACGACATCTGATCCTAAGGTTACAACACGTTCCTGATTCTTGCGATTAATTTGGCTAAACGACGTTTCATAACGAATATCTGCAATCGAATTCAAGGGCACTTGACGCAAAGCTCCTCCCATATTCATATCGCGATACGTAATATTCATCGACAATAATTTCTCAATTTGATTGCGTGAATCGCCTTTCAAACGCAATTGAATTGGATATTCATCCTTGATATCTCGGAACTTCGAAATCTCTGCCCCAAACAATCCCGTACGAACCGCCATCGCCACCTGTGCCGATGAAATTCCTTCCCGACTCGCTTTTTCACGATTCACATCTATGATGATTTCAGGTTTGTTCGTCACTAAATCCGATTTCAATTCTTGAATGCCTTGAATGCCAGACTTCTGTATCGCTTTGCGAACTTTTTGCTCCACTTCCTGAAGTACCGCAAAATCATCCCCCGCAATTTCAATCGAAATAGGCTTGCCCGTTGGAGGCCCCTTAGCCTCCCGCTCAATCGCCATTTCAACACTTGGAATTGGATGTTCAAAAAACTGCTTTTGAAGTTTTTCCAGCAATTCTCCCGAAGAGATTTCGCCACGTTCCTGTTTCGGAGCAAAGGCGATTGTCACTTTACTCTTATGAGGCGTCGCTCCACGATCAGGATTCATCGGGTCGCCCGCATTTTTACCTACGTTTGAGATCACTGAGTTAACAGCCTTTCCCGCATTTTCCTTCTTAATAAAAGCAAATACCCGTTGCTCCACAACCTTTGTAACAGAGTCCGTTACTTTAGAATCTGTCCCGATTGGCATTTTTGAATAGATGTAAATATAATCCGGATCACTTGCTGGGAAGAAAATGACTTTTGGCTTAACAATGCCCATCAAAACAATCGTCGCTACCAATAATCCAAATGCACCTAAGGTTGCATAAACTGAACGACGACCGACCAATACCCATGAAATAACCCGACGATAGGCATTCTTAAATGCAGGTAAAGTCTCTTCTTGGAAAGGAACCACCCATTTTGGCGTTACAATGAAGTGATTGAACACATACAATACCAAGGCCAATAAACCGAAGTTTCCGAATCCGAAATGTCCCAAGCCGAAACCTATTACATAACCGAAAATCGTCAAACTTAATAGAATAAATACCGTCCGACGAATGTCAGCAAACTTCGGCTCCTTCACATCATTCAACTCTTCGTCATGACGCTTCATGAAAGAAACAGCAAAAACAGGATTCATCACATAGGCCACAAATAGGGAGGCAAACAAGGTGATGATCAAGGTAATAGGTAAGAATTTCATGAATTCCCCTACGATCCCTGGCCAAAATAACAGTGGCAAGAAGGGTGAAATTGTCGTCAAGGTACCCGTTAATACCGGCACAAATACCTCCGATGCGGCCAATTTAACCGCCTCCGTAATAGATAATTTCTTGAAATTATTGAACAAGCGGTGAGCATTCTCGATAACCACAATCGCATCATCCACCACAATTCCTAAGCCCAACAAGAAGGCAAACAAAACGATGGTATTCAAGGTAAAGTCTAAACCCGGCATGAACAAGAAGGTCAATAAGGCCGACAATGGCACAGAAAGACCCACGAATGCCGCATCTCGCACACCCATGAAGAACATCAAGACAACAACAACAAAGATAAATCCTAGGATAACGGTGTTGATCAGATCTGCCAAATCGCCACGCGTACGTTCCGACTGGTCTGCTGTAACCGATACAACTAATCCAGCAGGAAAACGATTCTCGCGATATTCCTCAATCGTCTTTTCAATGCGATCAGCCGCGTTAATTAGATTCGCTCCACTACGCTTGATCACGTTCAAAGTGATTACCGATTTCTTATCCAAACGCGCAAAATCTTGTTTCTCCTCAAATCCATCACGCACATCTGCGACATCTTTCAAACGAACCCGAGCCCCCGTGGAAGAACCTACGACCAAGTTGGCCAATTGATCCACCGACTTAAACTCGCCCACGACACGTAGTGAACGACGAACGCCATTCACATCCAAATCTCCACCAGAAATGTTAACGTTTTCGCCCTGAACGCCTTGTTGGATGTCATAAAAAGTTAACCCATAACTCTGCATCTTGTATAGATCCAGGTTCACTTGAATTTCCCGTTTTAATGCTCCTACAATATCCACACGCGTGATTTCGGGCATGCCCTCAATCTCGTCCTGTAGATCTTCCGCATATTTCTTCAACTTATCCAAAGGATAATCTCCGGCGATGTTGATGTTCATAATCGGGAACTCCGAGAAGTTCACCTCTGCCACCGCTGGATCGCGTGTTAAGTCTTTGGGTAAGTCATTGCTCGCCTTATCGACCGCATCCTGCACACGTTGTTTGGCAATGGGCACAGCGACATCCGTATTAAATTCAACAATGATGACCGACAAATCCTGCAATGCATTGGACTTCACACTCTTGATTCCGGTGACCGACTTCAATTGCTTTTCGATCGGTTTATTGATCGTATTTTCTATGTCGGCAGGCGTGGTTCCAGCATAAACGGTCTGAACAACCATTTGTGGAACGACGATATCCGGAAATTGCTCTTTGGGAAGACTTGAATAAATCCCCAAACCCGCAACAAATATGATAAACGTAAAAATGTAAACGGTGGTACGGTTTTGGCCTAACCAGCCGACCATATTATAAATCAAGCCTTTCCCCTCGGGCAGTTGCTCGTTCTTTAAATTCTTCTCCATGGTTGATTTAGAATGAAATTGCTTGACCGTCTACTAAATCTTGGTAGCCTTGTGTAATGATTAAATCACCTGCTTGTAAACCTGTGGCAATTTCCGCCTGACCATTGTATGACAAACCAATCGTTACAACACGCGACTTAGCCACTTTCTTGCCATTTTCTTCCACTGCAACATAGATCAAATTGCCTTTCTCCGTTTTTTGAATGATGTTCTCATCTACGACTAAAGCTTTCGCTTTCGACAAATCATTGATGTTAATGACAGCTAATTGATTCGGTTTTAAATCACCCCCAGCATTTGGAATACGTGCCTCGATATCAAACGTACGTGTTAATGGATTCACCATTTTAGACACCAACGAAATACGCGCCGTAATTTCCTTGTTGATATCCGGGAATTTGATGTTGATTGGATCTCCCTGCTTGACGGAACCTACATAGGCATCCGCAATTTTCGCTGAAATTTTCAAGTTTCCTAAGTTCACAATTTGAACGATGGGAGCCCCTGGAGCCGCCATTTCACCTGCTTTTTGACGAACAATTTCAATAGTTCCTGAGATAGGAGCTACTACACGAGATAAGCCCAATTGAGTACGCAAGGTAACCAAACGCTTTTCCAAGGATTCTTTATTCGATTTAGCACTTAGGTATTGAACCTCGGTACCAATTTGTTGGTCCCAAAGCGTTTTTTGTTTATCAAAAAGCGTCTTAGCTAATTCCAATTGGTGCTTCACCTCTTCCATGGACTCCTTCAGGATACTGTTATCCAAAGTTGCAATTAATTGCCCCTTAGAAACTTGTTGGCCCGCAACCACCGGCAAAGTCATGATCATTCCCCCCGTTTGAGGACTAACTAAGACCGTGTTTTCTGCAACGACATTCCCTTGTGCTTCCACAAAATGTTTGAACGCAACTGGGGCAATTGGCGTAACTGAAACGGCAATCACTTTCGAAGAAGCCGTTTCTGTAACGGCGCCTAATTCCTTTTCCAAGGCCGTAATTTTCGCATTGATTTCTTTGGCATCTGCTTTTAGCTTGGCCAATTCTGTTTTCTTATCTGCCGACTTATTGCATGCCGCAAATAAGACAATGGCGCTTAGGAGGATAGTTAATTTTTTCATGTTTGTATTATTCTGAATATAGAGTTCCGTTTGATTTTGCTAACTCAACTTTCGCCACTAAGGCATTGTAAAGCGCGGTAAAATAATTTCCTTGGGATTCCTTGATGGATGTTTCTGAATTAAGAACTTCCAAATTAGATCCAACCCCTTGCGTGTATTTCACGCGCGTAACGCGTGATATTTCATTCGCTAAGTCAAGATTCGCCTTTTGCTCTTTCAATGATTCCAAGGCATTTTTCAACGAGATGATCGACTGGCTTCGCTGCAAGTCGATGGACGACTTCAACAAATCATAGCTTTGGCGTACTTTTTGAAGGTTATTGGCCGACTGTACTGCTTTGTATTTTTTTGAAAATCCATCGAAAATTGGGATTTGAACAGACAGCGTAATCGCAGCATTATCAAACCATTGCTTTCTAAATAAATCTCCAAAAGCGTTCGCCCCCGCATTGTAACCATAGTTTCCTGCTAACATCACGCGAGGCATATAACCCGCCTTGATGCTTTTCAAATCAAGTTCAGCAAGGTTTTCCTGCGTTTTTAAAATGGAATATTCGATGCGATTACCATAATTGAAAGGTAAATCTTGGTCTTCCAACAAACGATGGCTTAATTCAATTTGCTCCAACGTTTCTGCTAAACGAATGGGCGTTTCCATCGGATAGCCCATCTGAAATTTCAACAAAGAGTAGCTCAATTCTTGCAGGCGATAGACGTTTTCTAATTCGGTACGCAAGTTGTTTGCTTGCACTTCCAAACGTTGAACGTCAATCTTTTCAACAAAGCCTTGGACATTAAGTGCCTTGGTTTCTTTCAACAAAGTATCTAGGCGACCCACATTGGCTTGTAAAATCGACAAACGCTTTTCGTTCACTAAGATTCCATAATAGGCCTTGGTCACATTTTCAGCAACTTGTTGTTTGCTTTGCGTCAAGGTTTTCACGGAAAGGTCTTTGTAAACTTGGGACGCTTTCAGTCCAAGTAAATAACTACCATCAAAAACCAATTGGTTAATACTCACGCTGGAAAAGCCTGAATTTTCAACTCCGAATTTGGCAGCAATGAGCTCTCCTTCTGCAGCATTTGGATTGAAAATTTTCGCCGGAATAAACATACGTTGCATGACAACATTATTCGTAAATGCCACAGAAGCATTCACTTGCGGTAGGCCAATCGCCTTGATTTCATTGATTTTAGCACTCGCATTTTGCAAGTCGATCTGACTATTTTTCACCTGTACATGATGTACAATGGCATAATCGACAGCATCTTTGAGGCTGAACGATTGCGCACTCGCTGATAGCGAGCTGAGCAAAAATAGACCGACATAGATTTTTCTTAGACGGATCATGGTATTAAATTGTTTTGGTAAGATTGATAAAGAGTTAGTCCTTTTTCAGTCAAAATGCCTCGCATGAAAATATCCATGAGAACCAGTTGAGTTTCAAAAAGGGATAGTGTATTGTTGGGATAAAAATCCGGATTAAAAGCAAGCCCCACTTCCGCCATGCGCAAACGAGCCAAAAACTCTACCTCGATGTCGCTTCTAAAATAACCAAATTGCATGCCTTTTTTAAAGTCGGCCACCAAATGACCATGCACACATTTCTCATTATAATCAACAAAGCGCTGATGAGCTACAGGAAAATATTTTTGAATTTCAAATAGAAGTCGGGGATTCATTTGTGTCAACATCTCCTTCATCATATCAAATGACTTAAACGTTTTTTCAATCACGTTCGGAAACTGTTTGTCGAGCTCAATCCATTTCAATTCGTCTTGTTCAACAAAATTTTCAACCACCTGCAAGACCATGGCGTCCTTATCCGGAAAATGTTGATAAATCGTTTTTTTCGAAATGCCTAAATCAGACGCAATTGCATCCATCGTGACGGTCTTTACTCCGTAACGAAAAAATAATTCCGCTCCTTTACATAAAATACGCGATTTCATCTTTTACCCCTTCTAATTTTAGTGAGGCAAAACTATGGAAACTTTTACAGACTACAAAGTTTTCTTGTATTATTTTTAGATGAGTGGCTGATTACTGCGACGAGCGGCCAAAGTCATCTTGCAATCTGACGATATCCGATTCGTCTGAGGGATTTGATACATCTGTATGCTGCCATATTTCAGCAACCACGCCCCATTGATCTAATCCTATTAAGCGATGGCGCTGGCCCACAGGCAACGTGATTATTTCCTCGACCTCGTAAGTCCCTGGATTTGTTTGCTCATCCGATTCAGAAATTGCAACACCGACAGGACCGTGCGTCACGGACCACAACTCAGCCCGACGAAAATGGTATTGCCAAGACAAACGCTTTTGGGGGGCGACGACTAAAAATTTGGGACTTAGTTTTTGAGTTATTTGAATAGAATCGAGTGAAATTTCTGGGAAAAACTGCGCTGCAAATTGAGCTGCTTGGTCCTCATGCAAAACAAAAAATCCGCCCCAAGGTCGGGCATGATCATAATCCACAATTGTATATCCATTAGCTAAAATGAATGATTCGACTTGTTTAAATACATCGGTGGGATCCGTGGCTGTCAGTTGCATGTAGGAATATTTTCACAAAAATAAAAAAAAGACGGGAGAGCACCCCCGTCTTTTCAATATATAAAGGTTTTAACAGATTACATCGTCCAACCCGCGCGATATTCACGCTTCACGAATTGATTCGCTGCTTCGAAATTGGTAATGCGCATATTCGCCGCATCCCACTCAAGCTGTTGGCGTCCAATATATTTCGCATTCCGGCCGTCGCCTTCACGCAACATATATGAACGAATCGCTAAATTCCCCATCAAGACAGATTCCGTAAACGGACCTGCGTAGTCGAAAGGAGAACTTACTTCCATGTTTCCGAAACCTGCTTTACAAGCCTCAACCCATTGGGTATTGTGACCACCTGCGCCGCCATCAACACGAGGTAGTGAAGCTTTTGGAAGATCAGCCTCATCAACGCGTTTCCCGTTCTTGAATACTTTTGGATACATACCATAGGTACCACAAGTCATGATGCCTTTGGTACCAATTAAGATTACACCATTCGTTCCATCTGGATCTCCGATGATTTCCGTCGCAGGAATGCCGGCAGGATGTGGAGCACGAAGTCCACCATCAAACCAAGTCAACTTCACGTTCGACTTATTTTTCGCAGAAGGGCCATAGTTAATGGTTACCATCGATGAAGGAGGACATCCTTCTGGAATCCACTCAGGAACCCAGTCGTTTAGGAATACAGAACCCACGGAACATTCTACGTTCAAAGCATCACGGATACCTAATACTTTAAATGGAGGATCTAATAAGTGACACCCCATATCGCCTAAAGCACCTGTGCCATAATCCCACCAGCCACGCCATTTGAACGGCACGAATGCTGGGTTAAATTCACGGTATTTTGATGGCCCTAACCATAAATCCCAATCTAATTCAGCTGGTACGGGATGTCCCGCGGCTGGATAGGAAATTCCTTGAGGCCAAACAGGACGATTTGTCCAAACCAATACTTCGGATACTTTACCTATAACACCTCCATCAAACCATTCGACCATTTGACGAACACCATCACCCGAAGAACCCTGGTTACCCATTTGCGTAACCACTTTCATTTCACGGGCTTTTTCGGTCATCATCCGCGCCTCATAGATGTCATGCGTCAAGGGCTTTTGTACATATACGTGCTTCTTTCGACGCATCGCTTCCATCGCAATCGTGGTATGTGTATGGTCCGGAGTAGAAACAATGACCGCATCTACTTTATCTCCTTCAGCATCCAATGCCTTGCGGAAATCCCGGTAATAATTCGCTTTAGGGAAATCTTTGCGCGACTGAACCGCGCGGCGATCATCTACATCGACCAAGGCTACGATATTCTCCTTGCCCTTGTTGAATGAATTCATGATATCACTCTGGCCTTTTCCGCCAGCACCGATACCCATAATGTTTAATTTGTCAGAAGGAGCTGTAAAACCCTTTCCTAATACATGCCGCGGAACAATGTAAAAGCTTCCTGCAGCTAATCCCGCTTTTTTAAGAAAGTCTCTCCGTGAATTATTTCCCATAGTTTAAATGATTTAGTTTGGTTGACACGACATTACTGTCTTTTGAGTCAAAGCGCTAAGTTGCCAAAATGCCCCGAAATAAGCAATCATTTTCTTGAAATTTTACAATGCTGTCGGCCTCTATCCGGACAGCAAAAAAAAAGGGGATTCGTTTCCGAATCCCCTTTTGATCAAAACTTAAAACAAATATTATTCTGCTTTCTTAGATTTCTTCTCTAATTTTTTGATCGCTTGCTCACGCTCAGCACCTTCCATTTGCTC
>JACCDU011411095.1_pt1 | contig 17182 bp, 47 predicted proteins | sample 7446081 | NCBI WGS metagenome assembly JACCDU01 (sample SAMN15323447, study PRJNA562643) | freshwater metagenome | isolation source: river surface water | place: USA:Blue River Watershed | collected 2017-08-17
AAGAACCTTGTGGCAGTAAGCAAATAGCGTACCAAAATTATTTTACATTCTAACAAACTTTTTTGTACTAATTTACAAGTAGTTACATGATTGATATTGTTAAAACGCATAATAGTATTGATTTTGTGGTAATTATAAACTACATTTGTGAAATATTTCAGAAAAAAATCAAAAAATAACAAATTTGTAATTACTATGGGACTAACAAACATCAAAAAGAAAGAAGTTGTTTATTGGGAAACCAAGGATGGTAAAAAACTTAATATAGACGAGATGTCTATTGAGCATTTAAGAAATATTGTAAAGAATATTGTTAAAAAGCGAGAGTTTAAAGAAGAGGAAGATAGTATTGGTAATTATTTCAGTGTTGAATTTTGGAAAGATTAATTATGGCGGTAAAAGAATTTAAGAACGGCGATGTTATAGCTGAGATTCCAAAAGAAATGATGTTTACCGATGGTAAGCCTTTTGTATTTGAAGAAACGATGCTAACTGATAACAAATCTTATATCTTCTTCGGTGAAGATAATGTAGTGCATATTAACTATTTCGAAATTTACAACAATAATTTAAAATAATTAATAATAATAATTTAAAATAATTAATATGGTATATAGAAAAAATCCAAAATGCATTTTTTGTGGGGGAAAAATAAAAGGGGTGTATAAACCAACAGAAAACTTTTATGGGGATAGTTTTATAAAATGGGATTATGAGAATCATGTGTGTAGACTAGGAATAGTTTATTTTATAGAAAGAATGGATACTCATGAATGGTTTACTGGTGAAACATATACTAACAATCCAAATGATGCTATGGTTTTTAAAACAAAAGAATTGGCAGAAAAGTTTCTAAAAAAGTGGGAAAAAGAAGAAAATTTCGATGGCCTTTCTAAATTGGAATTAGTAATCACCGAACATGAGTTCTTAAATAATATACAAAATGGCAAATAAATTAATTTTTAATCATATAGGAGAGGAAATACTTCAGGTGTTAAAAGATAGAAAAATAAAGCAAAATGCCTTATGTAAAAAAACTGGAATTTCAACTTCAGAATTAAATGAGATCATAAAGGGGAAAAGAAATTTATCTTGGAGCGTTTCTCTAAAATTAGAAAACATATTTATTCTTGATGCGAAAGAATTTATGAAGAAACAAGTTGATTATGATTATGAATTATTGAAAAATAAATTTTAAACTCAAGATATGGATGTTATAAACGAATATATGAAAGAAATTTGTTATTTTTTGGGATGGCAGAAAGACCCATTAAAAGATGAAGTGGAGGTCCCTGTTTGGTATAATTTTAAAGTAAGGATGACTCCTTTGAGAAGTGTTGCCTCCATATCTGACTTAAATTTCGATTCCTCTTATGACTCGCTTATGCACGTTTATTTGAAGTTTTCAAAAATAAAGATAGATAGACGACACGAAAATATACATAGAGACTTCTTAGATGCTTTTACTATTAATTTAATTAATGGAAACATAGATGGGTGTTTTAATTCGATTGGGGAAGGAGTTAAGTGGTTTAATGCTATCCAATATGAAAAACTTATTTAGTCATGGCAGGAGTAAACAAGGTAGGAAATAATGGTAGATTAAGAAAGACTGAGGTGGAGCATCTTATTGACTTCCGCCGGTTATCTCACCACAAAGGAAACAGAATGATTACTAAGAACTTTACTTCTTACATATCAGGAACTTTTGTGGAGCAGGCGGATCTTATCACCTTTCTTATCTTCGAGAGTAAAAGAAACAACGCTATTGAATTAAACACCCATTTACTGACTAAGTATTCTAAATACATCAGGGCCACTAAGGAGCATTTCTCTGGCATCAAGTACAAGGGTAAGTCAATAATGACAACAAGGGGCATGTTGCAGAACTTAATAGGAAATGGGATACTGATACCGCTAATGAGGCAAACGTTTCTGATTAACCCTGCTTTGACGTATTTTGAGGGGTATTATAACGAGCAGACAATGTTTATGGTAAAGTATGAGGAGTTGTATCAGAAGTACGCATTGGGTGGATTTGGTAAGTCAGAACTCCACAAAAGAATAACAGAAATCGGGCGAGAGTATTATAAACAATGTTTAACTAAAAATGTATAGAAATGGCAAAGTCAAATAAACCAATTAAGATTTTTGATATTGAACTAACCATTGGTGAGTATAAAAAGAATGACCCAGTTGTTCAGATTAGAAGTAACGCTAACGAATTTATGGTAATTTCAGCTATTCCAATGAGTAAAAATTCAATACTAATAGAGTGGACTGATTATTCTAAACCAACTAAAAAGAAAAAGAAATGAAAGTGTATTTGTTATCAGATTATAACGAACATGGTTCTGAGAATGTAGTTGGTACAATGGATAAAAATAAGGTAGTCGAATTGTTACAAACAAAATTCCCTTTTTGGGCGCAGGATGATGCCGAAGAATTAAAAAAGCTTTTAGAAGAAGATGTTCCAAGTACAATGCCTTATACTTTAGGTAAAGGTTGGGGCGGAGTACAATTACATATAATTGAATTACAATAACTAAAAATGTATAAAAATGAGTAATGTAAAAGAAGCTATCCAAATGTTAGAAGAGCCCGATAAAAGTATTGGAAATATACTAATCGAATTTTATGAAACAATGAGAGGTTTAGAGAATGATAGGCATCGTGGAGGAAAACAAGCAACAAAAATAGTTATGACAATAAATGACATTAAGAATCTATGATAAAATGGCAAGTAGGCACAAAGATTGCCTGTATAAAATCTTTTAAGGGAGTAAACAAAATAGGAGTTCCGTTAGACTATAAACCTCCACAAAAAGATGAAATTTTCACCTACGATGGATTGGGGGATTTTGACGATTTTTATAGCTGTTGGTATATTTATCTGAAAGAGTTTAGTCGTCCAAAAAGATTTAACGCTTCTCACTTCCGTCCTGTAGATGACATTCACAAAGAAATGACTGAAGAATTAGTAAAAGAACTAGAAGAAGAAATGGTGGAGGAATTTGTATGAAAACAACAATAATCATAAACGGGAAAGAAACTCTCGTTGAAATTAAACGAGAGGATGGAAAGAAAGTAAAAGGAAAAGTTGTTGAGCATGGAGTTACTTATATTATCACTCCTTTAGAGTCTTCAGTAAAAGTTACGGGTAAAATTAAATTGAAGGTATACGAATGAACCCTTGGTTAACAGCAATACAATCTGGGCTATCTTTATTGGAGCGAACAGACTTTAAAAGGAAGCTTCCTGCTACTATTGGGTGCGTGCTATTTGATTACGTCCACCAAAAGTACAGAGTAGAAGTTCCCAAGGAAGTAGAAATGAAGTTATGGCTTCAGGTGGTTACTGATTACACTGAGAAGTACAAAAGCTATCCTGACCTTTTTAAGACTCCTGCGAGGGATAACAGAAGCATCATTAATCAATACAAGGGAGAGCTAGTAAGAGCTTTCTTATTCAACAACAAACATATATTTAATGAATTAAATGGCAGTAACTAAACAAATAGAATGGGCAGGAGATATTGACAGCAGGATAGAGTTCTGTTGCAATATTATTGGGGTAACATCTCCTATGGAGATAAACATATTGAAGGAGATTTACAAATTGAATAACGGGGCGGTTGTTCCATTAGACCCTTCAGAAAAGGGGGCAATAGCTGTTAAGTTAGGTCTTCACATGAGTACATTCAGTACTGGCCTTACCAGGTTAATGACTAAGAAAGCAGTAATGAAGTTAAATAAGAACTACAAGCTGCACCCAATATTTTTAGATTTACACACAATAGATTCAATAACTATCAAATGGAAAGTTTAAAAGAAACAATAACCAGGCTATCAGTAAAGCACGAGTACTTCAGCGAACTCAACATGAGAAACAAGACTGATTGCTTTAATTTTGCCAAGCTACATAGGAAGTTAGGGGTATATACAACATTACTACACGACGAATGTACTATTTCCTATTTCTTGTTGAAGGTATTAGAGAAAGTTCCTGAAGGAGCTAAGCCACGTCCTGCTGCTCACTTTACTCACTTGAGCCACGTTCAATATCAGTTGGATAAGAAGAAACGCTGGGAGGTAATGGAGCTCATTAAGACATTAGAGGTTTACAGAAAGTCTTTAAAGGATTTGATGTACTCAAACAAGATGCAACATGTAATCTTAAATGAACTGACGGGGGAGCCTGAAGTAACAGAGAGGCAATTAGGATTGTGGCAGAGAGATAGAATGGAAGACGAGTATATTGCAGTGAGTAATTACATTAAAATTAACATAGATAAAATAGTATGAAGAATAGGAATTTAGATCACTCTGATAATTGGGCTACTCCTGATTATTTCTATAACGAACTTAATAAAGAGTTTGATTTTAATTTTGATCCTTGTCCATATAATACAGGAGAATTAGAGTTTGATGGTTTAACAATAGATTGGAAAGATAGAAATTTTATCAATCCTCCCTATTCACAAAAATTAAAAGAGGCATTTGTCTTGAAAGCTATTGAAGAAAGTAAAAAAGGTAAGCTGTGTGTTATGTTATTGCCAGTAAGCACAAGCACTAAGTTGTTTCATGATCACATTCAGCCAAGTGCAAAAGAGATTAGGTTTTTACGCGGTAGATTAAAGTTTATAGGAATAAATCAAAAAGGAGAGTATGTGAATTGGAAGTATTGGAATAGAATACCTCCAATTGGAGCAAAAGAAGTAAGTAATTCGGGCATGCACGATAGCATGATTGTAATATTTAAGTAACATGGCAAAAAAGATTGACGAAATAAAAGCCAGATTTGGCGGAGGAGACCCTACTGAGTACGAGCATATCATTCGACAAGTAGAGAAGTATGGAGAGTGGCTAAAGAATATCCACATCCATCATAAGTTGGGTACCGATACAATAAAGAAGCTGAAGCAAGAAGGCTTCACAGTAGAGTTTGATAATAATTGTTATGTAATAAGTGGGTGGTAGTATGGAAAATAATACAGTAGAAAGAGAGAGCAATATTCCTGAGTCAAATTTTTCGTGTATGTACGAAATGACTATGCAGTTAGCGCGCGAGTTAAATAAAAAGTTTGAAGAAATATTTATTGAAGGTCTTTATAAAAAAGGTTATCAATTTAACAATGATTCCGACAGAATTGAGTTTATAAAAATTCATTGCAGATGCGAAGATAATCCGTTAAAAAAAGAGAGGGTTTATTACGTTTGTGATTTACCATTTCTTTTACATAGCTATGGAATTGAAACAAAGACTAATTTTGATTTATCAAGCGGTTTTAAGATAGAAGCGGTTAATGGTGGATATATGTACTTATAGAAAATAATTTAACAAATATTTTTTGGATTATAAATTAATCCGTTATATATTTGTAGCGCACTGATGTTACCAAAAACACACTGCCGCGTAAAGGGGAGGTTCCCGATAGTTCCCTCCCGCTTTACATAAAAAACTATCAAGAAGGGCTATCAAATCATAAAAAAAAGGGTGTGGATACCTTTTCGTTCTTTAGTCGTTGGCATCAAATCACGACTCAAAATAATAGAAACTGCATGGGGAGTTGAAACAGTCTTCCGTGGAGTTTACACGTAAGAGACACAATAAGCATCATTTAATATTTCGGTATAAATCAGTAGAGGGAATGGAGAATGTAACCTGACGATAGCTCACCTTAATCGGTAACTGGAAAGCAAATGCGTGGTTCTCCTTGATTAATTAAAAAAGTTTAAATTGTGTGCTGGATGGCTACATTATCCGACACAAGCTCAGACCTTCTTCGACGACTCATTCGACGCAGACTGAAGTACTAAATTGGTAGCGACTTCAGCGACTTAGAGGGGGAGGGGGTCGCTACTACATTTATCGTACTTTCCCAAGCATCTCAGGTCTAATCTCTGCAGTCTAAAAATAATCAACAAATAATAATAAACATTAGAGAATAACAAAGAATAACAAGTGTTATTAAGTAGTAACCAATATCAACAAGTAATAACATATAGGATTTTTAAAGCCCAATGGGTGAGTTGTGTCCACTTTTGAAAATTGTTAAAATTTATAAACCCCAATAGAACAATAGCTGTCCTACTGAGGTGTTAAATTAGTCCTGAAAATAAATTTGGTTAACAAACATTATAAATGCTATTGCTAGTCCGGTGTAAAAGAGTATATCTGTCATTTGCTTAGTAGTTTAATTTGTTTTTTAATGAATGGAACTCTTGAACTCGGTCGAAGATATTCTTTAGATTTCTGTTTTTTTAGTTCTTCTTTAATCTCAGGTAGATTGTAAGCAACATTCATTGATTTATGATAATCAAAACCTTTTTCTCTTAATTTTGCGCAAAAATGAAAGCAAATACCAGCGAAATTTAATTTTTTCTCGAATATTGGAAGTATCTCTTTGTATATTTCCAACTTTAGTTTCTTTGTTAAATTCTTTCTCATAGCTTTCTATTTTATATAAGTTATTTTTCCTAAAAATTGTGTCCTACCGTGTTTTATATTAGCGATCAGGGTTTGAAACTCCTGTATTGTGCCGTTGAACCAACTAGCAACTGACTCTTCCATTGTACCATCTTTTATACATTGTATGCAGTACCAATTGAGAGTATCGGGGCATTGTCGTTGTTCACTCAGGAACTTATTGGTTGAGCACGATTCGCACTTGCGGGCGTTACCCATGTCGATATCTTCTTGGATTGGTTCTGCGCGGTCCTCTGTCCTACCTTGCCAGAAATCCGCTTCTGTTGGTGTTATTCTTGCCATGTTATTTTTCTTTAATTATTGTTGCGTTAAAATACTTAGCTAAATTATTTACTTCAGTATTAAAGATTTCATCGTTCCAAATTTGTTTGGCAATTAATATTTCAACAACTCCATCTATTTCTCTTGTTAAACAATAGCAATTAGGACTGCCTTTGTATGTATCAATACCAATATAAAACTTTGGATTAGTTTTTCGGGCTTTTGCTAATAATTTTTTGTCGAATAAAAATATACTATTTTCCATGCTTATTTAGAATGATTATAAATAACGTTTGTTCTGTCCTACCTTGATGATAAATTACCAACCTATAATGGTGTGTTTGCCTTTTTGGATTAGTGAATATCCGGCGGATCTTATCTGTTTAATTTCATCCTGACTAAAATCCATTGTAACGATTATAGAGGCGCTGCCTGAATGTATTTGAGCTGTAATGAGCTGTGTTAACTTTTGAAGGTTGTCAACCTTATTGTGGCTAATATTAAGCGACAATTGCCTGGCCTGTGTTGCTGTTATCATAGTTTACTGTTTTAATAGAGTTACTGAATGGTTAAGCATTACTAACTGAGTAGCTGTTTTTGATATTTCGTCCGATAATCTATCGTTGTTTATGCCGTCCAACTTATGCGGTTTTATACCTTCATTAACTACTTTTATCTTTTCAAGTGTTAACTGCATTTCACCAACTAATTGAATGAGCTGCAATTTCTTTTCTAGTGTTATCATGTTTCAAAATTTAGGTTGTTTAACTTCTATTACTTGGTATTTTCCTTTTATTTGGGTGCTGTATATTTGTAATAAGTCGCGCGCCGTCCTACCTGCTGCGTAAATTAGTTTGCAGCCTATTTCTTTTGGTACGTTGTTATAAGTCCGTTCCTGTAGTCCGGTTGACTTTACAAAAGTGACTTTTAATATTTGGTTTGCGGCGGAGTAATTAACTCTTTTAATTATCGACCTAAAATTACATACTATTTCCATGTTGTGCGGTTTATGGTAAGTAAACAAAAGTATTTGATTGCCTGCGACTGAAGAAGTAATAAATGCCGTTTTCTTTAATCATTTGGCCTTCGTATTTATACTTCTTAATAGCTTCTTTTTCGATTGTTGGTATAATGTTACCATTTTTTGATATTCTAAATCCAGTTGCTGTTAGTTTCATGGCTTCTATTTTTAAGTTTGTTAATTAGAATAATTCTAAATAAGGTATTGAGCTGTCCTACATTTTAGTAAATTATTCTTTTATTTGTTTGTAAAATAACTTATACAGTGTTGTTTTTGTTCCTTCGGGATGTATAGGTAAAAATTCTGTTACAACTTGTCCGCGAAATTTACTCCATGTTTGTTTTAATCTTTCAGTGTTTAACACTTCAAAGTTTTCTGTTATATCAGCACAAAAGCCAGATAAATTAATATTTTTATCGTCTGTAAATTCAAAACAAAATTTTGTTGATCCGTTTGAGTTTTTACAAACGTAGCTTACTTTATTGTGCGGAGTCTTAAATAGACTGCTTACTTTTTCAAAAGTGTTATTATCTAAAATCATGGCTATAAAATTTTTAATGATTAATGAATTAAATTTGCGTGTCCTACCTGTGTGCTAAATATGTTTAAGTGCGTTTTCTCGAATGGTTTGAAGTCTTAACCAACGTCCGGCGGCGGTGCTGCTTCTGTCCTCACTTAATAAGATTAATTTTATTAACCTTGTTGCCTGTTCAAATATTTGCTGCGGTGTTTTCATAGCTTAATTATTTATTGGATTAATACCGTACTTAAAATGGTTTGGGATAGTTTCTTTTATTTTGGCTTCAATTTGTTGCCAGTACGTCTGCCGTATGCTTTCCAGCTCTTCAATTGTATGGCTGTCGAAATTTTGGTTTGAGTGTCCGCCGTCGGTTAAAATTTTATACTGCTCCCGTATTTCTGTTATCAGCAACAATTTAATAAACTTATCCTGGTTATTTATTGGCTTTTGCATAACTTATTATTTATCAGTTAGTTATTAATTACAATTTTGTTATATTTTAAAAATTCTGTAAAATTTTACAAATTTGTAAATATTTTACGTGTTCGGGCTGTCCTACATTGGGCTTAAATTAGTCCTTTATTATTATGACCGTTTCGGGTTGAAATTCTGCCGGTGTTCCAAAGTATTAAGGTTTTCGGCCCAAACATATTAACATATTTATATTGGCAGTTTATACCCTGTTTAATTTCTTCTCCGCTGCAAGTTGCGTGAAAGTCTCTTTTGTTATTATCTTTAAATGTCGGTTTCATGTTGATAGTTTTTAAAAGTTTATAATTTATTTTGTTAATTTTCGGCGGTGTGGTTACTTGGTTAACTCTATTATTTTCTTTTCAAGTTCCTGCACGTTATAAGATTGGAATATTATTCCGCCGCCGTATTGCTTATTGTGAAATTTACGCCCTCCCAATTGTTTAGCACGTTTTAATGCAATGGTATATTTTTGATCAATAGTTAATAAACCAAAATTTTCATTATCATTCAACAAGTTGGTGAAGTGACAAACATAGCGCGGGTTCCCGTTAATATCATTATTCACTCTCGTAAATTCAATAGTTCTCGGCTTATCTCTATCAACTATTAACTGCAACCAATCAATTAACACTTGTGCACTATCTTTGTTAATATCCATGTGCTTAGTATCTCCCTCTCCGTTTTGTCCGAAAATCTTAATAGTTGGTTTATATTCTCCAGTTGTTATTATCTTGTTAATCTGGTCTTGGTAATATTTTTTATTCGTTTCCATGTTGTATGTTTTTATATTGTTTAAAATTTCTATTTTTTTTCTCAAGTTCGGGCGGTGGATTAACCATTAAAACACTGTAGGCGTTAATTGACTCAACACTCTACACTCTTTCTCACTTACAATACCTAAATGCTTAAAAACATGTATAATATTATAGTTAGTAGCAAAAACCATATCCATACCGCAACCCCTTACTATAAAACCGTCCTTTCTTCTCCCTTCCTTATACCCCAATGCCTCAAACAAACTATAAAAGTTACAAAAATCACCGCCAGGATTACTCTCAATAAACTTCATTGTTCTACTCATACCACTATTTGCCACGCTAGTTATAATACAAGCCATTCGTCGCTCTCTAATAGCCTTTACATACCTCTCAGCATTATTAATAAAGTCCTCAACCCCAAAATAGTTCTTACTATTAATGTACTTCATTAACTCCTTGTTACTCTCTACATTCTTAATTACTTGCTCTCTGTTCATATTATCCGCCTTTATTGTTTTTATTACAGTGGCGCTCTGTAGCTTTTATTTATTATTACTTACTTTTTACCTATTAACACTATTTACCCTATTTTTAACCAATTAACCCTTTTTTATCTCTCTGGGGTTTTATATACCTCTTACCTACCTTTGTGTTCACTTTACAATTATAACAAGCAGGAAGGAATTTAAACCGATTTAGTTGGGGTTATAATTTAACGCTATTATTATTATTTGGTCTATTGTCAGCATATTACCTCCTTTTTTAAATTGTTTGTTTATCAATGAACTATTACAAAGGTAGTAAAACATTTGTATTTGTCAATAGGTAAAATGTCAATTATTTGTAACTTACTGAAAATCAAGGCAATTAATTTTACAAAATTGTTTATTTATATCAATTCTAAATAAAATAAACAAAAATGTAGTATGTAAGGAGTTGAGACTTAACAATAAGCATGCCACGTATTATTTAGAATCAATCTAAATAAAATAAAAGTATGCCAAACTTCTAAACTGGTTTAGGGCTTATTTAGAATAAGTCTAAATAACAGGTATCCTCTGAAAGTCAATAAATACGTATTTTCAAAAATTGGGTAGGGTTGTGTATATAGTGTTTGCAATGGTTTTAGCGTTTTAGCCTTATATCCTGGAGCTATGTTTTAGGACCTTTTGGTATATTCACCGCCAAATTAAGCCTAAAATATCTATATTTTTATACTGCCGTCGATTATTATACGCTGTTCGTCGAACAAATGTATATCAAATATAGGGGTAAATACGCGCTTTTATTAAATTCGTCGAAATAAGGACCATAAACAAAGGACCATTAATACTATATACATGCAGTAATAATATGCAACAATAAGACAAATTTGTTTATTTTCGGCAGATGACACAAAAATAAACAAAAATGTAAAAATATATTCAATCCTTCTAAGTTAGTCCAATGCTTTTAGGCTCAGATAAACCCAGGTGCAAACCAACAGGCAAAAGTCCCAAAATAAAACAAGCCCCCCTACAGGGCAGGGGTACCCGTCGGAAATGGGAGGAGGGTATATTGTATCCCTCGAGGAGTTACACTCATTATAAGTAAGTAGTTATATACATATTCAGTAAACGCGTATGTATACCCCGAAGACTCACGTTTATCATATGTAGATATGACTCTCATGCGTATCTTATATTCATTTAGATGTATCCACCGAGGAGTTATATGAATCTTGCGTAAAGAAAGGAGAGTTGTTTGGATTATTATGTGTTGATGTTTGTTCCGTTTTTAATTTCTTGAATTTGTTTGTCGGATAGTTCTTTTATGGTGTGTTCTACTATGAGTTTGAATTGTTCTGGGTTGAATACTAGGAGTTGGCAAGAGATTTCGAGTTGGTTAGTATCTTTGTTTATAGATGGTTCTAGTTGTCCTTTTACTTGGATTATTTTTTGGGCCATTTGTTTGGTGAATTGTTCTCTGGCTATGTCTTCCATGGGGAAGTTAGATTTGTAGTATTGTTCGTGAGAGAAAGCTGCTTTGGAGGTAAATAGAGATTCTTGTAGGAGAGCATTTAGTTTGAATCTCATTATGTGGTTGTATACTTCGTTGAAGTAGGTATTTGTTTTATGTCCTTCTGTGTTTATCATTGTGATTTAGTTTTTAATTTTCCGGCAGATTTTTAGTTTTAAATATTAGTTATCTACGAGATTAGGGTTATCTTTAACTTCATCGAGCCAAATCCAAAAGGGGTCTGTTTCGATAATGATGGGGTATTCGCAATTTACTCCGTGTGTTATTGCATTTGAGAATGTTTCCATGCTAGCAATTATTAACCATTCAGCTCCTGTGAAGTTGAAGTTTCTGTCGATTAGTTTTTGTTTAATTTCGACTAGGTTATCTATTATTGTTTTAAGTTTACGTTGGCATCCGCAAATTTGGAAGTATGATGTTAGTTGGTTTGCTATTTTGTGCCATTCTTCGTTGTTTATATTATTCATCGGCGGGATTTTGGGTTAAAAAATTAGGGTTAAAATGTATATTAAAAAGAATATCGAAGGTATAATTAGTATAATTATGATAGATTCTATTATTGACTTCCGGCGATTTCTTTTTGCTTTTAGCTTCTTTTTCTTGTCGTTTTTAGCTTTGTTTCTCCAATACCTTGATCGGTACTTGTGCCACCAAAATACGTTGGCATTTTTAAGATTTCTCCTCTTAGTAGATTCATTATATCGTTTAGATGCTGTTGCCATTTTCTAACTCTTTAAGTATTTGTAATTCTTCGGGAGTGAAATTCCCGTTATGTATTATAACATCGTTCATCTTTATTATTTTTAAAATCCCGATATACTTCCTCAAAAGTTCTTTGTATTTGTCCAATTCAACTTGGTAGTTATCACAAGTCATTTTAATAGCCTCAACGCATTCAACTTCTTTTTCGTAAAGTTGTTTGTATTGGTCTGCGTATTCTTCCATTAAATCAACTATTGTTAATGGTAACAAGTCAATTGGATGTCCTTGATTAACATCTTCAAATCCATGATATTCTTTTAGTATTTCTTCTGCACTTTTCATTGTTCCTCCTTGTTTAGTTTGTTATGCTTATCCAAATTGCTTTTTCATCTTTATGGTGAAATGTTACCTCTGTTATTTTAGTTCCTTTCCAATTAAAGTGAATAGAACCAATAGATTTATCTTTATGAAGTGCTTTCGGAGTTCTGAATATAGTTATCCATCTTGATGATTTGTCACCAAATGAACCTTCTCTTAATGAGAATCCGCCGTTAGTTAATTTATTTTTTGTTTTTTCTAAAAGTGTCATCCTATTTAATTTTAAGTTATTTGTTTATTTTTCGTATATCCAACCCGCCATTTAAAATATGCTCAATCATGCCATCATGTGTTTTCATTTTTAATACTTGCTTTAACGTAGGTCTATACCATTCTTGAGTAGGTTGTTGATTAGGGGCAATGTCTTTATAAAAGGAACTTCTTGCTTGACCATTACATTTCTCGCAGTTATAGAACATTGGAGTTACACCAGCATCAACATCTTTTGTTTTGGTTATATGACCGCAAGAACAAATATAGCAGTTCACTCTATTTGTAAGGTCTATCTTATAATAATCCTTTATTTTTACATCTTCAAGAAGTTTATTATATCTTCTTTCAATTTCTCTTTGACTTTTCATACTATTTATTTTTAATTAGGGTGTTGTCTATCTGTTGTAGTTTCATGGGTAATATTCGTAATAATTACAATTTGAGCAAGATGCTCCTCTTTCTGTTTCTGTAATTGTTCCTCCGCAATCACATGGATATTGTCTAAACCATTTTTTTAGTATATTTAATATTTTCATTCCTTGTTATTTTGTTTGGTTAATTAAAACGTACTTTAGCTTTTTGTTATACTGCATTACCACAATCTGCACACCTATAACCATCCGTTCTACCTGAACAACATTTTTTCTCTTTATTAACTTTCATTTGTGGCAACGTCCGTATAACAGCACCTTTGCTCAATTTTTTAACCTCGCTTAGTACTATATCTAAAGCCTCTGTTAATTTTTTTAGGTTCATGTATCATGTCTTCTCTTTTACCTAATCTCCACTCTTGGTGATATTCAAGTATTTCTATAGCTGTTTGTAATTCCATTTTCATTTATTTAATCTGTTAAAAAACTAAGCAAAACTGCAAACCGTTATCTCATAACTTACTTTTTAAATAATTAATTTGCTCGGTTAGGTTGGTTAACTTTTCATGTAGAAATAATGAATAATCAGGTTCAATATCTTTTATCGCTTCATTAACTAACTCCAAAACAGATTGGCGGTCTTGGATGGCTATTCTTGCTGCAAATCTTCTTTGGCTTTCTATATCTAAATCGCCTGTTAAATATCCACTTCCTGCTGAAAATGGATAAGCGTGAGGAAAATAAATCTCTATTAATGTCTCCGCTTCGTTTCTGTTTTTTTCTGTTATGTTCATTTTTACCAGGTTATAGTGTAACAATTGTTTTCAAATTCTATTTTAAACCCTTCCTTCTTTAATTTCTTAATGGTGTCCGCCGAAAGTTGAGTATGCCAAATAAGGTTTTTGCATAGATGACCTATTCTTTCTATCTCAGCTATAATCTCTCCGTATTGTCCGTCTGAACTGCTTTGTCCAAACTTGGCTCTAAGTTCTGATGCTTTACTCATAGTCTAAAAATTTTATGGTAGAAAAGGTTAAATGTTAAGTTCCAAATTGTTCCTAGCGTTATAATCACCGCCGAATAGTAAATCCAATTTTCTAATCCTAATTCATTAGTAGGACAAAAAGGAATAGCAGATATTAAACAAACAACCATTAAAGACTTCATAAGATGCCAAAAGTCGGTGAATGCAACGTGAATGTTAAACATCCCCCAGAACCATTTAGTTCTTCCTTGCATTGGATCACCATTAATATACTTGTTCATCCAAGAGTACTCAGGATTGTAGTAATGCTCTTCTTTGTGTAGAAGAGAGAATACAGATGCTTGGTAGTGGTGAGTAACAACGTCCATTGCGGCGTTGAATATTGCAGCGAGCATTATAAGGGCTATAGTTATCATTTTGTTTTTTTGATGTAATAAGTTATTGAATAGATAATAATTGCAAGTAAGGCTCCTGAAGGAGGGAATGATATAAGAACTATATCTCCTGCAGATTCAAATTCGGGAGCGTAGTATATAATCAGTAAAATAAAGATTATACCTAATGCACCAACGAATGTAAAGTGATTAGCGTTAAGGTGTTTAATAGTTTGTTTTAGTCGTGTCATTGTTATTTGTTTTAGCGGTTATTACTTTTAAGTAGTGATTGGTGTTAAAGTTGCTTCTAATTTCTTCGTTAGTTTGATTTACTTTACTCCACCATTTAATCTTAATGATGTTAGTGTAAGGGTTTTTGGGTTGATTCATTGTTTTTTATTTGCTAAGTTAATAATTTCTTCGTTACTAAAAAAGGAGCCTAACTTATATCCAATTCTTTTCCCGTTTATTTGTGGAGTAAGTTTTCTGTCAGGACAGTCTCTTCCGTTACACTCGTGAGCTAATCTATAAAGCTCTCCATTGTGCCACCCATAAGGCTTATTGAATAATATGAACTTGTTAGTGAATAGCATCCGATAGTTTATTTTGTACAAAATTACAAAAATAATAATTGTCTTGCAAATATAAAATGTTAAATTTTAAATTATTTTTTGGACATTTGTATAATTGAAATTAATTTCTTAGCTTTGCGGTATGTTAGAGATTGAAAGAATAGAATGGTGGGTTATGGCTGAATCAGCTAAGATGAAACTAAAGGCTGATAGGGAGAAGCTACGTAAATTAGAAGAAAGTGAAAAAACTTTTTGCAGAGAAGTAAAACTTAAAAACCAGAATAATGACAAAAACAGTAAAACAGATCAAGAAAATCAAGCTTAACGATGATGGCTTGAAGGGAGCAGAAGTTACTTACATTCATCCTCAAGAGAAGGATAATATGATATGGAGTAACGAACACACTGAAAAGAGAAAGCATCCTATACACGGAGAACTAGAGGCTTCTATAAATGATTTAAGAAACTTCTTATTAGAAATTTGCGGATATTACCCTGTTGACATTGATGTTAACACTAAGAACCAAATGATAGCTGATACTAGAGTTACTGAGATGGTAATGGAGCCTGAGAAGTTTAAGCTTTCGGGGGAGATGCGAGTTATTGGTGACAAGTTTATTAAGGTTTCTACTCCTGAGATTGAGATTGGAGATGGATATGCTCATTTCGATACTGTAGTTAAGATTATTGCTAAGATAGTTGAAGAGGCCCACGAATACATGGCAGGTAAGAAGAGAATGTCTGAAACAGACTTCTTGGAGAAATGGGCTAAGCGTAAAGGTGAAGAGGGATTGATTAAGGAATTGAAGCACATGAGCGCAAAAGAGAAGAGAGATTACTATACGACGGCTTTAGAAAAGATGGGTGCTATTGTTATTATGGACGAGAGTGCTGAGATTTCTGAGGATAATGCTCAAATGGAAATTACCAACGTAGAAGTTGAAGAGACTGAATCTGATATTATTCCTATGACCAATCCAATTGGACAAGCTGTTTTTATTGTAACTGAAGGAGAGCAACATCCACTTAAAGATTCTATGGTAAATAAAGTGCAAGAAGAGGTTATTCCTATTCAGCCTGCATTTGTTCCTCAAGCAGTTCCATTACCGAAATTTTAATTATATTTGTATAAACTAAAAAATAGAAACAATGGGAAGACCTAAAAAAGAGGAGTCAACTGAGGCAGTTGTTCCTGCAAAAGAAAAGAAGCCTTCAAGCACTTTTAAGAAGTTTTGGGACGGATACAAGGAGAAGATTCGTAACGCTTCTGAAAGAGAGCAGAACATAGCAGAAGAGGCGGCTAAGGCTGCTTGGGAAGCAAAGTAATTATTAACTAAAAAAAACTATCAATGAAATTATTTGAACCTAAAGTTCAGTTAGAACCTGTTTCTCATAAGTATTACGATAAGGACGGGAGAGAGTATATGAGTGTGAGTAAGCTGCTTAGTGGAATGTCTGAGAAATTTGAAGACAAGCCTGCTTATAAGAGAGCTTCTGAAGAAACAAGAAAGAAGTGGGCTGAGAATAGAGATTCGGCGGCTGACCACGGTACGAGAATACACAATGCTTTAGAACTTTACAAAGCATCGGCGCAAGTACTTCCTGAGAATGAAGATTTAAGGGAAATGATTGTAGATATTTGTAAGGACTATAAAGGTTACTATCAGATACATGACGAGCTTTGTGTTTATAGTGAAGAGCATCTGTTAGCAGGAACTAGCGACATGATAAGTATTGTGAAGAAGGGCGGAAAGTGGTTTGACGTAGAGGACTACAAAACTAATAAGAGTAAGGGGATAGTTTATTACTCGGACTATGGCGATACATTGTTTAAGCCTTTTGATTACTTGCAGGATTGTAACTTTGTAAAGTATTCATTGCAGTTAAGTATTTACGCTTATATGTTTGAGAATTTGACTGGGTTGAAGTGTAGAAGATTAGGCATAAGATATATCCCTGCGGATAACTATATGAATCACTCGTATATCCCTACAATGTATATGAAGCCTGAAGTAGAACATATTTTTAGAACTAGAAAACAACAA
>JACCDU010649211.1_pt1 | contig 17175 bp, 19 predicted proteins | sample 7446081 | NCBI WGS metagenome assembly JACCDU01 (sample SAMN15323447, study PRJNA562643) | freshwater metagenome | isolation source: river surface water | place: USA:Blue River Watershed | collected 2017-08-17
ACGGTGGATACCCCCAGATCAGCAAAATCTTCGAGAAAGAGTTCAACGACAACGGAATCAACGACTTTCTGAATGGCACCGGAACGATTGAACTGATCGACAAGAACGGTGCCAACGTCTTGCCCGGGGGCGCTCGCCCGACCCATTGCACCGGGGGTTCACTGGACAGCACAACGAATGCCCCCCAGGTGTTCATCAAGAACTTGGGCCAGCAAGATGTCAGCCCCTGTGTCCTGGAGCCGATGCTGGCCGCACAAGATGCTGCGCTCGCCGAAAACGGCGTGATACGCCAGAACGTCAAAGTTGAATTGTTCGCCACAGCAGGCATGCGCACAGAAGAAAGCAGCAATGGCGGCAGTTGGTCAGACACAGACATTCGCGCTTACTACCAAACCATGCAGACTTACGTCGCAGGCATGGGGTTCGCCACAGGCCTGTTCAAAACCACCAACGGCAACAGCGAAGAAGGCCTGTGGACCTGGGTCAACCTCAACGATTACTACCGCAACGCCTTTGGCGGAAACACCTCTGTCAGCCAGAGTGTTTTGAGCCCAGTCGGTGATTTCGAAGTCGGCGGCTCCTCCATGCAGATCGCATTTCCGACCTCCGCAGACAGCAGTGACAGCGCCAACATTTACAAGGTGGCGATCAATGGGCGCACCTTCAATGTCTACAGCAAGACCTTGTTGGGCATGGGCGCCGACGATGCTCGCAAATACGTGCGTGCGTACCAGTACAGCAGCCAAGATGGCGGCCTGGACTGCTTTGCCACCGGCGCCGCGGTCTCGAACACCACGGAAGACAGTGGCGTGGCCCTTTACCCTTCTGCTTCATTGAGGCCGAATCTGTTCCCAGCCAACCTGACGACCACCACGCCCTGGTTCACGCTCACAGCAACGGCCCTCAACCTCACGGGCAACCCAAGCTTCAACCCGACAACTTGCGGCAACAAATATGACACCGTGATCGGCCAGGTGATCGCCCTTCCCCGCAACAAGAACAACAACGACGCACTGGCCTCCTGGCAAGAACTCAAGTCCAAGCTGACCACCAGCTCTCAACCATTCGTGGGCATCGACAATTTCTACTGGACGGCGTCCGATCTCAATCTGGCGGTATCGACAGGCTTTGACAAGAACACCTTCGCGACAAACCTGCAAACCAAATGCGCCAGCACCATCGCAGGATCCAAGCTCCAGCAGCAGGCCGTGTGTGCCAATGGCACGTTCATGAACACCTTGCTGTTTGGCACCAACGGTCTCTTCACCAACTCCAGCGCCGAATTCAGCGGTGTCCTGTCGCCCCGACAAAACGGCAGCACGGTGCTGACCTGGACCCGCGGCTACCTCTTGCTGAAGTACGCCAACTGAACCTGACTGGATCACAGGATGACCTTGCGTAAAAAATAGGCATTAGCCATTGCCCTGATCGCGACATGCCTGACCACCCCGTCCCAGGCCCACGACGGTCAGGCATTGGCAAAAGACACTTGCGTTCTCATCGACACAGCCTACGCATCTAAGACATGATGGCCGTTCCGCTGGCCATCGGCAGTCGCCGTGTGGCGGGGATTGTGATGTCCGAGGGCTACACCCTGCCACGGAAAGGCGCCGCCGCCCTGGAACGATTGATCACGCAACCCCTGCAACGAAAGATTCCCATCATTGTTGGCGGCCAGCAAGACGACACTGGCCGCAAAGATCTGCAAGCATGGCCTCGCCATCAGAAGCCATGGTCACGGCATTGGTCGAAGACGGTCTGCCTGGTGCGCTGAAAAGAGCCCTGGTCAACAGTTTTTACTGCTCCGGGAAATTCACCCAATACGGACACAACATGCCCGTCCAAATCCACCTGGGTGGCCCATTGGGTCCACCAAGGTCCGGGAGGTGAAATGCTGCTTTGGGATCAGGCCGCTTCACTTTATTTGCTGCACCCTGAAATCTTCACCCCCAAAGGCGCTCACCTGGAACCCACCCTCGCTGACGACTCCGCCCAGGCCACTATTCAACGGATGCGCCAGTACTGGACCGACGACACCAACAAAGCCACCGATTACCGATAAAAAAGGCGCTACCGCTTCCACGGTAGCGCCATCGCTTGGCCCCTTAAAGAGCCAACTCAGTTCAGCTTGCCATGGCACTGCTTGAACTTTTTGCCAGAGCCACAAGGACAAGGGTCGTTGCGCCCGACACCAGCAAACTGGCTCACATCCAAACCATCGGGCGTCGTGACATGCTGCTCGCCGGTTTCGTCCGGTGCGCTGTAGGTCATGTTGTCGATGTGTTCGGCTTTTTCCTCGATGGCGTGTGCGGCCTCCTGCACTTGTTCGCCACTCTGGATTTGCACAGTAGTCAGGATACGCGTGACCTCGTTCTTGACCGAATCCAGCAGCTGACCGAACAACTCGAAGGCTTCGCGCTTGTACTCCTGCTTGGGCTGCTTTTGCGCATAGCCACGCAGATGGATACCCTGGCGCAGGTAATCGAGCGCGCTCAGGTGCTCACGCCAATGGGTGTCGATGCTTTGCAGCAACACCATGCGTTCGAAAGGCACAAAATTCTCGGCCCCAACCAGATCCAGCTTGGCCTTGAAGTGCGCGTGGGCCGCCGCGACCACGGCCTCCAGAATGTCCTCGTCGGTGATCGTACTGGAAGCCTGGACCATGGCTTGCAGGTCCACTTCGATCTGCCAGTCGTTCTTGAGCACAGCCTGCAAGCCTGCCAGGTCCCATTGCTCCTCGACCGATTCGACCGGCACAAACTGGCGCACCAGATCGGTGAAGCAGCCTTCGCGCAGTGAAGCGATTTGGGCATCCAGATCCTGGGCATCCAAGATGTCGTTGCGCTGCTGGTAAATCACCTTGCGCTGGTCGTTGGAGACATCGTCGTATTCGAGCAGCTGCTTGCGGATGTCGAAATTGCGGGCTTCCACTTTGCGCTGTGCACTCTCGATGCTGCGCGTCACGATGCCGGCCTCGATGGCCTCGCCCTCGGGCATCTTCAGGCGGTCCATGATGGCCCGCACACGGTCTCCCGCGAAGATGCGCATGAGCGGATCGTCCAGACTCAGGTAAAACCGCGAAGACCCCGGATCGCCCTGGCGACCCGAGCGGCCGCGCAGCTGGTTGTCGATGCGGCGCGATTCATGCCGCTCGGTCGCGATGATGCGCAGGCCGCCAAAAGCCTTGACTTGCTCATGCGTCTTTTTCCATTCGTCGCGCAGCGCTGCCATACGGGCTTGTCGCTGGTCTTCGCTCAGCGATTCGTCGGCCTCGATGGCCTGGATTTCTTTTTCAATGTTGCCGCCCAGCACAATGTCGGTGCCGCGACCGGCCATGTTGGTGGCGATGGTGATCATGCCGGGACGCCCTGCCTGGGCCACAATATCCGCCTCGCGCGCATGCTGCTTGGCGTTGAGCACCTGGTGCGGCAGCTTGGCTTGGGTCAACAACTGAGAAATCAGCTCGGAGTTTTCGATGGAGCTGGTGCCCACCAGCACCGGCTGGCCACGCTCGTGACACTCGCGGATATCGGTGATGGCGGCGTTGTACTTTTCTTGTGCCGTTTTGTAGACCCGGTCAAGCTGGTCGTCACGCTGGCTTTTGCGGTTGGGCGGAATGACCACGGTTTCCAGACCATAGATTTCCTGAAACTCGTAGGCTTCGGTGTCGGCGGTGCCGGTCATGCCCCCCAGCTTGCCGTACAGGCGGAAGTAGTTCTGGAAGGTGATCGAGGCCAGGGTCTGGTTCTCGGCCTGGATCTGCACACCTTCTTTGGCTTCGACGGCTTGGTGCAGACCATCGCTCCAACGGCGACCTGCCATCAGGCGGCCCGTGAATTCGTCGACGATGACAATCTCGCCGTTTTGCACCACGTAGTGTTGATCGCGGTGGTACAGGTGCTGGGCCCGCAATGCCGCATTCAGGTGGTGCATCAAGGTGATGTTGGCAGGGTCGTACAGGCTGGCGCCTTCCGGAATCATGCCCAAACCCGCCAGTACCTCTTCGGCCTTTTCGTGGCCTTGCTCGGTCAGGAACACTTGGCGCGACTTCTCGTCGAGCGTGAAATCGCCGGGGGTGATGATGCCCTCGCCGGTACGCGGATCTTCCTCGCCCACCTGCAGTGTCAGCATCGGCACCACCTGGCGCATGGCCAGGTACATGGCGGTGTGGTCTTCGGCCTGGCCACTGATGATCAGGGGCGTGCGCGCCTCGTCGATCAGGATGGAGTCCACCTCGTCCACGATGGCGTAATTGAGCTGGCGCTGCACCCGGTCTTGCGGCTCATAGACCATGTTGTCGCGCAGGTAGTCGAAGCCGTATTCGTTGTTGGTGCCGTAGGTGATGTCGGCGTTGTAAGCGGCCTGCTTGTCTTCGCGCGGCAGCTGCGGCAGGTTGATGCCCACCGACAGGCCCAGGAAGTTGTACAGGCGCCCCATCCACTGGGCATCCCGGTTGGCCAGATAGTCGTTCACGGTGACCACGTGCACGCCCTTGCCGCTCAAAGCGTTGAGGTAGACCGGCAGCGTGGCCGTGAGGGTCTTGCCCTCGCCCGTGCGCATTTCGGCGATCTTGCCGTTGTGCAGCGCAATGCCGCCCACCAGCTGGGCATCGAAATGGCGCATCTTCATGACGCGCTTGGACGCTTCGCGCACCACAGCAAAAGCCTGAGGCAGGATGGCATCGAGTGTTTCGCCTGCACTCAATCGGTCGCGCAAAGCCTGGGTCTGTCCCTTCAAGGCCTCATCGCTCAGCCCCTCGAGACTGGACTCCAGGGCATTGATCCGGTCGACCGTTTTGCGGTATTGCTTGAGCAAGCGATCGTTGCGGCTGCCGAAGATTTTGGTGAGGAATTGGATGGCCATGTCTGCACGGCTGCCTGGTACGCGCCTGGTTCATCTGCGCGGCACAGCCGTTGTCCTGTCAGGTTGTTGAATCTTGCGGCCAGCTGCAAAGAATGCAGCAATGGCCAACTCCGCATTTTAACGGCTGGGCATGCCCACCAACGCTGCGGGATAATGCGCACACCGTGAGCCAAGCCGAACGTCGCCACCAAGCCATCCCGCTGCACCAAGCCGCGCAAGAATCGCCCACCCTGGCACGCCTGGTTGACCGCGTGCGCGCGTCCAACAGCCGACTGGAGGCCATCCGCCCCTTGTTGCCTGCGCCGCTGCGTGCCAGCATCCAGGCGGGTCCGATTGAAGAAGGCCAGTGGTGCCTGCTGGCCAGTTCCAATGCCGTGGCCGCCAAGCTGCGTCAGTTCGTCCCCGCGCTGCAAATGCACCTGGAGTCTCGAGGCTTGCCCGTGACCGGCATCCGCATCAAGGTGCAGGGTCGCAGTCTCTAACCCATGGATGCAGGAGACACCTCAGTCTGAAAAAGAAAAGGCCGTCGCGATGCGACGGCCTTTGGTTTTTTGGTGCCGGTTGTCGGATTCGAACTGACGACCTACCGCTTACAAGGCGGGTGCTCTACCAACTGAGCTAAACCGGCACGGGGTGGATTCTAACTGCTTAAATCCTTCTGCTTGAGGGCGCCAGAATCATTTGACCCGCTTGAGTGCCGGACGTCCCACCACAGGTGGCGTTGGCGGCTCATCGTCATCCGATGACGCATCGGCGGTCTTGCCTGGCGTCAGGCTGGATGGCTCCTCGTCCGTCACAGGAAATGCCATGCCTTGCCCATTTTCCCGGGCATAGATGGCCATCACCCGATCCAGAGGCACCATGATGTCACGCGGCTGCCCGCCAAATCGGGCCTTGAATTCGATGAACTCATTGCCCAACTTCAGCGAGCTGGTGGCGTCGTAGCTGATGTTCAGAACGATTTCACCGCCCTGCACATATTCACGGGGCACCTGCACCGTCTGATTGACTTTCACCGCTACGTAGGGGGTGAAGCCATTGTCGGTGCACCACTCGTAGAGGGCCCGGATCAGGTAGGGCCGCGTGGATGGCAGGTCGGCGTCCATCATGGCGCTGTGCGCTTACTTGCGCATCACCTTTTCGGAAGGTGTCAGGGCCTCGATGTAGGCCGGGCGCGAGAAAATGCGCTCTGCGTACTTGAGCAGCGGCGCCGCATTCTTCGACAGTTCGATGCCGTAGTAGTCCAGACGCCACAGCAGCGGGGCAATGGCCACGTCCAGCATGGAGAAATTGTCACCCAGCATGTATTTGTTCTTGAGGAACACCGGGGCCAGCTGCGTCAGGCGGTCGCGGATGTGGGCGCGGGCCTTTTCCAACGCCTTGTCGTTGCCTTTGAGGGTGCGGTTCTCCAGTGTGGACACGTGGGTGAACAGCTCTTTTTCAAAGTTGAGCAAGAACAGGCGCACACGGGCGCGGTCCACCGGGTCGCCAGGCATGAGTTGCGGGTGCGGAAAACGCTCGTCGATGTACTCGTTGATGATGTTCGATTCGTACAAGATCAGATCGCGTTCGACCAGGATCGGCACCTGGCCATAGGGGTTCATCACGCTGATGTCTTCGGGCTTGTTGTACAGGTCCACATCGCGGATCTCAAAATCCATGCCTTTCTCGAACAGCACGAAACGGCAACGATGCGAGAACGGGCAGGTGGTTCCGGAATAAAGCACCATCATGGCGGGAGGCTCCTCTACAAAATCAAAAAGAGTGGGCAGCCATGGCAAGGCCAACCCACTCTGTCAGACCCGCGGGACGCGGGCCAAAAGTCAAATCTTACTTGACGTCTTTCCAGAACGCCGCGTTCAGGCGCCAGGCAATGAACGTGAAGCACAGCAGGAACAACAAAACCCACACCCCCACGCGCACGCGGGTGTTCTGGGCCGGCTCGCCCATCCACTGCAGGTAGTTCACCAGATCGCCCACCGCTTGGTCGTATTGCTGCGACGTCATGGTGCCGGGCTTGACCTGCTCCCACTTGCCCGTGAAGACATGCGTGGTGTGGCCATGCTCTTCGCGCTCTTCGAAGATCGGCTTGCGCTCACCCTGCAATTCCCACAGCACATGCGGCATGCCCACGCTCGGGAAAGCCAGGTTGTTCCAACCGGTGGCCTTGGTTTCGTCGCGGTAGTAAGTGCGCAGGTAGGTGTAGATGTAGTCCGCACCCGTTCCACCGTGGCCGGCTTTGGCGCGGGCAATCACCGTCAGGTCAGGCGGGTTGGCACCGAACCATTCCTTGGCCTGCTTGGGATCGATCGCGGCCTTCATGGTTTCACCGACTTTGTCGGTGGTGAACAGCAGGTTGTCCTTGATCTGCTGGTCCGTCAGGCCGATGTCTTTCAGGCGGTTGAAACGCATGAAAGCGGCCGAGTGGCAGTTCAAGCAGTAATTGACAAACAGCTTGGCACCGTTTTGCAGCGAGGCCAGATCGGTGGTTTTGACCGGGGCCTTGTCCCAGGCAATGGTGTCGCCACCCGAAGCCTGGGCACCGGTGGCCAGGCCGAGGGCCATGACCAAGCCCAGAGCGATGTTCTTGAGTTTTTTCATGTTCGAATCTCTCCGGAATCTCAGTGCGGCTGGAAAGTCACGCGGTCGGGCACGGCCTTCGGCGTTCCCAGACGGCTCCACCAGGGCATCAGCAAGAAGAAGCCAAAGTAGAACAGGGTACCGAACTGGGACACACGCTCGCCGATCGGGGACGGTGGCTGAACACCCAGATAGCCCAAGATCAGGAAGATGATCACGAACACACCGTAGAGGTACTTGTGCCAGTCAGGACGGTAACGGATCGACTTGACCGGGCTGTGATCGAGCCAGGGCAGGAAGAACAGGATCACGACGGCGCCGCCCATCACGACCACGCCCCAGAATTTGGCGTCGATCGAGAGCATCAGGCCAGCAATCACCACCGCAGCTCCCACCACAGCGCCCTTGAGCACCTGAGGCAGCTTGCCCTTGGCCACAGCCAACACGGCACCACCAACCACGCAGAGCACCAAGACGTACATCATTTCGGTGGTGATGGCACGCAGCATGGAATAGAACGGCGTGAAGTACCAGACGGGCGCGATGTGCGGCGGGGTCTTGAGCGGATCGGCCGGAATGAAGTTGTTGTATTCCAGGAAATAGCCACCGAACTCAGGTGCGAAGAACACGATGGCGGTGAAAGCCAACAGGAACACGCTCACACCAAAGATGTCGTGCACGGTGTAGTAGGGGTGGAAGGGAATGCCGTCGAGCGGCTTGCCGTTGGCGTCCTTGGGGGCGTTCGGGCCTTTGATTTCCACACCATCGGGGTTGTTGGAGCCTACATCGTGCAGGGCCAACAGGTGAGCAACCACCAAACCGAGCAGAACCAGGGGCACAGCAATCACGTGGAAGCTGAAGAAGCGGTTGAGGGTGGCATCGCCCACCACATAGTCACCACGGATCAGCAGCGCCAGGTCAGGGCCAATCAGAGGAATGGCCGAGAACAGGTTCACGATCACCTGAGCACCCCAGTAGGACATCTGACCCCAAGGCAGCAGGTAGCCCATGAAGGCTTCGGCCATCAGGCACAGGAAGATGGCGCAGCCGAAGATCCAGACCAGCTCGCGCGGCTTGCGGTAGCTGCCATACATCAGGCCACGGAACATGTGCAGATAAACCACCACAAAGAATGCGGAAGCCCCCGTGGAGTGCATGTAGCGGATCAGCCAGCCCCAGGGCACATCGCGCATGATGTACTCGACCGAAGCAAACGCCAGGCTGGCGTCCGGCTTGTAGTGCATGACCAGAAAAATACCGGTCACGATCTGGATCACCAGCACCAACAGCGACAGCGAACCGAAGATGTACCAGAGGTTGAAGTTTTTCGGTGCGTAGTACTCGGCCATGTGGACGCGGTAAGCGTCAAAGGCGGTCGGGAAACGGTTTTCGAACCAGTTTGCAACCTTGGCACCTGCAGAGGCGTTGGGGGAAATTTCCTTGAATTCAGCCATGTTGGTCTCCATCAGGCCTTCTTGTCTTCACCAACCAGCAGCTTGGTGTCCGACAGGTACATGTGCGGCGGCACTTCGAGGTTGTCCGGAGCGGGTTTGTTCTTGAACACGCGACCGGCCAGGTCAAAAGTGGAACCGTGGCAGGGGCACAGGAAGCCGCCTTGCCAATCGTCGGGCAGCGAAGGCTGGGCACCGGTCTGAAACTTGTCGGACGGTGAGCAACCCAGGTGCGAACAGATACCCACAGCCACGAGCACGTCGGGCTTGATGGAGCGGTGCTGGTTTTTGGCGTACTCGGGGGTCGGGTAAGCCTCGCGATCGGAATTGGGATCGGCCAGCTGAGCCTCTGTCTTTTTGAGCGACTCCAGCTGTTCGGTGGTGCGCTTCATGATCCAGACGGGTTTGCCGCGCCATTCCACGGTCATCTTCTCGCCAGGTTTCAGGCTAGAAATGTCCACCTCGACGGCGGCACCGGCGGCCTTGGCTTTTTCGGAGGGCTGGAAAGTGCTGACAAACGGTGTGGCGACAAAACCGGCACCTACGGCGCCAGCGCACCCGGTGGCAACGAGCCACGTCCGCTTGCTGCTGTCGACTGGGGTATCACTCATGGAAATCCTCTGCGAGTCTGAATCAGGGTTAACAGGGGATTGTAGCGGACTCAAACAAGCAGACTTCTTACACCAGTTCATGACAATAAAGAGGAGACTCTGGCAATAATCCTGTCCTTACTTTTATTTTCAAGAGGTCTATCGCATGTCATTTGTCAACGAATTCAAAACTTTTGCACTTAAAGGCAATGTGGTCGATTTGGCGGTCGGCGTGATCATTGGCGGCGCCTTCGGCAAGATCGTCGACTCCGTGGTCGGCGATCTGATCATGCCGCTGGTGAGCACGGCCTTTGGCGGACTCGATTTTTCCAACTACTACGTGGCCTTGGCTGGCCAGAGCGCAGGGCTGTCCTTGGTAGAAGCCAAAAAACTGGGCGCTGTGTTCGCCTACGGCAGCTTCATCACCGTGGCGCTGAACTTCCTGATCCTGGCCTTCATCATCTTCATGATGGTGCGCCAAATGAACCGCTTGATGGCCCGCAACGAACCCGCACCGGCGCCAGCGGCACCGCCCGTCACCCCTGAAGACATCGTGCTGTTGCGTGAAATCCGCGACAGCCTCAAGAACAAAGGCTGATCACCGTTGCGTACTGGCCTGCAAGCCTGCCAATTGGCGGGCCATGCGCAAGGCCTGCACCAGACTGCTGGCGTCTGCCTTGCCCTGTCCAGCCAAATCCATGGCCGTCCCATGGTCCGGGCTGGTACGGATCAAAGGCAGGCCCAGCGTCACATTCACCCCCTGCTCCACGCCCAGGTACTTGACGGGAATCAAGCCCTGGTCGTGGTACATGGCCACGACCACATCGAACTCGCGCGGATGGCCAGGCGCATGTCGCGCCCGCATGAAGACCGTGTCGGGCGCATGAGGTCCGTGCACATCCATGCCCAGCTGGCGCGCCTGTGCGATCACGGGTTGTAAAACCTCGATTTCTTCACGCCCAAACAAGCCCCCTTCGCCGGCATGCGGGTTGACACCTGCCACCGCGATCTTGGGCGCACGCCCCAGCAGGCGCAGCAGCGCAGTGTGCGTGATCTGCAAGGTCTGCATGACTTGCTCCGGCGTGATGGCCGCCAGCGCATCACGCAATGACACATGGATGCTCACCAGCACGGTCCGCAATTCGTGGTTGGCCAGCATCATGCGCACCGGCATGGACGACAAAGGCACACCTGCATGCAGTGCGCTCTCAGCCTGCAACAGTTCGGTGTGCCCAGGGTACTGGTCCCATGGAGCACCTGCCGCATGCAGCGCCTCTTTGTGCAGAGGTGCCGTGACGATCGCGGCCACCTCGCCGCGCAAAGCGGCGCGCGTGGCCCACAGCACACACTCGCCAGCCAACTTCCCCGCTCGCGCATCGACCACACCCCAAGGCAGCACAGGCGCAGGCGCCACCACCTGCAACACCGGCAAACAGCCCGGTGGCACCATCATGGCTTGTGCAGGCGTTTCGATTTCGGCCACAGGACAGGTGACCGCGCCGCACACCAGAGCCAGGGCGCGGCGCATCACCCCCACATCGCCCGCCACAAAGCAGCCACGCGTGAGCGCTGGCTGCTCGCGCCAGGCACGGGCAATGGTTTCGGGACCGATGCCGCAAGGGTCACCGGGAGTCACAGCAATGGGCAAGGTGTTGGGTCGCATCAGGCGGGGTTATCGATGTCGATGAAAGTGTGTTGCAGCCCCAGTTGCGCTGCCACATGGGCGGCCACCGCCGGCGCGCCGTAGCGCTCAGTGGCATGGTGCCCACAGGCCAGAAAGGCCACGCCGGTTTCGCGTGCCAGGTGCGTCTGCGGCTCAGAAATTTCGCCCGTCAAAAAGGCGTCCGCACCCGCAGCGATGGCGGCCTCGAAATAGCCTTGGGCACCGCCTGTGCACCAAGCCAGACGGCGTAGCGTGCGGTCACCGCCCACACAAGTCACAGCGCGCCCAAGCACCTGCTGCGCATGTTGCGCCAAGGCTTGTGGATCGGCCCAATCGCAGGACCCCATGAAACCCAGATCCTGCTCACCAAAACGGGCATCGTGCCGCACGCCGAGCACGCGACCGAGCTGGGCGTTGTTGCCCAGTTCAGGGTGTGCATCCAAGGGCAGGTGGTAGGCCAGCAAATGGATGTCATGGGCCAACAACAGGCGCAATCGCTCGCGCATCCAGCCGGTCACGCGCCCGTCCTGACCGCGCCAGAACAAGCCGTGGTGCACCAGCAGCGCATCGGCATCGGCCGCGATGGCGGCTTCAATGAAAGCACGGCTAGCGGTAACACCCGAGACAATTTTTCGGATCGGGCGCGCGCCTTCGACCTGCAGACCGTTGGGTCCGTAGTCCTTGAACCGTTCGGGTTGCAACAGGGCATCGCAGGCTTGCAACAGGCTTTTGTGGTCGGTCATCGCATGGCTTGGCGTTCAAAAGTGGCATTGTGTCTCAACCGCAACATCTGACAATAAGCGAAGGCTGGCAGCCCTCGCTCAGACGAAACACGCCAGATCGCAGACAATCCAAAGCATGCGACGCTATTGGCTTCTTTTCTCTCAAACGCTCACCGTGCTGCTGGCCGCCTGGTTCATCGTGGCCACACTCAAGCCCCAATGGCTGCGCGGCATGGAGGCAGACAATATGACATTGCTGCAGTCGAGCCAGGGCGACAACCTCCACCGCCCCGCTGGCAGCCTGAGCAGCGCAGCGCAAAAAGCCTCGCCTGCAGTGGTCAGCATCAACACCAGTCAAAGCCGACGCCCCAACCCGAACACCCAAGACCCCTGGTTCCGGTACTTTTACGGCGACCAGGAAGACAACGCCCCGGCGGGTCTGGGCAGCGGTGTCATCGTCAGCCACGAAGGCCACATCCTCACCAACAACCATGTGGTCGAAGACGCGGACGGCATCGAGGTGGTTCTGGCCGACGGACGCCGCGCCGCGGCCAAGGTCATTGGCACCGACCCCGACACCGATCTGGCCCTGCTCAAGATCCAGTTGGACAAGCTGCCTGTGATTGTGCTGGGTCAGTCCGAGCAGCTCCTGGTCGGCGATATCGTGCTGGCGATTGGCAACCCTTTTGGTGTGGGCCAGACCGTGACTTCAGGCATTGTGAGCGCGCTGGGGCGCAACCAGCTGGGCATCAACACCTTCGAAAATTTCATTCAGACCGATGCCGCGATCAACCCTGGCAATTCGGGGGGCGCCCTGGTCGATGTGAACGGCCACCTGATGGGCATCAACAGCGCCATCTACTCCCGATCTGGCGGCAATATGGGCATTGGCTTCGCCATCCCGGTGTCCACCGCGCAGCAGGTCATGCGCGAACTGCTGCAAAACGGCCGTGTCACGCGTGGCTGGATCGGTGTAGAGCCGCAAGACATCAGCCCTGAACTGGCCGCCAGTTTCAATCTGCCCGGCCGCAACGGTCAGCCACTGCAAGGGGTGGTCATCACCGGCGTGCTGCAAAACGGGCCAGCAGCCCAAGCAGGCATCCGACCTGGCGACGTCATCACCCAGGTCGGCGGGCAACCTGTGGGCGGCGTCTCGGAACTGCTCAGCCGCGTGGCGAGCCTGCCGCCCAGCAAGCCAGCCAAAGTGCAGGTTTGGCGTACGCAGGGCTTGATCGAGTTGACGGTCACGCCCAGCCAAAGGCCCCCGTCGCCAGCACAGCGCTGACGCACTTCACAGCCACTCAGGCCGCTGCGTCTTCGGCAGGCGCCTGGGTGTGCTTGATGAAAATTTGCGCGGCCCAGATGCCCAGTTCATAGAGCAGGCACATCGGGATGGCCAGCGCCAGCTGCGAGACCACATCCGGCGGTGTGACCACAGCGGCGATGACAAACGCCAGCACCACAAAATAGCCACGGAACTCCTTGAGCTTGTCGACGCTCACCACGCCCATGCGCGCAAGCACCACCACGGCCACCGGCACCTCAAAGGCCAACCCAAAAGCCAGGAACATGGTCAGCACAAAGCCCAGATACGCCTCGATGTCGGGCGCTGCCGTGATGCTCTTGGGTGCAAAGCCTTGAATGAAGGCAAACACCTGGCCGAACACGAAGAAATAGCAAAAAGCCACACCAATGAAAAACAGCAGCGTGCTCGACACCACCAAGGGCAGCACCAGCTTTTTTTCGTGCGAATACAAACCCGGCGCGACAAAAGCCCAGACTTGGTAGAGCACCACCGGCAAGGCCAGCAAAAAAGCGGCCATCAACAAAATCTTGAGCGGGACCATGAACGGCGAGATCACCGACGTGGCGATCAGCGTGGCCCCCTTGGGCAGATGCGCCACCAGCGGTGCAGCCAGGAGGTCGTAAAGCGGCCCCGGCCCTGGAAAAACCGCCAACACCGCTGCGGCCACACCCACGGCGATCAAGGCCCTGAGCAGGCGGTCACGCAACTCCATCAGGTGCGTGACAAAGGGCTGCTCGGTGCCGGCGAGTTCGTCGTCGTGCGGGGTTTGGGGGTTGGACATGGTGAGAAAGGAAAAGGCCACCGCGCAGCGATGGCCAGGAGTTCAGTTCAGACTTTGGGGCCGGTAACGGGCCACGCGAGCCGCGCCCGACAGGGCCCGGGTGCGCACACCGGCACGTGCCTTGTACCACTGGGGCACAGCGCCACGCTTGAGGCGCCAGTTTTTACCAGGGTGCTTGTATTCGGGCGGCGGCGGCTCCCAGCCAGTGGGTTCGGGGCTGGTCAGGCCGGCGGTGGTGGACGCCCAATCCTTTTCAAAATCCGTGGCGGTGGTTTGCACCGACTGCTCGACATCGCGCGCTGCCGACTCCACCGTGTCCTTCATTTTTTTGAGCTCTTCGAGGTCCATCGAACGGTTGACCTCGGACTTGACATCGGCCACATAGCGCTGCGCCTTGCCCAGCAAGGTGCCCACCGTGCGGGCCACGCGCGGCAATTTCTCAGGCCCGATGACGATCAGCGCCACCGCGCCGATGAGCGCCATTTTGGAAAGACCGAGGTCAAGCACAGGACAAGCTCAATGGCTCAAGACTTGGTCTTGGCTTCGACATCGATGGTGGTCTTCTCAGCGCCCGCCTGGCTGGCCACTTGCGCGGCCGGCTTGTCTTCGGGTGTACCGCCCTCTTTCATACCATCCTTGAAGCCCTTGACAGCACCGCCCAGGTCGGAACCGATGTTCTTGAGCTTTTTGGTGCCGAACACCATGACCACGATCAACAGCACGATCAGCCAGTGCCAAATGGAAAAGGAACCCATGAATTTCTCCTGATGAACTCGAACGATTCTAAAGCGATACACCCCTGGAAATAGCCCTCATCGCAACGCCCGACGCGGCCAGGGGATTTGTGCAGGGCTCAGCCGCGCAGCCAGGGACGCGGCCCACCCATGACGTGCATGTGCAAATGGTGCACTTCCTGCCCACCTTCGACACCCGTATTGAGCACGATGCGGTAACCCCCTTCGGGGTAAGGGTTGCAGCCCTCCTGCAAGGCCAGTTGTGGGGCCAGCGTCATCATGTGGCCCAGCAAGTTCGCGTGCTCTGCGCCCACGTGCGCCATTGAGGGAATGTGCAGCTTGGGAATGACCAGAAAGTGCACCGGCGCCCAAGGCGCGATGTCGTGGAAAGCGTAGACGTGCTCGTCTTCGTGGACTTTGCGCGATGGGATCTGGCCCGCCACGATCTTGCAGAAAATGCAGTTATCACTCATGGTTTGAAACTTCAGACAGCAGACGGCTCGGGCATGGGCTGAGCGCGGTTAAGCCGCACCATGCCCAGGACGATGCGGTAGAGGAACCAGATGGAAATGGCGCACCAGGCCAGCCAGCCCGGAAAGAAAAACAGCAGCCACAGCGGAAAAGTGACCAAATACAACAAGGATGCCCAGACCACAGTGCGCAGACGGTAGGCAAAGTGGCTGCGTTGCCAGCCCTGCCCCACATCACCGCGTTTGACGAGATCGATCAACAGCGCCACCACCAGCAACACCGGCCCCACCTGTGCGCCCGGCACCACGGCGCTGACGGCCACGATCAGGTGCAGAAGGTAGCTGATCCAGCTGACCGTGAGGTCGCTGTCTTGCTGCAGGTCTTCGTCCATGGTGTGCTCCTGTTCGGGCTCACTCGCCCAGGCGTTCGCGCTCGGTGGCCTTGCGCAGCGCTTTTTCCTCGAGACCGCTCAGGCCTTCGCGACGCGCCAGCTCATTGACCACATCGGCTGGCGTCAGTCCGTAGTGCGCCAGCGCGATCATGCTGTGGAACCACAGATCGGCCACTTCGTAGACCAGCTTGGACGGATCGCCGCCATGGTCTACATCCTTGGCGGCCATCACAGTTTCGGTGGCTTCTTCGCCGATCTTCTTGAGAAAAGCATCCGGCCCCTTGTGCAGCAGCCGCGATACATAGCTTTTCTCGGGATCGCCACCGTTGGCCGGCTTGCGGCTTTCGACCACGGCGGCCAGACGGTCGAGGATGTCCTGGTTGCTCATGCGTGTCACTTGTAAATCGTTTCAGGGTCCTTGAGGACCGGGTCTACCGCCTGCCAGGCCTCGCCCTGCAGGCTCTGGAAAAAGCAGCTGTGGCGGCCTGTGTGGCAGGCGATGCCAGGCTCGTGGCCGAGTTGCGTCACCTTCAGCAACACCACATCGTTGTCGCAATCGAGCCGGATGTCGTGCACCTGCTGCACATGGCCGGACTCCTCACCCTTGAACCAGAGTTTGTTGCGGGAGCGGCTGAAGTACACCGCGCGCCGGAGTTCAGCCGTCTTTTGCAAGGCTTCGCGGTTCATCCAGGCGAACATCAGCACATCGCCGGTGGCGTTTTCCTGCGCGATCACCGGCACCAGGCCTTGCGCGTCCCATTTGATTTTTTCGAGCCAATCCATGGCGGGCATCTTACAGCCGCACCGCAATGCCGCGCTCGCGCATGCGCTGCTTGGCTTGCTGAACGGTGTATTCGCCGTAGTGGAAGATGCTGGCGGCCAGCACCGCGTCGGCGCCACCGATGCTCACACCGTCGGCCAGGTGGTCGAGGTTGCCCACGCCGCCCGAGGCGATCACGGGCACGCTCACAGCGTCGCTCACCGCGCGGGTGAGTTGCAGGTCAAAGCCGCTCTTGGTGCCATCGCGGTCCATGCTGGTCAGCAAAATCTCGCCCGCGCCGTGTTCGGCCATCTTGGTGGCCCATGCCACGGCATCCAGCCCCACGTTCTTGCGACCACCGTGGCTGTAGACGTCCCAGCCCGGGCCCATGGACCGGCCGTTGGCGTCCAGGCGTTGTTCGTCCTCGGGCGTGCGGCGCTTGGCGTCGATGGCCACCACGATGCACTGCGAGCCGTATTTGTCGGAGGCTTCGCGGATCACGTCTGGGTTGGCGATCGCGGCCGAGTTGAAGCTGGTCTTGTCGGCGCCGGCATTGAGCAGACGGCGCACGTCCTGCACGGTGCGCACGCCGCCCCCCACCGTGAGCGGGATGAAGACCTGGGAAGCCACCGCCTCGATGATGTGCAGGATCAGGTCACGCCCATCGCTGGTGGCGGTGATGTCCAAAAAGGTGAGCTCGTCGGCCCCCTGCTCGTTGTAGCGGGCCGCGATCTCTACCGGATCACCGGCGTCGCGCAGTTCGACGAAATTGACGCCCTTGACGACGCGGCCACCGGTCACGTCGAGGCAGGGAATGATGCGTTTGGCCAGCATGGGGACCTTTTCAAAGTTCAGAGCACACG
>JACCDU010622952.1_pt1 | contig 17170 bp, 12 predicted proteins | sample 7446081 | NCBI WGS metagenome assembly JACCDU01 (sample SAMN15323447, study PRJNA562643) | freshwater metagenome | isolation source: river surface water | place: USA:Blue River Watershed | collected 2017-08-17
CCTTTTCGAGATGCTCGGCGAAGACGCTGATGCGGCCGAGGAGTTCCTTCGCGCTCTCGCCGATCTTGCGGGCGTTCTCGTTGAGCTTGGCCTGCTGCCACTGGAGCGCGCAGGTGCGGAGGAGCGCCAGCAGCGTTGAGGCGGTCGTGATGACCACCCGCTGGTCGAGGGCCTCCTGGTAGAGCGTGCCGTCCTCCTCGAGGGCGGCAATCAGGCCGCTCTCGAGCGGCACGAAGAGCACGGTGATCTCGACGCCCTCCCCGAGGGCCTTGGCGTATTCGCGGGAGGCGAGGGCCCGCACGTGGTTGCGCAGGGCCTGCGCGTGGTCGGTGCGCCGCACCGCGCGGTCGGCGTCGGAGAGCGACGGGTCGAGGGAGTCGAGGTACGCGCTCAACGGCACCTTGGCGTCGATCGGCACGAAGCGTCCGCCCGGCAGCCGCACCGTCATGTCGGGGCGCAGCCGCCCGCCTTCGTCGCCCTGCACGCTGGACTGCTCGCTGAAGTCGACGTTGTCGACGAGGCCGGCCATCTCGGCGATGTTGCGGAGCGAGATTTCGCCCCAGCGGCCACGCTGGCGGTTGTCGCGCAGGGCGCTCGAGAGCGTCTGGGCGGCGGCGGAGGCCTTCTGCTGCAGGTCGGAGATCTGCTTCAGCTGCTCGCCGAGCGTCTTCACGTCGCCTTCGCGCTTTTCGCCGAGTTCCTTCACGAGCCGCTCGCTCTTCTCGAGCTGCTCCTTGAACGGGGCGAGGGTCGCGTCGATGGCCTTCTGCCGAGCCTCAAGATCCTGCTGCGAGAGCTTGTGCTGATTCTCGAAGTGCTCCTTGGCCTGCTGGAACAGCGCCTGCGCGCTCTGCTTGAGCAGGTCGCCGCCGGTGGCCTTGAAGGTGTCGGTGAGCGCGGTCTTTGACTGCTCGATCGCCGCCTTGAGGTCGGTGATCGATTTTTCGCGCTCGGTGAGGATCTTCTGCATCGCCTGCTCACGCTCCGCGCTGCGGGTTTCCGCTTTCTGCAGTTCCTGCTGCGTGGTGGAGAGGAGTTCGGCCTTTTGATCGGCGCGCTCCCGCTCGGCGGCGACCTGACGCGTGAGAACGACGACCTGTTCCTTCACCGACTCGAGGGATGCCTTGGCGCCCGACTCGTTTTGCTGCGCGGTGCCAAGATCCGCGCGGAGGCGCGTCACGTCGCCGCGCGCGACTTCGAGCTCCCGCTGTGCCGTCTCCGCGGCGAGCACGGCGGCTGCGGCGCCTCGAGCCTTGAGCATGAAGAACACCGCTGCGCCCGCGACCCCGAGCATCCCGCCCACCGCGATTCCCACCAGCAATGAAAGACTGTCCATGCCGCAACCAGTATTCCACCGCGGCGCACGGAACGAGTGAAAAACCGGCTCTCCGCGCACTCCTGCAGCGGGGCCGTCGCGCGCGCGAAGCGCCCTGTCAGGGGGCGGTCCAGAGTGCGCTTTGGCTTTGCACCAGAACCGGTCCGGCGTCCCGGGCCCGCACGCTCAGGCGCCAGGCGACGGGGCGGCTGTTCGCTCCGGGCCAGTCGGAGCCAGTGACCCCGAGGTGGAGGACCGGCTCGCCGGAAGGGAGGTCGAGGGTAAACCGGTGCGTGACCACGTTCGGGCTGGCCGGGAGGACCAACTCCAGGCGCACCTCGGCGGCTGGCAGTGCCTCCGCGAGCCGCAGGCGAGTCAGGAAGTAGAACCCCTCGCGGGAGTCGGGCTGGGTGCGGCGGAGGATCCGCCCGCTGCGGCGTTCGCCCCCGCCGAACAATTCACCGACGGTCGTGAACGACTCCGCCGTGCGGTAGCCCGGCCAGATGCGGACGATGCCGGCTGCCTCGGTCGCGGCCGCAGCGGCGGCCGGAATGGGAGCCAGCGCGAGCAGCAGACCGACGAGTCCCGGCAGGACGGAACGCAGGCCGCAGCTGAGGCGGAGCCGGGTGCGCGGAGCGTGGAGGGTGGCGGGGGCGGCGGGACGTGACATCGGGAAAAGGCGGACCGGGGTGCTCAACGGGTGGCGGAGTCGGGGGATCGGAGCCCGATCGTGTGGTAACGATGGAAGCCGAGGAGCGCGGGCGTCCAGCCCTCGACGGCGGGATGGATCAGGAACGTCCGTGTGCCGTGGTAGAGCGGGACGATTGGAGCCTCGTCCAGCAGGATCGTCTCGGCCTCTCGGTAGAGCGCATTGCGGCGCGCCGCGTCGCCCTCGGCGGCGGCGGCGCGCACGAGACGATCGTAGGCGGGGTTCGCCCAGCCGGTGGCGTTGTTGCCGCTGTTCGCGAGGAAGACTTCGAGGAACGTGCTGGGATCGACGTAGTCGCCGATCCAGCGGGCGGCGGAAATCGCGTAGTTGCGCTGACGTTCGTCATCGAGCCACACCCGCTGTTCCTTCAGGGCGAGGGTGACCTCGAGGCCCAGTTCGCGCCGCCACATCTGCTGGATCGCCTCGAGGAGGCGCTGGTTGAGCTCATTGGTGAAGCTCATGATCTCCAGCCGGGGAAACCCCTTGCCGCCGGGAAATCCGGCCTCCGCGAGCAGACGGCGCGCCTCGTCGAAGGAGTCCGGGATCCCCGGTCCAGCTGTGTACCCCCCGGTGTCCGGCGGCGTGAGCGTGTGGGCGGGAGTCTGGCCGGCGAGGGCCACGCGCGTGACGAGCGCCGTGCGGTCCAGTGCGTGGGCCAAGGCGCGGCGGACCCGGGCATCGCCGAGGGGTGGCCGGCCGAGATTGAGGCGGAGGAAGGCGGTTTCGAGGAATGGATCGGAGCGCAGCAGCGCCGCGTCCGGGCCCTGTCGATACGCCGCGAGCTTCGACAGCGGGACCTCGCTGGTCAGGTGGATCTGGCCGGCGCGGAACGCCGCCTCCTGCGCGGTTGCGCTCTCGTACGGATAGAAGACCACCGAGGCGAGGCGTGGCGTGAGGTCCGCGCGGGCGTGCGGATTTCGCACCGTGACGATCCGCTGGTTCGGCGTCCACTCGGTGAGGCGGAACGGACCGTTGCCCACCCAGTGCTGCGGCAGCGTCCAGCGGTTCGAGCGGTCATCGGCGCCGCCGAGCCGGGTGATGACGTGCCGGGGCACCGGGAACGCGGTGGGCAGGGCCAGGATCGCGGGCAGGGCGGGGGTCGGCTGGGCGAGCCGCAGGACCAGCGTCCGCGGGTCGCGGGCCTCGATGCCGAGCGTCGCCGGATCGCGGGTGCGGCCGGCATTGAAATCCTCGGCGCCCGCGATTGGGAACAGGATGTACGCGTACTCGGATCCCAGCTGCGGGGAAAGAACCCGGCGGAGCGAGAAGGCGAAGTCATCCGCCGTGAGCGGTGTGCCGTCGGACCAGCGCAAGTCCGGCCGCAGATGGAACGTCCAGGTCAGGCCGTCCACCGACGATTCCCAGCGTTCCGCCGCGGCGCCGATCGGCTGGGACGTCGCCTCGTCGATGGCTGTCAGGCCCTCGAAGAGCGCGAGCACGACGGTCATGTCGTTGAACGCGACGAGCACCTGCGGATCGAGGTCCCGGGGCTCGGCGCTGATCGCGAGGAGGAGCGTGCCGGTGCGGCGTCCCTCCTCGACGCGCGTCTCGCGGCGTCCGCAACCGGAGACGCCGAGGAAGACGGCGAAGCCGAGCAGAGTGGCCGTGATCAGACCTCCGGCGCGGGTGGACGTGGAGTGACGGACGACCGAGCGGGCGGGCGCGGCCGGGCGGGCGGACGAACGGGCGGGACGGAGTCCGGGCATGGGCGGAAGGTTAGTGGCGTCTGCGGCGGGCGCCACTTCGGATTTGCGGCGCGGGCGCCCTTGGTCCCAAGTGTGCCGCCATGGCATGGTACTATGCGACGGACGGTCAGCGACGCGGGCCGGTGAGCGATGAGGAATTCGGCGACCTCGTGCGCCGCGGCGTGATCGCGCCGGACTCGCTCGTCTGGACGGCGGGAATGGCGGACTGGCGGCGTTTGTCGGAGGTCGCGCCGGAGTTGCCGCCGCCGATGCCCGCGCGAACCGACGCCCTGAGTGATGCGGCGAGCGCGGCGCCGGCCGGGACGGCGGCGACCTTTGGGCGGGCGGTGGCGGACGCCGGTACGGCTCCCCGCTATGCGGGCTTCTGGCTGCGGGTGGTCGCCCGGCTCATCGACGGCGTGCTGCTCTGGGTCGCTGGTCAGGTGGTGGGTGGAGTGCTGGTGGCGTGGTTGATTCCGGATGCGCTGGGTGCGTTCTCGATCGAGCCCGGGGCCGAGCCGAGCGGTGAGCAACTCGCGACCCTCCTGGCGGTGTTCGGCATCGTGTTCTTCTCGAGTCTCGTGACGGGACTCGTTTACGACCTGATCTTCCTCAAAGGGTGGTCGGCCACGCCGGGCAAGCTGGCGATGGGACTGCGGATCCGGACGGCGGACGGCGGGCCGCTCACGATCGGACGAATCATCGGACGGCACTTTGCGGTGTCGCTGAGCGGCCTCCTCATGGGCATCGGTTACCTCATGGTCGCCTTTGACCCGGAGAAGCGCGGATTGCACGACCACTTCTGTGCGACGCGCGTGGTTCGCACCCGCTGAGCAACGACGCGACGGAGTGCTGGCGTGGCGCTGCGACGGCGCCGGGGCGCGGTGCGGGTGGAGCGAGGTGCGGGAGAGGTGGCTGGCGGTGCGGGAGACCGAAGTGCGGCGCGAGGTGGGGTCGAGCGGCCGTGCCGCCGGTGCGGTGGCGTGACTCGACGTGGCGTGACCGCGCGCTTGCCCTTGCTGGTCCATCGCGGAAGCCTTCTCGCATGACGCTCGCGTGCTGGATGGCCCCGAAGACCTGGTTGACCGCGATGGCGCTGGGATGCCTTGCGCCGGTGGGGGTGGTGGCCGCTCCGCAGTCGGCGAATCTGGACGAGGCAAAGGTGCCGGCGTACGTGCTGCCTGATCCCTTGGTGGACTCCGCCGGCCGCCGCGTCGCGGATGCCGCGGGCTGGCGGGCGCGCCGTGCGGAACTGCTCGAGTTGGCCACGCGCGAAATGTACGGCCGGTCTCCGCTGGGTCGTCCGGAGGGAATGCACTTCGTCGTGACCGCTGAGGATCCGCGGGCCCTGGGGGGGCGGGCGACGCGGCGCGAAGTGACGGTGCGGTTCGGTCGGGCGGCCGATGCGCCCCGCATGCGCCTCCTCGTCTATCTTCCGAATCACGTCGCCGGACCACGCCCGGCGTTTGTCGGCCTCAACTTCACCGGCAACCACGCCACGACCGACGACCCGGCGGTCGCGGTGGCGGAGGACACGGTTTATCCGGAGACCGCGCGAGCGCGGCCGCGCGGCAAGACCCTGGAGCTGAAGGCGCGGGGCTCGGAGAGTGAGCGCTGGCAGGTGGCGCGGGTGATCGACCGCGGCTATGCGACGGCGACGGCGTGGTACTACGATCTATGTCCCGACCGCGTGGAAGGCATGGAGCAGAACGTGGCTGCCCTCGCCGCGGCTGGCTCGACGGAAGGGCGCGCCCCGGATGCCTGGGGTGCGGTGGCGGTGTGGGCGTGGGGGCTTTCCCGTGCGTTGGATTACCTTGAGACCGAGCCTCGCGTGGATGCGCGCCGCGTGCTCGTGCACGGCCATTCCCGGCTCGGCAAGGCAGCGGTGTGGGCGGCCGCGACGGACGAGCGCTTCGCCGGACTCATTGCAAACAACAGCGGCTGCGGCGGAGCGGCGCTGAGCAAGCGCTTCCTCGGGGAGACGGTGGGCCTGATCAACCACCGCTTTCCGCATTGGTTTTCCCGCAGCTTCCGGCGCTACGACGATCGCGAGGAGGATCTGCCCTTTGACCAGCACCAAGTCCTCGCGCTGGTGGCGCCGCGGCCCCTCTACGTTGCAAGCGCCGCCGAGGACCTCTGGGCGGATCCAAAAGGTGAATACCTTGCCATCGCCGCGGCGGGGCCGGTCTACGCTTTGCTCGGGCAGCCCAGCCTGGGTGCCGCGCCGATGCCTCCGGTCGACCGGCCCATCGCGACGACGGCGATGGGGTACCACGTCCGCACCGGGAAGCACGACATCACGGCGTACGACTGGGACCGCTTTCTTGACTTCGCCGACCGCGCACTCGCCCGCTGAGCGCGGGCAGGGTCACGGGTGGCCGAGGAAGACAGCGGCGAGCAGCGCGCCGAGCGCGAGCACGGCGGTGATCCACCAACGCCAACGCAGGCCGGACGGACTGGCGGAGCGTTTCCGGATCGCCGAGTGGCGGTCGGAGTCGTCGTCGGGCAGATCCACCCCATCGAGGTAGGCGGCCTCCTCGTCCCAGCCGCTGCGTTCGTCGGCGCCGCATTCCGGGCAAGCGCGGGCGCGCGGCGGAACCGCCGTGCCGCAGACGGGGCACTCGGCGGGCGGGTGGCGTGGCATGGATGGGTGGGCGCCTAGACGAGCGACCACGGACTGCGGGCGGCGCGGCCGCGGAGACGATTGGCGACCGGATCGTCGGGGAACGATTCGGTCACCGGGTCCCAGCGCAACTTGCGCCCGAGCGTCATGGCGATCTGGCCGAGATTGCAGACCGTGGTCGTCCGGTGGCCGATTTCGACATCGGCGACAGGCCGGGCGCGGGAGCGGATGCAATCGAGGAAGTTCTCGTGGTGATTGTCGCTGCGGGCGAGCGTGACGCTTTTGCCCGGCCGCTGCATCTCGCGGAGCAAGTCGGGGGACGAGGCGGACATCGCGTTGCGGGCGATGTCGATCCAGCCCCGCTCGCCGATGAAGCGGACCGTGCCGCCGCCGTCCTGGCGCGTGCGGCAGCTCATCGGAATGCCGTTAGCGTAGTGGCAGGTGAAGTCCACGTGCGTAGCGCACGTGAAGAGCCCGCTCGTCGGGAAGTGGCCGTGGCCCTCGACGGCGATCGGACCGCTGTCATCGGCGTTGAGTGCCCACTGGCCGATGTCGAGATAGTGAGCGCCCCAGTTGGCCACCTGTCCGTTGGCGCAGTCGGCGATGAAGCGGAAGTTGTAGTGGCAGCCGGCGGAGTGGTAGGGGCGCCACGGCGTGGGGCCGAGCCAGAGATCCCAGTCGAGGGTGGCGGGGACGGGCTCGGGCGTCCAGGAGGACCCGATGAAACGATTGTTGGGGGGGATGGAGACCTCGATGCGCTCCAGCTTGCCCAGGCCGCCGCTGCGGACATAGCCGGCGGCGTCGAAGAAACGCTTCATCGAGCGGTGTTGGGTGCCGTGCTGGACGACGCGCCCGTGCTCGCGGGCGGCGGAGACGAGGGCGCGGCCCTCCTCGATGGTGAAGGTCAGCGGCTTCTCCACGTAGGCGTCCTTGCCGTGGCGGATGGCGTCGAGCGCGATCAACGCGTGCCAGTGGTCGGGCGTGCAGACCCAGACCGCGTCGACATCGGCGCGGCGGGTGACCTCCCGGAAATCGTTGACCGAGGAGCAGCCCCGGGAGCCGTAAGCGGCATCGACGAGGGCGGCGGCGCGGTCGCGGCGTTCGCGGTCGACATCGCAGACGGCGACGATCCGGACGCGCTCGGGGTAGCCGAGCAGCGTCTTGAGGTGGCCCTCGGCGATGTTTCCGGTGCCGATGATCGCGACGTGGATGAGCTTCGACGGTGCGGCGGCTCCGCGCAGCTTCGCGGGCAAGATGAGTGGCGCGGCGGCGGCGAGGGAGCCGAGCTGCAGAAACCGGCGGCGGCCCATGGTCGACGCGGGAAGGGAAGAGGGAGGGTTCATGCGGCGGGACCGGTGGAGGCGGGACGGAGCAGGGCGAGGGCGCGCGTGGCGATCGCGCGGATTTCAGCGTGCTCGCCGGCATCGCCGGCGAGACGCGAGAGCGTTTCCCGAGCGCCGGGGCTCCGGCGGGCGCCGATGGAGCCGACCAATCCGATCCGCGCCCGACCCGAGAGGGAGGACAGGCCGGCGAGGAGAGCGGCGTCCGCTTCCGGGCCCGGGATGCGCTCCAGTGCCACGCGCGCGGCGTCGGCGGAGGCCTCCGCGGCGAGCAAGCGTCCCAGAACGGGCACGGCGGCGGCGGAGCCGACGAGCGCCAACTGGCTGCAGAGGAAGTCGCGCCCTGCGGCGGTTACGGCTGGGTCCGCGAGGGCGCGGAGCAGTTGCGCCTCCAGCTTGGCCAGACCGGCGACTGGCGTGCGGCCGACCTGTTCGCGGATGATCGCGGCGAACGAACCATCGCCGCCGTGTTCCAAGCGGACGATCTGGCTCCACGGATCAACATTCGGGCCGGCTTCGGCGCCGACTACGACGACGCGGTCGGGTGAGGGAGGGGAATCGGGAGTGTTCAAGGGAGAGTGACGATGAAAAAGTGAGGGGAGCGTCTCTTGCGGCGGAGATGCGGTGTCCGGCGAGCGTGCGCCGGCCGATGATCCGGTTGAGAAGAGGGTGGATCAGCCCTTCGGACTCGGAGCCGGCGGGGCCGGTGTGGACGCGTCGGGGGAAGGAGTGGGCGCGGGAGCCGGGTTGCCCTCGGACTTGGCGTCGGGGGCGGCATCCATGCCCTTCTTCACGAAGGCGACGGCGCCCTCCTTTTCCTCTTTCAGCCGGATGCTCTTCTGACCGCGCGTGTCCTTACCGACGAAGTCGATCGTGGCGGCGGCGAGCACCGGAAGATGTTTGCGCAGATCGCGGCTCTCGCCCTCGGAACTCACGTCGACGGTCCACAGTTCGGCGGGCGGGGCGTTGTCGCCGGCCGGCTGGTTCTCGCGGGCGGAGAGCCGGAGGTACTTCTCGTACTTCACGACAGTCACCATGTATTCGCGATCGCCGATGTACTCGGTGCTGGGCGGTTCCTGGTACGTCTGGGTGGCGAAGATGGGGTTGCCGTTCTTGTCGACGCCGACCTGGACCACGGCGGTGAAGACGCGGCCGGGCAGCGTGCGGTAGATCGGCTCGGTGCGCATCTCGCGGACCAGCTTCGGCTCGCTCACCCCGTAGTCCAGATTGACGACGATCTCGGCGAGTTCCGGCTTGGGGGCCTCGTAGAGACCGCGACCGGACAAGGCGGTGCGGACGAATCGCTCGGCCTCTTGGTTGCGCAGACTCTTTGGGTCGATGCCGGCGGCGTTGGTTTGGAGACGGTAGGCGACCGCCTTTTCCGCCTCGGGCTTGGAGAGGGCGTCCACCTTCACTTGGTAACTGCCGGCGCATCCGGCGAGCCAGACAGCCGACACGCTGCCGAGTGCGAACGAAAGCAGGGGAGCGAGTGCTTTCACGGGGTTGAAAGGGGACCGGGGCCGCGAAGACCGTCGATCAACCGGCGGGAAAAGGCAACTCCCTGCTGCAGGCGGCATGTCCCTTGTTGAGTTCTGGCGGCAGGTCATCATGGTGGAGGGGCTTTCCTGTTACCTCCATGAGGCCATTGGACCTTTTTCCTGGGCCGCGCCGGGCCGTGTTGTGGGCCCTGGGCCTGCTCCTGCCATTCCTCTCGGGATGTGAATCGGGCGTATTGGCGACAAAGCAGCGCGTCTATGTGGACTCGATCAGTGCCCCGGCGGAGGTGCTGCGGGAGGCGGGATCTTCGTACCACCTGACCGCGAAGCGCGCGATGGTGGCGGGACAGCAGGCGAGCCTGCCGGCGATCGTGGCGTGCGTGAATGCGGCGCTGGCGGGGCGTGGCTTGTTCGAGGCCCAGCCCACCGCGGTGCCGGATCTCTTCATTGAAGTGACCTACGGGCGCAACGCGCTGCCCCGCGAAGTGCAGTACGGCAATGAGGTGCACCTCCGGCTGGTGGCGCGACGGAACCTCGCCCGCACCGTCCTGCAGACGGAGTCGGAGGAAGTCTGGGATGTCCGCGTGGGCGTCCCGGGTGTGAACGCCCGGCTGGAAAGTGCGATGCCTCTGCTGGCGACCGTGGCGAGCGAGCACATCGGCAAGGATACGCAGAGCGAAGTGCCGTTCGACATGTTGAAGAATTCCCCGGCCGTGCAGGCCGTGCGCGACACGGCGACCCGCGCCCTGGGGCTGCCGACGACGTCGGCCAAGCCCTCGTCGGGCACCGCGGCACGCCCGGCTGGCGGTGAGCCGCAGCCCAGCGCAGCACCGTCTGCGGCCGAGCCTCCGGCCAAACCCTGATCCGGTGGAGTGTCCGTCGGTCGGAGGCCCACTCCCTCCGCCTTGGTCAGCGGCTGGAAGGATTCAGTTCAGTGGCTGAGCTTTGAACGGAATCTTCACGAAATTTCCCCGTGTTTCGGTCGATAACTGGTCAGCTGTCGCCCCTGCCATGCGCCGAGCCGATCCGTCCCTTTCACGCCCCCGCAGCGCTTGTCCTGTTCCCGGGACGGGGCGCGGTGCGGTGTCGATGGGCCCGATTGCCGGCCGAGTGCTGTGACTTCGATGCTCGTCGACTCCAAGTTGTTACCGAACATGTTCCTGCCGCCTACGTTGCAGGACTTGCTACTGCGTGAGGCGGTCTTTCAGGTGAGCCGGCGGCGGTTGGAAGAGGCGTTGGCGGTCGCGCGGGACGAGTTGACGGGGATTCAGGCCGAGCGGCCGCGTCTGGGCTTTGTCCGTCAGGAAGCGAGGCGGGCTCACCAATTGCGGATTGAGGAGGCGGAGGAAGGCGTGACTCTCCTGCAGACCGCGCTCGAAAAACTGGGTGAGACGATGCCGCAGCTGATCGCGTGCGTGGGCCGGAGCGTGGAGAACTATCTGCGCGAGATGGACCCGGAGTACGTCACGGGCCTGTCGGCGGCGCGGTTCGTGGACGACTGGGACGCCTTGCTCGCCCGGTACAGCTCGGCGGTGGAGCGTTATCTGGGTTCGCTCAACCGGTTGCCGGCGTTGTTGGAAGCGTTTCCGCAGGGTGAGTCCTGTGGCTCGCACCCTGAGGGCCGCCGCGTCGTGGAAGAGACGATGCAGGCGGCGGCGCTCATCCAGGAAGAGATCGCGTTTCTGAACCGGATCGCGGATGCCCAGAGCCTGCGGCGGGGAAAGCCGCCGACGTTGCAGCGTCAGCCCGAGCGCAACTGGCGGCGACTGGCGTTCGGCATCCTCGACTTGCCCCCGTTGGAGGCGCTGAAGATCGTGCGCGGACTCTCTTCCGAGGCCGAGGAGCAACTCCCGCGCGTTTTTTCCGCGATCAAGGCCGAATGCCGTCTGGCCAACTTCTCCGGCAACTACGGCGTGAGCAGCTACCGCGAGAAGATGTGGCAGGGGTTCCGCACGGCGGCGGCGGAGAAGATTCAACCGGATCGCTTTGAGCAGATCGTCTCCGAGACGGAGATCATGCTGGAGACGGGGCGGTTGCACGAGTGGAAGGCGGATCGCGTGGAGATCCAGGCCTCGCCCGAGGTCGTGGCGGCGGAACTCGCTCCTCTCTTGGCGGCCACTCCCGCGCCGAAGCCCGCTGCCGCCGCGACGGCGAGCGCCGCGGGGGCGACAACGGTGGCGGCAGCTGCGTCCGCGAAGCGCAGCGCCAACGGCCGCATTGTCTACCGGCCCTCGGGTGGGGCGAGTGCGACTGCGGTCGCGGCCACGGCGGCTGCGGCGGCGGTGAATCCGGATCCGGCGGCCGCGGGACTGTCGGTCAAGGACCTTGCCGCCATGGCGGAGTTGCAGGCGGAGCGCGAGCGTCTCGAGCTCTTGCTCCGCGAGACCCGTGCCAGCCTCAGCGAGCGCGAGGCGTTTCTCTCGCAGAGCGAGGCCAAGCTCATGGAGACCACGCAGGCTCAGATCGAGCGCGAGGTCGAACTCGAGCAGCGCGAGGAAGAACTCCGTGAATTGGAGCGGCGCTACCGGGAGTTCCAACTCGGCGGTCTTGGTGCGGGAGCCGCCTCGATGGACGAAGCCGAGGTGTCTTCCGCGAAGGTGCCGATGGACGAGTTCAAGGATTAGCCGCGGCCGCGTTCTGCCCAGTCCTTCGGCTCACTCCTCGCCGCAACGTGCCGCGCACCGCGCAGGGTTGGATCGTTGAGCGCGACCGCCAGCGTGGACCGGGCTCGGCGGGTCGGTCGCGTGATCATTCGTCGCGCCGGGCCGGCAGGGGTTGGCTTTGACCCCGAGGGTTTCGGACGCCAGCGTGGCCCCTGGTGTTCACTCGTCTCCTCCGCTGCGTTCTTGCCTGCGTAAACCTCGCTGCGGCGACTCTAGTCAGCCACGCGCAGCCTTCCGCCGGAGAGGCGGAGCGCATCTCGCGCATTCAAGGATCCGGCACCACCGCAGCGCGGCTCAATGCCACGGTCACCGTGTCCGCGATCGTGACGGGTTTTGTGACCGGAGCGAGCGGTCGTCGTGACGGCTTCTTCCTGCAGGAGGAAGACACCGACGTCGATGGCGACCCGTCGACCTCCGAGGGACTATTCGTGTACACCGGCAGCACTCCCGCGCTGACGGCGGTGGTGGAGGCTTTGGCGATGGGTGATGAGGTGCGTGTGGTCGGCAAGGTGATTGAATACAGCGGCCTGACCGAACTGACTGCGGAAGGCGTCGCGACGGCCGAGGTGGTGCGTCTGGGCTCGGCCCGCCCGTTGCCCACGGCGGCGATCCTGACTTTCCCGGCCACGACTGCGACGGCGTGGGAGCGATTCGAAGGCATGCGGGTATCGATCCCGGAGACCCTGACCGTTTCCGGGAGCGATGACCTCGGTCGCTATGGCGAACTGCAGCTCAGTTCCGGCGGTCGCGTGCAGACGCCCACCAACACGCTCGACCCGAACGATGCTCCGGCAACGGGCACGCGCTCCACCGGCGGCACGGAAGTCGCGGCCATCACCGCCCAACTCGCGGCCGATGCGCGGCGTCGCATCGTGCTGGATGACGGATCGTCGCGGGCGTACCCGGACCCCTTGCCGCACCTCTCGGGAGCCGACCCGGTGACGGCGACGCGGCGGGTGGGTGACACCGTGACTGATTTCGTGGGAATCCTTTCGGAGGGGTTTGGTAGTTACCGCCTCCAGCCGGTGGGCCCGGTGAATCTCGTTGCCACCAATCCGCGACCCCTGAGCCCTCCGCCTGTCGGCGGGACCCTTCGGGTAGCCAGTTTCAACGTCCTCAACTACTTCGTCACCTTCGGCGGGGCGAACGACCGCGGCGCGGACAACGCTGCTGAACTCGCGCGGCAGCGGACGAAGATCGTCGCGGCGTTGCGCGGCTTGGACGCGGACATCGTCGGTCTGATTGAACTGCAGAACCGTGCGGACCTCTCTGGGTTCGACCCCGGTGCGGCGCTGGCGGATTTGCTGGCGGCGCTGAACGCCGGCGCGGCGGCCGGCGCGCAGTACGCGGCGCTCGAGGACGCGCCTCAGGGGCGGGGAACGGATTACATCCGCACGGCCTTCATCTATCGCCCGGCGCGCGTGACGCCGGTGGGCCGGGCGGTGGCTGACCCGGATCCGATCTTCCAGCGGCCTCCGCTGGCGCAGCTCTTTGCCCGGGTGGCCGACGGCTCACGGGTGATCGTGTGCGTGAACCACTTCAAGTCGAAGGGCAGTGGCAGTGGGGTGGACGCCGACCAAAAGGACGGTCAGGGAGCCTCGAATGCCTCGCGCCGCCTGCAGGCGCAGCGTCTCGTGGTGTTTCTGGAGGCGCAGAAGACGGCATTGGGCGAGTCGGATGTCCTCGTGATCGGTGACTTGAACGCGAATGCGGAGGAGGACCCGATCGACGTTTTGCGGGCGGCGGGATACGTGGACCTGCTGGAACGCTTCGCGCCCGCGCCGCGGGTCTCGTACGTGTTCGATGCGGCCTCCGGGCACCTGGATCATGCGCTGGCCAGTCCCGGCCTTGCGGCGCAGGTCGCTGGCGCCGGGATCTGGTCGATCAATGCGGAGGAGCCGGCGGCGATCGACTACAATCTGGAGCTCAATCCCTTCGTGAGCTCGGCCGGTCAGAAATCGGCCGGGCGGCTCGCGCTGGCGGCGGATACGCCGTACCGGAGTTCGGATCATGATCCCATCCTTGTCGGCCTGCGTCTGGACGACGCGGGTGCAGTGGTGGCGCCGCTCATTGATCGGGCGCCTGAGGCGCAGCTGGTGGCGCCCGGTGCTCGCGCGACCCTGACGGTGGAAGCGGTGGGAACGGGACCTTTTGTGTATCAGTGGAATCGCGACGGAATGATCCTGCCGGATTCCGGTCCGACCCTCGTGCGTGACGCCGTGGGGTCGGCGGATGTGGGCCTGTATCACGTTCGCGTGAGTGGACCGGGCGGAGTGGTGGAGAGTGCGCCCGTGGTGCTCGGTCTGAGGCTGGGGACGAAGGCGTGGGGCGAGGCGGTCGAAGTCGCTTCCGACCTCGTGCACCCCAATGGGAACGTGTATGACCAGTTCCTGCTCACCGGCCTGGCGGCGACGGTGACGGCGGATCCTGGGCAGGTGACGCGCCTCTCGTTCGTGGACCTGAACGACGACATCGTGCAGGTTGAGTTCAGTGGTCCTGGTAGCCTTTCGCTGAGCCTTGACGCGGCTTCGGGGCCGGCGTTGCCGCGCTTGTACGTCCAGTCAGTGGCCTATCGGCGCGGCCATGCGCGAGTGGTGCTGGTCGGTGCGCGGGCTACGACGCACCTCTCGATCTTCAGTGTCGGTCGGGCGAATGCCGTGAATGCGGCGCTCTTCCGGGCGGACGTCGCGTATGACGGCTGGGCGGACGTGGCCTCGGTGGCCTTGGCGAGCGATGACGGCCGCTTCGGAGGCGTGCGGGCGGCGAACGTGGGTTTCTTCGCCGCGCGCGGCGTGACCGGCCTTTATGCCCCCGGCGTCGCGCTGGAGGGTCCGGCCTACGTGGGAGATCTCGCGGCGTATGATGCGGCGACCGCGATGCTGGTCGTGGGTGAGGTGGCGGATGCGCGGATTACGGGCGGCGACTTGCTCCAGCCGGGCGGCAGGGCGGTGCGTGTGGCGGGCCTCGGGAAGCTGCGCTTCACGGCGGGCGCGGACTCTCACGGTCGCGGCCTTCCCGCGCGGAAGAATGCCGCGCGACTTGAGAGTGGCGGGCGGGACGTGACGAACGACGTCGTGGAAGATCCGGGTCCCTAGGAGGGATCGGAGGACGAGCGGCGCTTCAGGGACTGGTGAGCCGCGTCGAGCCGGGCGCGTTCGGCGGCAGTGAGGCTCCCGATTCCGGAGTGGGCGATCTTGTCGAGCAAGGCATCGATTTCCGCCATATCGGCGGGCGGCACCCGGGGAGCGACGGGGCGGGGGGCGGGGGTGGTGGCGACGGCGCGTGCGACCGGCTTGGCGGGGGAGTCCGGGAATGGGATTACCTTTGCGGATGGCCGACTGGATCCGACCGTGGCCTTGGGCTTGCGTGGGGTGGGCCACCAAGGGAACAGCGGCTTGCCGCGCAACTGCAGCACGCACAGGTAGGCGAAACCCGCGGTGGCGCCGAGGGAGAGCAGTCCGGCCACGTCGCGCTGGCCGAGCCCGATCAGCGTGTAGATCCCGACGAGGATCAAGGCGACCCACCTGGCCTGCAGGTTAAAGAGCATGAGCGCGCCCGGGTAGAGGGTCGCGAAGGCGATGAACAGACCGAATCCGCCGCCCTGGCCGGAGAGAGACGTAGTCAGCCCGAAGCCGGCGGCGAGGGTGAGGAGCAGGACGGGAGCGAGGTAGAGGCCGAGGCAGAGCCAGAGAAAGTTGCGGCGTCCCAGTTCGCGTTCGAGTTCGCGGCCGAACCAGACGATCAGGACCATGTCGATCGCGAACCAGAGGCTGGGCGGATTGACGAGCCCGTAGGTGAGCACGCGCCAGACCTCGCCGCCGAGGACCCGGGCGCTGGCGAAGCCCAGTGCTTCCAGCACGGCCGTGCCGCCGAAAGCCATCAGCGCCGTCGTGGCGATCATCGACAGCACCAGCACGAGCACGATGACGTGCGTGGCGAACAGCGGATAGCCGCGCACCCACAGGAGGGCACGATGTTCGTCGGAGGAGCTGTAGCCGGGCATCATCGGAGAGCGGGAGTTTCGACCACTCGCCCGCTGCGGCGCAAGCAGCGAGCGCGGCGTTTTCGCCGAGGCCTTACCTCGCCGTGGGGATGCGGGACCTGCGGAACCGCTGGACGAACAGAACGATCAGCGCGAATCCGGTCAGGATCGCGATCCAGCCTCCGGGCATTTCGGAGAGTCGCCGGGAGGGTGCGGCCCACGTCTGCGGGTGAACCTCGAGTCCGGGTGGATGGGCGTAAAACGCGGTGAACACCGGCAGATTCCACCCATCAAGGAAACCCTCGACCCGGCATCCCGGGTAGGCCCGTTCGAGCAATCCCCGCACCTCGGCGGGTGCGTCGTCGAAGACGAAGAACGCTAGCGTCGCGTCGAGCCGGGGTGGCTTTTGCCGCAGATCCTCGGGGGAAAGGTTGCGGACACTCACATGGGGCGTGAGGAATCCGAATGACTCTTGTTCGGCGCGGACGGCGTTGCTAACCAAGTAGACGCGGCTGCCGACGGGCAACTGCTGGATCTCCCGGACCGCGTGAATTCGCCCACCCGCGTGCCGTCGGGCGAACTCCTCATAGACCTCCCACTCGTGCACGGCCGTGGCGATCAAGCAGAATACCACGAGGCTCGGGACCGCCGAGGATGCTCGCGGGGGCAGGGCTTCGTGGACCCGTCGTGCGAGTCGTTCGATGCCGATGGCGGCGATCAGGCAGAGGGCCGGGACAGCGATGTTCAGATGGGGCCAGTAAGGTGGATCGATGGTCAGGACTCCTCCTAGAACCAGCACGGCGACGACGGAGAAGACGGGAAAGGCGCAGGCCGGCTGGCGCCAGCGTCGGACGCAGAAGCCGAGACCGAGCATGAGGCCAGCGGCCGCCACGGCGCCCAGCATCGGGCGGCGCAGGTAGCAGATCGTGCTCTCGTCAGGAAAGTAGAATGGGGCCAGCGCGGCACGGAGGATTTGCTCCTTGAGCACGATCCAGACACTGCCGCCGCTCTGGTACTTCAGCGAAAGGTGCCGCCACGCCTCGTCGGTCCAGATCAGCACGTGATTGCCGCGACCGCTGAAACGCTGAAATTCGTCGACTAGGTAGGCGAGGTTCGGGCCGAACACGACCAGAGCGCCTCCGAACCCGATCCACCATAACTTGAACCGCACGTGGGGGAACTGGTGACGCTGCCAGAACCACAGCCCGGCGAGTCCCACCGCCAGCACGGGTCCGATCCGGCCGGAGTAGTAGTCCATGGCGGCGAGGGACACGCAGGCGCCACCAAGCGCGAAGTCCCGCGCCCGACCGTAGCGCAATCCCCGGAGCAACAGCCACGAGGCCAGCAGCACAAACAG
>JACCDU010392949.1_pt1 | contig 17164 bp, 13 predicted proteins | sample 7446081 | NCBI WGS metagenome assembly JACCDU01 (sample SAMN15323447, study PRJNA562643) | freshwater metagenome | isolation source: river surface water | place: USA:Blue River Watershed | collected 2017-08-17
TGCCGCCCCTGCGCGTGGGCATTGGCGGGCCGGTCGGCTCCGGCAAAACCACACTGCTCGAGATGCTGTGCAAAAACATGCGCGAGCGCTGGGACCTGATCGCCATCACCAACGACATCTACACCAAGGAAGACCAGCGCCTGCTCACCGTCAGCGGCGCCCTGCCTGCGGAGCGCATCATGGGCGTGGAAACCGGCGGCTGCCCGCACACCGCCATCCGCGAAGACGCGTCGATCAACCTCGAAGCGATTGACCGCATGCTCGAAAAATTTCCGAACGCCGACGTGGTCTTCATCGAAAGCGGCGGCGACAACCTGGCCGCCACCTTCAGCCCCGAGCTGAGTGACCTCACGATCTACGTGATCGACGTGGCGGCAGGTGAAAAGATCCCACGCAAAGGCGGCCCCGGCATCACCAAAAGCGATTTTTTCGTCATCAACAAGACCGATCTGGCCCCGCATGTGGGCGCCGATCTGGATGTGATGCGTGCCGACACCGACCGCATGCGCCCCAACCCGGACACCCGCCCCTGGGTCATGACCAACCTGAAAACCTTGAACGGACTGGCCGAAGTGGTGGCCTTCATTGAGAAACGGGGCATGCTGAGCCCCACTTGAGTCGCTTTTGCCGGACCGTGTCGATCCCGCCATTTATCTCGTTACAATCTCCCCCCAAGGAAGCGTGGCAGAGTGGTCGATTGCACCGGTCTTGAAAGCCGCTGCATATCTCGCCTATGTATTTGATCTGTAATGGTTTCGGGTCTTGTTTTCCGCGTAGTTGCGGAAACGGTTTCCGCAACCCCCCGCGAATCGCGGCAAGTTTTTGGAGACGTGCCAGAGTGGTTTAATGGATCGGTCTTGAAAACCGACGAAGGTGAAAGCCTTCCGTGAGTTCGAATCTCACCGTCTCCGCCACCCATCGAAGCGGCCCCCATCGTGGGGCCGTTTTTGCGTCCTGGCCTCACGATCGCTGCTTCCTCTTGATCGGCAGCACTTCCTCCCCGACACGCTGGTACACGGTGCGCGTGATCTGCTTGTCCGTGTGCCCCAGCAGCTTGCTGGCGTGGATCAGGTCGGTTTCGCTGGCGGCCTTCGGGCGAATGTCGCGGAACTGGAAGGAACGAATCCGGGCTGCCAGGCCATCGTTCCCCGCGGCGGCGGCTTCCTTCGCTGCCTCGTCCCTGGCGTCATCGAACCGGGTGCGCAGCGTCCATTTGTTCAGCGGCGCCCCGCCAGCGGTGGCCACCAGGAACAGGCTCGACACCTTGCGCGATCGGCCCTTGATGCGATCCACCAGCTGGCCCAGGTCGGTGCGGCCGCCTTCGTGGTCATCCAGCAGAATGCGCAGCTTCTTCAGGGTCTTGTTCTGGCGCACTTCCAGGGCGCCGTCGCTTATGTCTGCCAGGCGCATCTTCAGCACGTCCGCCGGCCGCTGGCCGGTGATGTAGGCCAAGTCCATCGCGTCCTGAAGTTCCGCCCCCGCCTTGCCATACACGGCCGCCCACACCTGGTCATCGGCGTAGAAGTCGCGCGGCTTTTCCTTGTTCTTGCGCACGCCCCTGGCCGGGTTCTCCTTCGCGGTGTAGCCCCACTCGCGCGCCAGGTTGAACACATGCGACAGCAGGGTGATGTCACGGTTCGCGCGCACCGGTGCGGCCTCTCCGCGCTTGTCCCGATACTGGGCAATGATCTGCGGGGTGATCGCGTCGATCGGCGCGCTGTCGAACACGGCGCGCAGGCTCTTGAAGCACAGCAGGTTGTCGCGCTGGGTCGCTGGCGCCTTCGCCGGGATGATCTCGCGCTCGTATCGATCGAAGATGAACCGCATCAGGCCGGTGTCGGTCGGGGCTTCCTTCGCTTCCAGCTGCGCCCACCGGCGCTTGGCTTCGATCAGGTCACTGCCCAGCGGAATTTCGACACGGCGGCCGGCTGCGTCCCTGCCGTTGTAGTAGAAGCTCTGCCACACCTTGCCGGATTTCAGCTTCCGCTTGCGGCGGATCATCCGGGGTGGCAGGTCGCTGTTGCTGGTCTTTGGTCGCATCGCCGCACCTCATCGCTCGACGTGGGCTTTCAGCGCGCGATCCATACCGGCGCCGATGAAGTCGATCTCGTCGTCGTGCTCGGATTGATCCGCCAGCACGCGGGCGGCCTCGATGGCCTGTTCGCGGGTCAGGCCGCCGGCCGCGCGCAATATCGTCCCGCCCACGTAGCCGATCACCGGGTGGTAGGTCGAAGGCGCGTCCTTCACTTTCGCGCCAGCATCGGCCACCACGAAGATGCCCTCCCATGGCTGCAGCAAGCCCTCCTGGCGTGCCAGGTCTGCCAGGCTCACATTCGTCGCGGCGATGCCGCCTTGCCGTTCGTCTGCGATGTGCCACTCACCCAGGGCGGCAACCTGGCGCGGGCCTTTGCTCTTGATCAGCTTCTGCCCACGCTTCGCCAGGGCGCGGTTCACACGCTGGGCGATCGCGCGTTCCGACACCAGGGACTGCGGCAGGCTGGCCGTTCCTTCGCCCGCTGCCGTGGTTTCGGTACCGGCCTTCGCCGCGGTTTGCTTCTTCGCCATCGTCTGCTCCTTTTCACGTTGTTGATGACGTGAGTTTAAGAGCAAGTGAGAAAACGAGCAAGCGGTAATTCGAGCAGGTATTACCCGGCGGCCAGGATGTAACGCACGGCGCGGTCGGTGATGCCGAAGCGGCGCGCGATTTCCACCTTCGTGGTGCCCTCTGCGGCCAGCTTGCGGATTTCGGCGTCACGGCTTGCACGGCGCACCTGGTCGCACACAGGGATTCGCACGGTGCGGCCGCCGAAGGCTTCGGTCAGCTTGGCGGTGGCTGCCATGCCGATCACCTGCACCAGCTTGTGCGTGGGCTTCGGGTGAAGGGGCACGTACACCGTGCCGGCGGTGGTGCTTGATGCCAGGGCCATCGTCAGGCGGCGCCCGATGATGGTTTCCAGGGCGGCCGCTACGGGCGGAAGTTGAGCGGCCTTCATGCCGTCACCCGGTACGCACCACGGCGGCACATTGCGTTCGCCAGCTGGGCCGCGTTGCGCTTTGGCTGCCGATCCCCATGGCGGGCATCAGCATCGCGCTGGGCTTCCTCCCTGGCGGCCTGCTTCAGCTTGATCTGAAGGTTGTGGAACCTTTGCCCAAGGTCAGCCAGTGTTTCGGCTGCGTCCATTGCGGCCAGGCTCGATGCCGACTTCACGCCGGCGAATGCGTTGCGCACTGCCTTCGCGCGCTCCACCAGGTCGGCCAGTTCTTCGCGTAGTTCTTCCATCATCAGTACCCCATCGCCGGGTCATACATCGCGCCACGCCGGCGGACTGCATCGCGCTCTGCCAGGCGGCGCGCCACTTCGTCGGCCAGCTGCTTGCTGTCCTGCCCAGGCTGCTGCGTGATGTTGAAATTGTTGGTCTGCGGCGCATTCACCACCGGCGACGCACCCTTGGCGGTGGCCATCGGCGGAACGGTGGGCAGGGCCGGGCGACCAGGCGCACCAGGTGCCCCAGGCTGGCCAGGTGCCCCAGCTTGCCCAGCGGCTGCAGCCGGTGCTGGTGCGTCAGGGCCAAAGCCGAAGAACGACTTGGTGTTGGCCCACATTTCGCCCACGGCCGCGATCTTGCCCAGCACCCAATCGATGGCCGCGGTGGCCGTCGCCCGGATGTTGTCGAACAGGCCGGTGAAGAAGCCCCGGATCGGTTCCCAGTTCTTCACGATCAGCCCCATGGGGGTGTAATCCAGCCACGCCTGCTTGATGCCGTCCCAGGCCCACGTCGCCGCGTTCTTCACGGTGTCCCATAGGCCCACGAAGAAGCCCTTGATCGGCTCCCAGTTCTTCCAGATCACAGCGGCGGTACCAGCGATCGCCAGGGCGGCCAGGCCGATCGGGTTGGCGGCCATTACCAGGCCGATCGCCTTCATGCCTGCACCGATCGCAAAGGACAGGCCATTCCAGGCCAGCAGGGCGCCACCGATGCCGGCAGCAGCAGCAGCCACGTTGCCGATCAGCGTCTTGTTCTCCCGAACGAAGTCGGCCACGGCGGACGTGGCGCCTCCGATCGTCACCAGGGCGGAATTCACCGCCGGCAGCAGCACGCTGCCGATCTTCACGCCCACTTCGGTGACCACGTTTTTCGTGATCGCCCACTGCGCGTTCGTGGTCTGCAGCTGCGCTTGGAATTCGCGCGACATGCTCCCCGCTGCCTTTTGGCTTCCGGCCAGTTCGATCTGGCGCCGGTATTCCTCGACGTTGCCGGCCAGCTTGGCCAGGGTGTCGGAATGCTCCAGGCCCACCAGGTCGACCAGCACTCCCAGGCGCTTTTCGGCCGGCATCTTGCCCACCGCGTCCAGCACCTTCAGGATCGTGCCTTGCGCGTCGACCTGCATTCCCTTCTGCACCTCGGCGGCGGATAGGCCCACCTCGGCCATGGCGGCCTTGAATGCCTTCGTGCCCTTGTCGGCTGCGGCCAGCTTCTGGAAGAACGCATTGGTCGCCGTGCTGGCGGTTTCGCTGCGCTCACCCAGGGACAGCATCGTCGAACCCAGGGCGGCCATCTGGCTGGCCGTCACGGACACGGCGCCGGCGACACCCCCGGTACGGGTCAGAAAGTCGATCAGCCCCGGCGCGGTCGATTGCGTCTCGTCGTCCAGGTAGTTGATCGCGTCGGCCAGTTCGCCAATGCGCGGGATCGGAATCTTGAACAGCTGCGCGATCTTGCCCATCTGGTCGGCCAGTTCCCCGGCGGGCAGTTCAAAGGCGCTGGCCATCATCGCGGCCGTGCGGGTGAAGCCGATCAGTTCATCCTTGGCCACGCCCATGCGCGCGCCGGCCGTCACCATGTCCGCGATCTCGTTGGTCGCCATCGGGATTTCGCGCCCCAGGCGCTGGATCGCCTCGCCCATCTGGTAATAGGTCGCGGTCAGCTTGCCCGATTCATCGCGGGCGCCCTCGACTTGCTTGGCCACTCCCAGCATGGCCTTCTCGAACGCTGCGGCCTGGATCACCGGCACGAAGGCCGTAGAAGCGGCCGCCATGGTCGCGCCGATCGCCATGCCAGCGTTGGCCATGCGTGCGCCACCGGCGGCGCTCATGTCGCCGGCCGCCTTCAGGCGCTCTTGCTCGCGTCGGGCTTTGCCGATCTGATCGGTCAGTTCGGCATAGCGGGCGCGCATTCCGTCGACGTTCTTGCCCATGCTGCCGAAGGTCTGGATCGACGTGCCCAGCTGCTTTTGCTGGCGCTCCAGCTGGCGCACGGTGCTGCCAATCTCCCCCAGCTTGGTGCGGGTGGTGCCCAGGGCGCTTTTCAGCGCGCCGGTGATCGCCCCGCCTATGGTTATCGTTGCCGACAATCGTTTGTTGGCCATGTGTCACCTCAAAAAAACGGGCAGCCCTTTTGCCTTCCGGGCATCGGGGCCGCCCTCAAAGCCCCCAGGGGGAGGGCAACCGAGAAACCAGCCGATTACTACCGCCATCGGCCAAGGCGGTGAAATCAGTTCGCCACCAGTTCCGCGCGGCCTCGCGCGATCAGGTCGTTCGCTTCGTGTTCAGTCACTTCGGCCAAGTCGCCAGGGCGTGCGAATTTGCCGCCGATGACAACCGCGGTCTTGATCCCGTTGCTGAAGTCGGTCGGCAGAATCCGAACGGTGGTGGCCTTCGGGGCCGCGTCCGTGTTCTGGCGCGTGGCAATGGTCAGGCCGTGGGAAATGTGGGTCGTGGTCATGCGTAGTCCTCAAAAATTCCAAATCCAGGATGTGCGGCGGCGCGCTTGCCGGCTCGGTGTTGCTGCCAGGCGGACGCGCGCGTCCAGGAAGTCGCAGGCGCGCTGAACCTGGCGGTGGTTCAGTTCGGGCCAGCGTTTGCGAATGCGGGCCTCGACTTGATCGGCGTAGATCGCCCGGCCACCCAGCCCCATAACCACGGCGCGCACTTCACCGTCGCCGGCCTCTCGCGTGGTCACGGTGCAGGCAGCCAGTTCGGCGTCAACGTACTCGGGCAGCCCAGCCTGCCGGCGGGCGAATATCTCGGCCAGGCGCTCGAACGTGGCGTTCATCAGGCCACCGACCAGAATTTGCCGGTGTCGGGCAGCATCGGGATCATGTGCGCCCATGCGGTCACGGCCAGCGCGCCGTTCTTGGCGGTGCGCTCGGCCAGCAGGTGCACGTCGTTGCTGATTGCGATGGCCGCCCGATCCCAGGCGCCGACCAGGGTGCCGGCCATGTCTGCGGTCAGTTCGCCATCGATGCCGGCTGCGGTCAGCTGGCCATCAGCACGGAATGCAGCACCGGCGGCGCTTGTGCCGATCAATGCTCGAAGTTCGCCGGCCTTCAGTCCTTGCGCGGCAGCCGCTGCCAGGCTGAACGGTGCCGGCGTGGTTGCGGTCACGGCTGCCAGCACCAGGCGGTCGGCAGCACGTCCCAGGCCCATGGCCAGCGCCAGCAGCAGTTCGTCGGAGAACAGTTCCTGGTCGTAGTCCTTCTGGGTGCTGCGTGGCACCTCGAAGCGAACCGCCACGCCTTGCGCTTGTGACCAGTCCATGGTCGCGCGGTGCATCGGCAGGTTGGCACTCACAGCGACATCGGCGTCGTCTGCTACGTTGCTGAAGGTCGCCGGCTCAATCGTGGAAAACGTCGCCAGCACATCGGCCATGGCAATACCCTGGCCAGTGCCGACCGGAACGCCTCGCAGCTGGTCGTCGCGGATCAGCACATGCGCCCCAGCTTGTGCCACCCGGCTTGCTGCCACCACAGCAGCGTCCAGGGCGATGTTCTGGGCGGCCGGCATCGCAATCGGTGCCGAAATCATGCGGCCGGTCTTGTCGAACAGGCGCGGCATGAATGACGACTTCAGGTTCAGGCTGCGCATGGCTGCGGCACGCTTGGGCAGGTACTGCGGCTCGAAGTGCGGGCCACGGTCGCGCACGGTGTAGTTCGTCGCGCTGCGCGCTTGGGAAATCAGGTCGGTCAGGATGTTGGCTTGCATTTGTCGGGCCTCGTTTTTGGTTCGATGCCGACATGCTCGGGGAATCTGACGCCTATTTCCTCTGGAGGTATTTCCGCCCCCCCGGTTTTTCAGCCAAGGCGAAGTCGGGGCGCTCCGCGATTCGGTTTTCCGGCCTGCTGCGGGCTTTTGTGATTCAGGCGGCCAGCGAGTAGGGGTCTAGCTTTTCGGCGCCGTGTGGGCCGTTCTGGTGCGAAACGAAGCGGAAAATCCGAGGCACTCACAACGGGAAAGGCGCGGGCCGCTTCGCCCCGCGCCTCTGCCCCCCTTCGGAAGTACCTTTGACCCCCGCCCCCCATCGGTGCCATGTGCCCGGCCCTTCACCTGTCGCCCGCTTCCGGTTGCACACCTGCCAGGCTGTACCTGGCGAACGCCACCGCCTTGCCATCGCCCTTGCGCTTGACCACGCGGTGGGTGTTGATCGCCATACCTTCGACGCGCAGCGTGCGGATCGTGCTGGCCAGGTGATGGCTGCCAAAGCGGTAGTAGGCGTCCAGGGCGGTGATCGCCTGGCCTGCTTCCAGTGCTGCGCGCACCTTGCGTTTGATGTCTCGGCTCATTGCTGCACCTCCCTTCTTCCAATCCAATCGGCCACCAGGTTTTCGAGTGAGAAGATTTGCGCGCCTCTTTCTTTCACCCAGCCCAGGGCCTGGTAGTAATCGGCAAAGGCTTCCGCCTCTGCCAGCTTTTCCTCTGGCGTCATGAACCCTTGGACTTCAAGTTCGATCTGCTCCAGCACCTCGTCGAATTCTGGAGGGTTGGCAGACAAAGGCCGGCGCTTGCCGTTCTTTGTGCGCGTAGGGCGCTCAGCGCCCAAACCATTGGTCTGTTCACTGGTCTGTTCATTGGTCTGTTCTATGCGTGTAGCCGATTCGGCTACCTGGCGTGTGGCCTGTTCGGCTACCGTTGTGTTAGCCGATTCGGCTACCGTAGCCCATTCGGCTACCGTAGCCCGTTCGGCTACTGTTCTGGAACAAACCGCCGGCACCTTGATGGTGTATCTGGTGGCTTTGCTGTAGCCGCCCTTGCCATCCTTTTCCAGCCACCCAAGCTTTACCAGCGCGCTAGTGGCATTGCTGATATTCGCCGGGTGCATTCCGGTGCGCTCTGCGATCGCCTCCCGCGAAGGCCATACGGTGTCACCGGCCTTGTTACGAAATGAGAGCAAGGCGATAAGCACGCGCATCTGCTCAAGCGTCAGGCGCCTGTCCTGGATCGCTTCGACGGGCACCATGGCAAACATGCTCATGGCATCAAACCCCCTCAGCCTCGCGGGCCTTTGTCCATGCGATCACGTCATCCAGGCGCCAGGCCACCACGCGGGCGGACAGCTTCACAGGCTGCGGGAATTCGCCGGCCAGCACCTTGCGGCGCAGGGTCGAAGGGCTGAACGGAACGAACTGCTGCAGCAGCTGGTTGGCGCGGATGTAGCGGGTTCCGGTGGTGGTCGGGTTCTCGGTTTGCACTTGGTCACCTCTCGTTGCGGTTGAATGGTTCTGAATGTTCATAACGATTCCCACACTGTCACCCAGGACAGCGGGCCGTTCCTCTGCTGGGATTTCCGCGGCTTTTCATGGCCGCCAAAAGGTGGGAAAATCGTTTCCGCAACAAGGGTGGCGGAATCAGGAAAATCAAACACTTAGAACGCCCAAAATCGGGGTAATTGCGGAAATGAAATCCGCCTAAGTATTTGATTTGATTGGGTGATATTCCTAGACTTGAAAACCGGCGACTCGAAAGGGTCCGTGAGTTCGAATCTCACCGCTTCCGCCAGAAGGCTGTTAGATAGCCTTTTCTGATGGCGTGATGCCCTTCACATCAGCATGATGGGATGACTCAGAAAATAACCAAAACCCCGCAAAGTCCTGATGGCATTCTCTGGCGCCCCGCATTGCGTGAGCTTTCTGCGCAAGGCGCTGATACGCATTTCCAGATTTGCCACCACCAACCCCTTGTCTTTGGCATCAATCAGCTGCATCGCTTGCCAGCGCTCCAATTTCTGCCCTGCAGCCCTGGACAATGCTGCGAGCAAAAGACTTTCCGGCAAGGTCAAAGTGACTGCTCCCTTGGGCCCAGTCAAACTGAGTGTCTGACTATTTAAAACCAGCTGCTTTGACACGGTTTTGCCGCCAGACTTGAGACGATGCGCCAGATTGTTGATGCACACCAGCAACTCGCTTTGCTCTACGGGCTTGATCAGATAGTTGTCGGCGCCAGACTCATATCCGGAGAGTCGATCTTTTAATTGACCTCGGGCTGTCATAAGCACAATGCCAGCAACAGGCTGACTCGATCGGATGCGTTGCGCCAGACTGAACCCGTCTTCTCCAGGCAAGTTGACGTCTATGACGTAAAGATCAGGCACATCGCGCGTCGGTGTGTCGTCTACATCCTCAGCACAGACAACTCCGCTGACATGATGCCCTTTTGATTGAAGAAAATCGACCGTGGCCTCGCGCAAGCCATCGTTGTCTTCGACCACCAGAATATGAAGTGAAGGAGCTTTGGGCATCAGGTCTTAATGGGATTCAAGGGCAATTCAGACTCGATCATAGAAAACAAGATAGCAACCATCCCAAAGGAAACCAAATCAGACAGCTGAAGCTGATATGGGCAGTTGCAAGACAAAACGTACGTGCACGCTGTCGGGCGCGTACACCGCATGGCCGCCCAGGGTTTGCATCAGCTTATGCACAAGAAACAACCCTAACCCTGTACCAGCCTGACGTCTTGCCTGTGGACTGCGGTAGTATTTATCAAACACCTTGTCAGCATCTGGCCAGCCAGCAAGACCCGGCAGGTTAGAAATCTCGATCCGGACCTGACCCGGCGTCTCTGGCGAAGGCTCTTGTGCTTTCAGATGTAACAGGATCAATGAGTCAGCAGCAGCGTATTTGCAGGCGTTCTCAAGCAGGTTGCTCAGCACGACGAACAGCAACTGCCTGTCAGTCTGGATGAAGCACTGCGCCGGCATCTGCATTTGCACCTGCGCAGGCTGTGCGCACGAAGAAACAGCATCAAGTATCAGTTTGACCAAATCCGCATGCTCGCTGTTGACCAGCAATTGACGGTCATCAAGCTGAGTGGTTTGCAAGCAACGCTCAATCACCCTGTTCATGTCACCGATGGCACGTTTGATGGCCTGAGTGCCTTGAGCACCCGGATCAAGTCGCATGTGCATCGTCGCCAGCGGTGTTTTCAGTTCATGGGTCAACATGACCATCAGCTGGGCCTGATCTTCACGCATCTGGCGCTCATGAGCAATTTGAAGGGTACTTTTTTCCAAATCTAATTGTGCTTGCTGCCTTTTTTTACTTAATATGAATGCACGGTATTGCAACATCAACATCAGCAACACGCTGCTGACCAACGTGTGCAGCTGGCTGACATAGATAGTCCACTCGCTGGCGGGGAGCCAACCCAAACCGGTCGTGGAAGACAGCATAAAAATTGTGAGAAAACTCACATAAAAAGCCACCAACACCTGCCTGGTCAAAGCTGGCTCCGCAATGGCGTCTGGCGCCATTACCCAAACTCTGCCTGTGATAGCGCACACCAGACAAATCGGTGGCGCCAACAGGATGGTCACCATATTGCTTTGCAAGGCCCAAGTGACTTGCCCCAAGGCCAACAGCGCCAAATTGACCAGCACCAGCGCCAGCATGGCATAAAGCAAGCCCATGGCCCAAGTGACAGGCCGAAATTCGCGCAAGAAGCGGATGTGAAAGACCACACCCCCGCCCACCACCAGGACCGAAAACAAACTGCCCAGCAAATTCAAGGTCTCGGCACTCCAGGCCAAAGGCCAAAAGACCCGAAAGAAGCCCAGGGAGGTGAGCCCAAACAAGCCGGCAGTCAAGTTCATCAACGCAAAAGAGCCCATCACCGCATCACGAGTCAACAGCAGGTTGACGACGCCCCAGAGCAATAGCACCATGACTGCGCCGATGTAAAAGCTGGTGATGACGTTCCACCGCAACGTCGTGGATGCCAGTGTGTCCTGGGGCAATGCCTCCACATGGATCTGTCGGGTGCTGGTGGACTGCAACCGCAGCCAAAGGTCACGCGGGACATTGCCACGGGCAATGGGCATCAAAAAGTCTGTGCCCTGCAACACGTCCTGCTGAGGGTGCTGACGATCACCGACCACACCCACCCGGCCGCCAGGCGCCAGCGGATCAAATACCACCACCTCATCCAGGTACACAGGGCGAATGCGCAGCACCAGCGGGTCGAGCGGAGCAGAGGGCAGTTGCAAAGGGTTGGGCTCAATGCGCAACCGCAGCCACAACACTCCCCTGCCAAATCCCTGGTTCAAGGTCTCCTTAAAGGGCTGCATGGCACGCTCCTGCACCTCAGTCCAGGTCAGTTGACCGGTGGGGTCTTCCAGCCAGCCTCTCTCGACGATGTGGTCCTGCGCATGGGCAGAACCGGCCCCCGCCAGGCAAATCCAAAGCAACACCCAAACCAGGGCTGTGTAACGCCACCAAGGGCGGTGGTGAAAAGCATCAAGCATGTTGAAGTCAGGGATTTGGGATTTTTTAGGTTTTAAAAAAGGCACCCGATAGAGTTTATTCAATGGTGTTTCAAGACGCCTCTTCATTGCACAACGCACTTTAGGACATTTCTCTTGACCACTTCCATCGTTGCCCCATCGCTTTCCAACCTACAGGTCAACACCTGGACCCCTGTTTACAGCTCTGCGCCGGCGGCTGGCTTCTCTGGCACCGTGCGGATTGTGGCGGAAATCGGTAGCGGCAACATCAAGCTCAGCAATAGCAGCACCGGGGTGACGACCTCCACCGGCTACGGTAATTTGTACGACGGCTCAGCCAACAGCATTGCGTTTGAGGGCACGTTGAGCCAGGTCAATGCAGCCCTGCAATCGCTGCAGGTTTACAACAGCAATGCCAATGCCAACCCCACGCTCAATATCAGTGCGGTCAGAGGTGGCCAAGCCTACAACCCGAACAACGGGCATTACTACGAATACATCAAATACGGCAGCACCATTAACGGCATCACCATTAACGATACAACCTGGACAGCCGCCGAAAATGCTGCGAGATATTTCGTAATGAAATTCAACGGGTTGGATGGCTACCTGACCACCATCACCTCGCAGCAGGAAAACGACTTCATCGTCGCCAAAGTGGGCGGTAACGCCTGGATTGGTGCCAACGATGTGGCAGTCGAAGGAGAGTGGCGGTGGGTGACCGGGCCAGAAGCTGGCACCCTCATCATGACCGAGCCCAGTGACGGCAATAACCCTGTTTACAACACGTCCCCCTATTACAGCTGGCAAACAGGTGAACCTAATAACGGCGGTGGTACTGAGGATTACGCCCAGCTCATTAGCAGCAACACCGGAGGTCTGGTCGCCGGAAAATGGAATGACTTGAACAATACCGGCGGCGGTGGAGATTACACCGTTACTGGCTTCGTCATTGAGTACGGCGGAATCGGTACACCCATCGAGGCCGCGGCCACTTCAAGCACCACTCTCACTGTGCAGGCCACCCCAGACATCACCAGCAATGGCAGCGGCGCCAGTGCCAGCATCAGTTACGCCGAGAACGGTACCTTGGCGGTCACCACCGTTACCGCCACCGATGCCGATAGCGGCGACAGCAAAACCTACAGCATCACGGGCGGCGCCGATGCGGCGCTGTTCAATATCGGCAGCAGTAACGGCGCACTCACGTTCAAAACCAGCCCCGACTATGAAGGTGTGGGCGACAACAGCTACGAGGTCAAGGCCCGCGTCACCGACAGCACTGGCCTTTACGACGAGCAGACCCTGACGGTGAACGTCACGGATGTGAACGACAACGCGCCTGTTTTCACCAGCGGCACTACTGGCAACGTTGCCGAGAACGCCGCCACCAGCACCGTGATCTATGACGCAGCGACCACGGATGCGGACGGCACAGCCACCAATCAGAATTTGGCTTACAGCCTCAAAGGAGATGGCTCAGCTGACGATGCCGAGTTGCTGAACATCAACAGCACGACCGGCGAGGTCACCCTCAAAGCCAGCGCCAACTACGAGGCCAAAAACAGCTACACCTTCACTGTGGTCGCCACCAATGTGGGTACCGGAGCCACCTTGGGCGCGGAGCAAGCGGTGACCGTCAGCGTCACCAATGTCAACGAAGCGCCCTCGATCACCAAACCTGCATCGCAGACCGTCAACGAAGACGCCAGCATCGGCATCACGGGTCTCAGTTTTGGTGATGGCGATGCAAGCAACGATCTGCTGCGTGCCACGCTCAGCGTCAGCCACGGCACTCTGACGCTGGCCGGTACCACCGGCATCACCGTCGATGCCGGCGCCAACGGCAGCGCCACCATGACCGTCAGCGGCACGCGCGACGCGATCAGCACCGCGGTGGCTACGCTGACCTACGCGCCAGTTACCGACTACAACGGCAGCGACCCGCTGAACATCAGCGTGACCGACAGCGGCAACGTGGGCACTGGCGGCGTGCTGACGAGCACGGACACCCTGGCCATCACGGTCACATCGGTGAACGATGCGCCCATGCTCACCAGCGCGGCGGTGAGCCTGTCGTATGCGGATACCGGGGCCGTGGACACGTTTGCCGCCCCCGATTCCGGCTCGACCAGCGGCACACTCACAGCACAGGATGACCACAGCGGTGCGCCCAGCGAAGACGGCACGCTCACGTTTGGAGTGTCGGGCGGCACGGTCGCTTCAGGCATTTCGTCGGTCACGGGCACCTACGGCACTATGTCGGTGAATACCTCGACAGGGGCTTACACCTTCACGCCGAACGCCACGGCCATCAACGCCTTGCGTGCGGGCGCGACCGCAGCGCCCACATACACCCTGACCGTCTCCGACGGCCAAGGTGGATCGGCCACTCAGACCCTCACGGTTAATCTGAGCGGGGCCAACGACGCGCCAGTCGGCACAGACGGTTCAGTCACCCTGCTGGAGGACAGCACCGGCACGGCCATCACCGCCGCCCAGTTGGGTTTTACCGATCCCGTTGACGGCACGGACGACGCTTTGGCGGCGGTGCAGATCACGACCTTGCCTGCAAAGGGCAGCCTCACCCTGGATGGCGTGGCTGTCGTTGCGGGCGTCGTGATCGCGGTCGCCGACATCAACGCCAACAAGCTCCTCTACACGCCTGCGGCCAACGAAAACGGCTCGTCGAATGCCAGCTTCACTTTCCAGGTGCAGGACGATGGGGGCACTGCCAACGGCGGCGTGGATCTGGACCCAACGCCCAACACCTTCACCATTCATGTCGACCCGGTCAACGATGCGCCAGTGCTCAGTGGCACCGGCGCCGACATGACGGGCTTGAACGAGGATGCCGTCACGGATGACTTGAATGCAGGCCAGACTGTAGCCAGCTTGCTGGCCACGATCACGGACACCGATACGACCCTGGGCAGCACCACCCACGGCACCGATAACGGGCTGCTGACGGGGGTGGTGATTTACAGCACCACGGTCAATGGACCGTCCACCGGTGGCAAGTGGCAATACAAGGTGGACGGCGGCAACTGGACAGATGTGGGCAGCGTTTCAGGCACCAGCGCCTTGCTGCTAAAAGCTAATGACTATGTGCGGTTACTGCCCGATGGAAAAAACGGCCAGACCGCCAGCTTCGATTACTACGCTTGGGATCAGGCGATGGGGAGTACCGGCAGCAAGGTGGACGTCAGCACGCGCGGCACCACCACGCCGTTCTCCACCGGCAGTGACAAAGCTTCCATCAGCGTGACGGCCGTCAACGATGCACCGGCGCTGGATCTGGATGGCAATAACTCCTCTACCGCTACCGGCACCGGTTTCACCACCGTGTTCCGCCCACTGGGGCAGTCCGTGGCCCTGGTGGACAGCGACGTTCTTATCAGCGATGTGGACAAGCTGGGTAATGCTGCCAACCAAACCGACACCCTGACCACAGCCAAGGTGTTCATTGCCACCGGTGCCCTCAATAACATTGGCACCACCAAATACGAAACCCTGTCATCCACCACTGGCAGCAGCTTCACAGCAACCAGCGGGGCGGTCATCAGCATCAGCGGCAACGGCATTTCGTCCACATCGCCGCTGACGCTGACCGGTGCAGGTACCTGGGCCGATTACCAGGAGGCTCTGCAAACCCTGCGCTACCAAAACACCAGCGACAGCGCGGTAGCGGGTAACCGTACCATCTCCATTACCGTCACCGATGCGGCTGTCACCACCGGCGACGATGACGACCGCCTGCCGTCCGCCGTGGCAACCAGCACCGCTCAGGTGATCTGGGCACCTGTCCAGGACCTGAACGGCAGCGTGGTCGGCAAGACCAACACCACCACCTACGTGGAGGACACTACCGGTATCCACATTGCCGCATCAGACGCCGTGATCAATTCAGGAGCGACGGTCAAGTCCCTGGTCGCGACCTTGAAAAATCCGCAGGATGGCGCCACTGGCGATGCAGAGTCCTTGTACATCGATGCCACCACAGTGACCACACTGCAAGGCGTAGGCTTCACCATCACGGGCAACGGCACCCACACGCTGAGCCTAATGGGTGATCTGGACAAAAGCTTATATGGCCTGGCCCTGCAAGCCATTCAATACAAGAACACCTCGCAAAATCCCAGCACCGATGCCAGAACGGTGGAAGTCACCGTTACCGACGTGAACGAACAGGCTGGTGCACCGGTGGTGTCCACCATCAACATCACGCCGGTGAACGATGCGCCATCGGCCATTGCTTTGTCTGCAAGCACCATCTCGCTGACTGCCGACGGCATCCAAAACGTCACAGCAACCGCTGCTGTAGAAGTCGCTACCATTAACGTGACCGACGTAGACAACAGCACCCACACCCTGAGCGTGGGCGGCTCCGATGCCGCGCTGTTCGAGGTGGTGAACGGCAAGCTGCTTCTGAAAGCTGGCACCACGCTGGACGCGACAGCCAAGCCCAGCTACGCCGTCAACGTCACGGCCGACGATGGCGGTGTGCTCAATAACACCCTCACTGAAAGCTTCATCATCCAGGTGACAGAGGCTGTGGCACCACTGTTCAGCATTGCGGCGGTCAAGGACAAGACCCTCACGCTGTATTACCAAGACAGCAGCAGGCTGGACCCGACCAAGGTCCCGGCGGCCAGCGCTTTCACAGTGCCCGGTTACACGGTCAGCGCGGTCTCCATTCCCGACGACACCTCCAAAACCATGGTGCTCACGCTGAACGCGGCACCCACGGGAGCGGTCACAGTGAGTTACACCGCGCCAGAGAGCAACCCGGTGCAGGACACTTCGGGCAACAAGGCGGCATCCCTTACCAGCGCTTCGGTGGTCAGCGGTACTGTCAGTCGTGATTCTTCACTGACCGTCACCACGACCAGTGGCGGCACTGTACCCGCTCCATTGGGCGACTTCACTTTGGTCAACGACAGCACCAATCCGGTGACCGTGACCGGTGTTACGGCAGGACAAACGGTCACCGTCTCGGGAACGGGAAACACCCTTGTGCAGGACCCTGCAGGTAATCTGACGGTAAACAACAACGGAACCGGCACGGTCACCGTCAACGGCCTCAATACAGGCAGCAAACTGACCGTCAAGGGCAGCAGCCCGACCACCATCAACAACCCGGACGGCAGCCTCAGCGTGGACAACACCGGCACAGGCCTGGTGACGGTCAGTGGAGACCTGGCAGGCGACACGCTGACCATTGACGGCACGGGCAGCGGCCCGGTGGCGATCAACAACACCGGCAGCACCGCAGTCACCGTTGCAAGCGTCAATGATGGCCAGACCATCACGGCGTCCGGCAGCGGCCCGACCACCATCCACAACCCGGACGGCAGCCTCAGCGTGGACAACACCGGCACAGGCCTGGTGACGGTCATTGGCAATCTGGCGGGTGACACGCTGACCATTGACGGCACGGGCACCGGCCCGGTGGCAATCAACAACACCGGCAGTACCGCCGTCATCGTGACAGGCGTCAACAACGCTCAAGCCATCACAGCCTCTGGCACTGGCCCGACCACCATCAACAACCCGGACGGTAGCCTCAGCGTGGACAACACCGGCACAGGCCTGGTGACGGTCATTGGCAATCTGGCGGGTGACACGCTGACCATTGACGGCACGGGCACCGGCCCGGTGGCAATCAA
>JACCDU011409298.1_pt1 | contig 17158 bp, 14 predicted proteins | sample 7446081 | NCBI WGS metagenome assembly JACCDU01 (sample SAMN15323447, study PRJNA562643) | freshwater metagenome | isolation source: river surface water | place: USA:Blue River Watershed | collected 2017-08-17
CGGCCAGCCAGCCCTGGTCGCGGCCCATGGTCGATGCGATCCGCAGTGCAAAGCACTTCTTGCCCAGCAGCGCATTGCCACCATAGCCGGAACCGTAAGACCAGATCTCGCGCGTCTCGGGATAGTGAACGATGTACTTGGTCGAATTGCATGGCCACGGCACATCGGCCTGGCCCGCTTGCAGCGGCGCGCCGACGCTGTGCACGCAAGGCACGAACTCGCCATGCTCGCCGAGCACGTCATAGACGGCCTTGCCCATGCGGGTCATGATGCGCATGTTGACCGCCACATACGGCGAGTCCGACAGTTCGACGCCGATGTGCGCAATCGGCGAACCCAGCGGGCCCATCGAGAACGGCACCACATACAGCGTACGGCCGCGCATGCAGCCTTCGAACAGGCCATGCAGTGTGGCGCGCATCTCGGCCGGAGCCATCCAGTTGTTGGTCGGGCCAGCGTCTTCCTGTTTTTCCGAGCAGATGAAGGTACGGTCTTCGACGCGTGCGACATCCGACGGATCCGAATTCGCGAGGTAGCTGTTCGGGCGCTTGGCCGGGTTCAGCCGCTTCATCGTGCCGGCGGCGACCATCTGTGCGCACAGGCGGTCATATTCTTCTTGCGAACCATCGCACCAGACAATCTGGTCCGGCGTCGTCAGGGCGGCAATCTCGGCCACCCAGGCGATCAGCTTCTGGTGTTTGACGTAATCGGGAGCATTGACCGGCGTGATACCGGCCATGGCGGGCTGATTCATGAAAACTACCTCCATGCAATGAAGCTTGCCTGGCCGGCAGGATCGTCGTCAGCTTGTGGCAGCCCGGGAGCCGCTTCCGCGCAATGGTCAGCGCTGTGGACGGCGGGCATACGGCGGTCTTGTCGAATGCGGCGATAGCACCGCATCGCACGGTCGGCCGCGGATGTTGCCGCCGTGCGTAGGGCACAGCTGTCTCGGATTAAAATGAAAAGCAAATGAAAACAGGTGGGCGCGATTTTACTCCCGCCACCCCTGCCACCAGCCTGTTTTCGGTCAAAACACTAGGGACAATAGGTCAAAAGCCGAAGCTAACTGCTGGCAAATTTCCCTAAATAGCCGCCAAAATTCCCTAAAGCTCCGGAATTCTCGAAATTCCTCACCAGAAGGCCTTGCTGCGCCCCATGAACATCATCAGCGTCAATACGGGCCTGGTTGCACCGCTGTTCGTGCAGCCCGGGGGCCATTCCCAGAGCGTGCATTCGGCCATCCGGAAGCAGGCGGTCAGCGGCAAGGTCCTGGTAAAGCCGCTCGGGCTGGCCGGCGATGAACAGGCCGACCTGTCAGTGCATGGTGGGCTGGACAAGGCGGTCTATGCCTATCCGGCCGAGCATTACGCGTTCTGGCAGGCCGAGGCCGAACGTGTGTTCAAGCGGCCCGTCATGCTCGCGCCGGGCAGCATCGGTGAAAACCTGACCACCGAGGGCTTGCTCGAGCGCGACTTGTGGGTAGGCGACCGGCTGCAGGCGGGTGGGCTGTTGCTGGAAGTGACCGAACCGCGCCAGCCCTGCTTCAAGTTCGGCGCGCGCATGGGCTATGCGCATGCGCTCAGGCAAATGCTGCAGTCCGGCTATACGGGTGTGTATCTGAAGGTCGTGCAGCCGGGTGAGGTCGAGGCGGGCCAGCGCTTGCAGCTGATTGCCGGTGCGCGTGAAGTATCGATTGCGTCGATCAACGAGCGGCGCCTGAAGGGGCGCCAGCGGGATCTGTTTTAGACAGCCCGTCATTGCCGGTCGAGCCGCCGCCTACCTGAAGTCCCGCTTGACTCTGGCGTCCGTGCTGCGCGTGGCGCCACAGTCCGCCCCAGCCCGGCGGCCAGGGCAGCGCCGGTCCTGCATAGGGCGCGACCTGGCTGCGCAGCGGGATCACCGGCAAGTGCGCCGGCGGCGCGCCGTCATGGCTGTCCCAGCCCAGGGTGAAGGTGTAGTTCGGCAGCAGCGCGTCGCACACTTCCGCAAACCACGCGGTATGGTCGTCATCGCGGCCCAGCGCGCGCGACAGGCCGTGCGGATCGAAACGCGCCAGTGCCTGCAGCAGTTCATGCGCGCTGGCGCCGGGCGCATCACCCCAGCCCAGCACCGGGTTCAGGTTGTACTCGGCGCCCGACCCATACCAGCCTTCACGCCACGGCCGCGCGACCCAGTTGCGCGGACCGGTAAACAGATGCCAGCGCCAGTGCAGCCCCGACGGCTTGGGCCAGCTGTACAGATACAGCCGCTGGTAACCCGCTTTGTGCAGCTCGCGCATCATCGCCATCAGCCGTCCGTGCGGCATGCGCTCCGGCGGCGAGCGGCGGAATTCGATGGGCTCGCCATCCGCATGCTGAACCTGGTCGCAGGACAGGTTCAGGTCCAGTGTGCGCCCCTCGCCACCGAAGCGGGCCGAGATCCAGCCCGTCATCAGATTGACGGCCGTGATCACGCCATAGCCGCGGTAGCGGTGGAAGATGACAGTGCCGGGAGCGATGGGCTTCATGATCGCGTATAAAAAACGGTGCCACGGACGGCAAAAATCAACGCAGCGGCCAGTGTAACGGCAGACGCGGACCGACAGAAAAAAGAATATTTGTGCGCTGGTCGGAACTATTCAGACCTTCTATACAGCTTGTCTGAATACGATCATGACAATCCGGCATGTGATTTCGCGCAGTGCGTCGCGCGAACCTAGCATGCAAGTCCATCTTGTCTCGGATGGCGGGCAGCCCGGACGTTTCCTCGCCCAGGCTGCCCAGCAATTTGGGAGTGGGTCGCTGGCGTCCCACTCCATTTTTTTGCCTGCCAGCGGCGCGCGCTATCATGCGAAAAAATCCTCAGCCCTGATCCCATGAGCCTGCGCATCATCGCCACCGGCGGTACCTTCGACAAGCACTACGACCCCCTGACCGGGAAGCTCGACTTCCGCGACAGCGTACTGCCGGCTGCGTTGCGGCGCGCACGCATTGCGCAACAGGGTGAACATGGCTATGTGTTCGAACCCCTGCTCGCGCTGGACTCGCTCGACATGCAGGACGAACATCGACGACACGTGCTGCAAGCCTGTCAGCGCTCGCCCGAAGATCAGATCGTCATCGTCCATGGCACCGACACCATGCGTGATACCGCGGCCGTGCTGGGAGCCGCAGCACTGCACAAGACCATCGTGCTCACCGGTGCGATGGTGCCCTATCTGATCGACGATTCCGATGCATTCTTCAACCTCGGCTTTGCATGCGCGTGCGTGCAGCTAGCCGGCCCCGGCGTTTACATTGCGATGAATGGTCAGCTGTTCGATTGGGACAATGTCCAGAAGAACCGCGAGCAGGGATGCTTTGAAACTTTGCGCTGAGTCGATGCGCAGAATCCATGCGCTGATTTATGCGCTTACCTACACGCTGAACCCCGGCGCCAGGTCTCTTTACTGAAGCTTCGCAAAGAAGCTGTGCAGCACCAGCGTGGTGCGCACGGCTTGTCCAAAGTGGGGCGCGCCACATGAAGCACCAAAAGCCCGCGCACAAACGCGGCGCGACGCGATCACGCAATTCTCTCCACCGTCAAAATAAAAACCCAATCAATACCGGGGTTTAGCGCATTTATTCATTGTTGGTACGGCAGTTGCTAAAGCAGAGGTCAGCGATAACCCGTTCGCAAACCCGAAACCTCTGGAGAACACAACAATGTCGAATCGCCGCACCAACCTGAAGACCCTGGCCGCGATCGCTGCGATCGCCGCCGGCGGCATCTCTTTCGCACCGGCCGCACTGGCTGCCGACACCATCAAGGTCGGCGTGCTGCACAGCCTGTCGGGCACGATGGCCATTTCCGAAACCGTCCTGAAGGACACCGTGCTGATGGCGATCGACGAGATCAATGCCAAGGGCGGCGTGCTGGGCAAGAAGCTCGAGCCGGTCATCGTTGACCCGGCATCGAACTGGCCGCTGTTCGCAGAAAAGACCAAGCAACTGCTCACGCAAGACAAGGTGTCCGTGATCTTCGGTTGCTGGACCTCGGTGTCGCGCAAGTCGGTGCTGCCGGTGGTCGAAGAACTGAACGGCCTGCTGTTCTACCCGGTGCAGTATGAAGGCGAAGAGCTGTCGAAGAACGTGTTCTACACTGGTGCCGCACCGAACCAGCAAGCGATTCCTGCGGTGGACTACCTGATGAGCAAGGAAGGCGGCGGCGCGAAGCGCTGGGTGCTGCTCGGCACCGACTACGTGTATCCGCGCACCACCAACAAGATCCTGCGCGCCTACCTGAAATCCAAGGGCGTGAAAGAGTCGGACATCGACGAGAAGTACACCCCGTTCGGTCACTCGGACTATCAGACCATCGTTGCCGACATCAAGAAGTTCTCGCAGGGCGGCAAGACCGCGGTGGTCTCGACCATCAACGGTGACTCCAACGTGCCGTTCTACAAGGAACTCGGCAATGCCGGCCTGAAGGCGAAGGATGTGCCGGTCGTCGCATTCTCGGTGGGCGAAGAAGAACTGCGTGGCGTCGATACCAAGCCGCTGGTGGGTCACCTCGCTGCCTGGAACTACTTCATGTCGATCAAGAACCCGGCCAATACCGAGTTCACGAAGAAGTGGGCGGATTATGCGAAGGCGAAGAATATCCCGGGCCACAAGGACAAGCCGCTGACCAATGACCCGATGGAAGCGACCTACATCGGCATCAACATGTGGAAGCAGGCGGTCGAGAAGGCGAAGTCGACCGATGTCGACAAGGTGATCGCTGCGATGGCCGGCCAGACCTTCAAGGCACCGAGCGGCATCGTGTCGAAGATGGATGAAAAGAATCACCACCTGCACAAGTCGGTGTTCATCGGCGAGATCAAGGCGGACGGTCAGTTCAACGTGGTCTGGAAGACCCCGGGCCCGGTGAAGGCCAAGCCCTGGAGCCCGTTCATCGAAGGCAATGACAAGAAGCCTGATGAGCCGGTCAAGAAGTAAGCAGTAACGGCAGATCGCAGTACGTCGTAATGCAATCCATGTCGTAGCTCCCCTCTGGCACACCGCGGGCGTCTGAGCCGCGCCCGCGGTGCAGGCCACAGTCTCTTCCTGGCGGGGAGGACAGCAGTCCTCCCCGAATTTTTTTCAAAGATGATGAATTCACTCAAAGCCCTGGCCTGTCGTACCGTTGCGACCCTGGGCCGCGCAATCGTCATGCTCAGTCTGGTTTCAGCCGTCAGCCCGGCGCAGGCACTGAGCACCGACGAAGCAACGAAGCTGGCGATCGGCGATACCGACGAGCGTGTCGCCGCCCTCGTGAAAGCGGTCGAATCCGCCGATGACAAGACCTTTGCATTGATCAAGGCAATGATGGACGACGGCGTGAAGATCGCCGGCGGCCGCGTGCTGATCATGCAGGATGACAAGGCAATCGATGCTGTCACAGGCGACGCGATAGCGCTGCCGGATGACGCCGAAGACGTGATCAGCAACAACCGCATGCGTGGCGAGCTGGAAGCCGCGATGGCCGCGCTGAAGCTGTTTTCAAAAGAAGCGGCGCTGCGCAAGGAAGCGGCGGCCGCACTGCTGAAAGAGCCGGATCCGGCCCGCCTGCACCTGATCGACAAGGCGCTGGCCACCGAAACCGACAGCGCCGTGAAATCGCTGCTGCAATTCGCACAGGCCGCAGCGCGCCTGTCGAGTGCCGATGCCTCGCTGCGACTCGATGCTGCGAAGGCGATCGCCGGCAGCGCGACGCCGGACACCGTGCTGCTGCTGAACCAGCGCATTGCAGAAGAAACCGACCCGGCCGTCAAGGCGGCGATGGCGGCCTCGTTGCGCGAGGTCGAGTCCGGCCTGCAGCTCGGCGAAAAGCTCGGCACGCTGTTCACCGGCATCAGCCTTGGCTCCATCCTGTTGCTGGTGGCGTTGGGCCTCGCAATCACCTACGGGTTGATGGGCGTGATCAACATGGCGCATGGCGAGCTGATGATGATCGGCGCGTATGCGACTTATCTGGTGCAGGTGCTGTTCCAGAAATACCTGCCGGGTGCATTCGACTGGTACCTGATCGTTGCGTTGCCGATCGCCTTCCTCACCTCGGCGATCGTCGGCGCGATTCTCGAGCGACTGGTGCTGCGCCATCTGTATGGCCGTCCGCTGGAAACGCTGCTGGCGACGTGGGGCATCAGCCTGCTGCTGATCCAGGCGGTGCGCACGCTGTTCGGTGCGCAAAACGTCGGCGTTGAAAACCCGTCGTGGATGAGTGGCGGCCTGCCCGTGCTGGCCAACCTGACCTTGCCGTACAACCGGCTGATGATCATTGGCTTTGCAGCGCTGGTACTGGTGGGGATGGCGCTGCTGATCGCAAAGACCCGGCTTGGCCTGTTCGTGCGCGCGGTCACGCAGAACCGCCCGATTGCGTCCTGTATGGGCGTCAACACCGGCCGCATCGACATGCTCGCGTTCGCGCTTGGTTCCGGCATTGCCGGCCTCGCCGGTGCGGCGCTGTCGCAGGTCGGCAATGTCGGGCCCGATCTGGGCCAGAGCTACATCGTCGATTCCTTCATGGTCGTCGTGCTCGGCGGCGTCGGCCAGCTGGCCGGTACCGTTTATGCAGCGCTGGGCCTCGGCATCCTGAACAAGCTGCTCGAAGGCGTCGCCGGTGCGGTGCTCGCAAAGATCATGGTGCTGGTGCTGATCGTGATCTTCATCCAGAAACGTCCACAAGGCATTTTCGCGCTCAAGGGCCGCAGCGCGGAGGCATAAGCAATGACACCCGATACCCAACTCACTCTGCAACTCCCGAAACCGGCCCCGCTGTTGTCGCGCCATGGCTGGCGTGCGTTTGCGGTCGCACTGATCGCTGTGTGCGCGCTGGTGCCGGCGATGAACCTGCTGGCGCCGGCCGGCAGCCTCTTCCATATGAGCGATTACGCGGTTGCGTTGATCGGCAAGATCATGTGCTACGCGATCTGTGCACTGGCAATGGACCTGGTCTGGGGCATTGCCGGCATCCTGTCGCTGGGCCACGGCCTGTTCTTTGCGCTCGGCGGCTATGTGATGGGCATGCACCTGATGCGCCAGATCGGCCGCGACGGCAACTACCACAGCGACCTGCCGGACTTCATGGTCTTCCTCGACTGGAAGACGCTGCCCTGGCACTGGACGCTGTCGGACAGCTTTGTCGCAACGCTGCTATTGATCGTCGCGGTGCCCGGCTTGCTCGCGTTCGTGTTCGGCTTCTTTGCGTTCCGTTCTCGCATCAAGGGCGTGTACTTCTCGATCATCACGCAGGCGATGACGTTTGCTGCAATGCTGCTGTTCTTCCGTAACGAGACCGGTTTCGGCGGCAACAACGGCTTCACCGACTTCAAGCGCATCCTCGGGATCCCGATCGCAACACAAGAGATGCGCATGGTGCTGTTCGTGTTGACCGGCCTCGTACTGCTCGCGTGCTTCCTGTTCGCGCGCTGGCTGGTGGGCAGCAAGTTCGGCCGCGTGCTGCAGGCGATCCGTGATGCGGAGAACCGCGTGATGTTCTGCGGTTATCCGACGCTGTCGTACAAGCTCGCGATCTGGACCATCTCCGCAATGATGTGCGGCATTGCCGGTGCCTTGTACGTGCCGCAGGTCGGCATCATCAATCCGAGCGAAATGAGCCCGGCGAACTCGATCGAAATTGCGATCTGGACCGCCGTCGGCGGACGCGGCACATTGATCGGCCCGATTGCCGGTGCCTTCCTCGTCAATGGTGCGAAGAGCTGGCTGACCGTGGTCGCGCCGTCGATCTGGTTGTATTTCCTTGGCCTGCTGTTCGTGGCCGTCACGCTGTACATGCCCGGAGGTTTGGTTGGCCTCGCGAAGAAACTGATCGGAGGTGGCAAATGAATCCCGAGCTGATGAAAGCCGGCGGCCAACGCTTCGCCGCCTATCAGGAAAAGATCGGCGTCACGCCGGTCGTCAACACCGAGTCCGGCGGCAATGTGTCGCGCGGCCGCCCGCACAAGGCCGGCGAGCTGGACCTGGTGCATGGCCGCATCCTGTACCTGGAAGACGTCAGCGTCAGCTTTGATGGCTTCAAGGCGATCAACAAGCTGTCGCTCGATGTCGCGCCCGGTGAGCTGCGCTGCATCATCGGACCGAACGGTGCCGGCAAGACAACGATGATGGACATCATCACCGGCAAGACCCGGCCCGACGAAGGCATCGTGTACTTCGGCAGCACCATCAACCTGTTGCGCCATACCGAGCCCGAGATTGCGGCGATGGGTATTGGCCGCAAGTTCCAGAAGCCGACCGTGTTCGAAAAGCTGTCCGTGTTCGAGAACCTCGAACTGGCACTGAAGACCGCGAAGGACTGGCGCTCGTCGCTGCTGTTCAGGCTCGACTCCGCGCAAAGTGACCGACTGGCCGAGGTGCTGCACACGATTCACCTTGCGGCGCATGTGAACCGGATGGCGGGCGATCTCAGTCATGGGCAGAAGCAGTGGCTGGAGATCGGCATGCTGCTGATGCAGGAGCCGCGCGTGCTGCTGCTCGACGAGCCGGTGGCCGGCATGACCGACGACGAGACCGACCGCACCGCCGAGCTGCTGTTGCAGCTCAAGGGCAAGCACTGCCTGATCGTGGTCGAGCACGACATGAAATTCATCGAAGCGATTTCCGACATCGTCACCGTACTGTGCGATGGCTCGGTGCTTGCGCAAGGGCCGCTGGCCAAGGTGCAGGCGGATGAACGTGTGATCGAAAGCTATCTCGGGCGCTGACATGGCGTAACCAGAACAGCGCATCAGCGCATCAGCGCAGCACGCATTTCGGCATCACCGAGCCAGACCAACAGAAAGACACGCATGAGCATCCTCAATATATCCGGCGTCAACCAGTACTACGGCGGTTCGCACATCCTGAGCGACGTGAGCCTGCAGGCTGAGTCCGGCAAGGTCACCGTCCTGCTGGGCCGCAACGGCGTCGGCAAGACCACCCTGCTGAAGTCGCTGATGGGCCTGATCCCTATCCGCACCGGCAGCATCAGTTTCAATGGCCGGCAGATCCAGGCGGCGACGCCGTATGAACGCGCGCGCGCCGGCATTGGTTTCGTACCCCAGGGGCGCGAGATCTTCGCGCGACTGACCGTCGAAGAAAACCTGCGCATGGGCCTGGCGACGCTGCCGGGCAGTGCCGCGATCCCGAAGCACTTGTTCGAGCTGTTCCCTATCCTCGACACGATGCGTCATCGACGCGGCGGCGATCTGTCCGGCGGCCAGCAACAGCAACTGGCGATTGCACGCGCACTGGCGTTCGGCCCGAAGCTGCTGGTGCTCGATGAACCGACCGAAGGTATTCAGCCGTCGATCATCAAGGACATCGGTCGCGTGATCAAGCTGATGGCGCAGCGGGAGAACATGGCGATCCTGCTGTGCGAGCAGTACTACGATTTCGCCGAAGAACTGGCCGACCAGTACTACGTGCTCGATCGCGGCGTGGTGGTCGCATCCGGCCCGGGCAGCGAGATGAAGGAAAAGAACGTACGGCAAATGGTCGCGATCTGATCATTGCGGAAGCGGCAACCGACGCGTTGCCGCCGCTGTCCAAGGCGGGCACCCTCAGGAGAGCCCGCCATGTCCCACGTTCCCGGTACCGCGATCGCCAGCCCCGCGCATCCGCATGAACATGAAGCCGCCCCGCACGGCTGGCAACGCTGGTTGTTTGCGACCAATCACAAGGACATCGGCACGCTGTACCTGTGGTTTTCATTGACGATGTTCATGGCCGGTGGCGTACTGGCGCTGCTGATCCGTGCAGAACTGTTCCAGCCCGGCTTGCAATGGTTGCAGCCCGAGCTGTACAACCAGCTGGTCACCTTGCATGGCATCGTGATGGTGTTCGGCGCGATCATGCCGGCCTTTGTCGGCTTTGCGAACTGGATGATCCCGTTGCAGATCGGTGCCTCCGATATGGCATTCGCGCGGATGAACAATTTTTCGTTCTGGCTGCTGCCACCGGCGGCGCTGCTGCTGATGGGATCGTTCGCCGTCGATGGTGGCGCGACCGCGTCGGGCTGGACACTGTACCCGCCGCTATCGACACAGATGGGCGCCGGCATGGACATGGCGATCCTGGCGATACACCTGATGGGCATCTCGTCCATTCTCGGTGCGATCAATATCGTGACCACCACGCTGAACATGCGTGCTCCCGGCATGACGCTGATGAAGATGCCGATGTTCTGCTGGAACTGGTTGATCACGGCGTATCTGCTGATTGCGGTAATGCCGGTGCTCGCCGGCGCAGTGACGATGGTGCTGACCGATCGTCACTTCGGCACCACCTTCTTCAATGCCGCCGGCGGTGGCGACCCGGTGATGTTCCAGCACCTGTTCTGGTTCTTCGGTCATCCCGAGGTGTACATCATGATCCTGCCCGGCTTCGGGATCATCTCGCATATCGTGCCCGCCTTTGCACGCAAGCCCCTGTTTGGCTATGCGTCGATGGTGTATGCGACCTCGGCGATTGCGATCCTGTCGTTCATCGTGTGGGTGCATCACATGTTCACGGTCGGCATGCCGCTGACGGGACAACTGTTCTACATGTACGCGACCATGCTGGTGGCGGTGCCAACCGGCGTGAAAGTGTTCAACTGGATCGCCACGCTCTGGCGCGGCGCCTTGTCATTCGAGACGCCGATGCTGTGGGCGATCGGCTTCATTTTCGTGTTCACGATCGGCGGCTTCACCGGATTGATCCTTGCCGTCACGCCGATCGACATCCAGGTGCATGACACCTATTACGTGATCGCCCATTTCCACTATGTGCTGGTCGCGGGCTCGTTGTTTGCGCTGTTCGCAGGCTATTACTTCTGGGCGCCGAAGTGGACCGGGCATCGGATCAACGAATGGCGCGGCAAATGCCATTTCTGGAATTCGCTGATCTGGGTGAATGTGACGTTTTTCCCGATGCACTTTCTCGGTCTGGCAGGCATGCCGCGCCGCTATGCGGATTACCCGACGCAGTTCGCGGACTTCAATGCGCTGACCTCTTTTGGTGCATTGATGTTCGGGCTCAGTCAGGTGTACTTCCTGTTTGCGGTCGCATTGCCGAATATTCGCGGCGGTACGTCGGCCACCGCCAAGCCCTGGGATGGTGCAGAGGGGCTGGAGTGGAGCGTACCCAGTCCCGCACCCTTCCACACCTTCGCCACGCCGCCGATCGTGAAGTGACCATCGCGCAGCGTTTCGCGCTCATGCTGAATACATTGCAGAAGAAATTTTCAAGCGTGATGCTCTTGTGACCTGCAGTGATTGCTGGCAAATTTAACGGACTCCATCCATTGCCGGCATTGCCTTCACGATGAACTGCCACGCGTCCGTTTCTGCTGCTCCCCGCTCATCCTTTATCGCCCGCCCGCTGCGCTTGCTGATGCAGTACGGCTGTCTGCTCGCCGCCTGCGCAGCCGCACCGGCGATCGCGATGCCTTTGCAACCGCTGGCGGACAAGCCCGGTTTGCTGACTGTGAAGGGTATGCGAGGCAAGCTCTGGTATGTGCCATCGACGCCGGAGACCATCAAATGGGGCTACCTGCCCAATGCGACCGACCAGCCGGTGTTGACCGTGCCGTCCGGTGCGGTGGTGATGTTCGATACGGTGTCGCACGAAGGCATACTCGAAGATCAGGGGCGCGACCCGCTGAAGTTTTTTGGTAGCCATGGCGTGAAGCCGGGCATGGTGCTGAAGGATGCGGTGGCGATCACCACGTCGTCCTTGCCGCATGATTTTGCGAAGGATGGCCCGCACATCATCACTGGCCCGGTGGCGGTCGCGGGCGCGCAGCCGGGCGACGTACTGAAGGTCGAAGTATTGTCGGTGACGCCGCGTGTGCCCTATGGCGTGATATCGAATCGTCACGGCAGGGGCGCATTGCCCGGCGAATTTCCGGAGACGCCGAAGCCCGAGCCGGATGCGAGCGCGGCCGAGCCGCACAAGTATCACAACGTGTCCGTGTTCACACCGATACGCAAGAACCGTCGCGGCCAGTGGGAAGGCGTGATGAAGAATGCGCAGGGCGTCGAGATCACCTTCCCGGCCGCGCCCTTCATGGGCGTGATGGGCGTGGCTGCTGCCACCGATGAACCGGTGCATTCGGTGCCGCCCGGCGTCTTTGGCGGCAACATGGATGTGAAAGACCTGGGCGCCGGCACCATCGTGTACCTGCCCGTGTTCGTGCCCGGGGCGAATTTCTATACCGGCGATCCGCACATGGCGCAGGCGAATGGCGAGGTAGCATTGACGGCGCTCGAACATTCGATGCGCGCGACCTTCCGCCTGACGGTGCTGAAGCAGGGCGACGCACGTATTCCATCGGCCGCTGGTTCATTGCAGAAGCCGTTCGGTGAGACGCCGCATTACTGGATTGCGATCGGCCTCGATCCGGACCTGGATGAAGCAATGAAGGATGCGGTGCGGGAAGCGATACGCTTCCTGCATGAAAAGCTGGGCATGGATCGCGCGGTTGCGCTCGCCTATCTGTCGGCAGCGACGGATTTCAATGTGTCGCAGGTGGTGGACCGCACGAAAGGCATCCACGCGCTGATCCGCAAGGCGGACTTCCGGCGCGTGAAGCGGCGGTGACCTCGAGGGCTGTCACCGCCGCCTGCGATCAGCAGCCGGAATCGTTGACGCTGCCATCAGGCATGGTCGTGTTGCACAGCTTCGCTTCTTCCAGCTTCACGCCGTCAAGCTTGGCACCTTTCAGGTTCGCGCCTTTCAGGTTGGCCGAGGCGAACGACGCATTCGACAGGTCTGCGCCCTGCAGGTTGGTCTCGCGCAGATAAGCATTCAGGAAGCTCGCGCCATTCAGCTTCGCGCCTTCGAGGTTGGTCTTGCGCAGGTTCGCGCTTTCGAAGTTGGTCGACAGCGTGCGCTTTTCCATCGGGCGCTGCGACAGGTCGGCCTTCGACAGGTTTGCGCCGGACAGGTTCGCATTCTGGAAGTCTGCGCCGCGCAGGTCCGCGCCGGACAGGGCGGCGTCGGTCAGGTCACAGTATTTGCACGCATTGGTGACGCGCAGGTTCTCCACCTTGGCCGGGTCGGCAGCGATCGCGGTCACTACAGCACCGCCGGCCAGGATCAGGGCCGCCAGTTTCAGCGCATTCAGGGCGGACAGGGAAGTCGAATTCAGGGACACGTTGTTTCTCCGATGTAATGGGGTGTGCGCGGGACGCAGGTTCCGGGCGCGCGCTGATGATACTTGATCCGCGATACCGACATCATTCCGGCAGCGGCACTGCCGAACGATCCCGCACGATGCGGCCCGATTGCGTGAGCGTGCGCGACGCGCAGTAGCACCAGCCGCGCAAATAGTTTCCTTCCGGCACACATCTCCCGCAAAGCTCTGTACGATGGCGGCGTAACGGTCGGTCATCGCACTTTGCAAGCTGCCCTGATCTGGCAGCTGATGCCGACCTTTTCCATCTCACCCGGAGGTCAAGGATGCAGGAGTCCAGCGCGAACTTTGATGTGAACAAGGCGATCGATGACAGTCGCTTGTCGATGCTGCAAAAGCTCGCGTATGTGTACACGGCGCTGGCCGTGGTGCTGGATGGTTTCGATGGGCAGATGATCGGTTATGCGCTGCCGATGATCATGCAGGAATGGGGGGTCACCCGTGCAGCATTTTCGGTGGCGGTAGCCAGTGGGCTGGCGGGCATGGCCATCGGCAGTCTCACGGCCGGCATGCTGGCCGACCGGCTCGGTCGCAAGCCGGTACTGATCGGCAGTATCTTCCTGTTCGGAAGTTCGACGCTGTTGATCGGCTATGCGCCGGATGTCGCAACGATCGCCGTCATTCGTTTCTTTGCCGGGCTCGGCATCGGCGCGACGCTGCCCGCTGCGATGGCGCTGACCGCCGAATTCATGCCCTTCCGGTATCGGACCATGGCGGTCGCTACCGCGATGGTCTGCTATCCGCTGGGCGGCATGCTGGCTGGCCTGGTCGCGGCGCAGGTACTGCCGGTGCAGGGCTGGCGTGCGTTCTTCTTCATCGGCGGTGCGATGCCGGTCGTGTACGGCTTGCTGATGCTGTTGCTGTTGCGTGAATCGCCGAAGTTCCTCGCGCGGCAAAGCGCGCGCTGGGAAGAGTTGCGCGCGCTGCTGGCCCGAATGGCGCATGAGGTTGCGCATGTCAGGGAATTCACCGAAGGCGTGATCGAATCCGCGAAACGCGGCAGTGTCGCCGAACTGTTCCGTCAGGGCCGTGCATGGGACTCGTCATGGCTGTGGCTGAGTTTCTTCATGACGCAGTTGTCGATCTATACCGCTTTCAGCTGGCTGCCAACGATGCTGACCACGGAGGGCCTGCAGCCGACGATGGCCGGCATGGGGCTGACGGCCTACAACCTGGGCGGCGTGATCGGTGCGGTGTTGTGCGCGATGGCGATCAATCGCTACGGTTCGCGCCGGCCGATGGTGTTCTGGGCTGCGATGTCGGCCGCTACCGCACTGGGACTGAAGCTGGTCAGCGTGACGGCTGCGCCGCAGACCTTCCTGTGGGGGCTGGGCCTGCATGGCCTGTTCGTGACAGCGCTGCAGTGCGCGTTGTCGGCGCTGTGCATGCACATCTACCCGACGCCGATCCGCAGTACCGGCGCCGCGTCGGCGATGGCCTTCGGTCGCACCGGTGCTTTCGTCAGCTCATTCGCCGGTGCCGCGATGATTACAGCGGGTGGCGCAGCGGCCTATCTGAACCTGCTCGGCGGCTCGATGATCGTGGTGGTGCTGGCGCTCGCGATGGTACGCGGCCATGTCGGTCCGCGGCATGCGCATTGACACGCACCTGGCAGGCAGAATGAACACCTTGTCCTTGTCAGCGCGCAGCGTCACCGACGTACCGCACCGGCCGCTGCGCGCGGTTCCGGCCCTGGCAGCGGTCCTGTCCTTGTCGCTGTGTATGGCCACCGGCGCGCATGCGCAAACGAGCGGATCGTTCTCGTTATTCGGCAGCCCGCGCTGCACCGAATGGAACGACATGACGCCGGATGCGCGGCTGGTCTGGACCCGCGCGTATCTGTCGACGATCAGCAAGGCTTATCTCGAGATCCGTGGCGCCGACAAGAAGGCAAAGACGCCGCAAGACATCGAACAGGCGGTGAAGGCGGTTGATGCGCACTGCACCGCGCAGCCCGAGGCGCAGGCTGCCGATGGTATCGCGCCTTTTCTTCGATGACGCGCCGAACCGTCACCGGACGAACCCGGTGCAGCAAGCCGTAAGCCGTAAGCTGGAATCCGGAATCCTACTTGCCGATACAGAAGCGGCTGAAGATCACACCCAGCAAATCATCGGATGTGAACGCCCCGGTGATGCTGTTTAATTGTTCCTGCGCCAGCCGCAATTCTTCCGCAAACAGGTCGAGTGCGGCATCGCTTTGCGCGGCGAGTTCGGCGGCGGTGGCCAGGTGATCCTGCGCGGCCTTCAAGGCCAGCAGGTGTCGCTCGCGCGCGAGGTACAGCGATTCTCCGGTCTGCTGCCAGCCGGCGATGCGCAGCAATTCCTGCCGCAACAAATCCATGCCGCTGCGCTCTGACGCAGACAGGTAGAGGTGCGTCACATCGTCCTGTTGTTCCACCGACGGCTTATGGCCAGACAGATCGATCTTGTTCCAGATGCGGATCAGCGGCACATTCGCCGGCAGCCGCGACACGATCTCTTCATCGGCGCGTGTCGGTCCTCGGCTCGCATCCATCAGGTGCAATACCACATCGGCCTGCTCGACCGCGGCCCAGGTGCGTGCGATGCCGATGCGCTCGACTTCATCATGCGCATCCTCGTCATCGCGAATGCCGGCGGTATCGATGATGTTGATCGGTATGCCTTCGACGTTGATGGTCTCGGTGATCTTGTCGCGCGTGGTGCCCGCAATCGCGGTGACGATCGCGACATCGCTGCCGGCCAGCGCATTGAGCAGCGAGCTCTTGCCGACGTTCGGCTGACCGGCCAGCACCACCTGCAGGCCATCGCGCAGCAGCGCGCCCTGCCCGGCTTGTGCAAACACCTGGTCGAGCGCTGCGCGTATCGTTTGCAGCTGGCCGCGCGCATTGGATTTTTCGAGGAACTCGATTTCTTCTTCCGGGAAGTCCAGTGTTGCTTCGACCAGCATGCGTAGCTTGATCACCTTGTCCACCAGCCCGTGCACCGCCTGCGAAAAACTGCCCGACAGTGATTGCGTAGCCAGCTTTGCGGCCGCTTCGGTCGATGCTTCGATCAGATCGGACACCGCTTCGGCCTGTGCCAGATCGAGCTTGTCGTTCTGGAACGCGCGGTAGGTGAACTCGCCCGGGTTCGCCAGCCGCAGACCGATGTCCTGGCCTGCTTCCAGACAGCGATTGAGCAGCATCTGCATCACCACCGGGCCGCCATGGCCGTGCAGCTCCAGCACGTCTTCACCGGTGTACGAGTTCGGCGCATTGAAGAAGATCGCGAGGCCGCGATCGATGATGCTGCCGTCGGCACGCACGAAATCGAGATAGCTCGCGTGGCGTGGCTTCAGTTCGCGGCCGTCGAGCCGGCACACCGCCTCTGCAATGGGCATCAGGCCCTTGCCGGAAATGCGGACCACACCAATGCCACCGCGTCCGGGTGCGGTAGCGATCGCAGCAATGGGGGAAGAATCGGAGATCATCGGGCGATTGTAGCGAAAGTGCTGCGTGGCTTTCATGCACAAAACGTCACGCACAAAAAAGCCCGCGCGGTGCGCGGGCTTCGGGGTCGGTGGTTCGCAGCTCAGACCTTGCCGGCCTCGGACTGCTTCACGATCACCCACTGTTGCGCGATCGACAGCACGTTGTTTACGACCCAGTACAGCACCAGGCCGGACGGGAAGAAGAAGAACATGAACGAGAAGATGATCGGCATGAACAGCATCACCTTGGCCTGGATCGGATCCGGCGGTGTCGGGTTCAGCTTGGTTTGCACATACATCGATACCGCCATGATGATGGGCAGCAGGCCGAGCGGCATGTCGATGCCCGGCACCGTGCCGAACAGCGTATCCGGTGCCGACAGGTCGGTGATCCAGCCCAGCCACGGCGCGTGGCGCATCTCGACGCTGGCCAGCAGCACCCAGTACAGCGCGATGAACACCGGGATCTGCACCAGGATAGGCAGGCAGCCGCCGAGCGGGTTGATCTTCTCGGTCTTGTACAGCTCC
>JACCDU010078347.1_pt1 | contig 17155 bp, 13 predicted proteins | sample 7446081 | NCBI WGS metagenome assembly JACCDU01 (sample SAMN15323447, study PRJNA562643) | freshwater metagenome | isolation source: river surface water | place: USA:Blue River Watershed | collected 2017-08-17
GCCCGTTGACCACCGTGATGCGTGCGACGTCGCCCTCGCGTAGCCGAAGCACCGGGCCGGGGGTGCCTCCGTTGATGGTCAGGGCCTGGACCTTGCGGTCAGCTGGGCTGAGCGTCTGCTCGGCGATCGTGAGGCGGTACTCGACCACCCGGGCCTCGGGGTGCAGTGCAGAGGCCTTGGGCGCTGTCTCCATGGCGTCGAAGTAGGCCTTACGGCAGATTTCGCAGGCCTGCGCGTAGGACGCTATGGCGACTGAGGCGACCATGAGTCCCCAGGTCGAGGTCCTTCCGGCTTTGCGAGCTTGGTGGGCGAGCATGCAAGTACATGTCCGCGTCCCCCGGCATCCCCCCCCCCTGATGAAATACCCCGTGCCAAAAAGATTTAGGGGGGACAGGGCCGGGTCCGGACATTAGAAAGGTATCATGAGCAAGGATTCCATCGACGAGTTGTTGTCCGCTTGGGAGGTTTCCCCCCGAAGGCGCGAGGCTTTTTCCAGCCAGGTCATCGCAGGTCGGCCGCGTGGCCCGCTGGTCCGCGTCTCTGCCGCCGTACTGGCGGTTTTCCTTGTCGGCGGCTTGGCTGGCTGGCGGGCCAATACGGATGACACCCGGCAGATGGCGAAGGCACACGCCCGGTCGATCGTGGAGGCATCCTCCCGATGAGGCCGCGCCTGCTTCTGACCATCGTCCTGGCCTCGTTGTTGGCTGGCTATGCCGGATGGTGGGTTGCGCGTGACTTCAGGAAGGCCGAGGCCTGCGAGCGCGGCTCCGAGCTCGGCTGGCTCCAGGCCGAGTTCAGGCTAGACGATACGGCTGTCGCCAGGATCGGGCAGCTCCAGCGTCGTTTCGAGGAGGAGTGCGAGGTGCACTGCGAGCAGGTTCGCCAGGCTCGTGCCTTGATGTCGACGAAGCCCGGCGACGACTCGAAGGCCCGGCTCGAGGCGGCTCTCGGGAGGTGCCAGGCTTCCCGTCGCGAGCACGTCCTTGCGATCGCGGCCTGCATGCCTCCCGAAAAGGGTAAGGCCTACGTTGATCTCATCATGCCTCAGGTCGAAGCACTTTCCCATGATGGGGCGCCTGGCCTTGATGGGCACCATAAGGCCAAATGAGTCTGCTGCCTGCCAAGGACGATCAGGCTGGGTGGCGCCAGCTATTCGATGAGTGGAACGCCCCTATCCGAGGTTATCTCCACCGGCTGCTGCCTGATTCGGCGGACGCCGAGGAGATCGCCGCCGAGGCCTTCGCCACCGCTTGGCGGACTTCGGACCGGTTCACCGGAGGCAACGTGTCGACCTGGCTGTTCGGCATCGCGATCAACCTCGCGAGGAACCGCCGGCGCAGCTGGTTGCGACGGTTGGCCAGGTTTACCGGCCTGACGCCTGAGATCCCTGAGGGTTCCGTTGAGGACAGCGCCGACGTCGACGAACGTGCGGCATTGGTTCGCGCCGCGGTGCAACGCCTACCCGAGGTATTACGCGAGCCTTTGATCCTGACGGCGTACTCGGGCATGTCTCATCAGGAAGCAGCGGATACCTTGGGGCTCACTGCCAAGGCCGTCGAACGTCGAGTGGCCTCCGCCAGGGAGAAACTCAGGGCAGAGTTTTCTGGCCGAGTAGATTGATTAAATTACTTGCGCGCCAAAACTGCCCGAGTAAATTAGCAGAGTTGGCAGTTAACTTGTCCGCAAACTGTCCGCAAAGTTTCTCGGTCGTTGGAGTTCAACGACATACAGACGAGAAGCATTCCTTCGAATCCCATCCTCTCCGCCACTTTAGTAGCCAGCTGGCCCGCTGGCATGTGGGCAAGTTGGCAAGGAGGCGATGTTTTCGCCGGATGGGATGAGAACCCGTTCGGTGAGCCGTCAGGCGAACGGGCGATGCCGCAGGCATCGGGCGAAGCCCGGTGCGGAGAGCAGCCAATCCCATCCTTTCCGGCGCTTTGACGCGCGAAATCCGGTCAAGGGCTTGGCATGCGTTTAGCCGCAGCGATGGGCTTGTTTCACCGTCAAGGGCTCTGACTGATTGAACCGACGTTACCAAAGTCGTTACCAACAGCAGGCTGGAACGGTCAAACTATGACCAGAAACTATGACCATCGCCGACCTCCCGGGATGCCGCCTGGGCGCCGGCGTGTCCGCCCGGGGGTGGGGCAGAACCCCCCGCTGGCCGTCATCTTGGTTCGGGGTCATGGGCCTCGCTGCGATGCGCCGGGGACTCCCTCGGCGCCCGATCAAGGCAATCCCACCGGGGCTTGCTTGCGGCTGCCTTCCACCAAGACTTTGGCCTCTACCGTCATGCAGCAAAAATTTCTCTTCCTTCTGCTGAGCCTCGCCACGGGTGCTCAGGCCTCCGAGTACACCGGTCGTCTGGAAGTGGAGGCCGGTCTTATTTCCACCCGCGGGATGAAGATCAGCGGCTTTGAGCAGGGCGACGCCACCCGCGGGTGGGGGCAGACCGCCGCGACGTTGAGGCTGGAATACTGGCTCGTGAAGCCAGGCGACTGGAACTACGGCGTCGTCCTCCAACCGCTTTCGGTGAGCTATGCGGACACGCTCAAGGCGGACTTCTCCGCCAAGGGGCAGACGTTCAACGCCGGTGACGCCGCCACGATGGATTACCAGTTCCACACGATCCGTTTCAGCGCGAACAAGGCTTTTTTCGGCGAAAGCCAGGATGGCTCCCTCCGGTTGGGCGGTTCGCTGTTGGCGAGGTATGCCGAGGTCACTTTCCGCGGCAGCGGGCAGGGTTTCACGACAAACGATTTCATGGTCCTCCCGGTCTTCAATCTCGAGGCAACCCGAAGGCTGGGAGAGAATCTCGAATTCGTGACCCGCTCCGATTTCCTGCCCGGCTACCGTGGTAACGTCTTGTTGGACGGGTTGTTCGATGTCTACTTCGGCCTGCGTCGGAAGGCCGGTGCGACCTCGCAGGTCGACGCCGGGATCAGGTTGTTCTTCGGCGGCTATGATCCGCGCAAGCCCGGGGACTTCGCCAACAGGATTTTCTTCAATTCGCTCGTGCTCAGGTATGTCTACTGAGTGGCCGGTCTCGCCGGCGGGAGTGAGTGCTGGGCGGGCCATCGGCGTTGCAGCCTGCCGGTCAATCCCGGCATAAGGGTTGGTCTAACTAAGCGCCCGACCGACTAATCGTCAGCCCCTGCTCAAGATCAGCTCTGCGGGCTGCGACGGAACTGGGTGACGTCGGGCCCTTTGTCCCTCGGCCACTTCACGAGTTATTGGTAGCGGACGGCGGGGATGGTCTGGGTGCCCGCTTTTCCGCGAATTAAGTCCGGAATAAGTTTTAACGATGGTTTGCGGTCGAGAAGCGGCCATCGCCGCGGGATGGTTTCGTTTTGCGTCCGGGGGCCGCTTGAGCGGAATGAAGCGCGCCCCCTTTCCCTGAAGTTCCCATGCGTTTTGCATCCTTGTGTCTTATCTCCGGCCTGGCCGGTTTCGCGCCAGCGGCGGAGCCCGCCCGCCTCGCCGCCGCTCCCTCGGTGGTCGTCGCCCCGTCCGCCGCCGGCAAGTTTCCCGCTTTCGCCGATCCCGCGGTCAAGGCGTTCGTGGCCGAGGCGGACGCGGCGGCGCGCAAGGCGGCTCCGTTGACGCCCGAATTCTGGGCGTGGGTCGACGCTCACCCTGACGTCCACGCGGGGCTGTTGTTCGCCCGTCATCCGATGCCGGCCCAGAGCGCGCAGAATCTCGATACGTTGCGCCGCGCGCTGAGCCCCGCCTTGGCGGACAAGTATGCCCAGCTTCTCCTCGGCGTGGCGATCCGCGACGGGGCCCTACGTCTCGAGGCGGAGACGCCGGTCCGGGATTATCCGCCTGCGGTCGCCAAGGTCGCCGCTTGGATGCGGACGAGCGGGACTTCGTATCTGCAGGTGATGGCCGGGCAGGAGGCGGCGCTGAAGGCCGCCGGGGTCAACGTGGCCGAGACCAAGGACCGCGCTTTCTGGGGGCAGGTGGCCCTCGCTTCCGGGACCTATCCGCCGCGGCTGGCGCCGTCGGACGTGCAGTTCCTCGTTTGGATGATCTCGAAACTGGAGACTCCCGCGCCCGCCGAGGCCAAGCAGCCGTGGCCGATCTTCCCGACCGCGCAGGCGCCCTGGCCGCTCCTCACCTGGTTCAAGGCCGCGGTGCCTGAGCGGGAGTGCGAGTGGGTCTGGGAGCGTTACTGGGGGCGGATTCCCGGTCAGCCGGCCGGCATCATCGGGTATGGTCGCTACTCCTGGGATTACGATCGCGTCCCCGAGGTGAAATACAAGGCGAGCGCCTGGCACCCGGGCTCGCTGCCGCGAATCTGGGAGGACGGGGGCGTCTGCGGCCGGCTCTCCACCATGGCCGATACTTTCCGGCGCGCGCTCGGTCAGCCGGCCCGGGGGACCGGCCAGCCCGGGCATCGGGCCTTCGTCCACTATGGGCGCGACCCGAAGTCGGGCCGCTGGACCTTCGGCGTCGGCCAGAGCATCGCCGGGCTCGAGGTGACCACGACCGGGCCCGACGTGCCGGCGTTGCACCCTTTCATCGAGAACCGCGCCGTCAACTGCGTCGCGCTCGTCCAAGCCATGAATCTCGGCCTCGAGCGTTTCCACCGCGGCCGGATCCTCGGCTGGTTCGCGCTCGGCCAGACGGACGCCGCCCGTCGCGAGCGTTACCTCCGGCAGGCGCTCGCGCTCAACCCGTATGAGCTCGGGCTGTGGAAGGCGTTGGGCGACGGCGTCGCCGACGGCCCCGCCGCCGCGCGCCTGCTCGCGGAGATGGACCAGGCCTTGCTCACCCCCAACGCCGCGCTCGAGGTCGCCAAGCGTCTCTCGGCAGACACCGATTTCGCCAGCCTAGGCGGCGGCCAGAGCGATGCGAAGGCGGACCGGGGCGCCACGGTGGCGAAACTCGCCGGTGACGCCCTGGCCGGTCAGGTCTTCGGGCGTCTGCTCGCCTCCGGCCGGGGCTTGGCCGAGGCGCGGGCCGCCTTGCGTGCCGAGCTGGCCCGGCGCGAGGCGCTCAAGGTGCCCTACGACGCTGCCATCGCGGAAAACCTGCTCGGGCGTTACGACCTCCAGGTCGACGGCGTCGCCCGGGTGCTCGCGGCCGCGCATGACGCGGTGCTCGCGGCCGACGGCGTCAAGCCGGCCAAGCCGCGGGCCGCGGCCGTCGACCGGGTGGTCGAACGTTTGCGCGTCCTCGGTGAGGCGGATGCCAAGCTCGTCTCCGATTGGGCCGCGGGGGTCGTCAAGGAACTGGCGTCCGCCGGCCCGCGTTGGCTGCCCGACAAAAAGGGTGTGCCGCAGGCCGAGCCGCTTTACGCCGAGGTGCACGCCCTGCGCCTGCGCGCGCTGCGCAAACTGGGCAAGGCGGGGAAGCCCGCCCTGGCCGAGGCGGTGCGCGAGTATGAGCTGAGCAAGCCGCCGATCCCGGCGCCGGCGCCCGCGGCCACCGGCAAGTAGTTCTTTGATGGGTCGCGGAGAAGCTCGGATCCCCGCCGACCCGGCCCCGCCTGGTCCTCGCGTGATTCGGGTCGACCCGGCCACGGCACGGCACAGATTCGCCCGCATGCCTGTGCCTCGATGGCCGATCACCATGCTCGCCTGCGCCACGGCCCTCGTGGGCGCGCCGGTGAAGTTGCGGGTCCTGGAGTTCAACGTGCTCTACGGTGGCGATCCGCGGACCGAGTTGGGGGCGGGGCACCCGTTCCAAGGTAAGCCGCGGCACGAGGCGATCGCCGAGGTGGTCCACGAGACAAAGGCGGATATCGTCATCCTTTGTGAGACCACTTCCGGCAGCCGCGCGCGCTTGCCCGCCTTGCTGCCGGATTACGATGCCATCGGCGATTTGTTCGTCCGTAAGGCCTTGGCGGCCCGCCCGCTCGACGGGCCTCGGCCGCCGAAGCATATGACAGGCGGTCCGGGCGCGATCCTCAAGGTGGGGCCGACGACCGAGCTGGTGGTTTTCGGGACGCATTGGAGCCCGTCGCCCGATCCGATCGAGCGTGCCCGGCTGGCCTCGAAGCAGGGCGCCCTGACGCCGGAGTTGCTCGATCAGCTCGCGGCGATCCCGCCGGCGACCGCGGCCGCCGAGGCCACCCGCAAGGCCGTCGAACCTTGGCTCAAGAAGGGCGCCGCGGTGATCGTCGCGGGCGACCTCAATCACCCGTCGCACCTGGATTGGACGGCGCGGGCGACTTCGCTGCGGCGGTGGCAGGGCGGGGCGACGCCGGCGATCGATTGGAAGGCCACGCGCCTGCTCGCTCAGGCGGGGCTGGTCGACGCCTACCGCGCGACGCATCCGGATGAGGTCCGGTTCCCGGGCGATACCTGGACGCCCGCTTATCCGGAGAGCACTCCCGGTCGCCGGCCGTATTCGGACCAGTATTCGGTCCGCATCGACTACATCTTCACCGGCGGCCCGTGCCGACCGGTCGATGCCTGGGTGGTCGGCGAAACCGGTGCCGCCGCGGAGATCCCGCGGAAGACCTGGATCTCGGATCACCGGGCGGTGCTGGCCGAGGTCGAGGTGGGCGAGTGAGCGCGTCCGAGGTTTACTCCTCCGCTCGGCCCGCTTTGATGGCGGGATGAGACGGCTTCTCCTGTCCTTGCTCCTTTCCGCCGGCGGCGTGGTCGGCTCCGCCCAGACCTTGCGGCAGGCCTCGCCCTGGGCGTCGGGCGTCGGCCTCTCCGACCGGATTGCGGAGCGACCCGAAGATTGGCCGTTGCTGACGGCCCAGTTCGGACACGTCACCCCGGAGAACTGCATGAAGCCCGCCGCCATCAGTCCGTCGGAGGGCCGCTGGAATTTCGACCTGGCCGACAAGTTCGTGGCCTTCGCGAACAGCAAGGACCTCAAGGTCGTCGGTCATTGCCTGGTCTGGGCCAAGGATGATCGCACGCCGTCGTGGTTCTACCAGGACGGCGCCGCGCCGGCCTCGAAGGAGGTCCTGCTGGCCCGTATGGAGGCCTACATCGCCAAGGTCGTCGGCCGCTACCGGGGCAGGATCCAGGCGTGGGACGTGGTCAACGAGGCGCTTGACGACGGCCAAGGCGAGCTCCGCGAGTCCGGCTGGACGCGCGCCGCGGGCGACGAGTTCATCGCGCGGGCCTTCGCGGCCGCCCACGCCGCCGATCCGGCCGCCCTGCTCATCTACAACGATTATAACAACGAGCTCGATGGGAAGCGCGAGAAGATGCTGCGCCTGCTGGCGAAGCTGAAGGCCGGCGGCGCGCCCGTCCACGCCGTCGGCCTGCAGGGGCATTACGAGATCGACCGCGTGCCCTACGAGGCGCTCGCGAAGACCTTGGCCGCCCTGCGCTCGCTCGGCCTGAAGGCCGTCGTCAGCGAACTCGACATCGACGTCATCCCCCGCGGCCGTTGGTGGGCCGACGGCAACAAGCACCGGGCCGAGATGGCGAAGATCAATCCCTACGCCGACGGCTGCCCGCCGGAGGTGCTCGCCCGGCAGGCCGAGCAGTACGGTCGGCTCTTCCGCTTGTTCCGCCAGTACGATGACGTCATCCTGCGCGTATCCTTCTGGAACCTGCACGACGGCCAGAGCTGGCTGAACAAGTTCCCGTGGGCGCGCGTGAACCACCCCTTGCTCTTCGATCGTCAGGGTCAGCCCAAGCCCGCTTTCACCGCGGTGCTCAAGGAACTCGCCGCCCCGCGCCCGCCCGTGCCGGCGAAGTGAGGCGGGACCGAGGCCTCCCGGCGATTACCAGATGCCCTTGAGCAACTTGTTGCCGGGGTAGGGTGCATTCGAGTGCGGGCCGAAGAACATGCGGAAACCGGCGAAGAGGGTGACGACATCCCGTTGGTTCATGCGGGCGTGCTCGATACCGGAGAGCAGCTTCATCCGATGCCCGGCGAGGTAGTAGTTAAGCCCCAGGTAGGTCGCCTGGTAGTGGTCGCCGCTGGGTAGGCCGGCCGCGGACTCGTAGCGGCGCTGGCTGCGCAGGCCGTCGGCGTGGCTGGCGGAGGCGGGCTGGAAGCGGCTGACCAGCTCGCGCTGGTCGGTCAGGAAAAGGCTGGGTTGCAGGTTGAGGCCGACGGCGTCGCCCTTGGTCCCGCCGAAGCCGGCGGTCACCTCCGTGACGAGCGCCACCGGACCTTTGGTCAGGATCAGCGCCGCCGAGGCGGCGTCATCGAAGCGGGTCAGGTTGGTCGCTCCCGTCCGGGCCTCGCTGTGCAGCAGGCTCCCGTAGAAGGCGGCGGTGTCGGCGCCCCCGAGCGTGCCGAGGTCATAGGTGAGGGCGGCCAGGCCGGACCAGCCCGAGTGCAACTCCGTGAAGGCTTCCCACATGTCGATGCCAGCGGTGTTGGAGAAGACCCCGGCGTAATAATCCATTTTCCCGGCGCGGCCCGAGAGCGTCACCGCAGGCGTGTAGTCCAGCCCCATCATGTTGGTGAACATCGACCGCTCCATGAAACTCAGGTAACGGCTCGAGACGTTGCGGTCATGGGTGAACCGATGCTTCTGCTGGCCGACGGTGAGCGCGCAGGCCGGGTCGAATTCCCAGCGGACCCACAGCTCCGTGAATCCATTGTAGACAGGCTCGAAGTCGCTGCCGCTGATCGCCTGCGCATGGATCGTGAGACGGTCGATCATCTTCGCCTGGAAGCCGAGGCGGACGCGCCGGCTTTCCAGGCCGCTGTCGCTGCGTCCGGCTCCGCCGGTATCGTGGTAGTGCCCGTGGTAGCGACCGAGCAGCCAGAGTTCCTGCAAGCCGGTGCTCTTCGGGTCGCGGTAGACCAACCCTAGGTTCTCCCATTGTTCTTTCAGGGTCGCGGCCCGGGGCGGGGCGACAGGCTCTTTTGGCCCGGTTTGGGCGCCGAGCTGACCGGCGGCGGCTACCAGCAGGAGGGGGAGGCTGTTGCGAAGTCGTAACATTTGTAACAATCGGATAGAGGCGTGCGGCCTCCAAATGGGCGAACCGAGGGTCTTTTAGGGGAATTGGGCTCAAATTAGCAAGGGAGGACCCATCTCAAAGGCGGATTCGAGGGGGGCACGTGGAGGTAGGGGTGGGGGTGGGTGCGTTTTTCAGGCCGGGTTCGGTGGTTCGCCGGTAGCCGGCCCTAGGTCTGTCCGAGCCGGGGACCTCTAAGGGGCGCCTGAGCTCGATGCCTGCCTTCGCCGGCCTGGCCTTCTTCGCTCGTCACCGACTTACCCGATGATCGGGTGAGTCTGGTGAACGCTCCTTTACCTCGGCCCTCTCGTGCGCCACCGGGAGACTCTTCTATGGATGCAATAGGTATAGATAAATGGTCCGGAATATCGTGCCCGTAATTCGGGAACTTTGGTTTGCTTCTTAGGACAGAGACCTCGATTTAGTGCCCATGGCTGACTCTCGGAATGTGGCTGGTCCGTCGGTGCCGTCCCCGCATCCCGCGGTCGAATCCGCCGCGGAACTCTCGCTCATCGGCTACCTGGCCCGGCAGGCCGGTCTGGCCGTCGATCCGGTCCGCATCGCCGGGGCGCTGTCCGCCCATCGGGACGAGCAACCGCTGGAGCGCGTCGCCGCCACCTTGCCCGCCGCCGGCCTCCGGGCCGATGTCTGCCGCATGCCGCTGGCTTCGGCGCTCTGGCAAGCCCGGGCCTCGATGCCTTTGATCGTGCACACGCCCGCGGCGGGCTGGACGGTGGTCGTGGGGGGCGGTCTGTTCCGCGAGCGGGTGGCCGATTTCGCCGGCGATGAGCAAACCCGGGTCCTGAGTCGCGCCGCGCTGGTCCAGCAACTCGGCCTTGCCTCCGCCCAAGCCGAGGTCGAGGCCGCCTTCGTCTCCCCCGCGCTCCCCGCCGAGGGTCTCACCGGGCGGGATGACGACGACCTCCACGGGCACCACCCGTCGCCCGTCAGCCGGCTGCTCGGGCTGATGCGCCCCGAGGCGGCGGACATCGTGACCATCTTCATCTTCAGTCTGGTCACCGGTCTCCTGTATCTCGCGCTGCCTTTGGCGATCAACGGGGTCGTCGGCAATCTCGCCTTCGGCACCCAGTCGACCCCCTTCCAGCAGGCGCTGATCTTCATCACGATCGCGCTCAGCGGCTGTCTCATCCTTTCGGCCGTGATCCGGGGCCTGCAATACGTCGTCGCGGAGCACATCCAGCGCCGCATCTTCGTGCGGCTCGCCGCCGACATGGCCTGGCGTCTGCCGCGCGTGAAGACCGAGGCGCTCGACGGCGTCCATGCCCCGGAGATGGTCAACCGCTTCCTGGACGTGGTCACCGTCCAGAAGAGCTCGGCGATGCTCCTGCTCAACGGCATCAACATCATCGTCGGCGCGGTGGTCGGCCTGCTCGTGCTGGGCTTCTACCATCCGTTCCTGCTGGCCTACATGATCGTCATCCTCTGCGGGCTGGCGCTCGTGGTCTTCGTGCTCGGGCGCGGGGCGATCTCGTCCAGCCTGGCCGAGTCGCGCAGCAAGTACTCGATCGTGGGCTGGCTGGAGGAGGTGGCCCGGTACCCACGTCTTTTCAAGGGGCCTTCGGGTCTGACCCTCGCCTCGGCGCGCGCCGATGAGCTCTCCCGCCGCTACCTCGCCGACCGCGGGTGGCATTTCCGCGTGCTGATGCGGCAGATCATCGGCCTGCTGACCCTCGAGGTGCTCGCGACCGCCGCGCTCCTGATCGTCGGTGGCGGCCTGGTGCTCAGCCAGCAGCTCACCCTCGGCCAGCTGGTCGCGAGCGAACTCATCGTCAGCACCGTCGTGGCCTCCGTCGCCAAACTCGGTAAGCAGTTCGAGGCCTGGTATGATGCGCTGGCCGCCGTGGACAAGCTCGGTCACCTCGTCGACCTGAAGACCGACCGCGAAGGCGGGGAAGTCCCGGCGGGCGCCCCGGCCGGCGCGGCGATCTCACTCCAGGACGTCGGCTTCGCCTACCCCGGCGGACGGGAACTGCTCCGGCAGGTGTCCTTCCAGGTCGCTCCCGGGGCGCGCGTGGCGCTGGGTGGCGCGCAGGGCAGCGGTTGCAGCACGTTGATCGACCTCATCGCAGGCATGCGCGAGCCGACCGCCGGCGCCATCCTGGTGGACGGACTGGACCTGCGTTCGTGGGACCTGGAAGCGTACCGCGGTCAGGTCATGGTCCTGCGTTCGCAGGATATCCTCACCGCGAGCCTGCTCGACAACCTCCGGCTTGGCCGGCCGGACATCACCATCGGGCAGGTCCAGGCCGCCCTCGCGGAGGTCGGCCTGCTGCCCGACGTCCTCGCCATGCCTGGAGGCCTGGAGACGGGCCTCGTCACCGGCGGGCTGCCGCTGTCCAGCCGTCAGCGCAACCGGCTGCTCATCGCCCGCGCGTTGCTGCATCGCCCGCGTCTGCTCGTCATCGACGAGTTCCTCGACGGGATGGACCCGGAGAACACCTCCCACCTCGCGGACCTGATCATGGCCCCCGGCCGTCCTTGGACCTTGTTGCTCGCCACCCGCGACCCGCAGCTGGCCCGCCGTTGCGCGACCATCCACACCCTCAGTCTCCCCAAGGCATGAACCCTCGCTCCGACTCCTCGCCCATCCCTCTGCGCGGTCAGCTCCCCGCGTTGCTGCTGGCCGGTTCGTCCCAGCGGATCCGTCTGCTGGCGCGCCTGGCCGCCGTCGGTTTCGTGACCCTGTTGCTCGCCATCTGGTTCCTGCCCTGGCAGCAGTTCGTGCGCGGGACCGGCAAGGTCATCGCCTTCGACCCGCTCGATCGCCGGATCAACGTCGAGGCGCCCGTCGCGGGCCTGGTGCGGAAGATGCACGTCGTCGAAGGACAGCGCGTCAAGTCCGGCGAGGCCATCGCCGAGCTGCAGGACAATGACCCGAACCTGCTCGCCAACCTCAAGTCGCAGCGCGCCTCGCTGGCCGACCGCCGGACCGCGACCGCGCGGCGCATCGAGGATCTCGACCTCCAGGTCCGCCAGCTCGAGCTCGCCCGCGGCCAGTCGGTGGACGCCGCCCGCCAGCGGGTCGTCGCCGAGAAGATCGCGGCCGAGACCGCCGCGCTGAACTTCACCCGCACCAAGGAGCTCAAGCAGGGCGGCCTCGTCTCCGTCCGCGACTATGAGCTCGCCATCCAGTCGCGCGACAGCACGGCTTCGGCGCTGCTCGCCGCCGAAGCGACCCTGGGCCGCACCGAGAGCGAGTTCAGCGCGACCATCGCGGGGGTGCGGGCGCAGCGCGGTTCCGCCCAGTCCGACCTCGCCTCGGTCGAGCGCGACCTCGGGGTCATCGACGTCCAGATCAACCAGAACGAACGTCAGCTGGTCCGCGCGCCCCGCGACGGCATCGTCCTGTCGGTGCAGGCGACCGACGGCTCCTACCTCCGGCCCGGCAGCCCGATCTGCGTGGTCATCCCCGAGACCGACAGCCGGTTCGTCGAGATCTGGCTCGAGGGTAACGACATGCCCCTGCTGCAGTCCCGTGTCACCAAGCCCGACGGCACCGTGATCCCCGGCAGCCCGGTCCGCCTCCAGTTCGAGGGGTGGCCGGCCATCCAGTTCGTGGGCTGGCCCAGCGTCGCGATCGGCACGTTCGGCGGCGAGGTCGTGTTCGTCGACGCCGCGGGCGACCCTTCGGGTAAGTTCCGCGTGGTCGTCGCCCCTTCGCCCGACATCGTGATCAAGGACGGCAAGCCGACCAAGGTCGAATGGCCCGGTAACCGCTGGCTCCGGCAAGGTGTGCGCGCCAACGGCTGGGTGCTGCTCCAGCAGGTCCCGCTCTGGAAGGAGATCTGGCGTCAGCTCAACGGCTTCCCGCCCGTGGTCTCCATGGACGAGCCGGGCAAGGAGACGCGCAAATGAGGTCCTGGGTCCTGCTCCTCCTGACGACGTGCCTGGCCGGCGCGGCCGAGCCCTTGCGCCTGCCCGAGGTCCTCGCCAGCGTGCAGGGCCGCTACCCCCCGTTGCTCATCGCCCTGATCGAGCAGGACATCGCCGCCGGCCGTCTCCGCCAGAGCGAGGGTGCCTTCGACCTAGGCTTCGCCCTGCGCGCCGGCGTCACGCCCCGGGGTTATTACGATGGTTCGACCGGGGATGTCTCGCTTGAGCAGCGCCTGCCTTTCTGGGGCGCCAATCTTTTCGCCGGGTATCGCCGGAGCAGCGGGATCCTGGCCGACTACGATAAGGACCGGACGCAGCGCGACGGCGAGTTCCGGGCCGGGTTGCGTTTCAACCTGCTGCGCGACGGCTTCATCGACCGGCCGCGGGCCGACCTGCTCAAGGCCCGGCTGGACCTCGGGCTGGTCGATCCTTTCGTGGACCGGCAAAGGCTCGACATCTCCCGGGCGGCGACCCGCGCCTATTACGGCTGGGTCATCGCCGGTCAGCGGGAGAAGGTCGCCCGCGAGCAGCTCCGCGTCGCCGAGGAGCGCGCCGCCGGCCTGACCGAGCAGGCCAACAAGGGCATGCTGGCGCCGATCGTGGTGACGGACAACGAGCGCCTCATCGTGAGCCGTCAGCTGACCGTCACGCAGTCTCGCCGCCGATGGGAGGCCGCCGCGCTCGAACTGTCCTTGTTTCTCCGCGGGCCCGATGACCAGCCCATCCTCCCGCCCAACGACCGCCTGCCCGCCGCGCTCCCGCCGGAGCCCCTCCCGGCCGGGGTAGGCGACGCCCTGGTCGTCGAATCGGCGATCGAACGTCGACCGGAACTACGACGCATCCGGCTCGTGCGCGAGAAGGTCGAGGTCGACCGGCGTCTGGCCGACAACGCGACCTTGCCGAACTTGGATCTGACGTTGGGCGTGACCCGCAGCCAAGGGAATGGGCCGTACACCGACATCCGCCGCGAGGAGACCCGGGCCGGTCTCGAGATGCGTCTGCCCCTGCAGCGAAACGAGGCCTTAGGTCGCCGGCAGGCCGCCGATGCCGAACTCCGCCGGCTCGACCAGGACCTGAACTTCGTGCGCGACCGCATCCGCGTCGAGGTCCGCGACGGCTGGTCCGCCTTGCAGGCCGCGCATGAACAGCTGGGGCTCGCCCGGCGCAACGTCGAGCTCGCCGATATCCTGGTCGCGGCCGAGCAGACGCGCTTCCGGCAGGGGGCGGGCGATCTGTTGGCGTTGCAGCTCCGCGAGCAGGCGGCGCTGGAGGCGCGCTTCGCCGAGCTGTCCAGCGTCTCCGATTACTTCCTCGCCTTGGCTGATTACCGCGCCGCGATCGCGGAGGAACTGCGCTGAACGTCGCCGGACCGGGCGCGGCGCGCGTCAGCGCGGCGCCAGCACGCCGATCCGGCGGAGCCAGGCTTCGCCTTTTTCCGGCCAGGCCTTGATCTCCTTTTCGGAGCGGAGGCCATGACCGTGGCCGCCGGTGGCGACCCGGAAGAAGTCGTTCGGGACCTTGGTGGTCACGAGGGCCTCATGGTAGAGCTTGCTCCCCTTGATGAAGCCCTTGTCGTCCTCGGCGTGCGCGATGAACGTCGGTGCGGTCTTCGCGTCGACGAGTTTCGCCAGGCCTTGGTCTAGGTAGGCCGGGTAGACGAGCAGCGCGAAGTCGGGCCGCAGCGGTTGGTCGTCGGCCTCGTCGATCCGCGCGTAGGTGGCGGGTCCGCCGAGCGTGCTTAAGCGCGCGGCAAGATGCCCTCCGGCGGAGAAGCCCATCGCGCCGATGCGGTCGCGCGCGATATTCCATTCTGGGGCGCGTTGGCGGACGATCCGGATCGCCCGCTGGATGTCCTGGTAGGCGCCTTCCTGGTTCTTGGGCACGCGGTATTTGAGGACGACGCCGGTGATACCGAGGGTGTTGAGCCAGGCCGCGACCTCGGTGCCTTCCTTGTTGTAGGCCAGACCGCCGTAGCCGCCGCCGGGGCAGATGATCACCGCGGGCGTCGGCTTGGTCGCCGCGGCCTTGTAGACGGTGAAGGACGGTTCGGAGATGTCGGTCAGCCGCACGACGTGATCGCCGCGGGCGGGCAGGGTGCGCTCGGGGCCGGCCACCGGTTGGCCGGGCATCCCGCCCTTCGGCCAGAGCGTGACGACCACGCCGGGGGCGGAGGGTTCGGGCTTGGCTTCCTCGGCCCGGCCGAGGCAGGTCAGCAGGCAGAGGGAAAAGGCGAGCGTCGGCAGGCGGGGCATGGTCGGGGGTGCCTCAGGGATAGGCATCCGGTGGGCTTCATCAAGGGTTTCCCCTGGGTGGGCCTAGGGTCGTTCCGCGAAAAAGGGGTCAGGCCGTTCGTCGTACCCCCTGTTAGTTTAAACGGCCAAAAGGGGCCTCTAAACTAACACCCCCCGGTACGAACGGCCTGACCCCTTTGATGAGGCTTCCTCGATGATGACTGGGGTGGGTCAGCGGGACAGCGCCCGGGCCGCGATCCGGGAGAGCAGTTGGTCGAGGTCCTTCTGCAATCCGGGCAACATGACTTCGCGTTCGGCGTAGGAGCCGCGCTGGAAACGTTCGAACTGCTCGTCGACCTGCGTGGAGAGGGCGGCGTCGACTGGGTCCGCCAGCGTCGCGTCAATGGCCTCGTCGAGCGAATTCAAGGTGTGTCGCGACACCATCTCAAACTCGGCCAACTTCGCCTCGGTCAACTGGGTCGGGTCGAGTTTCTCGAATTCTTCGGTCAAGGACTCAAGCTTCTTGAACAGCGGGTTGAATTTCGTCAGCGCTAGTTCGGCGAGGCGGGCTTCCTGGGCGTCACGCCGGGTGCGTTCCTCCGCCGCCATCGCGACCAAGGCCCGATCTTCGACCGGCGCCTCGACGTTATCCTCGGCGCGAAGGAGATGTTCGATCGCTTTGCTGGAGCGGACCTTGGGGCGGTTGTTCGTGTTCCGACCGGGCCTCGCCGTCGCCGGCTTCGCGCGCGCGAGGCGGCTCTCGGTCGTTGATCGCCACAAGAGGCTTAGTCCGACCACCGCGATTAGCAGCAACAAGACGATCGGCAGTCGACGGTTTTTCATTGTCGGGAGGAAGGTGGACTTACCGGCTGCCCTCGGCGCTGTCGAGTGCGTTGCGTCAGCCTTTAGGGTTGACCCTTTGGTGAGGTGAGGGGGCTTCATCAAGGGTTCCCTGGGGCGCGTTATTTCGGCAACGTCTTCAGGATGGCCTCGGCGATCGCGGCCATCCCCCGGTCCCCGGGGTGATTGGCGACGCCGGCGTGCTTGAAGGGGCGCTCGGAGCGGGCGTAGTTGAGCTCGTCCCGCGCAAGCGCGCCGATGTCGACGAACGTGCCCCCGACCACTTCGCACGCCCGGCGCAGGGCGGCGTCCTTGGCCTCGTCCGGCCAGAAGCCGCTGCGGACGATCACCCGGGCTTGCGGGTTCGTCCGCAGGGTCTTGATGAGGGCGACGACGCGTTCCTCGTAGCGCGCCGACTCGGCCGGTGTTTTCAGCGGCGGGACGTTCTCGCCGATGCCTAGGATGATGACGTCGGCCCGGAACGCGGCGGCGGCGGAGAACCCTGCGGTGAGGTCATAGGTCGCGTGCCGACGTTCAAAGTCCGCGACGTTCACCACGAGGCTGGCTGGCGGGAGTCCTTGCCGTGAGGCCAGTGCCTTGAGTACGAGGTGGACATAGTCCTTGTCCTCCGCGGACGCGGCCATGCCCCAGTTGCCGTGCCAGTCGATGTCGGCCTTCGGGCCGTGCAACGTGAGGCTGTTGCCCACGAAGAGGACCTTCTGCGGAGCCAGCGTCTCGCCTTGGACGGAGGGGCCGAGGCAGAGCAGGCTGGCGAGCGCGACGAGCAGGCGGGGCATGGTCGGGGGTGCCTCAGGGATAGGCATCCGGTGGGCTTCATCAAGGGTTTCCCCTGGGTGGGCCTAGGGTCGTTCCGCGAAAAAGGGGTCAGGCCGTTCGTCCTACCCCCTGTTAGTTTAAACGGCAAAAATGGGCCTCTAAACTAACACCCTCCGGCCCGAACGGCCTGACCCCTTTGATGAGGTGATCGCCTATTTCTTGGCCGGAACCGCCGGCTTCAGCGGGTGGTCCTTGAGGATCTCCTCGGGCGTGTAGAAGTTGACGCGGTCCTGGGTGGCGGCGCGGACCTTGGCGACCTGCGCGGGCGTGATCACCTTGCCGCTGTTGCCGAAGGAAAGGCGTACGAAGCTGAGCACGGCGGCGGCTTCCTCGTCGTTGAGCATCCCGCCGAAGCCCATCATGGGCGGCACGCCCTTGGCCGGGTCGAAGGACTGGCCGCTGACCGTGATCGGCCCCCAGAGTCCCTTGAGCACGATCTTGATCGCCCGCTCGTCGTCC
>JACCDU010988542.1_pt1 | contig 17148 bp, 20 predicted proteins | sample 7446081 | NCBI WGS metagenome assembly JACCDU01 (sample SAMN15323447, study PRJNA562643) | freshwater metagenome | isolation source: river surface water | place: USA:Blue River Watershed | collected 2017-08-17
CAAAGACATGGCGGGTCTGGTCACCCGCATTGGCAAAGTGGATTGATCTAAAGCTCTTGTTCTTTTGATGGTGCTTGTTGTGGGCCCAAACAAACTGCCAACAACAAGTCACCCTCGAGTTGCCACACTTGGGTGAGCCATGGTTCTTTCGACGCCACGCCCTTGCATTTCAACAGCTTAAGCTCAGGTGAAAAAACAATGTCTTTCATTGACACCTTTCCCGCCTGATGTGATGCCTTCAGATAGGCCTCTTTGGCGCACCACAACGCAAGTGCTGTGAGGGCACTTCGCTCTTGCGAGACACGACGCATCCAAGCGATTTCATCAGCACTTAAAAACAAATCCCACGCATCCTCCTTCAATTGGCTGGGGAGGGTTTCAATGTCAATACCAATTGCACGCTCGGCACTGAAAGCGCTGACCACCCAACAGCTTCGGTGTGAAAGGCTCACATCAAGCTGAACTGGCCCGTCAACGGTGGGACGATGGCCAAAGGCTTGCGAAATGCGCCAAAGCTCAACCTCACACCAAGGGTAGGCGGCTTGCAAACTCTTGCGCAAAACCAATCTCGCCATGTCACTTTGGATTATTTTTGAGCTATAAAGTTTTAAAATGTGACTTTCAATCTTTCCTAGTGCAACCGTCACCTTATATGCATCGATCGAGCATGACGTCCATACAAGTTGCGGCAAGGTCTCGATGGGTCGAACACCCGTCAACACAAAGTTTTCAGCCCCTAGGGGCAAGTTTTTTTCAAACAACATTCATCACTTCATTCTTTCGGAGCTTTCACACCTCATGCAAAACATAGAACAACCCCTGCTTTTCATAGAGGAGACACACATTGGCAATCTTTTTTTGCAGTCACGCACTTGGAAAGTGCATGTATTGCGTCGGGCTCTGAATGAACTGCAACCATTGATGGCGGGATTACCGAAGCATTTCCCCAAAATTCTCGACATGGGGTGTGGTTACGGTCACGCATTTGCAGAATTAGCACAACGTTTCAGCCCGCGCGAAATCATCGGTCTCGACGCAGACCCGCAACTGCTTTCTCGCGCAGGCAAAGCTGCAAACGCTTCGTCGACCCTCGTGACATTGATGGCAGGACATGCGGCAGCGATTGAGTGTCCAGACAACAGCATTGATTTGATTTTTTGTCATCAAACTTTTCATCATGTGATCGAGCAAGAACAAGCACTGCAAGAATTTTTTCGTGTCCTGCGTCCCGGCGGTGTCTTGCTTTTTGCTGAATCCACCAAACGGTACATCCACTCGTTGTTGATCAAGGTTTTCTTTCGTCATCCCATGCATGTTCAAAAAACTGCCGAAGAATACAGAGCCATGATCCGCGCAGCAGGTTTTGATTTGCCAGATGAAAAAATCGCCATGCCATTTTTATGGTGGAGTCGACCCGACTTGGGTGCATTGGAATGGCTCGGTCTTCAAGCACCCCGCACACCCCGCGAAGAAACGCTGTTCAATGCAGTGGCTGTTAAGCCTCCGCTTGCTTGAAGACAAGACTGGCATTGGTGCCGCCAAACCCAAAACTATTGGACATGAATGCTTGAATGGTCTGGTTGACAGAAGCTTGTGCAATCGGAAAACCATCGCATGCTTGATCGAGTGTTTGCACATTCGCACAACCTGCCACAAAGCCATCGCGCATCATCAGTAAACCGTAAATGGCTTCGTGAACTGCCGCTGCACCGATGGCGTGACCGCTCAGACCTTTGGTGGAAGAGATCAGTGGCATGTGTTTTTCAAACACAGTTTTGATCGCCGTCAGTTCGCTGATGTCTCCTGCAACGGTTGAAGTGGCGTGCGTGTTGATGTAATCAATGGCATGACCAGCCTCAGCCAAAGCCATGCGCATGGTTCGCACAGCGCCACTGGGGTCAGGCTGAACCATGTCATAGCCATCAGATGCCAGACCCACGCCTGTGAGTTCAGCATAAATGCGCGCTTTGCGTTGGACCGCATGCGCCCAATCCTCTAAAACAATCAGGCCTGCACCGCCCGAAATCACAAACCCATCACGCCCCGCATCGTAGGGGCGCGAAGCGGTGTGATCTTGGTATGCGGTGGATAAAACGCCCATGGCGTCAAAAGGAAAAACCGTGGTCCATGCCACTTCTTCTGCACCACCGGCAAACATGATGTCTTGTCGACCACTGCGAATTTGGTCGGCCGCCAAACCTATGCTGTGCCCCGAACTCGCGCATGCGGAAGCAACAGTGAAGCTGAGTCCTTGAATACCAAAAACAGTGGCCAAATTGGCCGATGCCGAGCTACCCATGATGCGGGGGGCGCCATAAGGAGGCACCTTGCTCAAGCCTTTGGCTCGCACCACATCAATGACATGCGACAACTCGAGCGGTGAACCGACGCCTGAGCCAATGATCAATCCAGATCGGGGGGAAGCAACTTGCTGCGCTGTCAGACCAGCGTCTTGCACGGCCTTGTGCATCGCGTGATAGGCAAACAAAGCACCATCCGCCATGAACCGTCGCCACTTGCGGGGCACTGGCGGTTCTTGGCTGATATCTGGAATGCCAGCCACTTGGCATCTGAAACCGCGTTGGGCGTATTCAGGTTGAAACGAGATGCCCGAGTGGCCTTGGCGAAGATGCTCGGCAACAGTCTCCAGATCGTTTCCAAGACAAGAAACGATGCCCAACCCTGTAACCGCAACACGCCTCAATGCAAACGATCAGAGTCTTGACAACTCACTTTGAATGCTGTCGCGCAAAGACGCCACCCATTTGTTGTAAGAAGGATGAATGACCGGGCCAGACTGCATGCTGATGCCTCTGGCTTGGTCGGCATAGTCCATATTCACGCTGCTTTTGTAAACGATGCTGAAGGTCTCTGCATTCCAAGAAATGTCCACCACCACACCATGCTTACCACGCACATTCACCGTCGCAACCGCCTTGTGCTCGCCATTGGGTGTGGTGCTCCATTGGTGCAAACTGCCGGCACGGCTGATCGCCTGTTGCATTTGGGCATCGCTTGGTTTTTTGCCGCTCGATGTTGTGTAAGCCACATTTTCGAAATTCATCAACGCAACGGGCCCTCTTGCGAACGCCACACCCGCTGACACAGCCATGATCAAGCCCAATGCCCAATGCAAAATTTTCATGATTTTTCCCTATAAAGAAACAATAGTGCCAATATTTTAATGCAATAGAACTATTTATTCATACCAAATACTTAAATATGAGCGAGGTATTGATCCCGCCAAAAGCGAAGTTATTGCTCATGATGTGCTTTGCCTGAATTCGACGCCCAGCAGATGCGAGGTGGTCTAGTTCGGCGCATGCAGGATCTGGGTCGGTCAAATTCAGCGTCGGCGCAAACCAAGACCTTTGCATCATCTCGATGCCCCACCAAGCTTCAATCGCCCCGCAAGCACCCAGCGTGTGACCCAAGTAACTCTTCATCGAACTGATCGGAATGCGAGAACCAAACACAGCATGGGTGGCTTGTGATTCAGCGATATCGCCAATGTCAGTCGCCGTACCGTGAGCACTGACATAGTCAATGTCTGCCGCCTCGAGGCCCGCATCCTTCAAGGCCAATGTCATGGCTTGACCCATGGTTTGCGCTTGTGGCTGAGTGACATGTGTGCCATCTGAGGTGGATGCATACCCAACGATTTCAGCCAAGGGTACGGCACCTCGTGCAAGTGCATGCTCAAGATCTTCAAGGATCAGTGTTGCGGCGCCTTCGCCAACCACCAAACCGTCTCTTGCACGATCGAATGGCCGTGGCGTGAGCATGGGCGAATCATTTTGCGTGCTGGTCGCAAACAATGTATCAAACACAGCAGCACCCGAGACAGATATTTCTTCAGCCCCTCCTGCGACCATCAGAGGCAAGCGTCCCCACTTGATCGCTTCATAGGCATAACCAATGCCTTGACTGCCCGATGTGCAAGCACTCGATGTGGGAATGATTCGCCCTTGAAGTCCAAAGAAAAGTCCGATGTTGACCGCCGTGGTGTGGGCCATCATTTGCACATAACTGGTGGATGTCACACCTTGCATGCAACCGGTGTCTAGCATCTTGCCAAACACACGCACGGGCTCAACGCTGCCGGATGACGATCCGTAAGCCACCCCCATGCGGCCATCTCGAATGCTGGCATCGTCTAACAAACCAGCATGTGCCAGCGCGACCTCTGTTGCCCGCACGGCCATCAGAGAAACACGCCCCATCGAGCGCACCATTTTTCTGGCGTAGTGTGTGGGCGTTTGAAACCCATCCACGGGCGCACCCAAGCGAGTGTTCAAGTCTTTGACGAAGTCCCACTCAGGCATTCTGCGCACAGCATTCCTGCCAGCGCGCAGGTGCGGCTCGATGGTGTCCCATGAGTCGCCCAAGGCCGTGATGCCTGACATGCCCGTGACCACAACGCGACGCATCAGACCATCCCTCCATTGACACCCAAAATTTGTCGGGTGATGTAGGACGCGCCATCCGACATCAAGAAAGACACTGCAGCTGCAACCTCTTTGCCCTGACCGACGCGATTCATCGGAATCATCTTGAGCGCTTCGTCGATGGGCAGTGCATGCGTCATTTCCGTTTCAATCAATCCTGGTGCCACGCAATTGACGGTGATCTGTCGGGTTTCCAACTCAACGGCCAGTGCTTTGGTGGCACCGATGAGTCCGGCTTTGGCGGCGCTGTAATTCACCTGCCCTCGGTTACCCATGACCCCAGACACAGAAGAAACGGTCACAATGCGTCCGCCCTTTTTAGCGCGCACCATGGGCATGGTGAGCGGTTGCACCACATTGAAAAATCCATCCAAATCCGTGTGGACGACCGAATCCCAATCTTGCGCACTCAATGCAGGGAAAGCATTGTCACGGGTGATGCCTGCGTTGCAAACAATGCCGTAATAGGCGCCGTTCTTGGCCATGTCATCTTCCAGAACTTCTCGAGCGTAGGCGCGATCGCAAATGTCAAACTTCAAGATGTTCGGTGCGACTTCTTGCAGTTGCGCCATGTCAGCTGCCACAGCGCGCGCTTGCACCAAACCATTTCTGCAATGCAGCGTGACTGAAAAACCATCTTGCGCCAACTGCTTGGCAATGGCACTGCCAAGACCTCGGCTCGAGCCTGTCACAAGCACACGTCGTTGATTCATGAAGCCCCCATCGATGCGTTAAAAATTTGTGCATTCAAAAATTGTTCAAAATCTTCTGGTTCAAAGACTTTGAGATTGGCGGTGGCGACCACGGCGCCACCCATGCGAATCGCACAGCGATAGGCCCCCAGACCACTTTCGTCAATGAATGACAAGTTGGCATCAATCTCAAGTTCGCCTTCGAAGAAGTGCGTATCACAGTGATACGCACGCGTACCCAATAAGACGCCCCGTTGCGGCAAAAGGCCGCGTTGCGCCTTGCGCCACCCGACATGTGCGGCAATCGCCTGTGCCATCAATTCGATGCCAATCCATGCAGGCATGGTGTTGGACGTGTCTGCGTACCAGGTTTGTCCACCTGCATGTGCCAACACAGTCACGCCCGGCTCGTCAACAACCAAGACACGGTCCAGCAACAACATCTCGCCACGGTGTGGCAACAAGTCAACCACGGCTGGCAGGCTTTCTATGGCATTCATCGTGCATCTCCAATCAAAACGGATGCGTTGTTGCCACCAAAAGCAAATGAATTGCTCATGCAAACCCGTTGGCGCGCGCGTGAAAACCTTTGCCCCATGCCAACCAAGGGCAGTTGGGGCAGCCCGATATCTGGCTCTGCGTCCCAAACATGAGGGGGCAATCGACCCGCTTTCAATGCGAGCCAACACAGCGCTACTTCAGATGCACCCGCTGCACCGAGCAGGTGCCCGGTGAGAGGTTTGGTGCTGCTGCAAGGCACCCCATTCGAGAAAACGCGCGACACGGCCAATGCCTCCATGGCATCGTTTTTGGGTGTTGCAGTGCCATGCAAATTCAAATAGTCAACCTCATGTGCTGGCAACGCCGCACAAGAAAGTGCAGCCTGCATTGCCAATTCAGCGCCCAGACCTTCGGGGTGTGGTGCTGAAATGTGGTGTGCGTCGCAACTCTCACCCGTGCCTAGCAAAGCGATGTCGGACTCATCGCGGCTCAACAAAAATAGCGCGGCCCCTTCACCAATGTTGATGCCCTGCCGATTTCTGCTCATGGGGTTGGTCAAGGCGGTGTCGGTGGATTCCAAAGCGGTGAAACCAGAAAGGGTCAACCGCGCCAATGCATCACTGCCCCCCAGAATCACGGCATCGCACAAACCTGCATTCAACAACCGAGCCCCTGCCGCAAACACTTTGGCGCTGGATGTGCAAGCGGTTGAAATGGCATAGACCGGCCCTGTCACACCCAAATGACGCGCTACAAAAAGTGCCGGTGTTCCAAGCTCTTGCTGCTGGTAGTGGTATGAGGCATCGAGCCGGTGCCCCACACCCGCCTGCGTGATGGCCTGTGTTGCCTCTTCCACCCCAGAGTTACTGGTCCCGATGATGACGGCCACCCGGGCGCGACCATATTTACGCAATGCAGCTTCAATCGCTGGCTGCATGTCTGACATGGCCGCCAAAAGCAGTTGGCATGTACGGCTACCCAAACCCTCAAGTTCCTTTGGCACAACAGGCAAAGGTGAATGCACACGCCCCACACGCACGGCATGACCATTGAGCAAGTCATGCGCTAGGCGCATGCCGGATGTATCAGCAGAAAACAAAGCAGTGCTCACCTCATGGTGGGTGCAGCCCAAGGCATTGATCAAGCCCATGGCATTCAAGTAATGGCGCGACGGTTTCATGGTGGCAGTGTTTGCTGTAGTGTTTGAATGTGCAACTCAATATGCTGCAAAGGAAGTTGAATCAACAGGGTGTTTGGGAGTGGCTGCTGACCATGCATTGCAATGTCTATAAGCGTTTTGCCCTCAGTACGCAACCAACGGTGGTCTTGCGTTGCTGTCCACTCGAACTTGCCATGCAAGCCATTTGTCACGCTTTGGCTTGGCCAGACTGATAACTGCACCAAGGCGGCTAACAGCACCGGATCGAACTTTGTCAGCAGTCCGCCCAACGAGATGATCTCGGATGGCATGTATTTGTATTGCATCAACTTGTGACCCATTGGGGTCAGCACTGCGATGGTGAAGGCTTGCCCTTCCGTTTCAAACTCGACCAATACCGTGTTGCTGTGTTGCGGAAATTTGAAATCCACTTGCTGAAGCGCAGAGACATCACCCATCGCTTCAACCGGTTGCAAACAGTACATCACTTCAGCATGCAATTTGGCACATTGACGCTCAGGCATGGCCGCACAACCCGTCAACCATGCCATCAGCCACAAGACGAATACGCGCCTCATGTGGGCGTCCTCACCGTTGGCGTAAGGCTCAGCGTCATGGGTGCCAACAACACCGCAAGGGCGATGCCAAACGCAAGGCTCAAACCAAAACCAGAAAGTGCGGGCATGCTGCTGAATGACAACAGCCCAAATGACAGCAAGGTGGTGGCTGCCGACAATTGCACGCCCACAAAATTGACAACACTTCTTTCCCCGCCTTCCACCAAAAAAATGGAATAGTTCACGCCAATGCCCAACACAAGCATCAGCGCCATCATGTTGAACAGCGTCAGCACATGCCCCACCCATCCGTAGGCACCTAACGAAAACACAATGGCCAAGCAAGTGGGCATCAATACAGCGCCCGCTCTTTTGAAACCATAGCGCCATGCAAGCAAACAAAAAATAAGACCGCATGTTGCAACCAACCACAGCCCGCTTGTGCGACGGTAGTCACGAAACAAATGGCTGACACTGGTGGCTTTGTCCACCCACCTGACACCAGGCACTTGCGCAGCAAGTTGATCGAAGTTCACACCAGGCTTCAGTCCCATAGGCAATAAGACGCTGGCATAACCGTGTGCCGTGCTACCCAGCCAAAGATGACGCCACGGTGCTGAAACAGCTTGGTCTAGCCAATGCGCAACATCCAACTGCGTGCGACCTTGTCGCGACCATTCTTCGCGTAAATCAGTGGCCACATGCGCCTCAACACCGGCGCGACTCAAAACAAATTGCAATCGGTTGGCAGGTGAAAAAACAAACTGATCCCAAGCCGATGCGGCGCGGTTTTGCAAAGCATGGGAAGGCACGAACAACGAGACGGCTTGATAACTCTGCAAGTCCTCTTGATGTTGCGGGGCTGCCAGAAGATCTCGGAGCGCTTCCTCGCGTGTCAATACCTCGTTTTCGTCAGATCCTTCAATGAGAAAAAACTGACTCGACTGATCTAAGCCTGTGAACGATTTAAGCTGTAACTCTTGCTGCAAGATCGCTGGGTCTGCGGCCATCAACAGACGTACATCGTCTTGGGCCTCAATCTTGAGCCAACCAGGTACCGATATCACGATTACCGCCACAACGATGAAAAAACAAGACATCGGCGACATGCTTGTCTGCCAAAAATGCAACCATTTGCGTTGAATCTCTGCCCGCCCCTCAAATCGATGGCGTGAGGGCCGTCGCATCCACCAAGGCATGAATAAGAAAACACCCAACCACGCGGTTGACAGACCGACCATCGCGAAAAGCGCCATTTGTGACATGGCCAAAAATGGGGACAACCAAAGCGCCCCATAACCTAACAAACTGGTGGCCAAGGCTACGGACAAACCGGATGCCATGCGCCTGAGTTCTTGCAGCGGGTGCCAACCCAAGCCTGCATCTACATGTGCCGCGAAATATTGAATCGCATAGTCCACCGCTTCACCGATCAGACTGGCACCAAACACCAATGTGATCAGATGCAATTCGCCATACACAGCAATGCAAACAACACACGCCGCCAGAACACCCCCCAAAGCGGTCACCATGGCACCGACCAATGGTCTGATGGACCTGAAAACCCAATACAACAATCCCAACATGCCGAGCAATGAACCTGCCCCTATCAGGTCAACATCATGCTGTGCTTTTTGCCTAGCAGCCTCTGCGTGGAAAATCGGGCCAGCGCGAATGACCTCCACCTCACCGATCGCGCGTTGCGCGTCATCGATGGTTTTGATTGTGGGTTGCGCCAAGTCGTGATCAAAGGCTGAACCTTGCGTAGAAGCCACCACGAACACCCAAGTTTTTCCCGCCTCGTGCACAGCCAAGACACCTTCTTGTGCCACCAACTTCATGGCACGCAGGGGCAAAGTGTTGAACCAACCGTCGGCAAAACCCATCGGGTCATCCACGAAATTCAATGCTTGTGGATTTAAACCAGGCGAAAACAATTTGGTTTGCACCCTTTGCAGCAGGAAATCCTCTGGTGCGGACTCAGCGCGCAGAAGTTCACGATCTGCATCCGACATATAACGGAAACGGTGCTGACCTATCCACTGCTGCAACAGTTGCCACTGCGAACCGTCAAAGGCAACCGTCACCTTTGGAAAAAATCCCGATGTGCGCAATAGCTCAGCGAACTTGGTTGCGGCCTCAATGGCTTGATCACTTTGAGAGTGGCCGATCAAAAAAAAGGTTTGTTTTTCTGTCACTGAAGACAAGCGCTGAATGGCCACTTCAGCCACAACGCTGTTTTCAGTCGGCGGCAACAAGGTCAGCAAATTGGTTTGCAAAAGCCGACGACCCTGCGTCACTTGCAAACACCCAGCAATCAGTACAAGCGCCATCAGTACACACCACAGCAATAACCGTTGGTAAAGCGGGGTGCGAAATCGTTTCATCATCGAACTCACGGCGCTTTGGTGAACTGGCCTGTCAACGCGACAGGAAGTTCACGCATTGCTTCAGACGAAAAGAAGCGCGTTTGCGTAGAGTCACCAGAGGGCTCTACCAATATCACCTCTTCGATAAAGTGCCCCCCAGACAATTGAATGCGCCGAACATGTTGTAACAGTTGTGCTTGCTTTGGCACCAGCGTTAGTACCCACTGAGAAGTTCGACCACTCGCATACACATCAAAATTCTCAACAAGGGTTGATGCTTGCGCAGCCAACATCGAGCGCATCACGCGACTGATTTGCGCCAGCGCAGGGTTTGAAGTTGTCGCCTGTTCACGCCTTTCACCACTGGGCAAAATCTCAACCATTTTTGCCTCACCCAACCAGTAACCCATCTTCAGTGGTTCTTCTATCCACCAAAAAAGCCCGTCTTGTCGCGAAAAAACCATTCGACCACGACTGATCAAAGGCCGATGCAGTGCGGTCATTTTTTTGGTTTGAACAAATTCAGCTTGCACCACGAGGTGTTGCTCAATTTGTGCCGCTATGGCAGTCAACAATTCGCTTGTCGCAGCCCACACAGGCGCGCAAAACATCGTCAAAGTGCCGAGTAAAAATTGCAGGCGCGTCATGCACACCCCCACAGACGACTGAGTTCTTGATGCACAACAGGTGGCGACACCAATTGCAACTCACCCGAGAGGACATCGACAGCGACTTGGGTGGACACGCCTTTGGTCAAACGCTCACCACTGAGTTTGTCTGTGACTTCGTAGCTGATTTTTAGCCGGTTCTCGAACTCCATCAAGGTGGCTGTGACCAACAACAATTGTCCAAACCGAGCTGGTCGGATGTATTTCAGTTGGCATGCAACCACAGGCCAGGCATAGCCCGACGCCCTCATCTCGGGATAGTCGTAATTGAACAATCGCAACAGCGCACATCTGGCAACTTCGAAGTACTTGATGTAGTGACCATGCCAAACCACATGCATGACATCGACATCATGAAATGGCACTTCCACCTCGACGGTTGCACTCAAGGTTTTCATGTAGCAGATACTTTCTTGGTTGGCGGTAGACCTAAGGTTGGATGGGGCTGCCAGAAATCAAAAAAGTTAAACCATTGCAAAGGTGTTGCGGCAGCGTGTTCCTCTAAGCGCTCGGCATACTGCTGAACCCATGCCTGCACCTCTTGCGCTCTGAGGCTTCGTTGCAGTTCGATCTTTTCAGCAAATTTTTCAAACACAATGTTGTATTGGTTGTTTTTTTTGATGCAAAAAAAGAGGTACACAGGGCACTCCAACAGACTCGCTAAAAGGAAAGGTCCTTGCGCAAAAAATGCGGTCTCTCCAAAAAAATTGGCAGCTACGACGCGTCCTTTGTCGTCCGCAGGCGTGCGATCACCCACAATGGCGACCCATTCACCTTGATCGATTTTTTCTTTCAAAACAATGGCTGTGTCAGGGCCAATCGCATCCACCTCAAATTGGTTTTGCGTGAAATGGCTACCCGTTGATTGCATGATTTCTTGAAACCGCTGCGCGTGCGTGCTGTTTACCATTGCATGGATGGTGAAGTTGTGTTTGCGCGATGCCAGTGCGCGCATCATCTCCAAATTGCCCAAATGTGAACCAATCAACAGCGCCCCCCGCTTGCTTGCGATCAGTGCTTCAAGATCGTTTTGGTTTTCAAATGCACACTCACGCCACATGGATTGGGTATACCAGGCTGAAAACTTGTCAACAGCCGACGCCGCAAATGCATACATATGGCAATAACTGTCGTGCCAACTCGGCTGAGCCGTCCCGTTATGCAGCGCAACGCGCTGCAAAAACTGACGCGATGCCCATCGAACTTTGGTTGAAGTCAGGAAGTAATAAGCCACCACGACATGCAATACCCAAGCCGTCGCCTGCGGGCCCAACCATTTGAGCGACAACGCTAACACTTGCATGCCCATCACGCTCCCCCGCTCTCGCACTGCAGCCCAATGCGTGGCGTGAAACCCAGTCAGCCTTGAGCGACACATCGTGGGTAGTCGGCACAACATGCCAAAAAACAAGCGTGTGTGCATGCTTGCAATCGACAAGTTATCTTGGAATAGTCTGAAGTGCGACACCCCATCTTTTGGGTAAACAACAGGCGTCTTTATGTTTTTTATCGCTACGCCTTGCCATGCCAAACGAACCACAATTTCTGTGTCAAACGCCATACGTTGGGGCAATTGAACTTTTTGCATCAACGACACCGTTGCCGCGAGTGGATAGAGCCTAAATCCACACATCGAGTCTTTGATGTCCAAAGACAAAGTTTCAATCCAGACCCAGAGGTGCGACACATAACGACCGTACAAACGGCCTTTGGGAACAGACGCGTCATAGATGGGCTGACCACACACCATCGCTTCAGGATGAACCACCCCAATCGACATGAATTTCGGTATATCTTCGATCGCATGCTGGCCATCGGCATCGATTTGCAGCGCATGTGTGAACCCGTCAGCGTAAGCTTTTTTGAACCCACACATCACCGCCGCCCCTTTGCCTTGATTGACAGGCAAATGTTCAACGCAAATCAATTCATGCCGCAACTGCAAACTGTGCAGCATTCGTTTGGTGAGGTCGTCACTGCCATCGTCCACGATGTATATCGGGTAACCCTGTGCAACCAATTCAGGCGCCATTTTTTCAATGGCTTCGCCATGGTTGTAAACGGGAATGACAAGACAGGGCTTGAAGTTCATGGCACTGACTTCCACAGCAAACGCCCACTTGAATACACTTTGGCTGCATCTTGAAAAACAAATCCCAACTTGTGTAGTTCAGGCTGCCATGACAAGATCAGGTCAATTTTTGTGCCGGGCAACACAAGCGCTTGGAATTTGATGTGTTCAAGGCCGGCAAAGCCGAATTTCGGAAGATCAAAAAATTGACGCGACAAGCATTGCGCCCAATGGATTTGAACCACGCCAGGCAACACCCCAAAACCAGGAAAGTGACCTTCGAAATATTTCAGATCCCTGCTGATGTCGAGGCGCAGTTCGACATGGCTTTTTTGCTGGTCTATGGCTTTGAGTTGCCAAACCGGCATCCATTGCTTATCGGTTTTCATGGGCAAACAAACTTTGAATTGCATCAGCGGCTAATTTGCCTCTTTCATTGAAGGGCAACGCTTGCGGGAACCGCCAACGCTTGGGTATCAACACTTGCTCAAAGTGCAATACCAAATGTTTTTTCAACGATTGAATGAAGTCACGCCGTCCCAAACTTTGAAGTTGTTGGCGGCCTTCTTTGTTCAAGAGAACAACGGCCCCCAAGGTTTGTCTGGTGCCCGTCAGCAAGACCAGCACGGCATCGTCGACAGCTGGGTGATCGATCAAACGGTTTTCCATGTCTGGTAGAAATAACCGTTTTTCCTCTAATTTGATCGTTCGATCTAAACGGCCTTTTAAAACAAACCGCTGGTCTGGCAGGATCTCCACGACATCCTCCATGCGCAATGTTTGAAGCGACCCCAACAAGGGTGATGTCACAAGCAACGCCTGTGATGCATCGGCTTGCACATGGATACCCGCGAACGCTTGCCACAGATGGCTTTGGTCTTGACGGCGCCAAGCAATCACACCTGTTTCACTGCTGCCAAAAATTTCTGTTGGCGCCCTACCCATTTCAAGCTGCCAGGTGCTGGATGTTTTTTCAGTCAGCGGTCCACCTGCCGAAAGAATCATGCGCGGGCGTTGCGTCATCCCTCTGAGTGACAACAATTCTGGCCACCGCGACAGTTGCGAAGGGGAAGACACCATCACCCCCTCACCCACTATCGCCAGTCGCGCCAGCATCATGTGTGGCTGTGTGCAGGTTTGGTTGTCCGTAGGGCGTCCAGAACTCAACGGCCAAAAAATTCTGAATGTCAGACCGTACAAATGGTGGTGCGGTGCAGTGCCAAAAAAACCGCAGTCTTCGATCAAGCGTCCAAATTGTTTTTCAAGTACTTGCATCTCAGCTTCAAACTGCGCAAGACTTTTTGTGATGGCCTTAGGCTTGCCTGTGCTACCAGAAGTGAACAACACCATGCTTTGAAGGGTTAGGTCAAGCGTGCGGAGTTCTGAAATTTCATCACCCGGCTCAAAATCAACCACGGCATCAATGTCTGCTTGCAAAAGACGCAGTGTTCCTGGTTGAACATTCGCAGGGATGATGGCCACCTTGTGCGCATGTAGTAACCCCATCAATTGCGCCGCAAATGTCAGCGGTTCTTGCGAGATGAGCAACCATCTTGTCGCCGTGCTTTTTGAAAAACTCGCTGCATAACGCGCCACTCGGTCATGAAATGTTTTCCATGTCACCACTTGCTGATCATCGAAACCCACCGGATGGTCATGCGGCCTACCAGTTGCTAAGAGTTGGTGCAGGGGTATGAAATGTGACACACGCGCACCTTATGCCGCTCTGGGGCGCAGGTAAGAACGCACACCCCATTCGCCGACAAACAAAAACGCCATCAAAACATAGGTGATCAATCCGTTGTAAAGCGCCCAAACCTCCTGCGTGGCATACATGGCCGTCCACCATGAAACACCTGTATTGACGGCTAAAAAGAAGCACCACACCTGTGTGACGCGCCTGGTGTAAACAACACCAGAGGGCGACAAGTTGGGTTCTTTCAATCGAGCAAATCTCTCCACCATGCTTTGCGAGGCATACAAAGAACGCGCAAACAAAACCAGGGCCCCAAAGTTCATCAGCACAGGAAATAAACGAATCAGTATTTCGCTGTTGATCACGGTTGCAACGGACGCCAGCACAAACAAACCCAACACAACGCCTCGGTCCATCCAACTCAACTCGCCCATCAACTTGCGCGCATCTTGCCGGCGCCGCAATGCTAGATTGAGCAACAACAAAATGCCCACGATGCGAGGAGACCCCCAGCGCAAACCGGCATAGATCGTCAAGGGGTACATGCCCCACACAATCATTTGTGACAGTCCTTGCCGCAAGCGTTTTGCATTTGTCATTCAAGCGGCTTGCAGTTGTTGGATCATCTCAATCACATCTTGCACCGTTCGAACATTTTTGAATTCATCAGGCTTGATGCGTTTACCGGTCATCTCTTGCACCTTGATCGCCAAATCAACCGCATCAATGCTGTCCAAATCCAAATCGGTGAACAAATGCGCTTGCATCTGCACTTTCTGTGGATCGATCTCAAATGCGTCGAACAAAATGTCTCGCAACTGGGTCAGAATTTCTTGGGTATCCATAGGTGTCCTAAGAGTTACTGGTCATTTGTTTTTGAACCAATTCAGTCAATGAATTGACCGATTGAAAGTACTGTTGGTTTTCAGAGCTGCTGGCTTCTAAATGAATTTGGTATTTTTTTCTCAGCGCAACCCCCAACTCCAACGCATCGATGGAGTCCAACCCCAGCCCATCGTCGCCAAACAGCAAGGCGTCGTCCGCAAGGTCTGCTGGGGTGATGTCTTCTAATTCCAAGGCTGTGATGATCAACACTTTGATCTCATGCTTCAGCGTGTTTGATGTGTTCATGGTGTTTCATTTGTTTTGTGAAGAAGTTTTCAAGCGCTGCGGTGAGTCGCCGTGCTTGTAATGGGGCTTGTATCTCGCTTTCTATCCATGCAGATGTAGGCATTGGTTCAAGCACTTGAATACGCAAGGTAAATTGAGAACTTGGAATTTGGTACCAAGGCGTCCCCTTTGTCAGAGTGCTGGGTTCGCAATGGATCAACACCGGCAGAAAGTTTTGCTTGCTTTTCATGGCGATGTACGCCGCACCGCGCTGAAACCGCAGCGCTTGCCCGGGCACCGTTCGCGTCCCCTCAGGAAAAATGATCAAAGGTCGGGGTTGCTTCATGTCTTGCACACATGCGTCAATGACGCCCTCCGGTTGTGCATTGCTGATATAGGCAGCAGCTCTGACCACGCCCGCAAAAAAAACATTTTTCCAAACCGCTTGTTTGATAACGCAGCTTGCATTTGGAATCAAGGCAAGCAACGCCACCACATCGATCAGTGTCGGGTGATTGGCCAGAATCAACTGGCCCCCACAGCTTTTCAACCGTTCTCGACCGATCACTTCAAACTTCATCAAACCCGACACCTGTGCCGCCCACATAAAAATCGCAAAACTTTTGTGAATGCACCATCTAGCAGTGATGGATCGTGTCTGTTTTGGCAACACATACAGCAGTGGAAATACCAAAAATGACAGCACAAGCGCGCCCGCACCGAAGAAGATGAAACCCAGAGCCGTGGCAAATATTCGCCAGGGATAACGACGCATGCTGACCAGCGTCACCGATAACTCCATGCGAATTCGCGTCCCCCGCTTGCCAAACGGCCATGCGAACGGGCCTTCCACGTACGCGCAAATGCAATCGATGCACACGCAAGATCAATGGTTTGGTCACGGCTTGTCGAGACTGACAGGTTTACTTTGCTTCGGTCCTCCGCTGGGGTGCCATGCAACAACATGGCAACAGCATGCATGGGTGTTGTTTGCCCTTCTTCGGTTGCCCCATATATTGCTGAGATTGGCTCATCTGCATAAGCAAACAACACGGGTACATTCGACTGCGTGGCTTGCATAGACGCTTCGAGCAAACCCATTTCAAAGGTGTTCACACCCGCAGAAACAGCGCTTGAAGGCGCATGGTTGCCCGTCGCGATAGAGAACACGCCCGCTGTTGAGTTGAGAACAGCCAAGCTAAAACCCATGGGCGACACATCGTCACCCACCGCGATTTGGTTGAGCAACTCAGTGGTGCGATCGAGTTCTCCGTGCCTTGAAGCGTAAACAATTTGAAATTTCTGACTGTTTTTGATGCACTCGTACATCACCCCCAAGCTGATCTTTGCCAAGCGGCTCAACCTTCTTCGCTGCATAGCGTCCACATAGGTCATTTGAAAGGGCGCATCTTGCGTATCCGACTCATAGACAACGCAAGCACTGACATATACGGACCAATCGAGTTGGAAGTGATGGTTTTCTGAAGAAGTTGAGTCGATCATGACATTGGTTTTGTACTATTTGCGTATTAAACGCATGAAGATTAATTTTAATTAATTATTTAGTATTGTAAACAGTAAATCAACGCAGGCAAAAGGTGCTGCCGAGCGCAGATATTGGTGCGCCTGTTGAACAAACTGAAACTGTGAAAAGTGCCGCTAAGGAATGATGCGGCAGCGAATAAGAGAGGGCAAAAAGAAAAATGGGCTACAAACCGAAGTTTGTAACCCATTGATTTCATTCAACATTATGGCGGAGTGGACGGGGCTCGAACCCGCGACCCCCGGCGTGACAGGCCGGTATTCTAACCAACTGAACTACCACTCCGCGTGGTTGCTGCGTTTGCTTTGTGCTTGTGACACAAAGCCAAGTGCAG
>JACCDU010363001.1_pt1 | contig 17140 bp, 9 predicted proteins | sample 7446081 | NCBI WGS metagenome assembly JACCDU01 (sample SAMN15323447, study PRJNA562643) | freshwater metagenome | isolation source: river surface water | place: USA:Blue River Watershed | collected 2017-08-17
AGGAAGTTTTTTAACATCTATACCAAACGATTTAATTAGTTCATCCGCACAAATAACTGCTTTAGGATTTGTATCAACATCGGTAGATATATCAGCATTAAATTCATACACATCTTCACAAACCACATTAAATACTGCATTTACAAATGGTATAAATGCTAGATTACAAACATCTTCATTTAATGAGTTTTCAGCATCAGTTCATTCGGAAATCGTAGCAGCAACTAACGAACAATCTTTTAACGGATTGATTAGTGGAAGTTCTCAATTAACAAGTTCATACGATGAAAGATATGTTTTAAGTGGAAGTATTACTCAAACAACTTGGGATAATATTGCAAATAAACCATCGGGTATAGTTTCACAATCTACGGATTTAACACCTTTGAATAATTTTACTGCAAGTATTTCAACTGCAAGTTTAGTATCATCTATTTCAAACTTAAACCAATTTACAGCATCACAATCTACATCATCATTAGTGGATAGATTAAACACAATTGAAAGTGTAAGTGGAAGTTGGATTACTGAAAGTGAAACGGGTTCATTACAAACTTCGATTACAAACTTAAATACATTTACTGCTTCACAATCAACTGCAAGTTTAGTAACATCTATAACGCAATTAAATACTTACACTGCTTCGGTTTCGACTGCTAGTTTGGTTATCTCCATAGCACAATTGAATACATTTACAGCAAGTGTAAGTACCGCAAGTTTGGTTACTTCTATAACGCAATTAAATACTTACACTGCTTCGGTTTCGACTGCAAGTTTAGTAATATCTATAAATAATTTAAATACATTTACCGCTTCACAATCGACTGCAAGTTTAGTAACATCTATTAATAACTTAAATACGCAAACTGCAAGTTTAGAAAGTAGATTGGCAACTATTGGAACGCAATCGGGTTCTTGGGGAGGCGCATCATCTTTAACATCATTAAATACATTTAGTGCAAGTATTAATTCATATACTGCTTCTGCAAATACTTGGAGTGGTGGAGTTGATACTAAATTTACATCAATAGCAACCATAACTGGTTCATTGATACTTTCTGCATCAGCAGATTCTAATAAATTTACCACACTAGCAACATATACATCTTCATTAAATATTTGGACAAGTTCGGTAGCAACAACAGGTTCAAATTCATTCAATGGAAACCAAACTATAACGGGTTCATTAAATGTAAGTTCAATAGCAGTAGTTAGTTCATCATTTACGGCAAATAGTTCATCTCTAACTTTAAATAGTGGTAGTAACTTATATGTTCAGAATAATGGATTAGTAGAAATTACAGGTTCGTTGAGAGTTAGCGGTTCGGTAAATATAATAACAACATCTCCATTACAAATAGGAACTGGAAGTGGGGATGAAGGCGGTGAAATAAATTTAGCAAAAGCAATAACGAACACATCTTTAACCGGTAGTGGTGTCACTATTGATGTGTATAGAGATAGATTGAGAGTATTCGAACAAGGTGGTGATGCAAGAGGTGTTTATATTGATTTAGCTAAAACACCAGGTGGAGTTGCCGGTGAATTAATGTGGAAAGCAAGTGGAATTGTAAACGCAGGAACATTTGTAACTTTGGATAATATCAAAGCACAAGTTCCAGCAAGTGGTAATAGGGGATTAAGTTTAGCAACTGTGAGTGGAACAGTCACAGGGTATATATCGGGTCATTATCAAGGTATATTGAGTTCTTCGGCAGGAACTTCTAGTACTACAAGTTTATCAACAACCGCAACTTCTTCAATGTTTAGTTGGAATTTCGGTCAACAAGGTGATATGTCTACTTACATTTTAAGAGATGATACAAATAATAGAGTATATAGAATTATTTTGATAATCGGTGCAGCTTATAACAATAACTTTATTTCAATAGAAAGATTATATTAATAGATAATGGCAATAATATTTGAAAACGGATTTAGAATTGGTAATACATTAGGAACTATTGGTAATCCTGCCATTTCTGCAACTCAATTATATAATGCCGGAATTCAAACAAATGGTTGGTATTATATCCAAACGGGTATGATGACAAGTTCGGTACAAGTTTATTGTAATCAAACCGATAATGGTGGTGGTTGGATGTTGGTATCATATAATCCATCCGGTTCAACTCAAGCAGGTTATCCATATCCAAATGCCGATAGTGGAAGTTTACAAACCCCATCATTTATAAAACATTATAGAAACGCAGAAAATCTTTGGTATTCAACATCGGGTTCTGCACAATGTAATTCAGTAATGAGAATGGCATCAACTGCATCGGTTCAACCACATTTATCAAATTGTAGTATTGCACATCAAACTGTTTATAATAATCCGAATGTATTAGATATTGATACGAGAGCAACGCAAATCTTAAAACTTTCAGCACCCCTAACGGGTAGTTGGACTGCACTAAAAGGTTACACTTTTATGACTGCATCATCTTACCCTATTGCTGCACCTTGTGATTGGTTGTACGATACCGCAAACTGGTGGACTACAAACGGCCCTACAAATGTTTATCCCGATGCACCTTATGGTAGAAGTGGAAATGCTTTAGGAACGGGAGGTTGGACTAATAGAAATTCAAATCAAGTTTATGGATTATTAGGAACTGCAACAACACTTCAAAGTGCTAATACAATAAATTTCAACACATTAGCAGTTTATATAAAATAAGATATTTATAGGATATGGCAAACTTTATAAGATTAAAACAAATAGAAAGTGGTTCTGCACTACAAGCATCTGCACAAGTTGGTACGGATTTTAGTGCATCGGTTAATGAAATTGTATCACAATCTTTAGAAACAACTTTTTCAGCATCAATTGTTCAAATTATTACAAATAATGTTGGAGCAGTTTTGCCAGAAGGAGTTATATCATCATCGGCTCAAATAATTTTACAAAATACAACAGGTCAACTATCCGGTTCAAGAGTTATTGGAGATATAGCCGCAACATCGGTAAATTACGAAGATATTATAGGACTACCTACATTAGTATCCGGCTCATCGCAAGTAATTTCAATATTACAACCATTAAATCAATTTACTGCATCATTGGATAATACATACGCTACCGATGCAGAACTTGCTCTTTCTCAATCTAATTTAAATGTTGATATGGGAGAATGGTAAGAAATTTAAAAAAAACATAAGTTTCTTTTTAAAAAATATATTTATAAGAGAATTATAATCAGAAACAGAATAACCAAAAAATATGGCACAAATCATTAAACACAGACGTGGTAGTTTAGAATCCCTATCAGCTGTAACCTCATCATTACAAAAAGGTGAATTAATTATAGCATCGGGCTCTTCTAATTTGAGTACAACCAATGGTACTTCATTAGTATTCGCCGTACCTGAAAATGGACAAGTACAAGCTACAAACCGATTTTTAATTGGTAGCTCAGCACCTTCTACATTTGCGGCTGGAACTTATAACGGAATGGTGAATGGTGTTCCTTTCTACGATAGTGGAAGTGGTACATTATATTTACTTGGTAGTGGTGGAAATACCGCTATTAATTTAGTAGGTAACATTCAACCATTTAGTTCTTCAGTAGCAACATCAATAAACGCATTATCCGCATCTATTGGTAGTGGAACTATTGGTACATCTGTAAGTTTATTAAATTCATTTAGTGCATCTACTGAAATCAGTTTAGATAATTTAGAATCATTTAGTGGTTCTCAATTAACTCAAAATAGTGCATTAGCAACTATTACAGGTTCATTGATTAGCTCGGCATCTGCTGCAAAATCAACAAACGATTCACAAGGTGTTTCAATAACAAATATAAACTCAACAACTGCTAGTTTAAATACTTCAGTTGCAGAATTAAATAGCTGGTCATCATCAGCAAAAACAAATTTAACCGCATTAAATGCAACAGGTTCTGACCATCAGACTAGAATATCTTCTTTAGAATCATTCTCTCAATCATTTGATACGGCATTTAATTTAAATGGTACAAATGTTGAAATAGCTGGTAATTTAACTGTAAAAGGTACAACTACTTCAGTAGAATCAACAACTATTCAATTAGGTGATAATATTTTAGAATTGAATGGTACTGGCGCAGCAAATGGTGGTATTTATGTTAAAGACCCAACTGCACCAAATACAGCAACAGGTTCTTTAATTTGGGATTCTACAAATGATTATTGGAAAGCCGGAGCATTAGGTTCTGAAATCAAAGTTCTTTTAGCAGGTGGAGATTCAGTAGTTTCTGGTTCATCTCAAATAACTTTACAATCAACAACAGGATTCTCATCATTTGATTCAGCATTATCAACTATTACAGGTTCGTTAATTGCTTCAGCATCGGCTGCAAAATCAACTAATGATTCGCAAGGTGTTTCAATAACTAATTTAAATAGTACATCTGCAAGTGTAAATGTTTCAATCGAAGCATTGAATTCATATACATCTTCAAATACATCTACAAACGCATTAAATGCATATACTGCATCAGCTGAAACTAGATTTACTGAAATTGGTGTTGTTAGTGGTTCTTTAATCGCTTCAGCATCCGCAGCTAAAACTACAAATGATGCACAAGCGGTAAGTATTACAAATATTAACTCAACTACCGCAAGTTTAAATACATCTGTAAGTAACTTAAACTCATTCTCTTCTTCTCAATTAACTCAAAATTCTACATTAGCAACTTATACCGCTTCGGTAGAAACAAGATTAACTGAAATTGGAGTAGTAAGTGGTTCATTAATAGCATCAGCATCGGCTGCAAAAACTAAAAATGACTCACAAGATGTAAGTATTTCAAATTTAAACTCAACAACTGCAAGTTTAAACACTTCAGTTTCAAATATTAACTCATTTACTTCTTCCGCTGATAGTAGACTAGATACATTAGAAGGAACTGGTACAATACAAGGTGTAGGTACAGGTAACAATGTAACTTTTGCAAAAGTAACAACAACAGGTGATGTAGTAGTGGGTGGTGATTTAGTAGTACAGGGTAACACTGTAACATTAAATACGGCAACATTAGTAGTTGAAGATAAATTAATAACATTAGCAAGTGGTTCAACTTCATCAGCAACCGCAGATGGTTCTGGAATTGAAGTAGCTGGTGCTAGTGCAAATTTAGTTTATCAACATTCTACAACCGCATTTACTTCATCTGTAGCATTTATTGCACCTGCTGTAACCGCATCTATCAATTTAGGTTCAACTGCAGGAAGTTCCAAAAGAGTAGCATTTAGAAACACAAATGGTAATTTGGATTTAGTTCCTACTGCAAGTGTAGCTGGAGATTTACTACAATGGGATGGTACTGATTTTGTAATGAGTAATGTAATAGATGGTGGTTCATTCTAAATAATTTAATACCCCCTTAAATTGGGGGTATTTTTAAATCATTTAATGAATACCAAAAATAAAAAAGCACATGGCTCAAAAAATATTACATAAAAGGTCGATAACCGCGGGAAAAGTTCCTGATACCGGCTCATTATTAGTAGGTGAGTTAGGTATAAACACATATGATGGTAAGGTTTATTTACATAAATCCGGCTCATCACAAACGATTGAAACATTAGTTACTACAAATTCTACCACAACCGGTTCTATTACATTAACAGGTACGGGTTCATTTGGTGAAGCAACAATTGATTTTGATGCAAACATTGGGCAAGATTTATATGTAACGAGAGATATTGTTGGTAATGGCGATGTTGATATAGCCGGCGCAGTTTCGGCATCAATAGTTTCAGCATCTTTATTTGTTGGTAATGGTAGTGGATTGACAGGAATCACTGCTTCAATGAGACCTGATGATTTTGATTTCAATTCAGAACCATTTGCAGGAACAATTGGATACATACAAGGTAGTGGCTCTCTTTACAGAGTAGCAACTACAAATGATGCGGTTGAATTCAGATATAATGAACAAATAAAAGGAACATTCACAGCAACAAACGGATTTAGTGGTTCTTTATATGGTATTGGAGATGTATTAGCATTTAGTGGTTCGATAGCAACTAGATTAGCAAATTTAGAGGCTTCTGCTTCAGTATTAGATGCCGGTCAATTTTAATTAATTTTTATTTATAATTTATTATATTTATAAAGGTACTATATAGTACCTTTTTTCTTGTTATATAACCTTAAATAAGATAGACCATACATATGGCACAAAGTATTATACTAAAGCGTTCTTCGCTTCCTGGAAAAGTTCCTGATACCGGCTCATTAAATATCGGAGAAATTGCAATAAATACTTACGATGGTAAGTTGTTCATTAAACGTTCCGGAAACGTAGACTCTATCGAAGGGGTATTAACAACAAATTCAACAACTACTGGCTCAATAACTTTGACACAAACTGGTTCATTTGGTGAATTAGTTGTATCAAATGATGCGCATATCATACAAGATTTGTATGTTACACGAGATGTGATAACTGCAGGTGATATTGATATTAGTGGTGATATAACGGGAAGTTCTGCAACTTTAAGTGGAAATTTGACTGTATTAGGAGAAGTAAATGCAAGACAATTTAACATAAATGTAATTTCATCATCTATAATTTTCCAAAGTGGTTCTACTAAATTTGGAGATACAATAGATGATACACACCAATTCACAGGTTCAGTATCAGTAACGGGTTCGTTTTTGGTTAATGGAACTGAAGTAGGTGTAGCAGCAGGGCCAAATACATTTGATTTTAATTTAGACCCCGATGCAGCAGGTACTGTAAACTTCATAGAAGATTCAACGGGAAATACACAAGCCATAGCAAGAACGGGTTCATTTGATGTTCTAATTGCTGGAAACACTCATTTATCAATCAGTTCATCGGCTATTAATGTAACAACGGGTAGTATAACGGCAAATTATATGCATTTGGCAAAATATATAACAACGGCAGGAGATTTGGATTTTAATATTTAATCATATTTATAAGAAACATAAAAGTAATAGATGGCAGCGATATTTCAAATAAGAAGAGGTTCGGGTTCAGTAAGTCTGACTGATGGTGAATTATATTTACACAAAGCATCCGGCTCTTTGCAGGTTTCTTTAGGAACAACTCCTATAACTTTAGCTAGATTAGACCAAATAAATTCGGGTTCATTAAATTTAAGTGGAGATATTACCGCATCTAATGCGTATTTTAGTGGAGATGTTGCAATTTCCGGTAATTTATTTTTAGGAAATACATCGGGAGATAACATTAGTGTTCCAGGTGTATTCACAACTAATTTAGTTCCAGGTACAAATGGAACTTTGGATTTGGGAACGAATGGTGCAAAATGGAGAACTGTATGGGCAAATAGTGTTAGTGCTTCTTTTTCGGGTAGTGTTAATGGTATCGATGTAACAATACTTTCATCTTCGATAGATTCTCAATTTGATGCGATTGGTATAGAAACTGCTTCATTGGAAACAAGAGCAGTAGCATTAGCAACTATAACTGGTTCTTTAATAGTAACCGCATCAAATAATACAATATCAATTAATAATTTAAACACATTTAGTGGTTCTCAATTAATTAAAGATTCAACATTACAAACATATACTTCTTCTTTGGAAACAAGAATGAGTACCATCGGCAGTGTTACATCTTCTTTGGAAACAAGAATGGTTGAAATTGGTGTTGTTAGTGGTAGTTTAATCGCTTCGGCATCAATTGCAAAAACCACAAATGATACACAAGATATTTCAATAACAAATATAAACTTAACAACTGCAAGTTTAAACATTTCAGTTAGTGAATTAAATAGTTGGAGTGCATCTGCAAGAATTGAATTAAGTAATTTAGAATCAACTTCGGCAAGTGTTAATACTTCACTTTCAAATATACACGCATATACATCATCTTTAAAAACGGCAATTGAACTAACTGGTTCATCTGTAACCATTTTAGGCAATTTGGTTGTTAAAGGAACACAAACCACATTAGATTCAACAACAATTCAATTGGGTGATAATATCATTGAATTAAATGGTTCTGCAAATACAAATGGTGGATTAATAGTTAAAGACCCTACGGGTGGCTCAACTATATCCGGTTCATTACTATGGGATGCGACAAGTGATTATTGGAAAGCAGGAATCAAAGATGGTGAATCAAAAATATTATTAGCAGGTGGAGATAATGTGTTTACATCATCTGCTCAATTAACTCAATTAAATGAATGGACTGCATCTACTAAAGTTTCATTAACTAATTTAGAAAGTAAATCCGCATCGGTAGATGTATCAATTTCCGAATTAAATAACTGGTCTGCATCTGCAAGAATTGAATTAAGTAATTTAGAATCAACATCAGCTAGTGTAAATATATCAATTAGTAATTTAAACACATTTAGTGGTTCTCAATTACAAAAAGATTCTACATTAGAAATATATACCGCTTCTATTGAAACACGAATGATTGCACTTCGTAATGAAACTGCAAGTATAGAAGAAAGATTATCGGTAATAGCACCATTGACTGCATCTTATAATAATCGTTGGGATGCATTATCAATAACAACTGCTTCTTTAATAAATGATACAAATAATTTGGAATCATTTAGTGGTTCTCAATTAACCCAAAATCAAACATTAGGATTTTATACAGCTAGTATAGATACAATCTTAATTCAAATTGGTGTAGTTAGTGGTTCGTTGATTACAACCGCATCAAACCACGAACAAAGATTAGATGAATTGGAATTAAAATCTGCATCTGTAGATATATCAGTTTCTAATTTAAATTCATATACTCAATCGGTAAATACTCAATTAACATCTATTTACCAAACAACTGCATCTTTAAACTTATATAGCTCTTCAGCTTTAATCAGTATGAGTGCTATGTTTGCAACTGCATCTGACCACGAAAGTAGAATTGACTATATAGAGGGGGTTGCATTTGGTGGTATAGATTTAAGTGCACAATTTGCAGCATTACAAATAGTAACATCATCTCTTAATAGTTTTACATCTTCTGCTAATGTTAGATTAAATAATTTAGAATCTACATCGGCTAGTGTAAATACTTCTATTTCAAATATTAATTCATTTACTTCATCTCAATTAACTCAAAATAGTTCATTAGCAACTATTACGGGTTCATTGATTTTGACAGCATCTAACCACGAACAAAGAATTGCGGCAAACGAATCGGTTAGTGGTTCATATGCAAGAACAAATTCTACAAACACATTTAATGGTACACAAACTATTTCGGGTTCATTATATGTAACGCAAGATTTAGTAATATTAGGCTCATCTTCAATCCAAAATGTTAGTTCTTCTACATTAAACATTGGAACTAATTTAATAACTGTGGCTGTAAATCAACCATCGGTTAGATTTGGTGGAATTGCCGTAATTGATAGTGGTTCTTCTGGACAATCTGGTTCATTCTTATATGATTCAGTACAAGACGAATTTATATTTGTTCACAGAGGAAACGGAACTAACGTAACATCATCTCATTTTGTGTTAGGACCTGAAACTATCGATGATTTAGGAAACGAACTTTATCTAACAAATAATAGAATACCAAAAGGAACAGGTAAAGAACACTTAAATGATTCAAACATTACAGATACTGGCACATTAATTACATTAGGTTCTAATGCATTTGTAAATGGTACATTCTACGCAAGTGGTACAACTTTAGTATCGGGTTCATCACAAATAACTTATAGTGGATTGAGTGGAATACCTGCAGGAATTGTAAGTGGCTCATCTCAATTATCATCTATATTGCCAGCTGGAACAGTATCCGGCTCATCGCAAGTACTTGATATATTAACTTCGTTAAACTCTTATACACACTCCAATGATACAACTAATACTACTCAACATAGTAGATTAGACCAATTATCAACGGCAAGTGGAAGTGCTATTACAAGATTAACCGCATTAGAAGTTGAAACATCTAATTTAGAATCATTCACATCTTCAATCAACACAACTATTAAGAGTAAGTTGAATGCAGATGGTGTAATTAGTGGCTCATCTCAAATTAATTTAGGGAGCGCTGCTGGAAATATTACATTGGCTACTCAAACTACGGGAAATTATGTAGCTAGTTTAGTAGAAGGTACAGGTGTTACTATTACAAACAATAGTGGTGAAAACGCAACTCCTACGATAGCAATTGGGCAAGTAGTATCAACTTCATCGAATGTTCAATTCGGTTCAATAGGGGTAGGAACTACGGCGAGTGGTGTTAGTGGTGAGATTAGAGCAACCGGTGATATCGTAGCATTCTACTCATCCGATGAAAGATTAAAAGAAAACATCCAACCAATTCAAAACGCATTATCAAAAGTTGAATCAATTAGTGGTAATACATATAATTGGAAAGAAGGATTTGAAAATATACACTCTCACACAGGAAGTGATTTAGGGGTGATTGCACAAGAAGTTCAATCAGTATTGCCCGAAGTGGTAACTGAAAGAGAAACAGGTTATTTAGCAGTAGATTATATTAAATTAGTTCCTGTATTAATTGAAGCAATAAAAGAATTATCAGCAAAAATTGATAGATTGGAAAATAAATAAATATTTATACATATAACATAATTAACGTACTAAAAAAAAGGTAAACTAGATGGCACTTAAATTTAGACGTGGGACAACCGCACAAAAATCAGGTTCGTTAGCATTCGGAGAACCATATGTAAATACTACATTGGGTACACTACAAATTGGACTTGATACAGGAGATGTAACGCTTGCATCTTCAAATGGTTTAATTTCCGGCTCATCTCAATTGACATCATCATATGATGGAAGATACGAAACGCAAGGTAGAGGTATTATTTCATCATCTGCACAAATAGATACATTATTCAATATAGATGGATTGATTAGTGGTTCATCACAAATTACTTATTCTGAAATATCTTCGATACCAGCTGGTATTGTTTCAGGTTCTGCTCAAGTTACTCCTTTACTACCAAATGGTGTAGTTTCGGGTTCATCACAAATTAATGCAACCGCAACTACAAACTGGTCGACTGGAATTAAAACAGAATTAAATAGTAATACAGTAGTATCGGGTTCATCTCAAATTACTCTAGCATCAACAACCGGATTTACTTCTTATAGTTCATCCGTTGATAGTAGAATTACAACTGAAAAAGGTAGAGTTGATGCAATCTTATCAGCAGCTGATGCAGATAAAGATTCATTTGCAGAAATTGTAACCTTAATTAATTCAGTAGATACTACAAATGATAGTGCATTTGCATCATTCTATACTTCAAGCGTAAATAGATTAAATAATTTAGAATCAACTTCAGCAAGTGTAAATGTTTCTATTTCAAATATTAACTCATATACTGCATCTAACGATTCTACGAACACAACACAAAATACAAGATTAACCGCATTAGAAGCATCGGCATCTACTGCACTATCTACTAATAATACACAGGCTACTTCAATAACTAATTTGAATAGCACAACTGCAAGTTTATTGGTTGAAACGGCTAATTTAGAAACATTTAGCGCATCAGCATTAACTAGATTAAGTAATTTAGAAGGAACTGATATCTCAATCACTTTAACAGGTGATGTGACTGGTACGGGAACTATTACAAATTTAGGTAACGTTTCATTCGCTACCACAATCGAAGCTAATTCGGTGGCATTAGGAACTGATACAACAGGTAACTATATGAGTAACGTATCCGCAGGAAATGCCGGTATTGTTATTTCTCATACACAAGCCGAAGGTTCAACTGCTACAATTTCATTAGTTAGTGGTGTAGTTTCGGGTTCATCTCAAATCGATGTAGCATCTACAACAGGTGATATCGCTTTAGGAACTAGAACATCCGGTAACTATGTAGCAACTATAACCGCTGGAACGGGTGTTTCTTCAACAGGCGCAACAACCGGAGAAGGAATTGCACATACGATTTCAATCGGACAGGCAGTTGGAACATCTGATAATGTAAGATTTGGTTCAATTGGCGTTGGTATGGCAGCAAGTGGAACATCGGGTAGAATTGACGCTGCAAATGATATCGTAGCATATTCATCTTCAGATAGAAACTTCAAAGAAAACATCACTCCAATTGAAAATCCAATTGAAAAAATCAGAAAGATTAGTGGTAACACTTATGATTGGAAAGCAGAATTAAAAGATGTACACGGATATGAAGGAAACGATGTGGGTGTTATTGCACAAGAAATTGAAGAGGTATTACCACAAATCGTAACTACGAGAGATAATGGATATAAAGCCGTTAAATACGAAAAATTAGTAGCATTATTAATCGAAGGTATTAAAGAGCAGCAATTGCAAATAGAAAAACTACAATTAGAAGTAATCGATTTAAAGAAACAAAAAGGTTTATAATTTAATGTATGATGTTTACTACACCACCGCTGGAGGCCCTTGGTTCAACAGTGGTGCTGATATATGGGTAACAAAATGGATAGAAGAAGTGGCGCCACATTTAGAGGTTAAACCACTTCTTCTTTTCCATAGAAAAAAGCCAAATAATTATGACGAGTTTCTTATCAATATTGACCATATTTGGGAAACCGATGAATTAAAAATAGATGAAATATTAAAAAGCGCTAGAAAAATACATATATTACATGGTCATTATACACCTACTACCGCAATTCATAATAATTTAGATAAAATAGATTCAATTGTTTTTCATAACTTAACGAAAGTATCGATGATTGGGCAAATGCAAAAAGATGAATATTTGCATTGGTATGGTAATTGGGAATGGGAAACAGAATTAATAAATAAAATCAAAAATAAAATTTGGGTAGGATTGTATCATTTTCCATACGAAACGGAAAACTTATATCATATTTCAAATTATTATGAATTTAAAACAAATAAAGAATTATCAGAATCTACTAAATTGGGGTTTGCGGCAAGAAGTGAAGGTAGAAAAAATGTAGAATATATTGATGGATTAGATGGCTATATTTTAACAAATCCAAAAATATTTGATAAATATTATAGAAAAAAATATGGATATCGATTCGAAAAATCAAAGATTTATAAATTTGGTTTTAAACATAAAGAAAGGTTCTACGGACTTGATTGGGGAATATCTCATTCTTGCTTTGAATTTGAACCATTTGGATACGGAATTTTTGAAGCAGTGGATTGGGGTAAACTTCCAATATTACACGAAAAATGGCATGTACCACTTGATTATAAATACAAAGCGACTGACAAAGAAACATTTAAGCAGACCTACGAAACGATTTGTAACGATGATTATGAAACCCGTAAAAAAGAGTTTCAAAAATTGAAAAATTGGATGGTAAAACATTTTGGAAACAAAGATGTGTGGAAAGAAAAACTTTTAGATATTTATAATAGATTATAATCAAAATTAAATGGCAAGAACAAATTTATCATTAGGAAATCTATTTAGAGCTGTAAGTGGTTCTGTAAGAACTGGAGCAGTTTCTATAAGTGGATTGAATGGAGGTGGTAGTAATATCAATATGTTAGGATTTGCAACGGATGCAATTACTATAACTCCGCCAACGTTTACATATATAGTAGAGAGTACAACCGAAAATGCACAATTTTCATTTGCATCGACTGGTTCACAATTTTATAATAAAGTACAATCTCAAACGAATAATTACACTTGTTCATTCAATAATTCAAACTTTACAGTTTCTTCAGCAACCAGAGGTAATGGTCCCTCTGTATTTCCTTTAAATGCGGCAGCAATTGCACAATCTAATTATTCAGAAGCATCAGCCACATTAACAATGGCATACGCTGATGGATTTAATTTAGGAGCAACTAATTATGGTTCAGCAACAACAAAAGTATTATATGCGGTAGATGTTTATAATACAATTAACGAACCCGATTTTTGTTTATTATTTGGAACAAAGATTCAATTAGCAGATGGTACTGAAGTTAATGTAGAAGATTTGAATGTTGGTGACCAAATTAAATCTTGGGTGCCAGCAGGATTGCCTGATGAAAATTTAGATGCAGAATCAGACCAAGTTGATTGGAGATTTTATTTTACAAATACATTAGAAGGAACTGCACAAAATGTAACTGTTAGTGATGTTACATTTAATTTTGCAGAAGGATATGTATCTTTAAATGATGGATTAATAAAAGCAACCGAAACTCACCCATTATATGTTTGGGATTCGGAAATTTTAAAATATAGATTTAAAAATATTGGAGATGTTATAATTGGCGATAAGTTAATTATGCAAGATGAAACTGAAGTTGAAGTAACCAATATTGAATTGATTAGAGAAGATGTTGAAATTGTAACTGTAAATGTGGAAGATGCCGACGTTTATATAGCAAATGGTTTAATTTCACATAATAAAGGAACAACAACACAACCATTCATCCCATCTTCGGGATTAAGAATGTATTTAGACCCATCAAAATCAGCATCTACTAATGGTACTGCCACAACAGACTGGTTAGATTTAAGTGGTTGGAATACAGGTATGAGACCTGCCGGTGTTTCAAATGCGGCTGGTATTAGTGGTAAAGCAAATCCTGCATATAATGCCGGAGGTACTAGAAAAGAAAAATATTGGCAAGGTGCGACTGATGCATTTTGGTATAAAGATGGTACAACAAACATCAATGGTGGATATACTCAATTTAATACATCGGAATATACTGTTGTAGCTTGGGTTAGATTTGCATCACATCCTGCGAATGGATATTATCAAATTTTTGGTAAACAAAATAGTGGTGGTACGAGAGAAATAGCATTGTATCTAAATTCAAACGGTAGTGGTACTTATTTCATACACGATGGTACAACTATACAATATAATAGTAGTACATCTTCATTATCTACTAACACTTGGTATATGGTTTCATATACTGCCAAATTAAATGGTACAAATGTTGGGTATATAGATACTACATCTAAAGGAACTATATCAAATGGTTCAAAAGATTACACTACATCTGCATTAATTCAAATTGGTGGTGGATATGGTGATAATTCATATTACTTTACAGGGCAATTAGGACCTGTATTGTTTTACAATAGACAATTAAGTGCAAGCGAAATAACACAAATATATGACCATTTCTCACCAACATATAAGTAATATTTGTTGTTTTGGAATAAAAAAATATATTTATAAGAGAAATTATAATTTAAAAAAATAAGCATATAAAATGGCAGAGAAAATAGTATCACCAGGCGTATTTACAAAAGAAAACGACCTTTCATTCTTACAACAAGGTGTAGCAGAAATAGGTGCAGCATTTATTGGTCCTTTCAAAGAAGGCCCTTTGACACCAACAATAGTAAATTCACAAGCTGATTTTGAAACTTGGTTTGGAAAAGTTGATGACACTTATTACACTCCTTTAGCAGTACAATCATATTTAAGAGAAGCAGGAACTGCTACGATTTGTAGAGTAGCTGGTATTGGTGGATATACCGAAACTGCTCCATTATTATTAACTGCAACTTCGGGAGCAGTATCACAATCATTGGGTATCTTATTCAATACATCAACAAATTCAAATGCTGGTTTATACGGAGCGCAAGTTACCGGTTCAACATCTGGAGCAGGTGATTTTGTATTAAGAACCAATAGTGGTAGTTTATCATTATCAGCATCTTTGGATTCAGCTGATACAAATGATATCGAAGCAGTATTTGGAACATCTGCATTAGGAGCAAAAACTGCTTATGTATATGGATTCTTCAAAAATTCATCTATAACATTTGATTCATCAGCATCATCTTCAGTATCTGTATTGGGCAACCAAAATTTTGGATTTGATGCACAAGAAGCTGTAACTCCATATATTAAGTCACAAACTATTTCAGGTGATAGATTTAATTTATTCCAATTTGAAACAATAGGAGCTGGAAATTCAGCAAACACTAAAGTTAAGATTGGTATTACAAATATTAAAGCAGCTGGTTCAGTAAGTGGTACTGATTATGGTACATTTACTGTTGTTGTAAGAGATTTTGCAGATACTAATAAGAAAAAGAATGTATTAGAAACTTGGGCAAATGTTAATTTAGACCCTAATTCTCCAAACTATATTAGTAGAGTAATTGGTGATAGAAAATTAACAATTAATTCCGAAGGTAAAATTAGTGAAACAGGCGACTGGGTAAATAATTCAAAATATGTTAGAATTAAAAATTTAAATACAGCAGCTCCTGTACAAGCAGTTCCTTTTGGACACGCAGCTTATTCATTACCTATATCAGCATCTGCGGCAGTTGGAGCATTAATTCCTGAAGTAACTTACATTACGGGTTCTGCAACACAATATGGTGGTATCGATTTAGATAACAATACCGATAACGCAATTTACTTAAAACCAATTCCAACCGGAGCAGGTGTAGGTGAAAACGCGGTATTTGGGTTGGATGCATCAAATGGTGGTTCATTATCGGTAGGTTCTTCTTTAGCACAATTTGTTGTGGCATTCCAAGAAGGTTTTGATGGTGTAAATCCAGCAACTCCAATTTACAAAGGTTCTGATATCACCGCTGGAAACTCACAAGGATTTGATTTAACTAATTCGTTATCATCTGGTTCAGTAGCATATGGAAAACATATAGCAGCATTATCTAACGCAGATGAGTTTGATATTAATATGGTTGTAACTCCAGGTGTTATTAGAAGATTACACTCTTCAGTAGCAACTTCAGTATTGGATATGGTTGAAGCTAGAAATGATTGTTTCTACATTATGGACCAAACAGCGGCTGGTGATTCAATTTCACAAGCTACTACACAATCCGATGCAGTAGATTCAAATATGGCGGCAACTTACTACCCTTGGGTTAAGACAATTGATATCAATACTAATAAATTAATTTCAGTTCCACCATCAGTATTATTGCCTGGCGTATTCGCAGCAAACGATAGAGTAGCAGCAGAATGGTTCGCACCAGCAGGTTTGAATAGAGGTGGATTAATCGGAGCAGTTAGTGTATTGAATAGATTAACTCAATCTGAAAAAGATACATTATATGAAGGAAAGGTAAACCCAATTGTTCAGTTCCCAGGCCAAGGTATTGTAGTGTTCGGACAAAAAACATTACAAGATAAACCATCAGCATTGGATAGAATCAATGTAAGAAGATTATTATTGACTGTTAGAAAGTATATCGCTTCTACATC
>JACCDU010681677.1_pt1 | contig 17140 bp, 26 predicted proteins | sample 7446081 | NCBI WGS metagenome assembly JACCDU01 (sample SAMN15323447, study PRJNA562643) | freshwater metagenome | isolation source: river surface water | place: USA:Blue River Watershed | collected 2017-08-17
AACCGAATACAGCATCCCCCACAGGTTTCAAGCCACCGATTACAGTGGCTAGATCCTTGATCGCTGACACTGAGTCACGCACTGATGCTGTGAACTCTTTGAGGTTTTTCTGCCCATCCTCGCTGCCAAAATAGTCAGCCACTTCATTCAGCCTAGGCAGTAGCTCAGTGCCGATCTTTTCCTGCAGATCGTTGAACACCACATCAAGGCGTGCGATCGGGTCAGTGTTAGCAGCAGCCAAAGCCACGCCATCAAATTGCTCACCCAAAGCACCCAGAACATCATCAGTGATTTTGATTCCGGGAACGAGTTTCTGCAACCCTGTGACATTGCCGTCAAGCGCTCGAGAGATCGACTTAACAACCAGTGTCAGATCCTTGCCTGTGCCAGCACTGACATCCAGTGCAGCGCTCATGACCTTGTTAGCTTTAGCAACTGAGCCTGTAGCTCGAACAGCAGCTGCATAAGCTGGGCGGATCTTGTCATCAAGGATGGTTGTCTGGCGTTCCCAAGTGCCGATCTGGTTTTCAACAGACTGGATCACAGCCGATGATGCGCCGACAGAATTGCGTAGTGACTGAGCTAGAACAGCCTGAGCTTTGCTATCCTCGACAGCTGCAGTGGCAGCCTGTCGGAATGCGTTAGTGATCTGAGTGACACCAACAGAAATACCAGCAAAAGCAAAGGCTTTTTTGAAGCCACTGCTAAAGCGCTTAGCTGTCCCCTGTAATGCATCAAGATCTTTGCGAGCATTGTTTGTGGCACGCTTGAGACCGGCAGCATCACCGATAATTTCGACTTTGGTTTTCAGTGTCAAAACATTCCCTCTAATCCTGTGACTGGCTCATCCGCTATCGCTTCAATAAAAGCCATGTATTCTCTCATCGTAAGAGATCGGTATTCGCTCGGTGACATCTTAGTCATGACACAGAACTTAGCCATTCTCTCAGCTGAGACTTTTGCTGCTATTCTTTTGGGTCATCCTCGACACCACCGAACAGATCAAGTGCTTGCTTGAAAGTGAACTTAGCAGCTTGCTCGATGGTGAATGCAGGATCCTTGCGCTTCATTACGATCCAGCAGATAACCTTTAGGGTCTTACCTCGCAGCTGTCCTTCATCCATGATCTGCTCGATCGAAACACCGGTGATGCTTTCAATAGTCTCAACCTCTTCAAGAGTGAGTGAGTCAAAATCAAATTTCTCTGTAGTCATTTTATTGTTCCCTTAGCTGATTGATCATCTATTAGTTTCTTGATCTGCCGGTTATAGGCTTCAAGAATTTCTTTACGAGTAAAGCCTAACGCACGAGCAAAGAATGGCTGAGGTTTGATGTTCTTACGCTGCCATGTTGCTGCAGTGCCTTTATGTCTCACGCCTACTTGAGACCAGCCCCAGTGGATCGGGTTGGAATAAGGCACTGTGTTTTCGTTACCTGCGGTTACGCTGGTAGCTCGTGCAGCGGTGGAGATCCTAAGTGTTTTGAGTAGCGCACCGGTGCGGACCGGCACTAAGGGTCTAGCTTCTTTGAGAACTATCTTTCCAGCCTCACGCCCAGCGAGATTGATCTCACGGTTAGGGAGACCTATCGCCTTTAGCGCTCGGTTAGTTTCTTCAAAGCCAGTGACCTTGATGCCGGTCGCACCTTGCATGTTACGCTGAGGTCTTTTTAGTTAGACCAAAGTAAACAGGCGGAGTTGCTGCAGGGGTGTGAACAGCGTTCTTGACAGTCAGTGAGACTGAGAACTTAGACACATCGCCAGCGTTTAGTGATAGCGGTGGCAACTGATCAAAGATCACTGTGCCGGTGTAGTGTGGCTCAGTGCTTGATGGGGTAGCGTTGCCAGCTGGGGCAACAGTGAATGCAACCTCAGTGCCGTAGTTAGCCCAGAGTAGCTGATAAAGGCTGGCTGAGTCTAGTGAGGTAATACCGTCAAGCTGAAGTTTCCACTCTTGACCTGCCTGAACTTCGCAAAAGGTACGAACATCGCCAGCAGCATCGCTGATGGTTAGCTCGACCAAGTTTGCATCACAGGCATAATCTGTTGATGCGATTTTGAAGATGATGTTTTTCGCACTGATGCGAGTTGATGCTGCCATGATGGGCTGCCTTTCTAAATTGTGATTTGTAGATCGATGCTGATAATGCTGGTTAGATACTCTGCGTTATTCACAGCCCAGATGTAAGGCTGACCCACTAGCTGAAGATGTGCGTAGATCGGCAGTGCGTTCAACACATCACCGATCAATTCATCCAGCTTTTCTGTTGCCTGTTTATTTGTTGCTGTGGCAGCCACACAGACCAGATCAAGATTCAGCAGATACTCATTGCCGATTGATGATGCAGTCATGTATGGGCTGGCAGAGTTGATGATAACGATCGGCGGGACTACTCGTTCCGGAATGAATGCCGAAACTTTTAGCCCTGCCGTCTCAAGCACGCCACTAAATTGATTGCGTGCTGTTGTTATTTCGTTAGTCATCAGATCCCATAACCACAGTATGGCAACAGCAAAGGGTAGACAGCGGTCATCGGATCACGAGCGACCCGAACAGCTGACCCATCCATGCTGGCGAATTGGCTAATTCCGTTAGGCGCACTACGCCTGTGAAACAACTCAGATGCACAGATCAGAATGGCTTGCTCGTGGATGTCATCCGGCACAGTGTCCACTGCGCCGATGTAGCGACCCACATGTGCGTTAGCAGCATCCAAGCATGACTGTGGGAAGTCTGTTTCATCAGTCCCCACATAAGCCTGAAACTCTGCAAGTGTCACAGCAGCCATTCTGATCTGTCCTTATCTAATTGCTGTTAGGCAGTCACATCTAGCTTCACGATAGCGCCCACTCGTGGAGTGGTCACTGCCATGTAGCCGTAAACAGATACGCTGTCAGTCAGGGTGGTGATGTCACCATCGGTTAGGCGAACAGGTGAACCTGAAGACTCTAGGGTCTCCAGTGCTGCAGAGTTAGCCAAGTAGACAGTGCCTGATGCTAGTGCTGGATCAACCACGATTGGAAGACCGAGCAGGGAACCACGCAGACCAGCTGGGGCAGCTGAACCGATGGTGTTTGAGCCGTCACCGTTCATGGCAACCACTGGGCGACCATCTGAACCGGCAACAGTCACGATGTTCACATAAGCATCTGGGGCAGCCAAGATGAACTCTGGGCTTAGTCCGGTGTTCTGGAAGATGTATGATGCACCGTTAGCAACACCTGAGATCAGTGAAGCTGCAGTGCCACCATCTGCATCAAAGGTCTTGCCAGTGAAGTCAAGCCCTGCAAGCACAGAAACTACTGCTGCGTTAGTGGCGTTAGCGTAAGCAATTGATAGACCACGGAAGACCTGATCAACAGTGCTGATGCTTGAGCGCTCGATGTACTGGCGAGACATTGAAGTGTAACCGCCGTAAGTGACCACTGAAGCAGTAACGCTTTCAAAGGTCAAGTTACCGAATGATAGTGCTTCATTCTCTGGGTCCTGAACTCCGACTGCCAAGGTGTTGCTGTCGATCTTTGCATACTCGACACTTAGACCAGTAGCTGGCAAAGCTGCACGAGAGAATGCTGACAGGGTAGGGCGTGAGTTGTTGATCAGGGTGTCGATGTAACCGATGAATGGAGTCTGCAAAGCTGCATCTGCTGAGGTTGATGCTGCACGAGCTAGATCAATAGCTGCTGCATCTCCCTTGACTAGCGCCTTAGCGAACTCACCCTGTGAGCGGAATGCTGGGGTTGATACTGCTGGAGTGTTGATGGTTAGCCCTGACTCTACGACTCGGCGCAATTCTGCAACCTCATCCTGAACCGAGCGAACATCCATCTCGATGTTTTCTGACATGTTGTCACTTTCTTGTTCGATGATTGGCTCGATAGGAGTTTCAGACTCTTCTCTTACCTGTTGAATTTCCGCACCCGAATAGGCTGGGAATGCCACCACACTTGTCTCCCTGAGCGAGATCTTAGTGCGTGTCACTGTCTGCCCATCACGCTCAGATTCGAGCGGAATGAAGCCGACAGAGAACTTATTCAAAACGCCATCTCTCATGAGAGTTAGCACTTCATTACCTCGTGGAGTGTCTGACACTCGTGCAGTGATCTCATAACCTGCATCAGTCTCTCGACCGCTGATCACTTTGCCGATCGGCTCTTCATGGGCGTAGAACAGTTTGACATCTTCGATGCTGTCGATAGCGCCACGCTGGAAGCGTTCAAGGTATTGACCGCCGATGTTTGCAGCCTCACCATAAGGGACTGCGATGCCGGTGATCGTGCGCTCTTCGAGCTGGTCCACTCTGAGCTGTGTCTCTCTGATCTCTAGGTCAGTCATTCATGCCTTCTTTCGCTCGGACTTCATCAATGGTCAAGAACCCAGCTTCAATGGCTGTTTTCCAATTTTGGTAGCGTGCAGACTGATCGGCTTTGAAAAGTCCTTCAAAATTGAAGTCCACTCTCGTGCCACGGTCTAGGCAATTTGATAGTGCATCAGCGATGGCATCGGTGTAAGCCATAAGCGTGTGCCTATAGAAAACCTGATTTTCATCCTGAAGATTGCTGTAGGTGTCGCTCGTTCCATCCACACCGGTGAGCAGCAGTCGAGCTGGCACACCGAAAAGGCGTGCGATCTGTTGCACAGCTTGTTGCTGAACTTCAGTGAACAGTGCATCCTTTGGGCTGAGTGAAACTTGCTGATACTCAAAGCCTGAGCCAAGAACTGCGACCTGTCGATCCTGTTGCTTGTTATGCCAGTTAGTGGTGATCGCTGCAGCATCTTCAGAGTTGATCATCTGATTAGTCTTTAGGATGCCGGTAGGCACACCAGCTGAGCTGAACCAGTTAGCTGCATAGTCTCGCAGATCAAGGGATGCTGCTAGATCGGCTCGGCATGACTCGATTGGGCTGACACCTTTGAGATACCCTGCACGAGAGAACAGCTTCAAGTGTTCGATCTGGCTGGCGCTGTAAGTTTTGCCCATGTAGCCGAACAGCTTTGAGCCGGTTGTTCCTTCTGAGAGATAAACGCTGACAGCGCTGGCTGGCAAGATTGTGAGGTTATTCACCTGACCGTTAGATCCGTAGGACTTCAACCAATAAGCGTTGCCTTCAAGTGCCAGTGATACCACGGTCTGAAATAAAAAGTCTCTGCGTGTGTCATCAAGTGATGGCTTGTTTACCAGCAGGGGATTTTCGATCTTCTGTTCCATGCCGGTTGCAAAGCGAAAAGTTTCAAGCTGCATCTTGCTGACAGGGGTAGCGATGATCTGCACAGCACGATAAACAGCTGTAAGAGTTAGGGAAGAGTCAGGGGTGACTGAAGTGGCTGCTCTGCTAGGGATGGTGGGCTGCACAGCTCGCACTTCTGTCTTGCCTGAGATGCGAGACCACAAAGATGCCATGACACTAAAGTTAGCACCGATCTGTGACATTAGAAAACTTGAACACTGGCGTGTCTGGCAGTGGTCGAAACATAGACCGCCATGATCGTTGCCAGCAGTGCATCAATGTTGCCTAGTGATTCTTTGCGATCAATAAGCCATGTGTCTCGGTTATAGCGTGGCACACCGTTAGCTGACTGCATCACCAACAGCGGATCATTCTTGTGTGTGATCTTCCCTGCAGAGAAAAGTGCGTAAGCGTTAGAACAGGCAGCAGTGATCTCTTTAGTCCAAAGCTGATAGGTGACAACACCAGCCTGTTTTAGTCTCTTGCCAAGGTTAGGCATCATGCGATCATCCAAAGCCACAGCCCTGCAGTGGTGCTTCTGATACAGTCCCACGATCTTGTTATACAGCTGATCTTCAGTCGGACTCACATAGGATGCGACCAGCTCAGTCTCGGTCACATCGCCGTTCTGGTTAGCTGCAGCAATCGTTGCATACTCTCGGTTATTGGTCCAGTCCACAGCCAGCACTGAGCCGGTGATGTTGCTGATACCACCACCAGCTGCACGCTTGAACAGCTCTGCTGGTAGCCATGTGTTTGAGCTGCTGGTCAAGAATTGGTTTAGCCGGTAGCGCCTAGCTTCATGCTCTGGGATCGTGCGAACATCGGTGATCACTCGCTCAAGGGGGATGCGACCGGCAGCCACAGCAGGGTTAGCTGCATAGATAGCTTCAGGGTCATCGATCTCACAGCCAGCTGGTGCTTCCCACACAAAGAACCCAAAGCGCTCGAACTCACGATCTCCAGCTACAGCTTTGCCACCTGTCTTGTAAAGATCCAGCAGGGTCTCTGATGACTGATCGCCAGCGGTAGTGATGCCGATCACCATGCCATCTTTGCGAGTGGATGTGCCAAGTGTGAGCGCTGAGAACAGCCCTGTGGGAATAATGTGCAGCTCATCGATGATGCCGAAACTCACTGAGATACCCTGCACGCTTGACTCTTTAGCAGCCTTGACCATGTAAGTCCCAGATCCGTCAGCGAGGTGCATACCTCGGTGTTCGGTCGCTTTTTTGAAACGCTTCTTAAGCCAAGGGTTGTTATTCACCGTAAACAGCGATCGATTGTAAACGATCTTTGCTTGATCCAGTGAAGATGCCAGACCGATCACAGTCGGACCAGCTTCATGCATCAACAGGGCAAACAGTGACAGCGCCTGTGTGACTGTCGATTTTCCGTTCTGTCTTCCAAGGCTCACCACCACCTGCCTGTAACGCAGTCTTCCAGCGAGCGCTGGATCATGCCAGTCATCTGGGTAGCGTTCCAGAATAGCCCTGAGCAGCCACTTCTGCCATGGGTCTAGCTTTAGGGGTTTGCCCTGAGACTCTTCCGTCACCATGAAAGTCTCGACCAGCTTGATCAGCTTGTCCCCATCAGTCTTGAAGTCAGGGGTTAGTGGCTGAGTGTAGCGTGCCGGAAGCTGCAGCCTAGCCACGAGTTAGCAGCTCAGCGAGCGGATCAACTTCAACATGACTGGCGCTCACCATTCTCTTCAGCTCAAGGATCGTTTTCCGTAGCTCAGCAGCGGTCGATGTGTTGCCAGTGTCATCGAAACTCTGCGCCAAAGCCAAAGCCATGCCAGCCATCACCTGCTGTTCGCTGTTTAGCTCAAGCTCGTTGATCCACTTTTCTAGGTCTGTTTTTGTCATTTTTGATCTCCAAATAATTTAGCCGGTCTCGTTAGAAGCAAGCAAAATGCGCGGGGTGAACTGATGACCTCAGAAAAAACCGAGGTCTGTCTTTTGGTGCTTATTCTGTTTTGTTTTCGACTGTTACCAGCGTGTGTTGATCCAATTCGCTCGCTCTAAGATCCGATCTTTTTTGCGTGAGTTGCATTCTCGGCACATGCTTTGTAGGTTGCTCAGGTCATGGTCTGGTTGTCCGTCTCTGGGTGGGATGATGTGGTCTATGGTCCAGTCGTTGCCATCGAGTTGTTTGCTGCAGATCGCACAGATGGGGTCGAGGATGGTCTTTGCGTAGGCTCTTGCTTTGCGCCATGCAGGTGTGTCATGCCAGTCGCTCATGTTAGATCTTCCAGATCGTGCCGGTGAATGGGGTGTTCTTGTCTAGGTTTAGGGTTAGCAGTCCGGTGTCTGAGTCTGCACCTGCTGTTTGTTGGTAGAAGCTAGATCCGTTGTCTAGTGTGGGGCAGCCGATGATCCATCTTGATCTGCCCTGCACTCTGCCAGCTTCTCTGATCAGGGTGTGATGCCAGTGTCCGTGGAAGAGCATGGTGGCGTGTGCGACTGGTTGATCTCCGTGTGTTTGCCCTTTCCACCACTGTGGCACTTTGTCTGGTGATCCGCATTGATGCCCATGCACGAATGCTGGGATGTGGTAGCCGTCACCGAATGGGTCGATGGCTAGTGACTCCTGATAAGGCTGGGGTTCGTAAAAGGTTACTGGTAGTTGTTTTTCGTGGGCTAGGCGTGCCAGTGTGCGGTTGATGTGGATGCCCCAGTCATCGAGTGTGCCACCGAGTTTGAGCTTCCCTTGTCTCCATTGGCAGTGGTTTGAGCCGATGCTGGTGGCGATCACTGGTGCGTATTGGGTGAGCATCTTGAGCATGTTCCATCGGGATGTTGTTTCTAGGTCGATCTGTTGCATGAGGCTGAGGTCGTTGGATCTCATTGGGTTGCCACCTGATTCAAAGCCTTCGATGCTGTCGCCTAGGTCATTGAACATGATCACTGTGGGCTTTTGCTCTTTGATGTGTTGCTCTAGGCGTGCCTGTGTGTCTGCGATGCGTTTGATTAGCTCTGCAGTGCCACCTCGGTGATCAACTTTGCCTGTTTGGATGTCTGACCACATGATTAGTGTGGCTCGCTCTAGGGGCTTCTGGGGGCGTTTGGTGAGTGGTTTGTGTGTGCGCCTGATCTCTTGCATGAGTAGTGGCAGGTCGATGTTTGTGGTGCGTTTGCGGAATTTGAAGCGGTAGGCGGTTAGCCATTGTGGGTCTAGTGGGAATGGGCGTGCTACTTGCCAGCGTGATGTGCGTGGTTCGCCTATGATCTCGATCTCTGCTGGGTCGAATCCGGCATCGATTAGGAATTGGTCAAAGTCTGGTTTTTCATCTGGTGTGAAGCCGGTGGTGGTGGCTTCTCCTTCTGTCCCATCGAATTCGACTGCTGGTGTCCAGTTCTTTGGTGCTTTGGTGGGTGGTGCTGGGTTTAGGTTCTCGAGCATGAGCAGTCTCGTTTTCTGTGTGCGTTGATCGGTGTGTCACTGATCTCTAAGCCTAGCTGTGTGAGTTGTCTGGCGAGTGTTTTGGATGGGTAGTTTGGGTCTGATGCCATGCTGAGGAGTTTTGCCTTGTTTGTGTCATCGAGTGTGGCTGCGAGTGTTGCCACTTTGCATGGGTAGGTGCGTTTTGGTGGTGTGAGGTTGCTTAGGTCGATCATTAGCGGTCTCCGTAGGTCAGACCATCGATGATGAGCTGCACACCGTGTTGTTGGGCTGGTGGGAGTGTGTCTCTGATCTGTTTGATGTAGTCGATGATCCTCAGCTGTTCTAGGGCGCACCAGTAGTCTTTGCCATGGTCAAAGCCTTGATCGTAGGCTTCACATTCTGCGATGGTTTTGAATTCGATGATTGGGTGTTTTGCCATTAGTGGGTGCTTTCTGGGATGAATGTGGCTGCTAGTTGCATGATTGTGTGGTGTTGTTTTGTGGTTGTTTCGAGTTCTTTGGCTATTAGGGCGCATAGGTGGGGTCTGATTAGTTCAAAGTCTGATGACCAGATTGTGTGTCTGTCGATCAGGACCATGAGTGCCATGTTTAGTGTTAGGTGATCGGGGTTCACTTGTTCTCTCCCTTGATAAGTTCAATTAGTTGATTGAAAGATAACTGCCAGCGTTCGCTCCAAGTAATTGAATTAGCCGCATTTTGTAAGCACTCTTGAGTTTCGCAGTCCATAGCAAAAGCAAAGTTGTCTTTTAGAATATTGATAATTTTTTTATGCTCATACTCCACGCCAGAGTTGAAACCACTATCATAATCAATGCTCCATTTTTCACTCACTTGTTCTCTCCCTTGACTAATCTCCACGCTAACATTCCAGTGGTAACACCATAATCTCCATCTGGATTACGGGCGAGATACCAAAGTCGATTACAGTCTGGGCAGCACCAGACCTCTCCCAAAGTTCTAGTGATGCCTTTCACGCCTAGTTTTGGCAAGTGTTGTCTGCATGCATCTTCTGGTTGATGGTTCATTGTTCCCACTCCAGTGTGTCGATAAAGCTGGTGATCTGTTTTGTAGGGTTCTTGATCTTCTTCAGCATGGTCAGGATGCGTTGCTTCTCTTCTGCCCTGCCGTAGATCTCACCAGCTTGTCTGGCTTGTTCTGGTGTGAATGTGTCTGTGTAGCTGGTGGGTAGCACGCTAAAGCGGTGCGACTGGGCTACTTCGTTGAAGATCGGGGTCATGCGATTGCTCGTGTTAGTGCGCCGAGGATGGTGGCTGCGTAGATCTCTAGGGGTTCGGCGTAGCCGTTGATGAAGTATGTGAAGCCGATGAAGCTGAGTGCGACTGATGCGCCTAGGACTGTTTTCATTAGGCTGCCACCTCGACCTTGATGACTACAGGTGTCCATGTGCTGATGCGGATCTCAGCTTGTTTGATTGCTTCCATAATCTCTGCATAGCGCTGTGGGTTTGAGTGGCGCACTGCTCGCGCATCTTGCTTTGCTGCACTGATGCCCCATGAGATTGAGCGCTTTGCATTCTTTTGTGCTAGTTCCATGCTGCTTGACATTCCGCAAAAGGTAAAGTGACCGTCTGCCAGGATGAATGCTGCGTGTGTGTAGGTGCGATCACTGGTGCGTGTGTATTTGTCTCCAGCTGGAGTGGTGACGATGTATTTAGTCATTTTTTTGATCTCTCTGTGTGTGGTGGTGGTGCGTGGTGGTATTAGCTTAACACATGTCTCAGGTTGCTTTTTACCAACTTATGTGTTTAGTGATCGAATTGTTATCAAAACACCAGCTGGGTGATCTTCATCAGCGTAAGCCTTTTCTGAACATGTTCTGATGATGTAGCTGTCATCTTTGATGATGTTTGCCTGTGTCAGGCAGTCATTGATCGCTCGGATCAGCTTGTCCTTGTCAGGTTTTGTGGTCATGTGTGTGCGCTTATTGGTCCGTGGGCGTGTGAGCCAGAATGAGACCTCAGTGATCACAGCATCGGGGAATAGTGGTTCTGTCCCCTGATAAGCCGTTCTGAGCGCTTCTGTGACCTGTGAGCGCCATGCTGGTAGTTGCTTGTTAGCTTCCACCAGCACAGCCCTGTTGCCTCTCACATAGGCAGTCTTTGATCCCTGTGGTTTTGGTTCACCGGCAACAAAGATTGTGAACATGGTTTAGAAGGGTGCATCCGCTGGGTCGATAGGGAGTTCTGTTCCCTTAGCTTCAACTTCAGTGCGCTTCTCTGATGGTGTGTGCGAGGTGGTGGTGCAGTCATTGAGGTGATACTCCACGATGCTCTTAGGCTCGGTGGCATCCTTTGGAGTCCATGTGCCTACTTTGCAGCTGAGATCGCCTGAGATTGTTACAGTGTCTTGCTCTTGAAAGTCGGTTCGTGGCATGTCGTACCAGCATGACCATAGGCGATGTTTTATCTCACCATTGAATTCGTACTGTTCCCAGATCTTGATCAGCTTGCCATCCCAGACAATAGATCCGACTGTTCCTGTGACTTTGATGTGTGGCATGTTTTTATTCCCATTCTGTTAGTGGTTGATGTGCCTAGTTTAGTGTTTTTTTCTTAACTAGATTTTTATTTACTTTTACTTACTTTTATTTAAGGTTAAGCGGACATAGGTGTCCGGTCGTTCGACCTTAGATGTCCGGTCGTTCGACCTTAGATGTCCGGTCGTTCGACCATAGATGTCCGGTCGTGTCTCTGGTGATCACCTCGATCTCACGATGATTTAGTGTGTTGTCACACCACTCAGGGCAGTCGAGTCTGATCCAGTAACGGTTAGTTTTGCGATCCGGTCTGTGACCTCTGCCATCATGCAGCATCACTTCAAGCTCACCGATCTCTTCAAGCTCTAACAGGCAGCGCCTGACCTGTCTCACAGTGGTGTTTGCGTAGGCAGCTAGAACAGCCTGTGATGGGTAGCAGCCGAGTGTTGGATCATCCCCGATGTGCCATGCGATCCCTAACAGCACGAGCTTTGCTGTGCCTTTAGCGGTGGAGTGGTGCAGGGTTGCTGAAATAGCTTCGATGCTCACTTGTTATCTCTCTGTTATGTGGTTAGACTAATCTTGCCCATCGTGGTTGGGCGTGGCTTATGAGCCACCTAGGGACTGCCAGCTTCTCTGTCTGGCAGTCCCTTTTCTTTTACTCTTTTAGCTTTGATGCAAAGCCCATGATAGCAGTCAGAATGTTAGCATCAGCTTTTGCTCGTTCAGCATCCTGATAGACCACTCTCAGACCGTTCAGATCCTTAGCAGCGTTCAAGGCACGAGCTTCAGCCATGAAGTCACGCTGTTTAGCGACAACCTTAGCCATCTCTTCCTTTGATGGGCGCTTACCCTTTGGAGAGAACTCTGCACCCAGTAGGCTCACAGCTCTGCCGGTGGCGCTTGTGGCGCAATTCTCGACCCAGCTTGTGCTGTTCACGCCTTTAGCGGTCACAGACTCCTGTGCAAAGTCGATCGTGGCAGGGCGGTGATCTTCCCGATCGGTGTAGATCGATGCTTTGATGACGATCTCTTTTTCATTGATCAGCACAATTTCGGTGTGAATTCTGCCGTTAGGGTATTTCTCCCAGAATAGTGCCACTCGGTCCTGCACGCTCTGATAATCTTCAAGGTTGAAAAAAGCCATGATCTCTGTCTCCTATTTGAATGCGATGAATGGAAGCCCGTTCTTACGAGCTTGTAATTTGATAACAACTTCACCACGGAATAGACCGGTTTTGATGCCAGCCATGTGATCCATGATTGCAGACTTGTAGCGGTTGAAATTGCTTTCCGCTTCAAGAAACTTAATACGAGCATCCAAAGCATCCAGCCATAGCTCTCCCAGCTCGATCTCACCATCGATGATGTCAGGGTGTTGCTCTCGGACTGTTTGCAGTGTGCTGTCTGATCCATCCCATTCCGGCATTAGATCGTGTTCGATGTGCCACTGGAAGCGGTCAGCAGCCTCTAGGATCGCCAGCATCCGCTCAGGATGGTAGTCGATGGGGAATTCCACCAGATCGCCATTAGCGACCGCTACGAGGACTCCACGCTTCAGACCGAGTGTGTGCAGATACCAAAGCACCTGAGCTTCATAATGTGGTGGCAGCTCGGTCATCGGGTTACGAGAGAATTTGATCTCAAGCACGCCAAGTTGCCCATCATGCCATTCGATGATGCCATCAGGGTTAGCTTTATAGTCTGGGTGATTAGTCGAGACCCATGTGCCGGTGTCATGCACCTTTAGCCAGTCTTGATTGCGTTCAGCCCAAAGCTGTTTGATCGGCTGTTCAAAGATCGTGCCGAGAGTCATCGCCATGGATGGCTCGGTGATCCCCTGCACTCTGCCGGTCTTCTCGCACCAAAGCGTGTAGGCGCTCTTCCAAGGATTCAAGCCAGCGACTGTGCCAGCATCACTGCCACCCAGTCCTGCTCTAGCTTCATGCCACTCTGGGCTGTTGTTAGGGAATGTGCCGAGCAGCTTTGCACTGCCTATGGCTTCAATTTTCTCTGTGATCGTAGTCATGCATAGAACAGTAGCACACCATTCCGACAGCTTTTAGCGCTTGAAAGCCTGATCTAGCTCAGTGCGGTCCAATTTGCCATCGGTATAGTAAGCCCTGCCGAGTGATCCCCAGACCGTGAGACAGGCTGCGATAGCTGTCTGCAGTGCTGTTTTCCAGACCTCGATCTCCAGCAGTGCGCCTGAAGCCATCAGTGCAGCAACCTCAGCTGCGATCAGTGCAGCGGTGCGTTTTATTGCATCCCAGATCAGTTTCACTTTGAAGCTCTTTTCTTGCTCGGTGTTGTCTTTGGTTTAGGTAGCTGGGCGATCCTGCGCTCGATGTAAGCGTGTGGATCGGTCACGAAACCCATAGACACAGACTCTGGCACGAGACCCAAGGTGAGGTGCAAGTGTGTGCCTGATGTGAATGTGCCAGTGTTGCCGGCAAAGCCGATCACATCGCCACAGGTGACTTCTGAGCCTACTTTGAGACCTTGATCCTGCATGTGGCAGTAACCAAAAAATAGTTTGCGCTTAGGGTTGTCTTTCCATGGTGCGATTACCTGAAGCACTACCACCCAGCCCAGACCGTTAGACCAGTAGGATCTTACGATCTTGCCATCCGCTACAGCTTTGAGTGGTGTGCCAGCTCTGAAGCCGTTCCAGTCGCATCCCCTGTGAGGTCCAAGTCCGAGCTTTTTGCGTAGTGGAGTGACCACACCAAAGGCATCCCCTAGGTTGTCATCTGGGAATGGTTGCTGCCAGTTAGTCATTCTGATCTTCAGCTACAGCCTCAGCGATGATCTGATCAGCTGTTTTCTTAGCTGGCTTGATCGGCTTAGGTGCTGCCGGTGCTGCTGGTGATGGGTAAGATCCCGATGCCACATTGCCCATGATTGTCTCCTATTTGATTGATTGATTGATGACTGCCACGATTGCTGATGCGATACCAGCTGAGACCAGACCGGTCAGCCAGCTAGACTTCCACATCATTTTCTCAAGCTCTCTGATCCGATCCTCATGATCCTGAACAGTCTTGATCGCTATTTTGATCTCTGCAACATCCTGAAAGATCGCCAGCAACAGGTTTTGCTGTGATGGCTTATTCTCCTGATCCATCGATCAACACCACCTTGACAGTGTTGCCGAGGTTAGCTGCGTAGGTGTTGGCAAAGTCTTCCAGACTTGTCTCTGCGATAACTCTGCCGGTTTTGATGTCGATGATTTGAAACATGTTATGCCCCGATGTATGCCATGCTGAAGCGAGCGGTAGTGATGTCCAAAGCGCCACCAGAGTTTTGGATAGCAGCGATTGACACAGTGTCACCAGCGTTCAGGTATTGCGTGTGACCTATGTTCACATAAGCGTTGCCGGTGGATGGTGCGTTCTGGTTGCTGGCAACAACTTCTGATGAATTTACTAGCACAGCAATTCTGCGCCGACCGGTGGTGTTAGCAGTCATCTGCCATGCTGCGGTGATCGTGTAAACACCAGCGAAAACAACAGTGAAAACACCGTTAGCATAATTGATCGATCTGCCAATGTTGGTAGTGCCGTAACCGGTAACAACCACATTTGTGCTGCCAGAAGCGATGCTCTGGGTGGTGGTTTTGCTCATGTCTCGGACCGGCATCTGACCGCCGGTGATCTGCCACAGCGATCCGGTGTAAGCCTGAGTGACATTGAGATCATCAAGATAGCACTGCATTCCTTCGGCTACAGTGCCGACAGGTAGTGATAGATCCCGATCAGATTCATCAAAAAAGTGCATCACCGTTTGTTCCATCAGATAGCCGTTCACTTCTGATGCTGGTAATTCTTCACCATTCACAAAGGTTTTGAAGCCTGTGCCAGCCATTAGTTTCCTCTCCAAAGCTCTAAGCTCGTGATCCATCCATCAGGGTCGATGGTGTGATTTACTCGTGTCACCATGTAAGTCCGATCAATAGCCACATCATCCCTTGTGAATTGAATTCTCACAGGGGTAGCTATGTCCATCCTACTGAATGGGGTCATTTTATTTGTGCGATCAATAGCGTTGCCTGACACAGATCGGACCTCACGGATAGGAGATCTCAAAGTCAGATCATTAGCCCATTGCTGCAGATCGGCTTCAGCGTAGAGATTTAGGCTGACCTCGGTGGCGTTCTCTCCAGATAGATCGATCATGTCCTGATTGCGTGCGATCACTGTGGTGGTCGAGTCCCATGACAGCGATGCCACTACCTTGTTCACGATTTCATCCTGTGCAAAACCAAGGTTTATGGATGCCATGCAAAGGTGATCTGGATCAGTGCTGTGGATGTTGCTAATCGTGTAACTAGGAGTCAGGTTGTCAGCAAAATTTCTAGGCAGTGCAATAAAGGCTGCATCGGTAACTTCCCAATAGTAGAAACCTAATTCAGCATCACAGATCTGGTTGATGGTCTCACCGATGTTTAGGTTATCGGCAGTGATGTTGGGAATGTTCGTGAGTGAAACATCAAAGCCCACAAAGCTGAAGCCGGTATCACTTGCCAACATGACAGCCTCAAGTGACTCCCATGCATCAAAAGGTGCAGCATGTCCAGTGGCTGTTTCAAGATCAAAAGGCTGATCTGTGACAGCATTCATTAGGGTTTTGAGATTGTCAGTGAGTGTCAGGCTGAAGCTGGTAGATCCGTCAGGGTTATAGCTGAGATCCACCGAGTCCACGATCCCTGAGAATAGTGTCCCCTTGTTGCCGAATTCATCCACGGTCATGTTCACATCCATGACTGAGCCAAGGTGAATGAAAGCCGATGCAAAAGGGTCATGCTCTTTGGTTTTCAAAGTCATGGTGCAGCTGCCAGCTTCTGGGCGTGTGAAGACACCACTGTCGATGCTAGATCCACGATCTATTTCTATAGATCCGATCTCGCAGGTGATCACAAAGTCGGCGAATTCTGGATCTGATAGAACATCAGTGCCACCGAGTTTGCTGAAGCCAAGGATGAAGTTACCCACTGGGGCAGCCCAGACCACGATCTCCACATCGGTTGCCAGATCAAAATTGTTTAGGCTCATGAGACTAGAACTCTCTTGCCTGACTTCTTCTCATAGGCTTTGATCTCTTTGATGATGTCTGCAGCGCTCATGTTCGACTTGTTCAAGTTGATCTGATAGGTGTTGTTGTTGCTATTCACCATCGACTGCATTGCTGTGTTAGCTGATCGCCATGCTGCTGAACTCATGCCACTGATCGCCACATTGCCAGCCTCACCCACAGCAGCGCCTAGTGTGCCGAGCTGTTTGCGTAGGCTCATGAACTCACCGAACTGTCCACCAGTCAAAAGCTCTCGTGCAGTAGTCGCACCAGCATTCGGACCGGCAGAGATCAGCTCTTGAATGAGTGAGTTGTCTGCGCCTTTTTTCTTTAGCGCTTTGATGTCAGCTGCAAAATTCTTTGCGTTCTCCAGTAAGCGCTTCATGCGCTGAATGACCTTGTTGGTCCGGAATACGGTCGAGCCATCACCACGCTCAGACACACCAGCAGCCACATCTGATGCCATGACAAAAGCTGATCGGGCGTTCTTGACTCGTGCAGCTGCATCTTCATAGGCTTTGCGAACAGTGTCAGCTAGTTTCTTGATGCGCTGTTTTCTTAGCGCTGCAGCCTTGTCTAATCCTGAGCCACCAGCTTGATCTTCAAAGGCAGCGTTTTCGGCTGCGATCATTGCCTTAGCAGCATCCAGACCGCCAGACCTAGGGTCTCTCTGACCTGCTATGCGTGAAGCTGAAGCGGTAGTGCGTGAAGCCGGTGCTTTAGCCCCGGGTATCCATGAGAAGAGTCTCTGGAAGATGTCAGCAGCTCGCTCGCTGTTACCAGCAAAGGCAGCCACTAGACCATTCAAGAAACCGAATACAGCATCCCCCACAGGTTTCAAGCCACCGATTACAGTGGCTAGATCCTTGATCGCTGACACTGAGTCACGCACTGATGCTGTGAACTCTTTGAGGTTTTTCTGCCCATCCTCGCTGCC
>JACCDU010057254.1_pt1 | contig 17139 bp, 19 predicted proteins | sample 7446081 | NCBI WGS metagenome assembly JACCDU01 (sample SAMN15323447, study PRJNA562643) | freshwater metagenome | isolation source: river surface water | place: USA:Blue River Watershed | collected 2017-08-17
ACAGTCGTAACTTTTATTCCTCCGGCAGTGGAGGCAGAGCCACCCCCGATAAACATCAACAAATTCATTCCGAGCCACGTTGCAGGATCCATTTGAGAGACATCCAGCGAACTAAAGCCTCCTGATCTGGGCATAGCGCCCATGAAAATGGAATTTGCTATTTTTTCCAAAGTACCCAGCGGGCCTAGCGTTGACGGATTGTTCCATTCAAGAATTGCAACATAGAGTCCGCCTAAAAATAGGAGAACTGCAGTCGTTCCCAGAGTCAATCTTGTGTGGAGAGAGAATCTCTTGGGTTTTCCACTCGATTGCTTATTCAATCTCCAAATTCTCTCGTGAAGCTCAATCAAAACCGGGAATCCAAGGCCTCCAACTACCACCGCAATCAAAATTGGGGCGATTATAAATAAATCCGTTGCGAATCCGCTCATACTGCCCTGGTAGAGAGAGAACCCCGCGTTGTTGAAGGCAGCAATTGCATGAAAGATTCCATTCCAAATCGCATCCGGCAAACTTTCACCGTAAGCAAGATGTAGCCGACTAATCAAATAGATGGCTAGAGCGATTTCAAATCCAAAGTAGACAAGCATGATGGCTCGAAGAAGAGCAGGCATGCTATCGATTCCAACGATTTTTGCTTCGGTCATGGTGTTTAGGCGGTCACGCAATGAAATTCGTCCGGCAATTAGCAGGCCAATCAGCGTCGCAAAAGCGACTATTCCTAAACCACCGAGCTGAATTAGCAACAGAATGACAAATTGGCCAAACGGTGACCAGTGAGTTCCCGTCTCTACAACTGTGAGGCCAGTGATGCAAACAGCAGAAACAGCGGTGAAGAAGGCTGTCACAAAGTCAGTTGTTTTACCTGGGGAGGTAGAAAAAGGCAAAAGAAGCAAGATGGTGCCAACAATTACCGCTGCTCCGAACGCGATTACGACAATCTGTGCAGGATGCAGGGTCCGCTTGCGGCCTTCCTGAGTCACCGTTTCAGCCTATGCCTCCGAAGCCCTTTTTTAGGGCAACCTGCCAACGATACACCTCGATTACGCTTGGTGGCAATGAATCGTATTTTCATTTTTGATGGCGACTGTGCTTTCTGTAGCTCAGCCGCAAGAGTTATGCGCAAGATGACCAGAGAGGTTACGCCGATCAAGCCTTATCAGAAACTTGATTTGCCCTCACTGGGTCTTTCCTCGGAGCTAACATCCAAAGCCGTCTACTACGTCAGAGACGGAAAGTATCTGGTCGCGGCCGATGCAATCGCGCAATTGTTACTTGATTCAAAAACTATCTGGATGATTTTCGGATTGTTCCTCAAACTACCTCTAGTTAAGTACCTTGCTCGAGTCGTGTACTACTGGATTGCGAAAAATCGGCACAAGCTCCCAGGTGGCACACCCGAGTGCAAACTTGACTAGGAAATTGCCTTTTTAACCAGTTTCGTGATTTTTTTCGCGACTTCATCGTCAAACTTAATCAGAGCAAAAGACGTAGCCCACATATTTCCTTCATCTAATTGGGCATCTTCCTGGAAACCAAAAGTGGAATAGCGAACCTTGAATTTACTTGCTGCCTGGAAAAAGCAAATAACTTTGTCATCTTTGTAATAGGCGGGCATTCCGTACCAGGTTCGAGGAGAAAGCTTGTCAGAAATGCCAAGAACTAATTTGTGAATTTCCTTGGCCATTTTTTGCTCGACCTTGTCCATTTCGGCAATCTTCAGCTGGACCTGCTGCTCACCCGAGAGCTTCTTGAATTCTCTCTGCTCGCGAGCTCGCTCGCGCATTGCCTCTTTTTCCTGATCGGTGAAGGCTGATTTACTTTTGCTTTTTTCCGCCACGATTGTCTACTCCTGCCTAACAGCTCAAGCTTAAGAGCAGAACCTGGGGAGAAGACGCGTAAGGTCCGTCACATATTTCAGGGGATCCGAAACTTCTTCAGTGTTTAGGTGGTCACCTGACGCCAAACCCGAGGTGCTGACAGCCAAGCGCTCAAGCCAATTGTGCTCCCGACCTGAAGTCGACCATGAGTATTTTCCTGGTACATAGTTGTTTGCCAGGTTTGCCCAAGCAACAGAGACCTCATTCAGTTCTAGAACGCCACGCTGATAGTCACTCTGTAGAGAATCAACGGCATACCTTGTGCTCTCAGCTAGGCGCATGGCCTCTTGGCAATCTGAATCACTCATGCCAACTTGCACCTCACCTGCGGTCAAAACTCGAAGAAGCACGACCCCTGCAACTGCACTGAAGGCAAAGGAGTTAAGTAAATAGAGAAGCTTTTTTCTTCTAGCTTTCTCTTTCTGCCTAATTTCACCGCAAAGAGGACAGGCTGAAATTTCCGGGTGAAAACTCACCCCGCAGCGAGAACAAGCGGCCATAATTTAGAGAACAGGTTAGACCTTAGGAAAATTTCCCGCGGCTAAGAATCGGAGAGTGATCTTGAAGGATCCGAAGAATCTGGAGAGGCTCTGGAAGAGAGTAGGCCTCGTCCTGTTCATATTGGCCATTGTTTTAGTTGCTGGGCCTCAAATAATCGATGTTTTTCTTCCAGGATTCAGATAGTTAGAGCCACCTGAGAGAATCGAACTCTCGACCTGCTCTTTACGAGGGAGCTGCTCTACCGACTGAGCTAAGGTGGCGATGCAGCAGGAAGTCTACTTGATTGCACCCAGTCTTCTCAGCCTGGCAATCGCAGCATCTTCAATCGGAGAGTCCGGCCCAATTGCAAACCTAAGAAAAGCCAAGAGATTTGAAACCACTGGCCTAAGAATCCAAAGTGGCCAGGCTCTAAGTCCAATTTGCTCTTGAATTCTGCCCGGTAGCGATGCGAGAGCAGCTTGAAAGAGCAGAAGATAAACGGGCTTTGCGGCTAGAGGGAGCGGCGCATTTCTAATCCATTTGATGACAGATAGAGCTTTCTCATCACAACGCAACACATCCGAGTAAGAATCCAAGGTCTGAATTAGTTCAGCCTCTGATTTTGGAACGGAGCTCAGCCCAAGTGGCTCCACTGACTTTGCCCAAAGACGCACATAATCATCTGCTCCCCCTGGAATAGGTGCGCGTGAATAAAGCTGATGAGAGCGTAGGAAGGAATCCATGAAGGCGATGTGTACCCAGAGCAAAAGGTCTTGATCACTTGCCTGATACCTAACTTCTTGCCCCTGTTGCCTTTCATAGCTGCCACTAACTCTCTGATGCATTCGATTCACTCGGCCTGCTTCCTGTGCAACAGCTTCTTTAGAACCAAAGGTGGTAACCGTAAGCCAGCGAATGGTTCCTGATAGACGACCGAGAGGATCTTCCTCATAGCGCGAATGCTGGGCCACACCAGCCAGTGCACCGGGATGCATTGCCTGAAGGAGAAGTGCCCTAATGCCACCAACGAGTGTTGAAAAATCTCTATGAATCACCCATGGCGCATCGCTCGGCAAGAAAAGTCCGGGGTCATTGCCTCCAGCCACTGCTGATAGCCAAGGCGGAACCCCGTCCTTTGCACCAGAGAGGAGCTTGCGAAATTTGCGAGAGAAGTACTCCTGCAATGCGTTGTTTGCCACTTACGCCTAACCTTGTAGTGAATCAAATAGGAGCAACCATGACCGAGGCTGAACTAATCCACGAGTTCCAAAGAAATCGACTTCACATTATTCTCGCGCAGCTCGCACCGACAGGCTTACTAGCTTTTGCCGCAATCGCCACTCCAGCAATCGCGCAGAGTGAAATGTTTGTGATTCACGCCTTCGCGCTGATACTGCTGGCCTCAGGAATTCTAGGTGCACTGGCCGAGTATTCAGCCGCCTCTCAGGCTCAATCGGTCATTGATGATCTGAAATTGCTGCCGGGCCAATCAAAACTTCGTGCACGGGTCATTAGCTTCCGTCCTTGGCTCGAGGTTGTGAAGTTCGTAACGCCAGCGATTTTTGTACTTATCTATTTGGCGATTCTGGCAGCCCTCTACCTCTAAAGGCAGTTGAGGGCTGAGGTTCCCAGATCCGTTCCCTCCAGGTAAGCATCAACGATTGATGTGACGCAGGTGTTTGAACCGTAGGCAGTGTGACCTTCGCCACGAAGAGTAACGAGCTTTCCGCCAAGAAGTTCAGCAAGCGATACGGCCTGCTCATACGGGGTTGCTGGATCCCCGGTGGTGCCAACAATCATTGGCTTATTGGAAAGCTCCACCTGGTAGTTCAGTGGAATCATTCCGATGCCTTCTGGCCAACCAGTGCAGCCAATATCTGGATAGGCGTAGTAACGACCAAAGACTTTGCTGGCACTGCGTATTTCATCAAGTCGTTCTAGTGACTTTGGCTTAACGACATTGTCTGCGCAAGAAATGGCGATGTTTGCTTCATTGATGTTGGTTGAGTAGCCGCCCTCTGGATTTCTATCGTTATAGAAATCCGCGAGGATCAAAAACAGTGAGCCATCTCCAGCCAGACCCTGCTGGAATGCCTGAGTCAGATAAATCCAGCTCTCCTGCGAATACAGAGTGACGATCATGCCGGCAATCGTTGCTGAGATTCCGAGCTCTCGCTCCTCGTTCGTTGGAAGTGCCCTCGCCTCTCGGGCCTGCAAGAATCCAGCAATTGTGGCCATGGCATCGTCAACGCTGCCAGAAAAAGGGCAGTCGGTCTGCTTGAGGCAATCCTCTAGATATGCCCTAAGGGCCTTATCAAAGCCAATGATCTGACCGAGAAGAGCTGTCGATGAATCCAGCGTTGGATCTACGGCACCATCCAAGACGAATTTGCCAACTCGCTGCGGAAACAGGGCGGCGTAGGTTGCTCCCAGCTCAGTGCCGTAACTAAAACCTAAAAAGTTCAGTTGCTCCATTCCAAAAAGAGACCGAATCAAATCCATATCTCTTGCAGTCTGCTGGGTGTTGAAATATGCGACCGATGGCCCCTGACGCTGGCAGCTCTGCGCAAACTTTGCAATTTGCTCTTTGGAATCAGCGATGTCTTCCTCGGATCCAATTTCAAATTTTGGTTGGCCATATAAAAGATCGTCTTTGAGCTGAGTATCTTCACAAATCACAGCGGTTGACTCCCCAACGCCTCGTGGGTCAAACACCACGATTTGAAAGTTTTCGCGGAACCAGCTGCTGCCAGTTGTTTCGTAGCCATCGCGAAGCCACTTGATGGCACTGGAACCAGGACCGCCGGGATTGGCAAGTATTGGCTGCAGTTCAGAAGTTCCTGTCTTTCTCATCAGTTTGAGCTGCACGTACTCACCCGTATCGCTCATCCAATCAAGTGGAGCAAAGATCACCGCGCATTCAAATCCGCCGTCACAGTCTTCCCAGGCGAGAACCTGCTCCTCTACTGCCCCTACCAAGGTGGGCGCAGGTTCTGAGGCTGCCGTGCAGCCAGTCAAAATCAAAAGAGTTGATAGAAGTAGAGCCCTAAACCGCAACCCGACTCCTAACAATCAGCTTTGTGCAAAGAGCCTCCATGACTAGAAGATCTCTGACGTTGGACTCTAGCCTGTGTCGAGACGTTGCTATTGCCTCAAGGACAGCAACTGAATCCTCGGCCAAAGTTTCCTGAGCCCGCTGATTTATCTCAGCCTGTAGTTCGGTGTTGATTAGCGGCGCTGAGGTTGCGAGTTGAATTGACAGAACGTCTCGAAACAAAGACTCTGTGTCGGTAAGGATACGGTCAATTCCGTCACGAAGTGCCCTTGTGTTTCTGCGCTTTTGATTCTCTTCAAGCTGCCTGAACTCGCTCCTGAGGTTGTTTGGAATCTTTTCATCCTCTATGCCATAGGCAGCCAGTAATCTCAGGCGTTCAGCAGCATTCTTCTCTTCGGCACTGGCTTCAGCGTCCTTCTTAGCCAGGTTGAGTAGCCTCTCGGCAGTTGCCATAGCGCCGCTTAAATTGGAAATGGAAATTAGCTCTCGCAATGTTTCCATTCGTCTTTGGCGAGCATCTTTACTAAGCGCTAATCTGCGAGCCATTCCGACATGCTGCTGAGCCTGTCTTGCACACTCGACGGCCAAATCATTCGCAACCTTGTCTCTCTGGACCAGTAGCTGCGCGACTTCATCATTCGATGGAAGTCTCAGAACGATGTTTCTGGTTCTGGAGCGAATGGTTGGAAGCATATCTGCTGCCGATGGCGCACACAGAATCCAGATTGTTCGCTCCTGCGGCTCCTCTAATGCCTTGAGCAAAACATTGGAGGTTCGCTCAGTCATGCGATCGGCATCTTCAATGACTACGATTCGATATTTACCCAGGGTTGCCCCCAGGGCAGAGAATTGAACCAGCTGCCGCACCTCTTCAATTGAGATAATCACCTTGTCTGTGACCAGCATTCGAACATCTGGATGAGCATCTGCGGCGATTAGTTTGCAGGTGGTGCAAACTCCGCAGCCATTTTCTTCACACTGCAGTGCTGAGGCAAAGGCACGGGCCAGAGTGGATCTTCCGGAACCGGCAGGACCGGTGAAGAGCCAGGAGTGCTGAAAACCAGCATCCTTACTCTCAACTACGCGTCTTAGCTGCTCGATTGCTTCAGGCTGTCCAAGCAGCTCGTCCCAGACTTTCACTTTGCTAGCAGAGTTTTTACTCTGCCTAACACCTGCTGATGGATTTGATCAACGGAGTCGGTGGCATCGATTACTAGGAATCTTGGTTCGATGGCCATCTTGAGATATTCGCTTCTAGCTCTTTCAAAAAATTCAAGCTGTTCACTCTCGAGGCGATCGGGCTCAGTCCCCTTGCTGCTTCGTCTGGCAATCGCTTGATCAGCTGGTAGATCTAGCAAAACGGTTAGGTCCGGTATTAGGTGATCAACCGCCCAGAGGGATATTTGCTTCACCTCTTCAATGTCCAGTTCTCGCGCTGCGCCCTGATAGGCAACCGATGAGTCGAAGTATCTGTCGGAGAGGACAACCTTGCCAGAGGCCAGTGCCGGGCGGATCTTGGTTGCGACATGATGAGCGCGATCGGCTGCATATAGAAGTGCCTCGGCCCTTGGGGAGACATCACCTTTTCTATGCAAGAGAAGATGCCTGATTTCCTGGCCGAGTTCTGTTCCACCGGGCTCTAGGGTCCTCACGACCTCTTTGCCCTGGGCTATTAGAAATTTCTCCAAAAGGTCAAGCTGGGTGGACTTTCCCACTCCATCAATACCCTCAAAGGTTATAAACATCAGCGCTTTCTCTTCGCTGTCTTTGGCTTCTCACCTGGCTCAACTCCAAGCTTTTCACGCCGGATTGACAAAAGCTCGAAGGCGCGGTCTGAGGAAAGCTCCTCGATTGTCTCTTCCTTGGGAATGGTGGCGTTGATTACACCGTCGGTGACGTAGGGGCCAAACTGACCGGTCTTGGCAACCACCTTAAGTTTCGAAGCCGGATCTTCTCCGAATTCTTTTAGTGGTGTGGCGGCAGTTCTTCTTCCGCGATACTTCGGCTGCTTATAAATCTCGATTGCCTGCTCGAGAGTGATCTCTAGTATCTGCTCTTCGGTGTCGAGTGATCTCGAATCTGTTCCGCGCTTGAGATAGGGACCGAACTTTCCGTTCTGAGAAGTGATCATGACGCCTGTCTCAGGATCAATTCCGACTTCTCTTGGAAGAGAAAGTAGCTGAACCGCCTGTTCGTAAGTGACAGTTGCAGGCGACATTGACTTGAACAAACTTGCAGTCTTAGGTTTCGGATTATCTTCATCAACGAGTGTGACGTATGGACCATAGCGTCCATCTTTCACAATGATGTCTTTGCCAGTCACTGGGTCTGGGCCTAAAACTCTGTTTTCAACCGGTGGAGCACTTGCGAGTTCCACTGCCTTCTCGGTTGTGAGTTGGTCGGGTGTAAGACCAATTGGAATATTTACAATTCGTCGCTCTTCGCCGGATCCAAGTTCAAGGTAGGGGCCATACTTTCCAGTTCTCAGCGTGATTCCCTCGCCGAGATCAAAACTATTAATACTTCTTGGATCAGAATCGGCTAGGGATTCAACCGTTGCCTTAAGACCGTCTGAGCCGAAGTAGAAGTCCTTGAGCCATCCCGAGCGATTAAGTTCACCCAGCGCTATTCGGTCCAGATCCTCTTCCATCTTGGCGGTGAACTCGTAGTCGACTAGGTGATCAAAGTTTTCTTCTAGGAAGCGGGTAACGGTGAAGGCAATCCACTCCGGAACCAAAGCGCTGCCCTGCTTGACTACGTAGCCTTTTCCAATGATGGTGGAAATAATCGAAGCATAGGTCGATGGCCGACCAATCCCCTTCTCCTCCAGGGCCTTTACCAGTGAAGCTTCTGTGTATCTGGCGGGTGGCTGGGTCTGGTGGCTTTTGGCCTCGGCATCTGTGATGTTGACGCTGTCCTGCACCTTCAGGCCAGGTAGCTTGCCCTCTTCTTCCTCATCCTCGTCTTTGGAATCTTTGGTCTCGTCATAGACGGCCATAAATCCCTTGTAGTTGACAACGGTTCCACTGGCCGTGAACTCGAGCAGTCCGCTTGCGGTCTTGACCTCGAGCTTGGCGGTAGTGGTGGAGAGTTTGGCATCAGCCATCTGGGAGGCAAGGGTTCTGCGCCAGATCAAATCGTAGAGAGCATGAGATTTTCCAAGCAGGACCGATTGCAGTTCGCTTGGCGTTTGAAAGACATCTCCCGCGGGTCGAATGGCTTCGTGAGCTTCCTGGGCATTTTTTGACTTAGCTGAGTAAATTCTTGGCGAATCGGCTAGCAGTTCTTTTCCAAACATTTCTGCCGCTTGCTTTCTCGCAGCTTCAATAGCCTGAGAGGACAGCGTCGGAGAATCAGTACGCATATATGTAATGTATCCGCCCTGATAAAGCTGCTGAGCTATGTCCATTGTCATCTTTGCACTCAGTCCAAGTTTTCTCGACGCTTCCTGCTGAAGAGTTGATGTTGTAAACGGTGCATATGGTTTTCTAGAAAGAGGTTTTGATTCAACAGAGGCAACGACCAGCGTTTTACCTTTAATCTCATCCGCAATCTTCTGCGCGCCATCAGCGTCTAGAACAATTGCGTCCTGAACCTTTTCACCCTTTTCATTAAAGCTCTTTGAAACAGCTAAGCGCTTACCATCGAGAGACAAAAGCTTCGCATCGAAGCCAACGCCATCAAATTCGCTTTTGGCAATCACTGACGAATAGTTGGCAGCGACGAAAGCCATTCTTTCCCGTTCGCGCTCAACAATCATGCGCATAGCCGGAGACTGAACTCTTCCGGCAGAAAGTCCTCGGTTGATCTTTCTCCATAAAACTGGAGAAATTTCATAGCCGACCAGTCGGTCAACTACGCGCCTGGTTTCCTGAGCCTGAATCAGATTCTCATCGAGATCCCTGGTGTTTTGCTTCGCTTCCGCAATGGCGCTGGCGGTGATCTCGTTAAAGACCATTCGCTTGACCGGCACCTTGGGCTTGAGAACCTGCAAGAGGTGCCACGCGATGGCCTCACCCTCGCGGTCCTCATCTGTCGCCAGATACAGCTCATCGCAGCTTTTAAGAGCCTGCTTCAGTTCCGTGACGGTTTTGTTCTTGCCCGCTGAAACCGCATAAAAAGGTGTGAAGTCGTTTTCCACGTCAATCGAGAACTTGGCTAGCGAGGGGTGAGCCTTCTTCTGCTCGGTTGGGATCTCCTTGGGCTCGGCCAGATCTCGGATGTGGCCGACCGAGGCCAGGACCTCAAAGTCCTCCCCCAGGTATTTGGAGATGGTCTTCGCCTTGGCGGGCGACTCGACAATCACCAGTTTCTTACCCAATTACTTACCCTTACTCGCCAGGGGCCGCCTCGGCCGTTGCCGAAAGCTCAAACCCCAGATGGTTTTTGCCAACCTCAACGCTGGCAACCTCACCGACAATACGACAACTAAGTAGGTTTGCGCCATTAACCGAAGCAATTTCCTCTGCGTTTGGGCAGGGAAACCCCGCAATTATGCCGATTCTGGAATCGGAAGCCGCTAGGGCGCTGAGGTCCGCCACGAGTTGTAATCGCACCTCCTCCCTAGCCAAAACCAGGGCAAATCCTATGGAACTAACAATCAGAGCGAGGCAACCTGCGGTGATGATGGTTATCACTGCTGCCGATCCACGGTCTAGCCGAGCGGGATAACGCAATACTCACTCTCCACTAATGAGCGGTTTCTAACTTTGATGCATTCGATTCTGCCTCGAGAGGCAATTTCTAATTCGTAGCCTTCTGGAACAGGAACATCGAGTCCATAGCCGTGCAGCCTGGCAAGTTGCATCGTCTCTACCTCTAACTTGATTGAACTTAGGCCCAGAGGGAATAGTCCAAGGAGTGTTGCCACCGCCAAGATCAGTGCCGGGGTAATCAGCATGAACTCGGCGGTGACGGCTCCCTTATCGCTACTGGATACCAAGCGCTCTCGCCACCAGACCAAATAGCAATTGGCGTACCTCTTCGCTACGCATGATTAGCAGCATCAGCCCTGCAAAAGCAACTCCAGCCAGAGTAGCTATCGCATACTCCGCAGTAATTGCTCCGCGGTCGCTAAGCAGTGTATTCATTGTGTTTCCTTTCTATTTTGTAAACCCGACAACGATTGGCGGGATGATGAAAAGCATGAACGCTGGAAGGGTTGTAAGTCCCAGAGGAATGAGGATGCGAACTGAGAGTCTTCGCAAGGCTGAGATTTTTTCAGATAGCTGTTGGCTGAGTGAGCTTTCAATTTCACTCGAAACCAAATCTGATAGTCGAGCTCCGGTTTTCTGACTTAGCTTTGTGAGTCGATTAACCGATGAATTCGAAGGCAAATGCGGAAACAGCTTTTCCACCTTCCCCAGAGTGAGCCCAGATGAGATTGCTATCGAGAAATCCTGAAGCTCCCTGAGGGAAAATTCCTCTTCTACCTCGTGCAGCATCCGCTTGGTGAGCCAAAGACCAAGCAGCAAAAGCGCTAGGCCGAGTAGCACGCAAATGAGCGATATTGGGCTGAGCAACGCATCGATGCTCACCAGACCAGCGGCAACTGAGAGAAACAGGGTGATAAGCGGTAGCCAAGCCACTAACTGTCTGGTTGCCCTCGGCACAGCCAGTGCCTGCTCGAGCTCTGCTTGAGCCCGCAGGCAACTTTGTTCAAGCTGATTCATAGACCTAAGAAGTGGAACCAGAGGTGCGCCTAGAGAGATAGCAAGTCTTAGCTGATCCGGTATCTCAGTTAGTCCAACTTCTCTAAGCGATGTTTTTAGGTTCACACCTGACTCGAGTAGTGCAGCGAGCTTAGCCATTTGCATTTACATCACCATCTGAAGCTGATTGTCAATTAGCACCGGTTTGGCAATTGCAACCAGCTGTCTTAGTCCTGCCTGCCGATCAAGCTGCAAGACGAGGTCGATAGTGCTAGCTACTAGCTGGGCTGTTACTTCAGCACTGACACCACTTAGTAACCCAAGCAGAATCAAACGCTGCGGCACCTGATTGATAGAGCTTGCATGCAAAGTGGTGAGAGAGCCTGGATGGCCATTTGAAACAGCCTGCAAGAAGGCGATGAATTCATCCCTTCTTACCTCCCCCACCACGACACGATCCGGTCGCATTCTCAGAGACTGCACCACTAAATCAGAAAGAGTGATTTGGCCAACACCCTCCTGATTGTTTTCCCTCGCCGTTAGAGAAACTGCAGGAGAGGTTAGAAAAAGTTCTGGAACCTGCTCAATAGTCACCACTCGTTCTTGGCACTCGGCAAGCATTGCTCTAAGAAGAGTGGTCTTTCCGCTACTGGTTGCGCCCGATATAACAATCGTCCATCTTTCTTCAAGGCTTTGTCGAATTACATCCAGCTGAGAAGAAGAAATCATTTTTCTCTGATGCAGCTCATCGAGTGTGATGACTTGGTTTGAGTGCACCCTGACACTCAGGCTTGGACTTGTGCAAATTCCATGTGGCAAGAGCATGTGAAGACGAAGCTTGCCAATTGATAAATCAAGCATCGGAGATGCAATATCTAGGCGAGCGCCGAATTCAAATGCAAGTGAGATAAGTGCCTGACTGAGGCCATCTTCAGAGGAAAAAGGCGATCTAACCCGCTGCAGTCCCTCTCCTCGATCAATTAGACAATCAAGTCCATTCAGCAGCACATCCTTGACGTCTTTTATAGATGTCAGTTTCTCTAGCCAGCTCGGAAGCACCATGTGCAGAGCTTGCTAAATCGCCAGGTGGAGAGTGTGAAGGAAAGAAAATCTGTGGAAAAAGAAGGGGCGGTAGCTTTGGGGGAAAGCTACCGCCGTCTGCCGGGGTCTATGGGGGATGTCTCCCGACAGAAACTGACACAAGGTCAGCTCGCTAAGCATAATCCCGAGGGGATGTATTTTGTTCCCCATCTGGGGGACTAACACAAACTCCCAGCCCTTTCAAAACCCTGCTTTCTGGCAGGATTGAGACAAAGAGGACGAAGATGTCGCAAAAGCCCCAGATAGAGAACCTGCTTAGTGAAAGCAGGCGCTTTCCCCCCTCCAGCGAGTTCGCTGCCACCGCCATCGCGACCGAGGACCTATACCAAAAGGGTGAGGACTTTGAGTCTTTCTGGGCAGATCAGGCAAGAAAGCTGCACTGGCACAAACCCTTCACTAAAACCTTGGACTTTTCTGACGCACCTTTTGCCCGCTGGTTTGAAGACGGCGAACTAAACGTCAGCTACAACTGCCTCGATAGGCATGTGGAGGCCGGATTTGGAAAGCGGATTGCTCTGTTTTTCGAGGGCGAGCCAGGAGACAGCAAAACCTACACCTACCTCGATCTTCTCAATGAGGTAAAAAGATGCGCAAACCTTCTAACCAAGCTCGGGGTGAAGCAGGGGGATCGAGTGGCAATTTATATGCCGCTGATTCCTGAGGCAATCATTGCCATGCAGGCCGTGGTTCGAATCGGTGCTGTTCACTCGGTTGTATTCGGCGGGTTCTCTGCCGAATCACTAGCAGCAAGAATTCAAGATGCCGGAGCCAAACTGGTGATTACTGCCGACGGTGGATTTAGAAAAGGGAAAGCATCGCCACTCAAGCCAGCCGTTGATGATGCACTCAGCGATGAAAAGTGCCCATCGGTTGAAAAGGTACTTGTGGTTAAGCGCTGTGACAATCAGATTAGCTGGGACGAAAATCGCGACCTGTGGTGGCATGAAGAAATGGCAATTGTTGAAAGCGAGCACATTGCCAGAGGATTTAGTGCAGAGAATCCCCTGTTCATTCTCTACACCTCGGGAACTACCGGTAAGCCAAAAGGAATTCTGCACACCACCGGTGGCTACCTAACCCAGGCAAGCTTCACTCACAAGAATGTTTTCGATCTTCACGAGCAGCAGGATGTTTACTGGTGCACTGCAGACATCGGTTGGATTACTGGCCACTCCTACGTTGCATATGGCCCGCTTGCCAATGGTGCAACGCAGGTTATTTATGAAGGGACTCCTGATACTCCCGACTGGGGTAGATGGTGGGACATAATTCAGAAGTATCACGTCAACATCTTCTACACCGCACCAACCGCCATCCGCACCTTCATGAAACTCGGCAGCAAGGTGGTAAGCCACTACGACCTAAGTTCACTGAGGCTACTGGGAAGCGTTGGTGAGCCAATCAATCCCGAGGCTTGGATTTGGTACAGAGATGTAATCGGTTCTGGAAAAACCCCCGTGGTTGACACCTGGTGGCAAACCGAGACCGGAGCCATCATGATCTCTCCACTTCCAGGAATTACTGCCAGTAAGCCAGGTAGTGCCATGACACCTCTACCGGGAATTAATGCTGCAGTTGTTGATGATGACGGCAGCGAAGTCGCATCAGGTGGCGGTGGCTATCTAACAATTACCAAGCCCTGGCCATCAATGCTTCGCGGGATCTGGGGCGATCCGGAGAGATTCAAAGAAACCTACTGGTCTCGATTCCCAGGCCGCTACTTCGCAGGTGATGGAGCAAAACTCGATGACGATGGCGACTTGTGGCTACTGGGCAGAGTAGATGACGTAATGAATGTTTCTGGTCACAGACTTTCCACCACCGAAATTGAATCGGCACTGGTTGCTCACCCATTTGTTGCCGAGGCTGCAGTGGTCGGGGCAAAAGATGAGACCACGGGCCAAGCGGTCGTTGCATTTGTGATTCTTCGACGCAGTCAGCTTGACAACACCGGAAATGAGGCTGATGTTTCGAAGGAGCTGCGTGAACATGTCGCTAAGTTGATTGGAGCTATTGCGAAACCAAGAACCATTTTTGTGGTTAGCGAACTACCAAAAACGCGCTCTGGAAAGATCATGCGCAGGCTTCTAAGGGACGTGGCCGAGGATAGACCAATTGGCGATGTCACCACCCTGGCCGACACCACCGTCATGGAGACCATCAAAAACCGCATCGGCGCAGGAGCTAACGAATAATTGATTCTTCGAATCGCAACCACGCAAGACGAAGCTGCAATTCTCGAACTTCTTCGGCAATACTGCGATGAGGTCTCAACCCCTTGGAGCGATCAGCACCTGCTTGAGGGACTTAGACCATTGCTGAGAGAAAACCATCACGGAGTTGTCCTTGTCGCGCAGGCAGAGGGCATCATTGCGTACTCGGTTTTGACCTGGGGATGGGGAATTGAATCTGGAGGTCAAGAGGCACTGGTTGATGAGATGTTTGTCAGGAGCGACTTCCGCAACCAGGGCATCGGTGAAAAACTTCTAAGAAAAACCCTGGAAAGAGCCAAGGAGCAGGGCGTGAAGGTTGTCTTTTTAGAAACTGAAAAAGAAAATCCCAAGTCCAGAGACCTCTATAAAAGAATCGGCTTTAGCGAAGAGAGCTCAGTCTGGATGTCGATTCGCCTCTAGGCGATTTCGACCACTAGCTCTACCTCAACCGGAGCATCCAGAGGCAAAACCGCAACACCCACGGCACTGCGAGCGTGAATTCCGCTGTCGCCAAATATCTGCTCCAGCAGCTCGCTAGCGCCGTTAATAACTGCCGGTTGCTGGGTGAATTCTGGAGTTGAGGCAACAAAACCAACAACTTTGACCACTTTCTTTACGCGATCAAGATCTCCCACTACACCCTTGATGGCCGCAACTGCATTTAGTGCACAGACTCTTGCAATTGACTTTGCTTCTTCAACAGAAATCTCTTTGCCAACTTTTCCGGTCGCAATTAGTTTTCCCTCAACCAACGGAATCTGTCCTGCGGTGAAGACGAGATTTCCGCTTTGCACAGCGGGAACATATGCGCCAGCGGGTTTTGCAACTTCTGGAAGGGTTATACCAAGTTCCTGAATTCTTGCGTTTGCGCTCATTCAACTACCCGCTTGAAAAATGCAATCAGACCGCCCTGCGGGCCAGTAATTACTTGAACCAATTCCCACCCCTGTTTGCCCCAGGTATTGAGGATTTCGGTTTCTTTATGCAGAAGTAGGGGCGTAGTTACGTATTCCCACTTGGTCATTTCTCAGCTCCGTATCAGTTTTGGCAAGGTAACCTAGAGTCTATGTCGGGCAAGTCATCTATCTCGACGCTTGGAACCCTTCTAAAGTTTGGTCTTCTAAGCGCTATTGCCGGTCTGCTCACCGTCGCCCTTATGGCGCCAGCAGTCGCCGTCGCGGGAGTTGCCGCCACCTCCGGTGTGGTGGCATTTGAATCTCTGCCTGATTACGTCAAGCCAATCAATGCCTCCCAGGCTTCCAATGTCTATGCCCTAAGGGATGGCGAACCCGAACTTATTGCCACCTTCTATCACGAAAATCGTGTGGAGATTCCATTCGAAAAGATCTCCCCCAACTTGGTTGATGCCGTTATCTCGGTAGAAGACCCGCGCTTCTATGAACACGGCGGTGTCGATGTAATTTCTCTAATAAGAGCAACCCTGACCAACATTGCAAGTTTCGGTGAGGGTCCAGGTGCGTCAACAATCACCATGCAGTACGTGAGGGGAACGCTGGTCGAAGCAGCCAACCTATCCGGCGATGAAAGCGCAATTGCCGCTGCCACTGAGGTAACAATCGCTCGAAAGCTTAGAGAAATACGTCTAGCCATAGCTCTTGAGCAAGAGGTGTCCAAGAAAGATATCCTCGCTGGATATCTGAATCTGGTTTTCCTTGGTAACCAAATCAACGGAGTTGAAACCGCTAGCAAGTACTACTTCGGAATTTCTGCTAGCGAACTAAACGTCCCGCAGGCTGCTTATCTGGCAGGCATGCTCAAGTCGCCAAACGATTACAAGCCGGACGAGGCAGAGAACCTGGATCGCGGTCTTGGCAGAAGAAACTATGTTCTTCAGCGCATGGCAGATGAGGGTTATTTGACCCAAGCCCAGGCAGATGAATATAAAGATTCACCGATTCAAACCAAGATCTCCCCGGTTCAGGCTGGTTGTGAGCTAAATCAAACCACCGCCTTCTTCTGCGACTATACGGTCTGGACAATTCGTAACTCACCGGAATTCGGGGTAACGCCGGAAGACCGTGAGATGCTACTTCGCCGAGGCGGCCTAAACATTTACACCTCGCTTGATCTTGACATCCAAGAAAAAGCTTGGGAAGCGACCATGAAGGCTCTGCCTGCCGACAATGAGTGGGGCTTTGGAACTGCATCCGTCTCAGTTGAAGTTGGAACAGGTCGCATCATTGCTATGGCTCAAAACAGAATCTTTGATCAAGCTGCTGAGCCGCCAGTTGGTGCAACGTCCGTCAACTACAACACCGACAAACCCTTCGGTGGCTCCAGCGGATTCCAACCAGGCTCAACATATAAGTTGTTCACTCTGGCCGAATGGCTCAAGCAGGGCAATGCACTGGGAGACCACGTGGATGGCCGTGTTCAAACCGGAGATGATGTCGATCTAGATGGACAGCCGGACGAAATAAAGATTTGGAATGTCGCCCAAGACTTCCGCGCAAGCTGCGGTGGTGTCGTTGGATTGTGGGAAGTCAAGAACTCAGGAACTGACCAGGACAAGACAATCGATGACATCAGTGTTCAGCAGGCAGTCATTACATCGCAAAACACCGCCTTTGCTGCCATGGCTTCAAAGCTGGATTTGTGTGCGATACGCGATACCGCAGTTAGCTTCGGTGTCCATCGAGCCGATGGCACTGAGCTTCTTTATTTCCCTTCAACCATCCTGGGAACCAATGAAATCGCACCACTAACCATGGCCTCCGCCTATGCCGCAGTTTCGAATA
>JACCDU010964087.1_pt1 | contig 17125 bp, 17 predicted proteins | sample 7446081 | NCBI WGS metagenome assembly JACCDU01 (sample SAMN15323447, study PRJNA562643) | freshwater metagenome | isolation source: river surface water | place: USA:Blue River Watershed | collected 2017-08-17
GCTACAAATATATTGTAAATAAGCCTAAGCAGACCTTATAGACTGGCTGAAATCTTTATTTATACTTGTTTGTCAGTCTGTTTTTAAGCATTTTCCAGATATTCTGAAAGGAGATGCGGGATTCGGTATAAACCACTTCTTTCTGGTCGATCAAAGTGCAAAGGCATTCCGCATACCAATCTTTATGCTTCTCAAGTATATATTCAATGATCTGTTTTCTATTGGGATGGGTGTCGTTGGCTAAAGTAGACTTATTGGTTTGTCTATAATGCAATAAAAATTCTGGGATCAAATGCACTGCCCATTTTGCTTTTGTCATGCGGATATAAAACTCCCAATCCTCATAGCCTAGTTTCATTGATTCGTCGTATCCTCCAATTTGGTCCCATGCCGAACGACGTACCATCGCACATGCAGGACATTGATTAGAGAATAAGAAGTTGAATGCATTGCCGCCTCTTGGTTTGGCTTTGCCCGTTTTGTTTCCAAAGTATTGGATATAGCTCGTAACGACGCCTGTGTTTGGTTCATCTTGTAAAATTTTCAGTCCTTTTTCAAAAAAACTAGGATCAAAAAAATCATCCGCATCTAAGGCGACAATAATATCTCCTTTTGCATGTGCCACACCGTAGTTTCTTGCTGCAGACATCCTACCATTTTCTTTATGCAACACTTTAACCAATGGGTCTTGCTCCAATTGAGCCAAAATTTCAATGGTTCCTGCATCGGTTGAACCATCATTTACAATGATGATCTCGTCTGCAGGGGTAGATTGCATTTTTAGTTTACTAATCGTTTCAGGCAAATATTTGCCGTCATTAAAACAAGGTATGATAACACTAATCATATTGCAATCTAATGGATTTGTTTATAACAGAAGATGTTTAATTGCACATCATAGGGTGTGCCTGTTTGTTTTTGGTAAAATGGACTTGACAATTGATCTGCTGCCATTTTAATATATACATTGAATCCAATAGATTCAACTTGTTGTAATAGGGTGTATAGCTCTTTCGTTTGACCCACTTTGCCATGGTATTCCAAAAAGAAATGATCAACTTTTTTGAGTCCATTTAAACAATCTGCAACCACTTGAAACTCTGCACCTTCAATATCCATCTTCAAAAAATCAATATGTTCGAACTGTGCTAAGAATTTATCTAGTTTAATCGCTGTGACTTTATTTTCGCTATTATTTGTTAGGTCTATATGGCTACCTTCTGATCCTTTGTTCGAAAATGAAAGCGTGGTATCTTCAATCCAAACTGCTTCTTGGTGTAAATGGGTGTCCTTGAATCCGTTGACTTCTATATTTTGTTTTAATAAATTAAATAAAACTTGGTCTGGTTCAAACGCATGTAAAGTGGCGTTTGGATAAATTGTTTTAAAGTAGATACTGCTTAATCCAATATTGGCGCCACAATCAATAATCAGGGGGTTTGTGCTTTTTGTTTCAAATCGGTAGATCTCTTCTAAAAAAAGTTCTTCGTATGTTTTAATTAATTCATAAGGACGTTTATAGAACACTTTGAATTGATCAAATTCAATTGATTTAACCAATTGATCGTTCTGGTGTTTTATAATACGTTTTCTGATCCATGAAATTTTCTGAAATCTAGGTTTGGCCTTAGATTCGGTTAGTCTTTTTTGGATCCCCTTTAGTATATTTGTAATGAACATAATTGTTATTTAATGACTGCTCCTCGCATTTCTATTTGTATACCTGCTTATAAAAAGCCTGAATATGTGGTGCGTGCCATTCAGTCCATTTTAAAACAAACGTATAAAGAGGTAGAAATTGTCATTTCCGACGATTCTCCTAACGAGGATATAAAAATAGCGATTCAGCCTTATATTTCTGAGCTGGATATTAAATATTATCACAATCAACCTGCTTTAAAAAGTCCAATGAATTGGAACAATGCGTTGGATAAGGCCACAGGAGATTTCGTGATGCTTTTACACCAAGACGACTGGTTGCACGATACAAAAGCTTTAGAAATTTATATTGAAACTTTTAAGGGTCATCCAGAAGCAGGTTTTGTCTTTTGTAAGAACACGGCGATTCAGCCAGATGGGGTGGAACTCAACTTGCAAGCAATAAAGAGTTTGCTGGGTAATATGGATAAAAAGCCCCACCATATTCTTAGAGCCAATGTGATTGGTCCGCCAAGTAATGTGATGTTAAAAAGAGCCATCCCGATTCGTTATGATGAAAATTATATCTGGCTTGTTGATGTAGATTATTATGTACAATTATTAGAAGCCGGTAACGCTTATGTTTATTTAGATCAACACCTTGTTAGTATAGGTTTGCATGAGGATCAAACAACGGTATTCTGTAGAAACAATGAAGATGTAATTGTAAAGGAGAATATCCATTTTGCTTTCAAATTAGGCTCAAATGCCTTTTCTGATATTTTGATTTTTGATTATTATTGGAGATTACTTCGTAATTACAATATTCGAAGCGAGGAAGATTTATACAAGATGGGCGTGCAGAAAGCACAGCTCTTACCAGTGATTATGCATCAATTATATTGGGAAAAAAGATGTCCAATTGGATTGTTAAAATTTGGCCCCTTCTCAAAGTTGCTAATGACTTTGAATTATCTTTTTAAGCCTGCAGCTTAGTGCTTATTTTATAAAACGCTTTAAGGTTAAAGCTTTCTTTTCTATCCATTTCCAGGATAAAATACCAAAAGCAAAAGCACCGATACTTGAAAAAATAAATAATTCAAATGTACTTGGCTTAAAGAAGTAAACAATGAATTGTTGTAAAGGGAAGGCATATAAGTAGATGCCATAGGAAGGGTCTCCTAATTTTTGATGCACCCAATTGGCCGCTTTAGATTTTTTTTGTCCAATATAGAGTATTGCAAAAGGCAAGCAGGTAAACAACCATGCCCGATCAATTTTAAAAATGATCATCACAATAAACAATAGGATAGCAGCAATAAAGAGGTATTTACTTGAATCCCATTTTTCCCAATTGATACATGCTAAAAAAGAACCTGTAATAAAATAAATACCTAAGTCAAAAATTAAATCCAGTGGAATAGGTTTCTTAATACTTTGTAATGCTGTAGGATAGTAAAGATTTCCAATGGTGAAAATAACCATCAAGCTTAATAATACCCATTTAACTGCATTTATATTTTTCTTAATGGGAAAAAGCAACAATAGAACAATATAAAATAGGAATTCAAATTCTATAGTCCATAAAGACCCGTTGATCGCCCTAGAGGGTAGATGATCAAATACGCCATGAATAAAAAAGGGTGGTGCGATTAAAGTAAGGTTGCCCCAAAAATAATGATAGATCTCGGGGTTCAAGAGGTATGGAACCCGAGTGCCTGGGTAAATAAAATAAATCGACAATAAGGTGATGATTAAAACGCCAATCAGCCCAGGGAAAATGCGTAAAATTCTTTTGATCAAATAATCAATAACAGACTTACTTCTTGTCAAGCTTTGTAAAATCAAATAACCACTTATTACAAAGAAGCCCTTAACGCCTATGAAAGATAAAATAAGGTAATTAGAAGTGATTTGCCCTAATGGGTCAGATTCTCCCATGCCATTTAAAACATAGGAATGTGAAACAATCACAAACCATGCAAATAGTATCCTAATTAAATCGAAGTTGTTAGCTTCTCTTTCTATATTGACCTTTGCTTCTGACATGATTGTAGGGATGAGGTTGCAAATATATCTTATCTTTATTTCGATTTCAAAGCTAATTTATGTTGTTATCCATTATTATTGTCAATTACAATTCGGGTGCAGTTTTGCTAGATTGTTTACAATCGGCAGAGTTGGATTTATTTGAGTTGAACAAGGTTGAGTGGATCATTGTTGACAATAGTAGTAATCAATCCAATAAAAACAGCATCCTATCGGCCTTCCCAATGATTCAATGGGTGGATATGGAATACAATGCCGGTTTTGCCAGAGCCAATAATAAAGGGATTGAATTAGCTAAAGGCGAAATGGTATTATTACTCAATCCTGACACTTTACTAAAACCTGGTGTTGTTTTAGCGACAGCCAATGAATTGATGCAATCCAATTTAGTAGCTGCAGGGGTTCAACTGGTGCACTTAGATGGACAGCCACAGTTTTCTGCAAGTAATTTCATGATTGGAGGGCTGAATCATTTATTACCATTGCCCTATTGGGGCGCATGTATAAAAAAGCTCGCTTCATTTTTTATACATGAAAAACCTGCAATTATTCAAGCGGCAGCATATACACAAGTTGATTGGATAAGTGGTGCATTTTTAATGGTTAAGAAGGATATAATTCAAAAAGCAGGAATGCTTGATCCTGAATTCTTTTTATATGGAGAGGAAGTAGAGTGGTGCGCAAGATTGGGCAAATATGGAAAGATGGCGATTTTCGGCAATTACAATATTGTTCATTTGATTGGGCAATCTATACAAGAAGCTGCTCATTCCGAAGACAATTCTTATACTAATTTAAGCGACAAAAAGGGTTTGCAATTAATGGTGTCCAATCATTTGAGAATTAGAAAGCAATATGGTGTTTTTTGGTTCATGATTCAATTGCTTAATTATACATGGACAATACCATTTTACCTGATGATAGGAGTACTTGACACTTTATTTAGTGGAAAGAATCCTATGAATACCTTGAAGTCTTGGTGGGGCTTTACAAAAAATGTAATTGAGTTATGGCTGATCGCACCCATCATCATTGCACGTAAAGCCCATTTTTACAAATACATTTAGTATTTATATAGTCCATTCGTCCCTTGGGGGGTTGTGCAATTTATTTGTTCAATAAACCTTTGAGTGCGTCTATTCTAAATTGTATAATCGGCCAAAATTTTGCCGGGGTCATTTGGAGTGCGTATTTTATTCCAAGAAGGATGGATGCACCTAATTTAAAAAGGTATTCTACTATCTTAAGTAAATATGCTTTTTGTGAAATTGCTTTTGTTCTTGCTCTTTCTCCTCTGCCAATACCACTTGCAACCCTATACATATAGGCAGGTGTTAATTTTTCCACTTCAACAACATGGTAAACCAATAAGCTTGGATCATAGTATATTTTTTCGCCCAGCGCAATGATTTTATAAAATAATTCTTTTCCTTCTCCTCCAATTCTTAATGTACCTACGACGCCAGGTATTGCAACGTTGAATCCGCCAACAATATCAAAAACAGATTTTTTTACAATCATATTTGATTCAAGCGGGTACTTGCCATTTTCAAAGGCACATGCAGTAGGGGCGTAATCAAAATTGCCCACTAAAGAGGATACATAATAGCTCATCCATTTAGGTTCTGCAGGGATATACTTGGGGATGATCTTACCACCAAATCCAAGAGCGTTCGGATTTGTTTGAGTATGAAGGACAATATTGTTGATATAATCTGGCGTTGCAACAGCATCGTCGTCCATAAAACATAACCAATCGGCCTTGGCTAATTGCGCGCCTTTATTCCTTGCATAAGAAGCACCCTGATTGGTCTCTGTGGTATAATAAAAATGACCCTCTGTATTGGCTGCGCGCCATTGTGTAAATACTAGATCCGTGCCATCTGTTGAATTATTATCCACTACTATTACTTCAAAGTTTTGCTTAGAAGCTGTTTGTTGGTACAAACTATCTAATGCAGCACCAATATAAGCTGCACGGTTATAGCTACAGATAACAACAGATACAATCATTATAAAGCAGCTTTTTGCTTGTCAATAAATTGTTTGATGGTCATGCCAATAAAAGCAAACAAAGCCAACCATAGTAAAATAGAAGCAACACCTGCAATTTGTTTAGCCCTAGTCACTGAAGCAGGCTTGAATTCAAATTTAATTTTATGTTCACCTGTTGGGATAACTAAACCTCTTAATACATAGTTCACTTTAACAATCGGTGTTTCTTGCTCATCAATGTATGCTTTCCATCCATCACGATAATATATTTCACTAAATACGGCCAATTGTTTTGCGTTGGTCTTGGCTGTATAGTTGATAATATCATTTTGATTGTCTATTAGTTGAATAGTCGCATTGCTGTCTACCTGCAATCCAGCTAAAGCATCAATCTTATCTTGCTCGTCTATTACAGCGGTATCTTTTGGATTAAAGAAGCTTAGGTGATCCATCACTGCTCTTGGGCCATTTTTATATTGTATGCCTTTTACAAACCAAGCATTCCCTAATGCATCTGGGTTCGCAATCGTGTCGGAAGCCATATTACCAGTGATGATGTATTTCGTATTCATCATGTTCAAGGTAGGTAAGCAATTAGGGAACTTATACCATTGGTTTTCGATTAGGTCTTGGTAGATACTTAATTTTGCTGGATTGTATCCGCCAACTAATTTATGGTGGTAGGCCATGATTGCGCCCTCATTAAAAGCATTTTGAACACCGCGTCTTAAATCAATAATACGGTAATTGGTTTTATCTTTTAACAAAGCATTGTCTAATGGCGTTAAAGCAAATACATTTTCATTTTCAGTCGCCTCAACATATTGACTTGGCTTAAGGTATTGCACATTGATTTGGAAGAGGTCTACCAATGATAAGAGACCAATACCAACAATAAAGATGGTTTCTTGGATTGTTTTTTTGATATACAAGAAGATCAATAAGAAGGCGATACCAATAAATATAAATGACCTTGTTAAGTCAGATTCTATGAATCCTTTACGGTCTTCTGCAATCGCATTGACCATATCTCGAGCAGGTGTTTCAAATGCAGCTTTTTGATTTGGATCTTGAATTTGCATAATCTGACTCATCAATTGTTTTTCACTTTCTGATTTAAAATCAGATTTAAAATACAAAGCCAATACTGCAAAAAAGATTAAACCTAGTGTAATCCATCCAATCTTATGTTCCTCTAAAAAGCTTTTGAAATTCGTTGCTTTCAAAGTCGCATTCATGCCATACATTGCTAAAACACCAATTAATAAGGTTGGCACGACAATGATCATACTAGGCGCTCGGAACTTATTATACAATGGTAAATGCTCTAGTATAAATAAGTTAAAGGTTTCAAAGTAAGATCCGGCAGCAAGTAATATGGATAATACAATTACTGCGCCCATCCACCATCTATTTGGATTTTGTTTGCTACCAAAACCGATACAAGCAAATAAGCAAATTATAATACCTACATAAGGAGGCCCAGCTGTGAATCCAATACCGCCCCAATAAAATTGTAAAAATGATTGCAGTTGCTGACCCACTTCAGGCTGCATTTGTTGCAATACTTCGATTGCTTTTGATTTTTCTGGATCAACTAAATTAGGATCACTAGATGCGCCATAAATATGAGGGAACATCATTACTAATGGTTCAGATAAAAACATGCTATAACTTAATGCATAGTCTTTATTTAATCCTGTATTGGTAATTTTACTATCCTTAGTGGCTAGTGCACTTCCGCCTCTAATAGAAGCTTTACCGTATTCTGCGGTGCTCATTAACATGATGGCGTTCACAGCTAGACCTAATATGCCTGCAGCTAAACTGAATCCAAATGTTTTAAGAATATGCGAGTAGTCTTTTGCCTTGATCCATAGAACAAGGTAATAAAGAGACATGCCAATAACGATGATTAATCCGTAATAATTTATTTGAAGGTGATTGGCTTGAACAAATAATGCTGTTGCAATTGCGGTACAAATAGCGCCTAAATAATACTTCTTTTGAAAGATCAATAAAATGGCTCCGATAAAGAATGGGAGGTAAGCGATTGCATGCATTTTAGTCATATGGCCCACCACAACAATAATAGGATTATAGGTTGCATAGCTATAAGCCAATCCACCAATGATGCCAATTAAAGTTGAAAATCCAAGCACCTGTGCTAAGAAATAAAAACAGATACTTGCAAGAAAAAATAAACCAACTGGCTCAGCTAAATACAAAGTAAAAATACCGTCTAATGCCCCGATTGAATATGGGCTTACTGGAATACCTGTAATTTGGAAAGTTGGCATGCCGCCAAACATACTATTGGTCCATAATGGGGTAATGCCATATTGTGCTTTATAATTTAAGGCATCTTGCGCCATACCTTTCCATTGTGTTACGTCAGATTGTTGTAATACTTGACCCTCTAATGCGGGTCTGCAATAGATAATTGCGACGATAGCAAATACGAAAATGGCTAAAATATGGGGTAATAAGGACTTAAAGATGTTTTTAGACATAGGTTTTTATTGTAAAACAAACCTACAACTAAATAGGCTTTTTTGTACTTTTAATGACTTCAAAATATCAACATCTATGGTTCGTCGATTTCCTTTGACCTTTTTGTCCAAACTGGCCGTTATAGCTAACCTAGTTTATATCTTTTCAACGATATTTTTAATTGTAACCTGGCTCAAAATACCAAGAGACATCGCACAGTTTATTGCAGTCATGGGGCTTGAATTAGCGCCATTTGCCAATTTAGTTTTTGTACTTGCATTTGTCGTGTTTGCAATTCAAAAAAAGCAAACTAATTTACCCCAATGGCAAACAATCTTTAACCTTAGCATGTTATTGTTGCAGATTGGCCTATTATTTATTTAAAATTTACCATGATCCATCAAATTCTTAAAGACAAACCCACTAAACTATTCTTAGGCATTACTGCATTTTTTGTGGCAAACGCCTTGATTGCAGAATGTATAGGAGGGAAGATTTTTTCACTCGAGTCTGTATTCGGTTTCCAGCCTTTAAATATGACTTTATTTGGTGAGTCTGGTTTAGCATTTAATTTAACCTGTGGTGTATTGTTATGGCCATTGGAGTTTGTGATTACAGATATTGTGAATGAATATTATGGCCCAAAGGCGGTAAGAAGAATTAGTTTGATTGCAGTAGCTTTAATAAGCTATGCATTCATTATGTTTTATCTAGCAATGTCCGCAGCGCCAGCAAGTTTTTGGGTAGCATCCAAAATGCAAAATGGGGTTCCTAGTATGCAGTTGGCTTTTGAAGCTATTTTTGGTCAGGGCATGTGGATTATTATTGGAAGTATCATTGCTTTTATGGTGAGTCAGTTAATTGACGTAACCGTGTTTCATCAAATTAAAAAACGAACTGGTGATAAGATGATTTGGTTAAGGTCTACAGGCTCAACGGTGATCTCTCAATTGGTAGATAGTTTTGTAGTTTTAATCATTGCATTTAAAATCGGCAATGGCTGGTCTTGGTCAACCGTTTTAGCAGTAGGTGTCGTGAATTATATGTATAAATTTACAATGGCGATCGTGTTGACGCCTATGATACATCTAATGCGTAATCGTATCGAAAATTATGTAGGAGTGGAAGCGGCAAAGAAAATGAAGTTGGAAGCGATGGGCGAGGAGGCGGGTATTTAATCTTAAACAAGTTTGATTTTAAGCTGCAAACAAATCTACCAGCATTTTAACAGCGACTTTGTCTATTGGCAAGGTCATTGCTTCTTCACTAATTTCATGAAAAGGGATCCATCTTAGGTGTTCTGCTGTGCCGTTTTTATCTGCCACTTCTTCTGGTAAAAAATCAAATGCTTTTTCTTTAGCATTAATCAAGCTCGTGTCTGCAGTATGCACTAAATAATAGATGGAGATAATTTGGTCTTTATTATTAAAAGCGGAAATCTGAAAAAAGTCGGTGGTATAAAAATGATCTCCAACATTGACAACAATATTCGCTTCTTCCATGAATTCTCTTGTCAATCCATCTCTAGTCCCTTCGCCAATTTCTAGTCCGCCACCTGGCAATTTAGTGATATAATTTCCTCTAATGAATTCGTCACTTACTAAAAGTCTTTTTTCTTCGTCCAATAAGATGCCGTATACACGCACATTGAATAATGCCATTGTAAGATTATTTTAAATGGATGCTTGCTTTGTAAACAAAAGTGCCTGGTCCTTGTAGCCAAATATGATTAAAATGACCACCCCCTAGATTATTAAAACGAACAGCTAATGCACCACCCAAAGTTTTAATTGAAACAATATGTTCGCCTGTTTTGTGCAAGTGCGTTGTGATGGCTGCTGCAGTTACCCCTGTGCCACAACTGTAAGTTTCATTTTCTACACCTCTTTCATAGGTGCGGACAAATAAATGTTCTTGTTGAAATTCAACAAAGTTTACATTGATGCCAGCCGTCTTAAATCGATCATTATACCTTATGGCTTTCCCTTCGGCAAATACATCTAGTTTTTCAACGCCTTCAACGACTTTGACATAATGAGGAGAGCCTGTATTGGTTACAAAAAAATGATCCCCTGTTTCTACTGAATGCACATCCGACATTTTCAAATACACCCAACCATTATTACTAATGGTAGCTTCATGTGGTCCATCTACCGCAATAAAAAGATAATTGTCTTTAACGATACCGTTATCATGTGCAAATTGTACTAAGCACCTGCCACCATTGCCGCACATGGTACCTTCTGTTCCATCGGCATTGTAATAAGTCATAGAGAAGTCATATCCTGCCGCTGTTCCTAATAACATTAATCCATCTCCACCCACACCAAATCTTCGGTCACATAAAAATGCAATTTGTTGATTAGACAAAGAGATGCTGCCATCTCTATTATCGATGATCACAAAGTCGTTTCCTGTGCCTTGGTATTTTGAAAATTGGATATTCATTTTTAAGTTCTTTTTAAATAGTTGCAATGATACCCAAGCTTTTTTGAATCATATGATCCACCGCTTTTGCACCATCTTTACTAAATTCTTTCTTAACGCGATTTGCAACAATGACGTTGATACTTAAACATTGATGCCCTAGTAAATTACATAAGCCATATATAGCACTTGTCTCCATTTCGAAATTTGCAATATGATGATTGCCAAAACGGAAACTCGTCATTTGATCTACTAAGTTTGGCATCTTTAACGGTAGTCTTAAGATTCTGCCTTGAGGTCCGTAAAAACCTGGACATGTGACAGTGATGCCATGACTATATCCATCCGTAAAATGCTTCAATAAGCCAGCGCTTGCACTCGAGATATAGGGTTTAATATGATGTGATTGAATATTTGTATGTTGTTCAAATGCTGCAAGTATCGCCAACTCTTCATCATTGTTATTTGGTTGGTAGAAATGCAACAAATTATCTACCCCTAAACCATGTGTGCCAGCTACCAATTGATCAACTCCAACTTCACCTTGCAAAGAACCGCATGTTCCAAGTCGAATTACTGAAACTGATTTTTTTGTCTCCTTAATACATCTTGTTTCAAAATCTATATTCACCAAAGCATCCACTTCGTTTAAGGCGATGTCTATATTGTCTGGTCCAATCCCTGTACTCATCACTGAAATACGCTTTTGACCAATATAGCCTGTATGGGTAATGAATTCTCTATGTGCCGACTTGTGCTCAATACGATCAAAGTATTTGCTGACATGGGCAACTCTTTCAGGATCTCCCACAGTAATTACGTTATCTGCAATCTCTTCGGGGCGTAGGTCTAAATGGTAGACAGCTCCTCTAGGGTTTATTATTAATTCTGAAGCGCCAATTGGCTGTTGCATAGGGATGTTTTAGGCTACAAATGTCGTTTAATTCGAATTAGTGGTAAAATTCTTTTATAATTAACTTCTTTGCGTTATTTTCGCGTCCCAAAAGGGTCCTGTGGCCGAGTGGCTAGGCAGAGCTCTGCAAAAGCTTCTACAGCGGTTCGAATCCGCTCGGGACCTCGATACAAAGCCTCTAACGAAAGTGAGAGGCTTTTTTGTTTCAAGGCAGCGTCACAAGCTCGCTTGTGTAAGATGAGGAGAAGCAAAAAAGCCAACAAAGAGCGAAGCGATTTGATGAAAGGTTTTGGGTTTACTGAGATATCCGAAGTGGATAAACGACGAATGGAATGAGGAGGTAATCCGAGACAAGAGCGGAAGGTAATGCGAAGCATTGACTATCCTTAATTGATGATTAATTTTTTCTTCCACCTACATTTTGTTACTTTAAGGATAGAATAGCACCCTATGAAACGCCTAATACTCATTTCATTTTTACTCATCAAATCCCTTCTTGGACAAACTCAAGCCAAGGAAGTATTCATTGAAACAGATGTTTTAGTAATAGGAGGAACTACAAGTGGGGTATGCGCTGGAATACAATCTGCAAGATTAGGTGTAAAAACAATGATTGTAGAATCTGGGCCATGGCTTGGAGGCATGTTAACATCAGCAGGTGTTTCTGCTTTTGATGGGAATAACAGATTGCCTGCAGGCATTTTTGGTGAGTTCAGAAATCATTTAGTAAAACATTATGGCGGCAAGAATAAGTTGGCAACTGGATGGGTAAGTAATACTTTATTTGAACCTCATATTGGAGATAGTATTTTCAAGTCCATTGCTAGCAAAGAAAAACAATTGGCAATAAAATACCAACATGAATTCCTTAAAGCAATTACTAACAATGGAGTAATCAATGGAATTGTTTTTTTAGATAGGGTAAATCAAATTCAAATAGTTATTAAGGCAAAAAGGTATATAGATGCAACAGAATTAGGCGATGTCTTAGCCTCTGCAAATATTCCTTATGACCTAGGGATGGAATCAGATGCGATAACAAAAGAAGGGGTTAATCCAAATGGTTCAAATGAATTTATTCAAGACATTACCTATGTGGCAATATTGAAGGACTATGGCAAGCCTCAGCCTTTAATTGCGCGACCTAATCATTATGATTCATTAGAATTTGATGGAAGTAGTAAGAATTTTTACAAAGATTCAACTAGGAGGAAGCCAACCATAGATGCAATCAAAATGCTACAGTATGGTCGTTTGCAAAATAATAAGTTCATGATTAATTGGCCAATTTATGGCAATGACATTTACTTAAATGTGGTTGAAAAAACACCAGCTCAAAGAGTTGAAATATTGGAGGCGGCAAAGCAACAAACTTTGAGATTTGTTTATTTTATTCAAAAAGAACTTGGCTTTAGAAATATCGCTCTAGCGGAGGATGAGTTTCCGACAAAAGACAAACTTGCATTTTATCCCTACTATAGAGAGTCAAGAAGGGTGAAAGGAGTATCAAGAATGGTTGTTCAACATATTACAAAACCTTTTGCGACGGATGAGCCTTTGTATAGAACAGGTATTGCTGTAGGGGATTATCCAATAGATCACCATCATAAAAAAAATAAATCAGCCCCTCAGAATTTGGAATTTGTGCCTGTGCCTTCTTTTAATATTCCATTAAGTGTTTTAATTCCAAGAGACAATGATGCATTAATTGTTGCAGAAAAGTCGATTAGTGTTTCCAACATTGTAAATGGCACTACAAGATTGCAGCCTTGTGTAATGCAGATAGGTCAGGCGGCAGGAATGCTCGCTGCGCAAAGTATCTTAGACAATGTAGCGCCAAGGCAAATTTCAGTTAGAAAAATACAGGATAATTTATTGAATGCACAAGGTTATATCATGCCTTATGTAGATGTTGCTCAAAATAGTACCTATTTTAAAGCAGTACAAAAAATTGGAGCTACTGGTTTGCTTAAGGGGGTGGGTATGCCAAATGGCTGGTCTAATGAAACCTTTTTTTATCCAAATAAAAATGTTTCTTTTTCTGAATTCATGCAAACATGGACTACAAAATTTAATTCAGCTAGTTCTTATGTAGAACATGAGATGACAATTAAAGAGGCGATTGATTTTGCAGCTAAACTTTCTGGGAAAAATTCAAGAAAGGTAGAAAAAGAAATGGCAGATAAATGGTCTAAGTTGTCTTTGGAAAATTTCATATTAAATAGACCAATATTAAGGTATGAATTAGCTGTATTGTTAAATGAGTATGATGTCTTTCATGCTTTTGACGTGAATCTGTATGGGTTTATAAAGTCTATTTAAGCTAGATTGATGTATTTTTGCATTATGAAACATTCTCAAACCATCGGCATTATCCTTACTTTATTGTTATTCGTTTGTACAACTCAACCATTTGTAATCATTGAAAGTAAAAACTGGGTGGTCACTGGATGGGATGCGGGTGCAACCAATTTTGGGCAATCAGGGAAGTTTCTTTTTTACATAGGCATTTTGGCCATCATTTTTTTTGCAATACCCTCTATCAATGTCAAGCGTTTTAATATGGCATGGGGCGCATTATTATTAGCATGGAGTTTTCGAAATTACTTAGTGCTATCTGCATGCGCGATGGGCGAGTGTCCTCAAAAACAATGGGCATTGTATGCTTGTATTATTTTAAGTGCAGGGATCTTAATCATGACATTTCTTCCTAAGCTAAAAACAAAATTACCCTCACTTAGGAGGGCTATTTGAATAAAAATCTATCAATTTTATTTCGCTAATTGTTCAAGGCCTTGACCAATTAGTTGAACCGCTTCTTTAATTTGAGCTTCTGTTATAATCAATGGTGGAGCAAATCTAATTTTGTCACCGTGCGTAGGCTTTGCTAAAATCCCTAATTCTTTAAGGTGTAAACATAAGTCCCATGCTGCTTCTGGATTTTCATGTTTAATAACGATTGCATTTAATAATCCACGTCCTCTTATAGATGCAACAAATGGAGAATTTAATTTTGCTAATTCTGCTCTTAACAATTCGCCCATTTTATAGGAGTTCTCCACCATATTTTCGGCCTTAATGACTTCCAAAGCTTTCATTGCGACTGCACATGCAAGTGGATTGCCACCATAAGTTGAGCCGTGTTCGCCTGGTTTAATTTGTAACATGATAATGTCATCTGCCAATACTGCGGCAACTGGTATGGTTCCACCACTTAATGCTTTTCCAAGAATTAAAATATCGGGACGTACATTTTCATGGTCACATGCAAGCATGGTGCCAGTCCTTGCTAATCCAGTTTGGATTTCATCTGCAATGAATAATACATTGTATTGATCACACAAGGCACGAACACCTTTTAAATAACCATCCGTAGGGATCACTACGCCAGCTTCTCCTTGGATAGGCTCAACCATAAATGCTGCAACCGTAGGATCTTGTAAAACGGTCTCTAATGCTGCAAGATCATTATAAGGCACTAATCCAAATCCAGGCATGTATGGGCCAAAGCCTTTGAAACTACTAGGGTCAGTAGAAGAAGATATAGCAGCTAAAGTTCTTCCCCAAAAATTACCTTCAGCAAAAATAACTTTTGCTTGATTTTCAGGAATGCCTTTTACAGCATAACCCCATCTTCTAGCAAGTTTAATTGCTGTTTCACCACCTTCCACACCCGTGTTCATTGGTAAAACTTTATCATAGCCAAAGTATTCAGTGATATATTTTTCATACACCCCTAATTGGTTATTGTAAAAGGCTCTTGAGGTTAATGTTAATTTTTGTGCTTGTTCAGTTAATGCTTTAATAATTGCAGGATGGCAGTGTCCTTGATTCACGGCAGAATAACCGCTTAAAAAATCAAAGTATCTTTTGCCATCTACATCATATAAAAATATGCCTTCGCCTTTTTCTAAAACGACAGGTACTGGATGATAATTATGGGCACCATATTGATCTTCAAGCGCTATATACTTTGCAGTATTTGCACTTGTTTGAAATGTATTTGACATTCAATAAAATTTAAATTATTTGATAAAAACAGTAAGAAAATTTAGAGGGTTTGAATTTACCCAACGGGATGGTTTAGAAAATCTAAATTAGAAAATAAAAAATTTGACTTTATCATGGCTCTAAGATAGGGTTTTTACTCAATTTTCCCATAATTGGACTTACATTCGCGTAAAGAATCCGACTTGAAACCACTTGTATCAATTGTTATTTTAAATTATAATGGCGCGCATTACTTGAAGACATTTTTGCCTTCGGTATTGTCGACGCAATATGATAACAAAGAAGTGGTTGTTGCAGATAATGGTTCAACAGATGACTCCTTATCCATTTTAGCTACCAATTTTCCGACTGTCAAAGTAATACAGAATCCGACGAATGAAGGTTTTGCAGGCGGATATAATTGGGCATTAAAACAGGTTGAAGCAGCTTATTATATTCTTTTGAATTCAGATGTTCAAGTTGATCCAGCTTGGGTAGGGCCATTGGTTCATTTAATGGAATCGAATCCAAAAGTAGGCGCTTGTCAGCCAAAAATTTTAGCTCAGAAAGATCCAAGTAGTTTTGAATATGCAGGTGCAAGTGGTGGATGGATTGATGCACTCGGATATCCATTCTCGAGAGGAAGGGTATTTGATGTTTGTGAAAAAGATAAAGGACAATATGATACGAGTGAACCCATTTTTTGGGCATCTGGCGCAGCGATGATGATTCGTGCTAATTTGTTTCATTCATTGGGCGGATTCGATGCTAGTTTTTTTGCACATCAAGAAGAGATTGATCTTTGTTGGCGGATGCAATTAGAGGGCCATCAATTATATGCATGTCCTGAATCTGTTGTTTACCATGTGGGTGCTGGCACACTTCCTAGAGGTGGGCGAAAAGTGTTTTTGAATTTTAGAAACAACTTGATCATGCTTAGCAAAAACTTGCCAATAGGTGAATTAATATGGAAGTTGCCATTACGATTTGGATTGGATGGTATTTCGGCATGGAAAGGGTTATTGAGTGGAGATGGGTATTTTTTTACCGCAATTTTTAAGTCACATTTTGCTTTTATTGGGTATCTTCTTACAGGTAAAGTCAAGAGAAATAAGCATTATAAACCATTATCCAAGCTTGGAGGTGTATATAATGGTTCCGTTGTATTCCATTACTTTGTAAAAAACAGGCAAGAATTTGATAAAATTGTCACCAAACACGCTCATAATTAAGAACTTGTTGTTATTTTTGCACTCGTAATTATAAACTATGTCACAAGAAATACAAGAAACAGCAGAAAATAAGGATATCGCAAAGAACTGGGTAAGTTCTTCAAGATTCATCTTCTATGTATCTGTTTTCGCGCTATTATCATTGGTTTTAGGTAATTGTACTAAGTTATTCAGTTCTGGTTTTGAAAAGCCTGAAGTGGAAGTAAACACTAGTTCTCAGTACAAACCTGAATATAAATAGAAAAAAATTTTGTTGGTGTGCGTTGATTCCTTATTTTCGCACTCCAAAAATTAGTTCTTGTTCAAGCGGAAGTAGCTCATTTGGTAGAGCACGACCTTGCCAAGGTCGGGGTGGCCAGTTCGAGCCTGGTCTTCCGCTCAAAAATCC
>JACCDU010936168.1_pt1 | contig 17100 bp, 14 predicted proteins | sample 7446081 | NCBI WGS metagenome assembly JACCDU01 (sample SAMN15323447, study PRJNA562643) | freshwater metagenome | isolation source: river surface water | place: USA:Blue River Watershed | collected 2017-08-17
CGGGCGGTGTGGAGAGCATGAGCCGCGCCCCGTTTGTCATGCCCAAAGCCGAGAGTGCTTTTAGCCGCAACAACGCGGTGTACGACACCACCATTGGCTGGCGCTTTGTGAACAAACTCATGAAAGCGCAATACGGCGTGGACAGCATGCCCGAGACCGCAGAAAACGTGGCGGTCGATTACAAGATTGAACGCGAAGCTCAAGACCAAATGGCTTTGCGCAGCCAACGCAACGCGATGGCTGCCATTCAAGCGGGTCACTTTGCCCGCGAAATTTGCCCCGTCACCATCCCACAGAAAAAAGGCGATGCGGTGGTGGTGAGCCAAGACGAACACCCACGTGACACGAGCTCAGAGTCGCTCGCCAAACTCAAAGGCGTGGTGCGTCCTGAGGGCAGCGTGACCGCAGGCAATGCCAGCGGCGTGAACGATGGCGCATGTGCCTTGTTGCTGGCCAACGAGGCGAGCGTCCAGCAATACGGCCTCACACCCAAAGCCCGTGTGGTAGGCATGGCCACTGCGGGTGTGGCCCCGCGTGTGATGGGCATTGGCCCAGCCCCCGCCACCGAAAAAGTGTTGACCCAAACCGGTTTGACGCTGGCGCAAATGGATGTGATTGAACTCAACGAAGCCTTTGCCGCACAAGGTTTGGCGGTGTTGCGCATGTTGGATTTGAAAGACGACGATGCCCGCGTCAACGCCTGGGGTGGCTCGATTGCCTTGGGTCACCCATTAGGTGCTTCGGGCGCACGTTTGGTCACCACCGCACTCAACCGCTTGCACACCACCGGTGGGCGCTACGCGCTATGCACCATGTGCATTGGCGTGGGGCAGGGCATTGCACTCATCATTGAACGCGTCTGACGGCAAGGCGGGATAATGCCCGTATGACTTTGCTTTTGATTATGGTCGGCACCTTGGTGGCCGGAATGGGCAGTGTGTGGTTGGCGGCGTTGCTGGCCTATGCGCTGTTGTCACGTTTCACCCAACATTTACTGAGCTTGGCCGCCGGTGCGTTGCTGGCGACGGCTTTCACACGCTTGCTGCCCGAAGCGTTTGAACATGCAGCCGAGGCCAACTTATCGGCGCAATTGTTGTTTGCAGTGTTGCTGGTGGGTTTGGTGTTTTTCTTTTTGCTCGACAAAGCAGAGTTGTGGCACCACGGCCACGAACACGGGCATGTGCAAGACGATGAACACGACCATGAGCATGACCACGCGCATGACCATCCACATGCGCATCACGAGCATCACGACCATCATCACCACGGACATTCACACCATCACGGTGCACACGGTGGCGGCGGTTGGGCTGTGTTGCTAGGCGACAGCGTGCACGCGTTTGGCGACGGCATTTTGATTGCGGCTGCTTTTGTGGCCGACTGGCGTTTAGGCGTTGCGACGGCGCTGGCGGTGATGACGCACGAAGTGCCGCACCACATTGGCGATTTGGTGGTGTTGCGTCAAACCTTGAGCCAACCCAAAGGCGCGTTGCTGCGCTTGTCAATGGCAGGCGCTGTCACAGCCGTGGGGGGCTTGGTGGGTTACGGTTTGGTGGGCGCGTTTCACGCTTACTTGCCTTTGTTTTTGGTCGTGGCCGCGAGCAGCTTTATTTACGTGGCCTTGGCCGACTTGATTCCCCAACTGCAAAAACGTCTGAGCCCACGCGAAACCACGGCCCAAGTGGCGTGGCTGTTGGCGGGCATGGTGATGGTGGTGGCCTTAGGTGAATTGGTGCAGCACTGAGCCTGCTCCACTCATATACATAGGACCGCCACGCTTGGCTGGAAATCCATAGCCGAGTACCCAAACCAAATCGATGTCACTGGCACGGTGGGCCAGCCCTTGTCGCAGCAAAAGATGACCTTCGTCAATGAGCGGTTGTACACATCGTTGAACGATGTCCTCGTCTGTCACATCGGGTTGTTGTTTGATGCCAAACCGCTGAGCCTCTTGTTCGCAAACTTGCTGTAAGTCGGGGTCAATGGCGGCTTTGTTGTCTTGGTAAATGTAATGACCGCGTTGGGTTTTATGGCCCAAACGTCCAAGTTCAGCCAAGCGTTGTGTGATGCGCCTGTACTCAGGTGGCTGTTCAAATTGCAAGCCTCGCTCGGTCAGTACTTGGCTGACCAAATCGGTGCCTGCCATGTCCAATGTTTTGCATGGGCCTAGTGCAAAACCAAAAGCTTCTAGCGCTTTGTCAATTCGTTCAGCGCTGACGCCTTCGAGTTGCAGCACATCGACTTCGCGCAAGTACCCCTCAAACATGCGATTGCCAATGAAACCCCATGCGTTGCCCGTCAAGATAGGCAGCTTTCCGAGTCGGGTCGCTAATCGATGTGCACGGCTGATGCTGGTATCCGAGGTGTTACTTCCTTTGATAATTTCTACCAATGGTGTGATATGTGCGGGTGTTAAAAAGTGCATGCCCATGACCTGCTGAGGTCGTCCACAAGCACTTGCCATGGCATCAATATCTAGCGTGGATGTGTTGCTGATGAGTAAGGTGTGTGCTGGGCAGGTTTGATGGAGTTGATTCATGACTTGTTGTTTGATAGACAAGTTTTCAAACACGGCTTCGATGACGACATCACAGTTTTGGAGGTCGCTCCAATTCGTATGCCCACTCAGTCTGTTAAGACGTTGAGCTTGCTCTTCGGCCGTCAGTTTGCCCTTCTTGACAGCGTTTTCTAGGCTGCGTTGAATTCTGTGCATACCTCGATCTAGGGCTGCTTGGTTGATGTCAAACAACTGTGTTTGAAAGCCTGCTGAGATTGCGCACTGCGCAATGCCGGCGCCCATCGTGCCAGCACCGATGACAGCAAGTCTTCGGTCGTCATACGGGGTTTTTGCGGCAGGCCATTCGCTCCCCATGAGGGTGCTTTGACGGGCTTGAGACAAGTAAGCTGATGCGTCTAGCGTCTGGCTTGCGCTCACATCGTTGTTCCAAATTGAAGTAGGCGAATGATATTTTTTAGGCATGTTTGTCCGACAAAATAAGTTCATCAATCGAGAAGATAGATTCCCTTCTTTATTCTGAAAATTCTAATTAAATCATTGTGTTAGCAATGAATAAATGATTTTTTGAAAAAAAATTGAAAAATTCAGGGTTTACGAGATGTTTTAAATTAAGCCAATTGTCCGACAATTATTTCATGAATGAAGCAATCTGTACCGAGCAAGAAAACGCGAGCCTCATGGAGGCTGGTTTGGATTTGCGCGCACTGCGTGCTTGGCTGTCGTCTCGCATCGAAGGGGTTGAAGAGGGCTTGCGTGCAGAGCGTATTGGCTCAGGGCAATCCAATCCATCGTGGTTGCTTCGTGGGGCAAAGCATGCATGGGTGTTGAGGGCCAAACCCGCGCCTGCCACGGAGCTGCTGCCTTCAGCGCATGCCATTGAACGTGAGTTCCGAATTCTTCAGGCCTTGCAAGGCAGCGATGTACCTGTGCCCCGCGTGCGCGTGCTCTGCGAGGATGAGTCGGTGATTGGGGTTGCTTTTTATGTGATGGATTACGTGCAAGGGCGTGTGTTTCAAGATGCCACCTTGCCCCACATCAAGCCCGCTGACAGAAAGGCCTATTTTGCGGAGGCCAATCGCGTGCTTGCTGCGTTGCATCGCATAGATTGGCGGCAATTGGGACTGCATGACTTTGGCCGACACGAGGGGTACTACAGCCGTTTGATTCGACGCTGGTCTGCGCAATACGACGCATCAAAGGTCAACCCAGTAGAGGCTATGGAGCAGCTGAAGCTTTGGTTGCCAGAGCACATTCCCGCGGGTGCGGATGGCGCGGATTTGACTTGCATCACGCATGGCGACTTCCGCATGGAAAACCTGATGTTTCATCCTGAACGGCCTGAGGTTGTGGCGGTGCTGGATTGGGAGCTTTGTACTTTAGGTGATCCCTTGAGTGATCTTTCATACAACGCCCTTGCGTGGCATATGCCTTCTGGCATTTTGCGAGGTTTTCGCGATCAAAACTTAGCCGCCTTGGGCTTGCCCTCAGAGAAAGACTACGTGGCGTGGTATGTCCGTGCCATGGGTTTAGATGAGATGAAGGTCAGCAAAGACTGGTCTTTTTATTTGGCATTCAACTTATTTCGTCTCAGTGCAATTTTGCAAGGCATTGGCCGGCGCGAGCGTGAGGGCATTGCGTCAAATGCCAGTGCGAGAGAAATTTCTGCCATGGCAGATTCGGTTGCCCAATGGGGCTTGGCCATTGCCCAAGGGCAAGACCTTTCAAACACATGAACAGTGCAGTAACCAAAGACAGTGAGGACATACAGATGAATTTCTTTCAGCACTCAGAAAAAGCACAAGCGTTGCGCGAGGCGTTGCTCCAATTTATGGATGAACACATCTACCCCAACGAGGCGCAAGTATGGAAAGAAGCAGCAGCGCAGCGTTGGGATTCAGATGCGGGTTGGACAACGTGCCCCACGATCGAACGATTGAAAAAAATTGCAAAGTCCCAAGGGCTTTGGAACTTATTTTTGCCTCAGTCTGAGCGTGCGCCACAAGGCTTGTCCAACTTTGAATATGCACCGTTATGCGAAATCATGGGGCGTGTGCACTGGGCGAGTGAGGTGTTCAATTGCAGCGCACCTGATACCGGCAATATGGAGACGTTAGAGCGCTATGCGAGTGAATCGTTGAAGGATCAATGGTTAGAGCCTTTGTTGCGTGGCGAAATTCGTTCGGCGTTTTTGATGACGGAGCCTGCTGTGGCATCGTCGGATGCGACGAACATTCAATGTGATATTCGACGTGATGGTGATTCTTATGTCATCAATGGTCGCAAATGGTGGTCCACCGGTGCGGGGAGTCGCCATTGCAAAGTGTTCATCGTGATGGGTAAAACAGATGCGAATGCGGCACGTCATCAGCAGCAATCGATGATTGTGGTGCCTTCCGACACGCCGGGTGTGACAGTGGTTCGTCCTGTGCCTGTGTTTGGTTTTGATCATGCGCCCCACGGTCATATGGAAGTGTTGTTGGAGAACGTACGCGTGCCTGCAGAAAATATTTTGTTAGGCGAGGGGCGTGGTTTTGAAATTGCACAAGGCCGTCTTGGCCCCGGACGAATTCATCACTGCATGCGATCCATCGGTGCCGCTGAGCGCGCCTTTGAATTGATGTGTCAACGTTTGGCTTCGCGAACAACATTTGGAAAACCGCTGAGCGAACAAAGTGTTTGGCATGAACGAATTGCAGAGTCACGCTGCATGATCGAGCAGGCGCGCTTGTTGACCATGAAGGCGGCCTACATGATGGATGCCGTGGGTAATAAGGCTGCACAAGGTGAAATTGCCATGATCAAGATCGTGGCTCCAACGATGGCATGCAAAGTCATTGATTGGGCGATTCAAGCCCATGGCGGCGCAGGTGTGTCAAACGATACGCCCTTGGCATTCTCTTATTCAGATCAAAGAACTTTGCGTTTGGCCGATGGGCCAGATGAGGTGCATCGTCAATCACTGGCCAAACTCGAACTCGCACGTTTGGGTTTGCGCCGCAAAGCAGTCGAGGCTCCAGTGGCGCGGGGTTGCTAGAGGTTTTATTTTTAACAACAGGAGACAAGCATGAAAAATTCAAATCGTCGTTTCACGCTCAGCGCATTGCTGTTGAGCTTGGTGGCCGCTACTTCTTTAAATGCCTTGGCGCAAGAAGGGCCTCCCGCCAAAATCATCGTGGGCTTCCCTGCTGGCGGTTCATTTGATGCCATTGCACGGTTGATCGCAGAAAAAGCAAAAAATGAACTCAACCGCCCTGTGGTGGTCGATAACAAAGTGGGTGCCGGTGGACGCATTGCTGTGGATGCATTGAAAAGTTCTCCAGCCGATGGCAGTGCGGTGATGTTGGGCCCAGATGCGTTGACCGCGCTCTATCCTTTTACATTTAAAAAGCTGAGTTACGACCCTAAGAAAGATTTGGTTCCAATTGGCACCGTGGCCGAATTTGCATTTAGTTTTGCTGTGGGCACCAATCCCAAAGTCAATACATGGGCCGAGTATGTGGCCTGGGCCAAGAAAAATCCGAAGGATGCGAATTACGGCATCCCTGCATTGGGCGCACCACACCACTTCTATGGCATGGTGATCGGTGACGCGATTGGTGTTCCTATGCAGAACGTACCGTTCCAAGGAAGCGCACCGATTACCTTGGCATTGATGGGAGGGCAAATTAGCTCTGGTATCGATGTGGCGAGCAGCCAAGTCGAAAACCATAAGGCTGGCAAGATCAAGATATTGGCTGTCACGACTGAGCAGCGTATCCCTCAGGCGCCTGATGTGCCAACCTTCACTGAATTGGGACTTCCTTCGGTGAGTGGTTCAGGCTTCAATGCCTTGTATGCACCTGCTGGCACACCTGCCAATGCTATCAACGGTTGGAACAATGCCTTGATGAAAATCATGGCGATGCCCGACGTGAAAGAAAAAATCACAGCCATGGGTTATATGCCTGTAGGCAAGGGGCCGCAAGAATTGATAGATCGCCAAAACGCAGCCATTAAAAAGTGGGAGCCTGTGATCAAAGCATCCGGCTTCACCGCTGACTAGGTCAATGCTGATTTTTTAGAAACCCGCTGTGGCGGGTTTCTAAAATGCGAGTATTTGCACAATCATTTTTTCATGGATCAACCTAAACGCTCAACATCACCTGCTTACCGTGTTGTGTCGGAAAGTTTGCGTCAACGCATTACTCGGGGCGAGTTGGTGGCGGGCGATGCTTTGCCAACAGAAACAGAGCTTGCAAGTCTGTTTGGGTTTCATCGTTCCACCATTCGTGAGGGGTTACGACAACTCGAGCAAGATGGTTTGCTACAACGCCATGGCAAGCGATTGGTGGTGACGATTCCGCGGCATAAAGATTTGGCTTATGCCGCGGAACGTGCTCTGCGAATGAGTCAAGTGACGTTTCGTGACGTGTGGGAGATGGCGTCCACGCTAGAGCCGATGTGTGCACGTTTGGCCGCAGAGCGTATTCAAGAAGACGAGCTGGCAAAGTTGGCTGAAAACATTGCCCACACCGCTGCACTGGTTGCGGCGGGTGAAACGCCAATTTCTGCAACGATCGAGTTCCATTCCCTCGTTGCAGAGGCGTCGCACAACCAAGTGTTGTTATTGGCGCGTGCGCCTGTGAGTTTGTTGATGCGTTCAGGATTTGCGGCCATTGCCCCCTCATTGCCGCAGTCAGGTCCGCGTTTGTTAGAGGCTCATCGGCAGATTTACGAATCGCTCAGACAGCATGATGCTGAGTCAGCCGTCGCATGGACGCGAAAGCATTTGATGGATCACAAGCGTGGATTCGAATATGTCGGAATTGACATGGACTCACCGATTCCAGATGTCATTTAGTTTGATGAAAGAAACCCTATGTCACGCAATGTTCATCAACTGTTCGATCTTCACGGCAAAACCGCCTTGGTGACCGGAGGCTCGCGTGGTTTGGGGTTTCAAATGGCGCAAGCACTTGGAGAAGCCGGTGCACGCGTGATGATCACGGCAAGAAAAGACGATGAGCTTTTCGAGGCTGCCCATCAGTTGAAAGCGCAGGGGATTGAGGCGCATTGGTTTGCAGCAGATTGTGCGCGTGAGGAAGAATTGTTGCGTCTTGGTCAGCACGCGCTCGCCACGTTGGGGCATTTGGATATTTTGGTCAATAACGCTGGGGCGGCTTGGAGTGCCCCTGCTGAAGATCATCCGCTTTCAGCTTGGGACAAAGTGATGAACCTCAATGTGCGGGGGTACTTCATCTTGAGTCAATTCTTGGCCAAGCAATCGATGATTGCCCGTCAACAAGGGAGCATCATCAATTTGGCGTCGATTGGTGGATTGGGTGGAAATCCACCTGAATTAAAAACCATTGCCTACAACACATCTAAGGGGGCAGTGATTAATTTCACGAGAGCTTTAGCCACTGAATGGGGACGTTACGGTATTCGTGTGAATGCCATTTGTCCTGGTTTTTTCCCTAGCAAGATGACGCAGGGGGCGCTTCAAGAACTTGGGGTCGACAAAATTTGCGAAGGGGTTCCGTTGCAACGACTGGGTGATGACGAAGATTTAAAAGGTATTGCTTTGCTTTTTGCTTCGGATGCAGGTAAGCACATCACAGGGCAGTGGCTGGCCGTGGATGGCGGGGTCAGTGTGATTGCGGGTTAGCCTGCTGTCATCACACGTCGATCCGTCGTCTGTCTTTGTCCTCATGGGACCATGGGGCTGCCAGCGCTTCTTTGAGCAAATTCATGCGATCGGTCCCCAGTTGCTTCGCTAACACGCGCTCAATTTCAATCAAGTCGTTCTCAGCCGTCATGGACATGCTTCGTCCCTTGGTGGTGAACTTGAGAAGTTTGACGCGTGCATCGGTATCGCTGGTGATGAACTCCACATAACCCATGCGCGCCGATTCAAGGGCCAGCTTGTGTACGGCTTGACGGCTCACGGAGAGTTTTCTGGCCAGGTCAGACAAGGCCACTGGCTTGCCTGCCAAATACGCAAAGAGTCTGGCCATCGCGGGGGTGATGTCTGCATACCCTCGCTTTGCAGCCGTTGCCATCAAGCGGTCTTCCATCCACTCCGAGCGAATTAAAAGGAGTTGACGTAGGTAGGGCGCTGCTTTTTTCATGCGTAGATTTTCGTGGATTCGTTGTGTCCTAGGGTTTCCCTTGTTAGGGTTATTTTGTCAATCAAGGTTGACAAATTGCATTATTCTCTGTTTTGAAACGTACAACGGATAAACCATGGAACTTTTGCCGCGAACCCTATTCAGTGCCGAGCACGAAGCATTTCGAGATCAAGTGAGACGGTTTTGTGTGCAAGAAATTGCGCCGCACCATGAGGCGTGGGAGCACGCACATGGTGTGCCCAAAGACGTGTGGCTAAAAGCAGGTGAAAACGGATTGTTGTGCTGCTGGTTGTCTGAAGAAGATGGCGGTCCAGGTGGAGACTTGCTGTTTGATGTGGTGGTGTCAGAAGAGTTATGCCGAATTGGTGCCACAGGTCCTGGTTTTAACTTGCATTCGTTGGTGGTTGCGCCCTACATCGCGCACTATGGCCAGCCATCGTTGAAGCAAAACATCTTGTCCAAGATGGTGTCGGGTGAGTTGATTGGCGCGATCGCCATGACCGAGCCTGGTGCGGGAAGTGATCTGGCCAACATTCGAACCAAAGCCGTGAAAGATGGCGATGCATGGGTCATCAATGGACAAAAAACATTTATTACGAATGGGCAAAACGCGGACGTGATGGTGGTGGCTGCCCAAACAGAGGATGCGCAAGGTAAGCCTGGCATATCGATGTTTGTGGTGACTGCAGATATGCCCGGTTTTTCAAAAGGCCGAAATTTGCACAAGATTGGCCAGCATGCGCAGGACACAGCGGAATTGTTTTTTGCAGACGTACGCGTGCCAGTAGATCACTTGCTGGGTGAGATCAACAAAGGCTTTCGCTACATGATGCAAGAGTTGCCGCAAGAGCGTTTGTGTATCTCGGTGAATTGCCAAGCACGTGCAGAAGCAGTTTTTGAATGGACACAGAACTATGTCAAAGATCGCAAGGCGTTCAAACAACGCATTGCAGACTTTCAGAACACGCGTTTCAAACTGGCCTCGTTGTATGCCGATTTACAAGCAGGACGTGCCCTTTGCGACAGCATGATTGCTCGTCAACTCAAGGGTGAATTGGACGCGGTGGGGGCATCGGCGGGCAAGCTTTGGCATTCAGAAATGTTGGGGCGTGTCACGGACGAGTGTTTGCAGTTGCATGGGGGCTACGGCTATATGCAAGAGTACATGGTGGCTAAGGCCTACTGCGATGCACGGATTGAACGTATCTACGCAGGCACCTCGGAAATCATGAAAGAGATCATTGCGCGCTCTATTTGCGATGAGCCTAAGCGTTAAGGACTGACCATGAGTGCGATGTATGAATTGATGGGCGATGTGGCGGTGGTGAGGTTGACTCATCCGCCTATGAATGGTTTGAGTTTGAGAACTCGCCAAGATGTGATGCAAAGCCTAGAGAGAGCCGCCGTCGATCCACAGGTAAAGGCCGTGATATTGATAGGAAGTGAAAAAGCCTTTTCCAGTGGTGCCGATATTTCTGAATTGGGTTCAACGCGTGCGTACCAAGAACCGAATTTATTGACCTTGGTGCAGACGGTGGAACAACATGCCAAGCCCGTGATCGCTGCGCTGTCTGGTGTGGTGATGGGGGGAGGGCTTGAGTTGGCGATGGCTTGTCATCATCGCGTGGCCGTCAAAAGTTGTCGCATGGCGATGCCAGAGGTCAAGCTGGGCTTGGTGCCTGGGGCGGGTGGAACGCAACGCCTACCTCGTGCGATAGGCGTAGAGCCTGCGCTAAACATGATTCTGCAAGGACAAGAGGTCCCGGCTGAGGTGTTGCATGAATTGCCTGAGCAGCGGCTCCTGAATCAATTGGTGGATAGCTGGGATGACTTGTTGCGTGAAGCATTGATCGTCGCTCATCAGGCGGCAGCGGCGCAGGCAGCAGGTGGTGCATTGCCCAAGCTCAGCGCTTTGAGTTGTCGACATCCGCAATCTGAATCGTATTTTTCGTTTGCGCGCACCATGGTTAAAGGCATGGCCAAAGGTTTGCCTGCGCCTATGCAATGCATTGCGTTGGTTGAAGCCGCAACGCAGCGTAAATTTGCAGAGGGTCAAGCGCTGGAGTTACAAGTTTTTAAAGATTTGATGGCTTCGACTGAGAGTGCCGCATTTCGTCATTTGTTTCTAGCAGAACGTGCGGCTTCAAAAATCAAAGATGTACCCAGCACGACCCCTGTGCGCGATATCCAGCGTGTTGCCGTGATTGGTGCTGGGACCATGGGGGGCGGTATCGCCATGAATTTTTTGAATGCGGGTATTCCTGTGCAAATTTTGGAAACCCAGCAAGCAGCCCTGGATCGAGGCATTGGGGTGATTCGTAAGAACTATGAAGCGCAAGTGAAAAAGGGAAAGCTCACACAAGACAAGCTAGATGCCCGTTTGGCGCTCTTGAGTACAACCTTGAGTTACGGCGATATTGCCCAAGCAGACTTGGTCATTGAGGCTGTGTTTGAAGACATGAAGGTGAAAGAGGCTGTGTTTAAGCAGCTCGATCAGACGATGAAGCCTGGGGCGATTCTGGCGTCAAACACCTCAACTTTAGATTTGAATCACATCGCCGCATTCACCAAACGTCCTGAAGATGTAGTGGGCATGCATTTTTTCAGCCCCGCAAATGTGATGAAGTTACTTGAAGTTGTGCGAGCTGAAAAAACGGCCAAAGATGTTTTGGCTACGGCCATGGCACTGGGTAAAAAAATTCGCAAGACTTGTGTGGTTTCGGGTGTGTGTGATGGGTTTATTGGAAATCGAATGATTGACCCCTATTTCAGGCAAGCCGCTTTTTTGCTGGAAGAGGGTTGCACTCCTATGGATGTGGACCGAGCTATTGAAAAGTTTGGTTTTCCTATGGGACCGTTTCGCATGAGTGACCTCGCTGGCAACGACATTGGTTGGCATATCCGTCAGCGTCATGCCTTGGAAAAACCGCATATCCGTCACAGCCGTATTCCGGATTTAATTTGCGAAAAAGGACGATTTGGACAAAAGACAGGCGGGGGTTGGTATGACTACATCGCGGGTCAGCGAGAGGCCCTGCCCAGTGCCGAAGTGTTGTCCATCATCGAGTCTTATCGAACTCAGCACGGCATCGTGGCTCGAAAAATTGAGGCGCAAGAAATCGTCATGCGTTTGGTCTTGGCCTTGGTCAACGAAGGTGCTCGGATTTTGGAAGAGGGGATTGCCGAACGTGCAGGGGATATCGACATGGTGTACCTCACAGGTTATGGCTTTCCAGCTTGGCGCGGAGGCCCTATGCACTACGCAGAGCATCTGGGTTTGTATCGCGCATCGCAATGGATGAAGCGCTTCGCCGCCATGCCTAACGCAGACAGTGACTTTTGGCATCCCGCGGATTTGATTGAACAACTGGCAGCCCAAGGGCTTGGGTTTGCCGATGCAACATCAGGAGAGCAGTCATGACACGTGCTGTGATTGTTTCCACGGCGCGGACCCCGCTGACCAAAAGTTGGAAAGGTGCGCTGAACATGACCCATGGCGCCACATTAGGCGGTCATGCCGTTCGACATGCCATTGCACGCGCCGGTATAGAGGCGGGCGAGGTGGAGGACGTGATCATGGGCTGTGCTTTCCCTGAAGGTACAACTGGTTTGAACATCGCACGACAAAGTGCCTTAGCGGCTGGATGTCCAAAAGAAGTTTCTGGTTTGACCGTGAATCGTTTTTGTTCATCAGGTTTGCAGGCGATTGCATTAGCCGCACAACGAATTGCAGCAGGTGAGGGTGATGTATACGTGGCGGGCGGGGTGGAAAGCATTTCTTGCGTGCAAATGAACAGTGCCATGCTCAATGACCCTGCGCTTGCTGCAGTGCAGCCAGCTATGTATTGGGGCATGTTGGAAACGGCTGAACAAGTGGCCAAGCGATACCAAATTGGTCGCGATGCCATGGATGAATACGGTGCGCTCAGTCAGCAACGGGCTGAAGCAGCACAAGCGCAAGGTTTGTTCACGCAAGAAATTGCTCCCATCACTGTCACGATGGGGTTGGCTGATAAAAAGATGGGGCTGATTACCTGTCAAGTGATAGCAGCGCAAGATGAGGGAATCCGTGCGGGAACGACAGCGCAAGCTTTGTCTAAATTGCGTTCAGCCTTGCCATCTGGTTTGGTGAGTGCGGGTAACGCCAGTCAATTCAGTGATGGTGCCGGCGCGTGTGTGGTGATGGATGAGGCGACAGCGCAGCGCAAAGGATTGAATCCACTTGGCCGTTTTTTGGGCTTTGCTGTGGCAGGTTGCGCACCAGATGAAATGGGCATTGGTCCCGTCTTTGCGATTCCTAAGGTGTTGAAACGCCTTGGATTAACAGTCGCGGATATTGATCTGTGGGAGCTGAACGAAGCTTTTGCAGTGCAGGTGATTTATTGTCGAGACCAGCTAGGGATCCCGATGGATCGACTCAACGTCAGTGGTGGTGCGATTGCTTTGGGGCATCCCTATGGTGTGAGTGGTCAACGTTTGACGGGGCATGCCCTGATCGAAGGCAAACGTCGCGGTGCGAAGTTGGTCTGCGTGAGCATGTGCATTGCGGGCGGCATGGGTGCCGCCGGCGTGTTTGAAGTGTTGTGATGTCGTTCTGACTAGGAGCCAAGCATGGGATCTGTTGACTTGCAAACACTGCGTGACATTCAAAAAACAAATTGGCCACAAGGGGTCCCTCAGCATTTGACGGTTCCAAACGAGTCGTTGTGGGAAGCTTTTTCTCAGTTGGCTCAAACATCCCCCAAAGAAATTGGGCTCAACTATTTGGGGCAAAACTACACATGGGCAGAGTTGGTCGAGGCCGCCTCTCGCTTGGCATCGGCCATGAAAGACATGGGCGTTGGCAAAGGCGACCGTGTGATTTTGTTTGCTCAAAATTGTCCGCAGTGGGTGATCTCTTTTCATGCGGTCATTCGATTAGGTGCCGTGGTGGTGCCTGTGAATCCGATGAACAAAGCGGTTGAGCTGACGCACTACATTGAAGATGCGCATGCTGCGTTGGCAATTGCATCATCCGACATTGCGGCTGAGTTGCTTAAGGCCAATGCCTCAGCCCAGGTGTTGACGGATGTGATTGTGTTTGAGCTAGCCGATGCGTTACCAAAAGATGCAACTGTCATTGACGCACTGCCAGACCTGTGGCAGCGTTGGCTGATGAATCGTCATGGTTTCCCTGAGGCAGACGGTGTGCATGTCCATGCATGGACTGATGCGATGGCGCATGATGTGCTCCCAATTTCTACCGCGGTCCACGGCGCCGATTTGGCTTTGTTGCCCTATACCAGTGGCACAACAGGGCTGCCCAAGGGGTGTATGCACACGCATGCCTCGCTGATGCACAACGCCATCGGTGCAGGTCCTTGGCTCGATTTGCGAGCAGGGGATAAACAAATGATTGTGGTGCCGTTGTTTCACATCACAGGCTTGGTGATGGGGATGTTGGCATGCATTCAGAATGGTGCGCAAATTGTGTTGCTGCCGCGTTGGGATAGAAAAGTAGCAGGGCGCACGATCACCCAACAGCAAGTCACACACTGGCCCAATATACCGACGATGGTGATTGATCTTTTGTCGGGAGACGATTTGGATCAATACAAACTGTCAAGCCTGCGTTACATCGGTGGGGGTGGTGCCCCTATGCCTGATGCAGTGGGTGAGCGTTTGAAGGCTGTGTATGACCTTGACTATGTAGAGGGCTATGGGTTGACAGAGAGTTCTGCCCCGACCCATCTCAACCCCATGTCAGCGCCCCACCGGCATTGTTTAGGGATCCCCTACATAGGTACGCAGGCTTTCATCATGGATGCCGATACTTTGCAACCTTTACCCGTTGGCGAAGTCGGCGAGATTGTCGCCATGGGTCCGCAGCTGTTCAAGGGCTATTGGAAGCAAGCAGAGGCAACCCAACAAGCGTTTGTGATGATCGAAGGGCAGTCTTACTTTCGTACCGGCGACATGGGGCGCATGGATGCGGATGGTTACTTTTACATGGCAGATCGTCTCAAACGCATGATCAACGCCAGTGGTTTCAAAGTCTGGCCCGCCGAGGTGGAGGCCTTGTTACACCATCACGATGCCATCAAAGAGTCATGTGTGATTTCCACAAAAGACCCCTACCGTGGTGAGAACGTCAAAGCCTTGATCGTGCTTCACGAAAAATTCAAAGGTCAAGTCACGACTGAAGAAATCATCGAATGGGCAAAGAACAACATGGCTGCCTACAAATATCCACGTGAAGTGGTTTTTGTGGATGAGTTGCCACGTACGGCAACAGGCAAGGTGCTTTGGCGAAAGGCGCAAGCAATACAAGATTTAGAAGACTCGCAGAAGTCACGTTAATTTCAAAAACTCAACAGGAGACAAGTTCATGCAATTCAAACAAATTTTCAAACATTCAATTCTCACGGTGGCCGTGACGTTGGCAACTGCATCGTATGCAGATATCACCATCGGTGTGTCATTGCCATTGACGGGACCCGCTTCATCGCTGGGTATCCCATTGGCAAATCAAGTCAAACTGTGGCCCACACAAATTGCTGGAGAGAAGCTCAATGTGGTGATCGTGGATGACGCGACAGACCCTGCCAAGGGGGCACAGAACACTCAAAAATTCATCGCAGACAACGTGGATTTGGTGATGGGTAGCATCGTCACACCAATCTCGGCTGCCATGGCTCAGCATTTGAACGAGGCCCAAATCCCACAATTTTCGATGGGGCCTTTTGTGTCGCAACCTGGGAAAGACCGTTGGTCATTTCGTTTGGTTCATGGTTATGACGTGATGGCTTCTGGCATCTTGAGTCATATGAAAAAGAGCCATGTGAAAACAATTGGCTTTTTGGGATACAGCGATGCCTTTGGTGAAGGTTGGCTGACGGAAGTCAACAAGGAGTTGGCTGATACCAGTATGAAGTTGGTTGCTATTGAGCGCTTTGCACGCAGCGACCAAAGTGTCAATGCGCAGGCTTTGAAGCTAACGCAAGCAAATCCTGATGCTATTTTGGTGATTGCCTCTGGAGGCGGCGCTGCTTTGCCGCACCGTGCTTTGATTGAGCGTGGTTACAAAGGACGTATTTATCAGACACATGCTGCGGCAAGTCGTGACTTCATTCGACTTGGGGGCAAAGATGTGGATGGCGGTTATGTGATTGCGGCGCCTTCAGTGGTCGCTGAACAAATTGCTGCCAACCATCCGTCTAAAGCTGCGGCGACAGAGTTTGTGCAGGCTTATGAGGGGGCATATGGGGCGGGTAGTCGCGCCATTTTCTCGGCCAGTGCCTACGACTTACAGAAAATCTTGCAGACAGTTGTGCCCAAAGCGCTGAAGACGGCAAAGCCTGGCACATTGGCTTTCCGAACGGCAATTCGTGACAACGTGGAGCAAATGGGCCCAGTGCCTGTGGCCAATGGCACACTGAACTTTTCAAAGGATAACCATTGGGCGTATGGGCCGACCAGCCCTGTGATGTTGCGGGTGGTCAATGGGGATTGGAAAGCGGATTAACCGCAGAGGTTTTTTCGCAAGGCAGTCCAGGCGTGTTGCACCACTCGCTCCAGCTGCCTGCGTACAGCGCGGTACGGCCTAAGCCCGCCACTTCCATGGCCAACACATTAGGCACTGCGCTCACGCCGCTGCCGCAGTGATGCACCACGTTGTGCGCTGACGCGTTGCCAAGCAAGGCCGCAAACTCTGCACGCAATTCATCGGCGCTTTTGAAGAAGCCATCTGCGTTGAGGTTGGTGTTGAACGGGCGATTCAAGGCGCCAGGAATGTGGCCTGCCACGGGGTCGAGCGGCTCCACCTCGCCACGGTAACGCGGTGCGCCGCGGGCGTCGATGATGGTTTGTTGGCCATTGTTCAAACGCTGGGCCACGGTGGGGGTGTCTACCAACGTCACCAAAGGTTCGCGCAATGCAAAGTGACCAGTCGCGTCTTCGCTGGCTTCGCCTGTTTGCACGGCACCACCTGCGGCCACCCACGCTTGCAAACCGCCATCGAGCACGGCCACGACATCGTGTCCACACCACTTGAGCATCCACCACAAGCGGCCGCAGTAGTTCATGCCGTTGCGGTCGTACACCACCACTTGGGTGTCGTTGTTCACGCCCACGCTTTGTAACCAAGCTGCAAACACGTCGCGTTGCGGCAGGGGGTGACGCCCACCGTTCACGCGCAAGGCGGGGTCGTGCGTGGCCAAGTGTTCGTCGAGGTCCGCGTGTTGTGCATCTGCGATGTGTAGGTCTAAAAATTGTGCATATCCCGCAGTGGGGTTCATCAAATCAAACGTGCAGTCAAACACCGCCAAAGGCGTGCCATTGGCTTGCAACGCTTGTAGTTGTGCGGCAGAAATCAAAGTGGTGTGCATGAGGCGAGCCCTTCGGATGACGATGGTAGAGGTCAGTGTTCTTCCGCTGGTGCATTGGGCGCAGCGCGTGCGCGCAACAACGTGGCGGTCATGCCGCTGGCGACGA
>JACCDU010862086.1_pt1 | contig 17075 bp, 13 predicted proteins | sample 7446081 | NCBI WGS metagenome assembly JACCDU01 (sample SAMN15323447, study PRJNA562643) | freshwater metagenome | isolation source: river surface water | place: USA:Blue River Watershed | collected 2017-08-17
ATATGACCTTGCCAATGTTTCGATGTCTCTAAAATAGTTTGATAATCCATTTAGATGGTTTTGAAAATCGTAAGTCAGTAAATCCTTTCTTTCCAAGTTAACATTATAAATATACTTAATAATGTTAAAAAGTTGTTCTTCTGGTGTATCGGTGTCTAGTAATTGTTTACACATCTTTATGTACATTGGTTGATTATACTCAACAACTAAAGATTTAATCTTAATATTAGCAAATGAATCCCCATTAACATGACTCCTCCATAACATTAGTTGATTATGTTGTTGTGTCGTTAATAGACTTGTTTTAATATCAAAATTACAATATCCATCTTGTCGTACTATGCCATCAGCTTTCATACCGGCTAATAGTTTTCGGTAATATGGAGTATCATCAAGAAATATATAATTGTTACCTTGCCTCTCTAAGAATTGAATAAAGTCGGTAAGGACTCCATTATGCTTGTAATAATAAAACATAAACAAACGTTCCATATATCTTCCATATAAGATTGCAAATCTATCATCCTCTACTAGATTACTTTTTCTTGTATCAGATACTTCATATATGCAAGTGTTATTACAAGAATATATCTGCATTTCTTTAAATTCCAAGTATCTATTTTCATTGAAGAATGTATACGATCCAATGGTATCACATATAGGGAATTGAATTTGTTTTGATTCTGCTCTCAACGACTTGACATCTAAGGATGTCAAGTTATCTAAGGTAGCTCCTACTGGTGTATATAAATGTTCTGGCATATTTGCTAGATCAGGGAACATTTCACGAGTGGATATTGAGCAGATAACAAGTTTTTCTTTTGCTCGGCTAAGTCCAACATACCATAAGTACCGAAACTGTACATAGTCTTGTAAAGTAATGGACTCACGATTGAATGTTCCCTTATTAAAGTTAACAACAATAGTCATTTTGAATTCGAGACCCTTGGAGCCATGACATGTTAATATATTAACATGCCCCTCTTTAGTTTTGAAACCTTTTCGCCTTGACCGTTCCGATCCCTTGCTATCATTATAGTGAGCAACATATGGAATGTCATTATCTTTTAATGTAATTAATGCAACATTTAGACCAAATGAATCTGAACGTTCTGCTGTTGTTTTTACTGGACCTATAATGGCAATATCTTCAAACGCATATCCAGATGAGTGAATCATATCAATTATATATGTTTGAGTATCAGCCACAGTCCCATTAAAAACGATAGGCTTTGTGCCACTATTTGAATTACCGCATATCATGTTTGGTAAATTAGCATAAGGGCGTAGATGATTTAAAAAGTCAATAATTGCTTTGCTAGATCTATAATTAATATTCAAAACATGTTTAGTTTCAGAATGATTCATAAGATACTTATCAGACCCGCCTTGAAATTGGTAAATGTTTTGGTTTGGATCACCAACTAATATTGTTGGCACATTCAATATTTTTGCTAATTGTTGAATTAGTAAATATTGATTTCCATTGATATCTTGTGCCTCATCGACAATAATAACCCGACAGTTCGCAAAAGTAGGAAACTTAGACATATCTATGTCATTTTGTATTAATGCATAATATGTGCCAAGAATAAGCGTATTCAGGTCACTTGTGCTATTAAACAATTTCTTATAAATTGTTTGGGCAATAGAATGTGCGGTTCTAATATTTGTATTAGTAAACAACTTTGGCAATGCCGATTGCTTACCTTTTTTGTAGAAATCCTCTTGAGCCATTTTACTAAATGTAATAATCAGAAACTCTTTTCCTTTTTTTATTTCTTTTTTATTAGCTTTGGTTATCAGAAACTCTATAATAGATTTCGTCTTACCACATCCAGGATTTCCGATAAGAGAACATGACTCGATTGGGCTGTTCACAAACTTTAGTTGTTGAGCATTCATAGTTATGAGGCGAGTGTTTAGACGAATTTAACGGTGCTATAGAGTATATACCTTATTGGTTCAACTCTCAATTCTAAACAAAAAAACAAACACTACTTCACTCCTCCTTGACAGGCATCGCGATAGCGACAGGGGTATTGTAGCGAAGGCGTAGAGCACGAACGAAAACACGATGCATCATTTTTAGCTCAGCACGAATTGGATTAATGCGAGATTTGATTTCATCATAATCGTACTCGATAAGCTCTGGGGCAAACTTACGTTCGATCTCACAGAGCTTAAACTTAAGATGTTGGATCTCTTTATGGTCAGCATCTTGTTGCTTGCGTAATTGATCATTCTCATAACGGAGTGCTTCAACTATTTCATTTGACTTGCCGGATCTCTCTACATATTCGGTTAGTTCAATGTAGGAGCGAGCAGAAACATAAGCTTGAGGGATATGCATCTTGTTTTGATCAGCCGCCCAAATAGCAATATCATATAAACTTGGATCAAGAACATATTTTAATGCCACAATTATCTTATCACTAAACTGTTCAATGTAGCCCCACCAACCCATTCCTATACTTGGATGAATGCAACAGCCAAAGAATGGAGCAAACCATTGAAACTGAACTGCCATATTTGTTTCAGCTGGGTTACTTTTGGTATATTCATTCCATAATAGAAATCTAGTACCATTCGTATTAGTGCGAACTCCCATCAAATTAGTTACATAAACATCAAATGCAGCATATCCTGTATCAGGTTTCTTAATAATCTGAACAAGCTCATCCAAAAGTACTTTAGCTTTGTCTTTGTTGCTTTGAAGCATTCCATCTTGTTGTCCAGGCACTTTAATAACTCCAGACAAACACAACTCTTTAATTTCTTCAATCATAGCTATGATCTTGTTGATGCATTCAGTGTAGGCTTGGATAGGGCTAGACATGGTTAGTTAGGCGTGCTTGATATATTTGCTAGAACGCTCATCAATTTTAAACAAAAAAAGCAAAAGCATGTATTACAGTCTACGACGCTTAAGACCGGGCTTAGCTGAGCCAACCTTCAATGCAGCTATATGATCATCGGCCCACTCATCCTCTGATGGAAGCACCCACAGTTCCTTGACGCGCTCGTAGTATTTCAAACCGAGCAACTCCGTTGTAAGATCTCCCAGCATGATCAGTGTGTAAGCAGTCGACTCTTCCGAGTCATATGCTGCGTAGCAGACTGCATCCAACAGTTTCTTATTGTTAACCAAACAGGTAGATCCATCTTGCGTGGGTTCCTTGAACTTGACCAGCAGCAATGCTATAACATCCATCACACACTCATCAATCTTGACCAGAGAAGTCAATGCATCCTGTAGATTGTGCTCACCAACCAGCTGGTATTGAACAATCAATGAGAAGATCCAGCAAGTAGATCTATTACGTGCAAGTCGCTGAAGTGAGCGACTATCGATTCCATCCGAGTCTCGATCAGTAAATGTGTTCTTGATCAGCCACTCAATAACGTCCTTGTATTCGTGTGAATTATGATCATACATCCATAGGCGATTCATCATGATTTCCCAGGTGTATTGAAGCGCTGGCGGGCTGTTGATGTAATACATGTATGCCCACTCCATAACATGTATATGCTTGCTCGTGATCCCAGCACCGAGCAGCGAATACCATGGAACATGCTTTATACAGCAATGTGAAAGCAGGCACTCTAATGTGTCAATTGGCGCTCCTTGAGAGCAAAGGTTGCGAAGAGTCATCCAGCATGGTTCCACAGCTGGAGGTAGAATGCGCTTGACCATTCTACTTGTTCCTTGCTTGGTCACCCACTTGCTGATCCTTGCATCGCAACTGTAAAACCGGCAAGCCACTACATAGTAGTGAGGATGGAAATGCCACTCCAGCCCAGCAAAGTAGTCCAGCTCTTGGTTAGACGCTCCTCTCTTAACAGCTTCCAGGATTTCTCCCTCAACCACAATGAAAGCAGCGATATGAGTTGCCACATGCGGTAGATACACGCCCATGTACAGCTTGAGCATACATGCCAGGAATACCGGCACGCGAGGCGTGGCGCCTTGAGGGCGGCTCAAGGGGTTGCACGTCTTAATGCAGCACTGCATGATGTCCAATCTCGATTGATCGATAGTGGACAACTCAGCTCAGCTGAGGGCGACTCAGCCAGAAGGAAATGAGTGGCTCAGCTACGAAGGCGCCGCTGATTGGCCAAAATCAGATGGACCGTATATCTCTTGATATGCCGGCTCAATTTTATAATATCATAATATAGAGGCAATGAGTACCCCCGCGTGGTTTCGCAATACGAAGCGCTTGCTTGCTGTGTTGGTCGCAGTTCTGGCGATTCTATGTGTCTTATTAATAATCTTTAATGATAAACCATTCATGAAATACTTTGTGGCCGCTACTGGTATCTCGATTGGTCTTTTGTTCTTTGCTATTCAGAGCTATAAGCATTCTGATAAAATGCAGCTATATGTTGATAAGATCAAGCCGCTGCAAGATCAGCTAAGGCATTTGCTTCGAGATGGCAGCGTCCGCGGAAGTGGCATGGCAGAGGCCACTCGGGGAAGTGGCATGGCAGAGGCCACTCGGGGAAGTGGCATTAAAAGTCTTTTTGTCAAGCCAAAAACTAAAATTGCAGTAGATGCTCCGTTTGATCTACATACTTGTGAAAACATTTCTGATGATGGTGGGCTTGTTGGGCACGTTAATGAATATGTTAAGATTTTGAGCGAGTATAAGGAATATGACAATTCTGATGAGTATATCGTTAAAATGTGTGATGGGTTTGTAGAGACCATCGCTGATAGAATATCCGAAGATCGTACGTATTCGGCAGCGGACGTAATTGATGAGACGGAATCGCCGAGCATGTACTTTCCTGAAAATAGTTCTAAGCTTGCAACCAAATCAAATATTATTGTATCTAGAACCTCGATGTTTATTCCTGTCTTGAGCTTGCATAAAGCTACATTGAAGGATATTCTCGCAAAAGATTTCCATTTCCAGTTTAGCAAGGAGTATCATAACTATAAAACGTTCTATCTGAATAACATTCGCAAGAGTCCTTATTTAGAAGATGAAAAGCATCTTGAGCAGGCCATTGATATTAAGTGGATGAATGCCGTAAATGCTTATATTCAATCGTTAAGCAACAAAGACATTCTAACCATCCTAGCATACACTTATCACGGCGATGAAATGATTAATGACTATTTGCGTAATGGAGTCATTAATATGCAAGACAAGGCAGCTCTTGTGAAAACATGGGATGATCGGGGATTTCCATTCTTTTCTCAGATGCTTGATCATCTTAATTCAATTAATAGTTCAAATCCTTGGTTCAAAAGTGCTTCATCATTATATGAGAGCGCTATTCATTCTCGCACTGATAGTCTTGACAAATTTGTAATCAGCGTTGGTAGACAGCTTGAAGCGCCACCAACGTTTCATACATTTGCTGCTTTACTGAAGTGGCTACATACTAGCTCTACTACTTTAGCAAATAAGTATTATGCTATAATGTATTTGGCGACTCGTACAGATCTATTCGATACCGCATTCTGGGAAAGTGTAATGGATCTGTATGTGAATGATCTAAATAGAATCATAGACAAAACTCCTCCACTAACCCAAGAGCTAATTGTATATCGCGGCATCGATAATGCATCATATATGGTGCCGGATGCTAATAAACTTTATAAGAACAATGGATTCATCTCGACTTCATTTGATATGACTGTGGCTAATAGGTTTGGCAAAAACATTCAACGAATTATTCTAATGCCTGGTACACGAATATTTCCAATCTCAGGAGTCAGCCATTTTAATAATGAAAAGGAAATTCTACTTGGAAGTAAGACGGTTTTCTATGTTTCGCCTCAAATCCGCCATCTCCCAATCTACACCGCGTTGCCTCAAACTGAAAACAGTCAGCTACTAAATGTATGCCATATTGATAAATTCAAAAAAGACACTTACGATATTGTAGTTGTGGTGTAAATCTTTATTCTATAACATATAGGCGTCATGGAGGGTGGTGATAAATCAACGAAGGCTCCAGTAAAATCATATAAGGGTTTGTATTTCAAACGTTTTATCTTTGCAATCCTTATTGTAGCTGTTATTGTTTGCCTTGGATTCTTTCAGTATTATCAGACAATTACTGCTGAAGCTTGTTTGCAAGGTTATTGGCAGATCCATACCGTGCAAGGTCAATACTATATGTTGATTGATGGAAAGACCTTGCAAATCATCGATACGAGCAAGCCTAGTATTATATATGAAGATAAGAATGCCTCATTCAAATACAAATCATTCTTTGCTCTTAAGTGTCATAGATTTTCGTTCAAACCTTCGGTAGAGCCATTGCCTTCTCTTGATCCCATGTTTGATGGTCGCTCATTGAACATGCATCTTTATCCAGTGATCGGTACGGCGCATTTGTGTGACAGGAAAAGTAACAAACTCCAAATGGTAAAGAATAACCAATATTCGCTTGATCACTTTTCATTATAAGAATATAGCAATTTTTAAATTGTGCCAGCAAAACAGGAACCCCATGAGTCGCATTCGTAAATTAGTTATTGCCGCAGCGATATGTCTCATTGCTTTAATTGTTCTTTCGCATTATTTCATTAAAGGCCAACTTTACCACATTGATCCAGACATTACGCTAGCTATCCTTACGTTTCTATTTCTTGGCACATCCATCTGCGGATCTACCGCGGCTTGCATGCATCTCAAATGCAAGTAAGATGGCTAATTATTTTTTTATAAAAAAATCACGAGAATTCAACCCAACCAGGAAGCTCTCGGTTGAAGCGTTGATAGAGCTCACATCTAAATCGGCGATGAATCGCTGATCTAGGTTTTGGATCACCAATTTCGTCAATGAAGTTGTATCTGAATATGTCCCATGGTAGATATCTATAAAGCACTGCATGAGGGTGTTCTTGTTCTTTCAACAGTTTTTCATATGAGACTAAATCCCATTTGGTATGCGAGCATATAGCAGTACCATAACTAAAGCAGTTAAGACAGTGTTTAGACTTCTCACATTCGCATGGTACATTATCCCAATGTTCAGGACAGAACATTCCAACCATGCGATAGCCCTTGTTGATCTCAATTAGTACATCATTGCTAAAGCGGCGTTTCCAGTACTCCGTAGTGCCTGCATAATCAAACACAATATCTTGAAGCTCCTGGGGAAGCGCGCAAATGATCGTAAGTGGATTCATGGTTGTATGTTTATAAAATATTCTAATCAATTTTATGATATTCCTGCTTCCTGTTTCTGGCTTTCTGCTTTCGGCTTCTGACCATATGGTACCAGCTGGTTTCTTCTTCTGGCTTCCTGCTTCTGACCATATGGTTTCTGCTTTTGGACTCCTGCTTCCAGCTTCCTGCTTCTGACCATATGGCCACATGTCTATAGTGCCATATGGTTTTAGCTTCCGGCTTCCGGCTTTCTGCTTCCGGTTTCTGGCTTCTAGTCTTCATTTCAAATTTGACCTCGAAGATGACAAGTCGGCGCGCGAACAATGCGGGAGTGGTGTGGGTAAGCAAGCGTTTCACCATGACTCTGAATGGGTATAGTGCGCTAACTGCTCTCTAGCTTTACCTGCTCCGCTTCTCAGGAGAGGAGAGCTTTGGGTTTACAGTAGAACCTGTGACTGGTGCTGGGAGAAAGGTTGCATACGTGGTGGCTACGCTAGAGCCTAATGGTGCTGCTGCTCGTGCGGGTATTCGTATTGGAGAGACCGTCCGCGCGTATACACTTACATTAACTACTATCAAGGCTCAGAAGTCACGAATCCAATGGAGCTCTACTGCATTGGAGTCTCTGAATGCTGGCTCGGTCGATGCTGTGATTGGAGTTCAAGTTAGAAAGCTGGAAGCATTATCTGGAATATGGGAGACTCGCGCGAGTGTCATTGAGGGATTTCGCCAACGTAAAAGCAAGCAACTGAAGAATCAGCTTCCCCTCATGGAGTGGACTGTTGATGGAAAGGTGTTGGAATGGGATCATGAGCATTTCACTCAGCTAACCTCTGGCACGATTGATGCTCCTGCTGGGCCCGCATCTGTAGAGCCCTCTACCACTACTACATCCACAGCGCCTACTATTGCGGTGCCACCTGTGGAACCTACCACTGCTGTATCGCCTGCGGAACCGGTCACTGCTGTATCGCCTGCGGAACCGGTCACTGCTGTATCGCCCGCGGAACCGGTCACTGCTGTATCGCCCGCGGAACCGGTCACTGCTGTATCCACAGCGCCTGTCGCCGCTGAAGATATGGAAACTGACGCTACCGAAGAAGTTGATGATTCTCTCAGTTTTGAGCCTGATGATACAATGGCTGTAGATGCAGCAGCTACGTCTCCGCTGAAACAATCTTCTCTAAAGACGGATTTATGGAATGCACTTACGAGTCATCCTCCTGTAACGATTTCTCAGTCTCACTTGGCGGGGGTGCTGTCATCTTTTGGTGATCTAAGTTCTTTACCGCCACCAATTCCCCAGGCAAAGCTTTCAGAAGTGATACTGATCGCTGACGATGATGATCCGATGGATGGTTCGACTTCTTGTGGCTCTACCGTGCTTTCATTTCGTCAACTCGGAGGACGCCCTGTGAGAGTCTCGTTGAGCTCAAACTGGGGCACTCAGTTAAGTGAAAAGGAAGAGTTGAATGATTCAATTGTCTTTGCGTTGTGTTCATGGATTGCTCAAGCAGTTCCATATGAATGGCTTTGCTTGTTGGACTCAGCGTTCATAGTGTCATATATCGAAAAGGGGATAGTTGACAAATGGCCGAGAGACCATCCCCTGATTTGTATGCCGGTCTGCCAATCGCGTCATTGGGTATTATTGGCTATTTGGCAAAACAAAGCAGCAGATGAGACAACCATTTTCTACATGGATAGTGTTGAAGGCACCACCAATCCAGACAACACAACAAAAAGGAAATCAGTCGGATACAATGTGGCAACCAAGGTTGCTGAGTTCATTGAAAAGATAGGCACAAATGCAAGTGTCTCTCAACTTCTTGTTCCCAAGCAGAGAAATGGATATGACTGCGGCATTCACGTGATTCATAACTTTGCTGTCGTGGTGAAGACTCTGAATAATACTGAGTGCAATGAAGAGATCGGCGCAGCTCTAAGAAATGCCTCTTTCTCAACGGATAAGATGCAAAACCGAGAGTTATTGATAAACAGCATGATTGATGCATTTAAGGAGACAGGACGTCGTATCGTTTACTGGGGGCAATGTGGAGATGTTATGTGGCCGTGTTACGCTATATCTGGACGGCTTGCTAAGTTGACTGGTGGTAGTCGCTCACGAAAACGTGGAGTCGTTCCAGTGGTGTGGTTCAAACGCAAGCAAAGTAATGCATGCTGCATTGATAAGGAAATGAAACTACTGAAGGAGTTGAGCCTAGAGGAAGCGCTACAACAAGATAAGTTATCTGCTGATGATCAAGTTCTTCTACAAGAAGCATATGCACAAGCAATTTCCTATTCGTTATAGTGTTTAGCATAAAAAAAATGTAAACAATGTTTTACAGGAAATCCCCAATCATAGTAGCAATTTCACTTGGAAGCTCAAGCGCAAGCGTTTCCACTTTATGCGCTCGTTGAATGATTGCATTGATTGGTTTGCATGGTTTTAGTTTATGCTTGAATCGACGAATCAGTTGAATCGATAGATTTTGGGTATAGATGAATTCTTCCATTCCTACTTCGTCTTCTGGGAGTATCTCAATAATATCGGCAAGGATATCGTCTGGTAGATAGTAATGTTCCAAAAGGGAAGTTGCATACAATTCATCAGAGGACATAATTGGATGTCTCCGGACGAAGTCCATACTAATTTGCTGCGATGCAATAATGTTATGGATATCAAGGAGATCAAAGTATTCATCCATAAATTTCTCTGATAGGATGCTGTGATTACTAATCCAACCCATATAGGCTTTTACTTGGTCGAAGTGTTTTTGAATGAAAGCTTCACTCAAACATTGGGTCTTTGCAAGATATTCCAAAGGCAAGCGATCTTCATAATCATCTATGAATTTCTGCGAAAGCGTTTGCGTTAGGCAAAGTGTCTCGAGTAGTTCTTGTCCCCAGCTATTGAAGTGTCTTCTGATAAACTGCTCAGATAGTTTTTGACAGTTAATTATCAAATTCAGTGGCAATCGCGTTAAGTATTCTTCAATGAATGATTCAGATAAGTTTTGTTGTCTGCAAATGGTGCTATGGTTGAGTTGCTGAAAATGAGTTCGCATAAATTGTTCGGAAAGATCCTGCGTCTCGCACATAATCGTTACTTCTTCTGCATCCATACATTCAAACATGTCCTCTAGGATGTCCATTCTTGAGATCTTTGTAGACCGCTCTAGAATTATCGTAATCGTTTCTTTTGTCCAGTATTCTGCAATGAACTCTTCAGAGATATTTTTCTGCCGACAAAACACGTCGTTAAGATTCATCAATTGAATATGTTCTCGAATGAACTCTTCAGAAAGGCGCTTTTGATATCTAGAGATGTTGCACCAATCCTGTTCATCGGCTATACCTGCCGCATGAAACTCGCGGAGGTATGTTTCTGACAACCGTTTGTTTTTAAAGAATGCGTCACAACGAATATCATTCCATATCGGCCATAATTCACGAAGTAGGTCTTCATCAATCTTCTGCGTCTGTACAATAAATCCCCATTGAAGATGCTTGGCAAACTCAATAATGAATTCACGTGGAAGATTATGCGTAGTGCAAATCTTGGTCATATCAAGCATTGGGGCTATCAGGTCGACATTGAAATCTTTAGACTCCATCATTTTAACAAAGCTAGCACACATGATGGATCGAGATGGGTTGAGGCAGGTTGTTTGGGACGAAAGTTTATATTTAACATATAAGATTGCTATTTTATGCTCAAAACTGTGTCTCCATTAATATATATCAATCATGGATGTCTGCTATAAGAGCGCATTGAAGATTACTGCCATAACGGCAATTATTATTGGATTAGTTGTATGGCTAATCATATTATATATTGACAAGCCAAAACCGATTAGCCTTGCACCGAGTGTTCCTAACTTTGATTTACTTGAAGTTAGAACTATGGCAAAGGATTCATATGATTCGATCTGTAAAGAAGGCAAGGAAGTATATTCTGGGGGTTCCATTTGTACAATTGGTGATGCGATTCTAAATAGAGCTGGAAAGTATTCAGCATGTCCAGATGGAACTATTGCATTAGATTCCGGAGTATGTAGCGATGATAAGGGAGCAACAACTCCCTTTAAATGCAATGATAATGATTTTCTTTTGAATGCCACTTGTTATAAAGCATGCCCGGCTGGATATACAAATCAAAACAATTTATGTGTAAACGGCGAGGTCCGGCATATTTCTCGCTCCTGTGAATCCGCTAATGATGAATTTGCTGGTTCCAAATGTTACAAACCCTGCCCTGCTGGATGGAAACCATCTATTAGTGATATTGGTCAATGTTATCAAGTAGCTAATGAATCATAAAAAAAGCATTTACATACAATTATCTTCAATCCATTTGGCTATGTAGAAGTGCCCATTCTTGAGTGCCATGCTGACAGCAGCTTCAGTGCAGCCCTCGCTGCGATTGGTATGCAGCCATCTCACTACGCAGAAGTACCCCCTAGCAGCCGCCCAATCCATTGCCGCAGTAGTGCATCCCTCACTGCGGTTTTGGTGTAGCCATATCACAGTAGACAAGTTGCCACGCCTAGCCGCGTTATCCATTGCCGCTGTCGTGCATCCTTCGCGACGATTTTCATGAAGCCACTGAACAACACTTAAGTGACCAAATGTTGCAGCCCAGTCCATTGCACCAGTTGTACATCCCTCGCTACGATTCTCATGCAACCATTGCACCACATTCAGGTGATTGTTGCCAGCAGCATTATCCATGGCAACAGGTGTGCATCCCTCATGGCGATTGTAGTGCAGCCACTGAATAACGTCTAGATGTCCGTTTAAGGCAGCCCAGTACATGGCATCTCGGTTACACCCCTCATGGCGATGTTCGTGTAGCCATTGCACAATATCTAGGAATCCATTCTTGGCGGCTCCATTCATTGCTGCTGTCGTGCATCCCTCGTGGCGGTTTTCATGAAGCCACTGAACAATTTCCAAGTGACCATTAATGGCCGCTTCATCCATCGCAGCAATCGTACATCCTTCGTTGCGATTCTTGTGTAGCCACTGCACAATATCGAAGTGACCATGCTTAGCTGCCGCATCCATAGCGATAGTCGTGCATCCCTCATTGCGATTTTCGTGCAACCATTTAATTACATGTAAGTTTCCATGCGCGGCTGCTGTATCCATAGCTTCTGTCGTACATCCCTCAGTACGATTGATATGCAGCCATTTCACAACATCTAGATGACCGTCCGACGCAGCACAATTCATGGCATCTTGGTTACAGCCCTCTGTGCAATTTACATGCAGCCATTGCACGATGGCAAGATTGCCACTCCACGCGGCAAAGTTCATCGTCAGCACACCACAATTCCCCAGCTGATGTTCGTGCAGCCATATCAACACATCTAAGTGGCCGTGTGCTGCAGCATAAGCCATCCCACGCAGGCAACCCTCGGTGCGATACTCGTGCAGCCATCTTATAACATCCAAGTGGCCACCAATGCAGGCACGATCCATTGCAGACGCTGTTGCTGCGCAAACAAGTCCAAACTTCTTCACAACGTGGAGCATGCCATCAGCTGCAGCATTATCAATCGAACGCGGAATCAGAAAACTGGTGATCAGATCCGTAACGTCCGGGAGGCGAGCTTCAAGCGTAGCAATCAGGATAAGAGAGACCATGGTGAGGGAGGGGGGGGGTATATTGTCTGAGCGAGCTAGTCAATTTTGTTGTCCCTTCCCGGCCATCCAATATTGGACAAATGGCACGATTTGATTGGCCAATATCGGCAGCTGAAAGCTGAAAGCAGACTGTGCAATATACAGCAAGCCAAAAGCGGAAAGCTAAAAGCCAAAAGCAGGAAGCTAAAGCTGAAAGCTGGAAGCAAAAAAAGAACAATCACTCACTGAATGCTAAGCGCCGCAATGTTCTCCACTGTGCTCTCCATACGCTGAATCGCTTTCTTCTGCGCGTCTATGGCAGCACGTAGATCAACAAGCTTTTCATTAATAGTAAGCAGCGCCTTACGTTTGATCTCAAGCTCGTCTTCATTGATTGGCTTATCTAAATCAATATGCATGATTAACATATTAATAATCGGATATATCATTGCAGTGTCAGTTGTAGTTAGATAAGCGGATGGTTTTCCATCTACAATGCGTAGATCTATCGGAGTTGCTAACCCAGCTTCCCGGCAGAATCCGTGATTGCTAAACTGAATCAGGATTCCTCCATGATATTCTGCCAATGCTAGCGAGCGATGATACTTCTCAACTTCTTTCATTGGAACAGGCTTGGTGTAGCATTTCACTTCAACGCAAAGTAGATTACCACGATATTCCACTGCAATATCTCCATGGCCTGTCTTATTAGAAACATCTGCCACATTGAAATCAAGATTAACAGAACTTATGCTAAGTAGATAATTGAGAATCTTTTGTTCAGCGTCATCTCCGATGGCCACTGTAGTTCTTGTTGCTTCCGCAGGAATCAATGATTGTTGTAGTGCCTTATTAATACGTTCTAGATATGATTCTGGCAACTTTGAACGAGACTTCAGCATACGGATCGATTGAAACGTTCCCGAATCATCGGTGATCATCTTCAGGGTTACGTTGTAGCTCTTCTCGACAGACATTCTTTTTTTGCTCTTTAAAAAGCTATAGGGTATATCTATGATTGAATGAATCAATTTTATAAAAAAGAAATTGCGTTAGTCACGGGGACTTGGCGGATCAAATGGCTCCCACACAAACGGCTTGTTCCATTCAATCTCATCTTTAATTGCAACAAATTGATTTTCATGTGAAAGGTGCTTCTTGTCCGAGATAGCGTGCTTTGCTTCATGATCAGATAGACGAGCCTCATGTGAAAGATGCTTCTTGTCTGAGGCAGCGTGCTTCTTGTCTGAGGCAGCGTGCTTCTTGTCTGAGGCAGCGTGCTTTGCTTCGTGTATGTTATACTTTTGAGCCCATTCTGCTTTTAGCGCTTCAATTTCATAATACATGTTTCGCTTGCGTTCAGCTTCAGCAAAGTGCTCCTTGATAGCAGTGAATATAGCGCCAATCCCTCCACCAATCATGATTCTATATGTAATAGCAATATCATCAGAACAAATAATTGCAACCATTGGCAATCCAAATATACCTGATTGAATCAGAAGTGCAAAGAAGCCAACAAGAGGTTTCGCAGTGATTGGATAGTAGTCATCTTTTGAAATGATATTATTATAGATATCAAAGCAATAGAAGATTTGTGCAACAGGGCGCAGGTTAGGCATGGCTGGATATATCTATGGTTGAATGAATCAATTTTATATTCCCGCATATGTAAAATTGAAAACATTGTTTATAAAACATAAGCGCTAACAATGGAAATCCCGCTATGTGAAGCAACCTGTAGCTGCCCTTGGTGCGCTAAACGTAATTGGCAACAGCTTTCCTCAGACGGTCTACTCACTGGAAAACTTATACGTCAACAGAAATGGGCTCGAATGGCATCTGGACCAACGCTTTCTATGGAATTCATTCGTAGATTTGCTAATCATATTAACTGGACAATGTTATGCAGGTATCAGAGACTAAGCGAGGATTGTATTCGAGAATTTAAAAATCGAGTCGACTGGTTTTGGATATCGACAAGCCAACAATTATCTGAGGATCAAACTGTTGAATGAATATCTACATTTTTCTTATTTTTTATGTTAATCTGATATTTGATATATAGAGTATATCAACCTAAATGAGTAGCAATGCGAAAAAAGAAAAAATGTTCTTATCCATTGGGGATGCTGAACGCTTTACAGGAATTGGGAAGCAAAGGCTTCGCAAGTTTTTCCAAGAGGGCGTTATCAATGGCTATCAAACTCCATCCGGACAAAGAAGGTTTAATCGAGAATCTCTTCGAGAATTCTGTAACCTCGCTTCTAAGGCTCAGACAGAAGAACTCGTCAAAGTTAATTACTTATATGCAAGAGTCTCCTCAAAAAAGCAATCTGATGATCTTCAACGACAAGTTGAGTTCCTACGTGAGTGGTCAGCCAACAAAGATATTGAATACGTTGTTATTGAAGATATTGGCTCGGGAATTAATTTCAAAAGAAAAGGATTGCAAACCATTCTGGAACGGTGCCTACAAGGACTTATCGGAAACGTTGCCGTTGCCCATCGTGATAGGATGTCAAGATTCGGATTTGAACTTATCGAATCAATCATTACAAAGGCAGGTGGAACCATCACAGTCATTGATGATTCAGGAAACAAATCATCCGAACAAGAGCTTGCTGAAGACCTCCTCTCTATTGTCCATATCTACTCATGTAGACAGATGGGTAAAAGATCATACGTCAACAGAACCCGACGAACTGAAAACATTGGTAATCAAGTTTCACCCGACTCCGGAACAGAAGAGAAAGCTGGATCGGGAACTCCAAGTCAGTAATTACGTTTATAACAAAACAATAGCAGTTATTAATTCTTGTAAGGGAAAGAAACCTAGCAAACTTACTTTACGGGATAAGCTGGTAACAATTGATACCAGAAAAGATAATGTGCTATTCTCTAAGCTTTCTAAAGCTAAAGCTCAGATCGAACGTATAATAAATAACTTAAAGCAAGATCATAGATTGCGATCTGTGGTCAAAGCAGTAATGATCAAACGTAAATGGTGGAATCTTGTAAAGATATGGCATGATGTTGTAAAAGCGAAATCTCCTCCAGTTCGTAATGAAAATATTAAATCTTTTGAATTCGGTGTTCATAAAGATATTCGAGCAGGATCTGTCTTTGAAGCTCATAAGAACTATGTTAATTGTGTTAATGCGATCAATGCAGGACGAATCAAGTATTTTAGACTAAAATACAGAAAGAAAAAAGATAATAAAATGAGCATGCTTCTTACTACAAAGATGTTTAAGTTTAAAAATGGAACCTTGCGTTTCACGGCTCAAGATCTAAAAGACAAAACAATCCATGTTGCTAATCGCACTAAGAAAGTATTAAGACAACTTACTACTTTGAAGGACTCAACGATAACCAAACAATACGATGTATATCATTTACGTATTCCTATTGATACTAATCCTACAAAACAAAAAACAATCAGTCGTGTTATCGGGATTGATCCCGGCATCTCTACATTTCTTTCATGTTATACACCTGACAAATCTGTTATCATCAAACAAACCAATGCATATGCTAAAGTAATCAAATTACAAGCAAGGCTTAGAGTATTGCGAAACAAGCGAAAACGGAAACGAATTCGTAAAAGAGTATTACTTAAGCTGGAACGAAGAAAAGCTAATGTTATCAATGAGTTGCATTGGCAATCAATCAACTATCTTGTAAAAAATTACGATCTTATTTTCCTAGAGCAATTCGATAGCCAAGAATGTGTCAAGGGAAGCAAGCATAAAGCATTAAACCGCAAGATCAATGATCTCAAGCCATATCAGTTCAGAACACGTTTAGTGTACAAAGCAGGTCTTAATGGGAAACTGGTCCAGATCGTAAAAGCTCATAACACAACAAAGACATGTTCTAACTGTGGAAGCATTCGGCAAATGACTTTGGCAGATCGTACATATGATTGCAAGAAGTGCAACTATGTTCTCGATCGAGACCTTAATGCTGGCAAAAATATTTTATTGAAAGGGTTACTTAACTAATCCGTTCGATGGGGTGCGTTCTTCCCCCAATAGAAGGCTAAGGCAAACCATATTTATATGATTTGCCGGGGTATATTGGATAAGATAGACAGCTTAACTATTTCGAATAGGACGGCAGTTTAGGTAACTTAGATATTCGTAGAGAATATTAGATATACCAAGGCTTAGAAGAACGGAAACAAAATATATCCGCTGAGTTCATTAGAGAAATGCGCAACAAAATTATAATGACGTCTCGTATCAAAAGAAGTTTACAGGTTGATCATATTAAACGCACATTGTTGCTAAGCTCATTTCCACG
>JACCDU010250103.1_pt1 | contig 17074 bp, 24 predicted proteins | sample 7446081 | NCBI WGS metagenome assembly JACCDU01 (sample SAMN15323447, study PRJNA562643) | freshwater metagenome | isolation source: river surface water | place: USA:Blue River Watershed | collected 2017-08-17
GGTCATTCGCGGCGCGATCTCGGACTGTTGCATGGTGCCGCTAAGGGGGTTAAGTGAAGCTGACCCCCTTGCTTGACCAGCCCTGCTCTCAGGCCGATTTCGCCGACATGGTGGGCCTGTCCGAGGCCCGCGTGAGTCAGCTCACGGCCGACGGCGTGATCCCGCGCGGTGAAACGGCGCACAACATGCTGCTGGCGTACTGCGAGCGCATGCGCGACATGGCTGCTGGCCGCGCCGGAAACGAGATCGGCGGCCTCGACCTGGTGCAGGAGCGCGCCGCGCTGGCCCGCGAGCAGCGCATCGCCCAGGAGCTGAAGAACCAGGTGTCGCGCGGCGAGTTCGCGCCCATTGGCGTCCTGGCCGATGTGCTCGGGCACGCCTCCAGCGCCGTCGCTGACCGCTTCGACCAGATCGAGGGGTCGCTGCGCACCGCTGTGCCGGACATCACCGACGACGTGCTGCTGACCGTGTTGTCGGTGGTGTCGTCGGCCCGCAATGAATGGATGCGATCCACGGCCAAGCTGATCAGCGACGCACTCGAAGAGGCCGAGCAGGAAGACCTCGAATCCGCCACAGACGCGCTGTCTGCCTTCGAGCCTGACGACGCCGATGGGATCTGGGAGGGCGCGCCGGTATGAGCCGAAACCCTTCGATCAGCCGAGAGACCGCCGCCGCCATCCGCCGCGCCGTGGCGCTCGGTCTGGACGGCCTGAAGGCGCAGACCCGCCAGCGCCTGAGCGACTGGGCGGCGGTGTTCTTCGTGATGGCCGGCGAGTCGTCGCAGCAGAAGGGCGGCTGGGTCGCCTGGGTGTTTCAGATCGGGATCATGGACTTCATGTCCGACGACCGGATTCGTGACCTCTACGTCATCAAGTCCAAGCGCGTCGGTTACACGAAGATGATCACCGCCTTCGTCGCCTACAGCATCGCCCACCTTCGCCGCAACCTGGCCCTGTGGCAGCCCACCGACGACGACCGCGACAGCTACGTCAAGAGCGAGATCGACCCGGTGCTCGACCAGATCGCGGCCGTGAAGACCGCCCGCAAGACCGGCGCCAAAGACACCGACACGATCAAGCTCAAGCAGTTTCGCAACAGCGTCGTGCACCTGCTGGGCGGCAAGGCGGCCCGCGCGTTCCGCCGCATCACCGTGGCCGTGGCCATCCTGGACGAGTGGTCGAAGTTCGACGCCCGCATCGAGAAAACTGGCGACGCCAAGGGCCTCGCCAAAGGCCGTCTCGAGGGCGCGCCCAACCCGAAATTCATCGGCGGCACCACCCCCCTGATCAAAGGCATCGACCAGGCCGAGACCGCGTGCGAGCTGGCCGAAGGCATGGTCCGTTTCCACATGGTCTGTCCGCACTGCGACGCCGAGCACCCGCTGACATGGGGCGGCAAAGACAAGGCCAGCGGCTTCAAGTGGGACAGCGGCAAGCCCGAGACCGTGCGCCATGTCTGCCCGCACTGCCGCAACAGCATCGCCCAGGCCGACTACCTCAAGCAGGGCGCCCGCAAAGATGGCGTCTGGACGCAGGGCGCCTGGGTCTGCGGCAAGACCGGAAAGCGCTACGGCGCCGACCGCATCTGGCGCGACGCCATGGGCCAGCCGTGCAAACCGCCCGTGTCCCTCGGGCTTCACGTCTGGTCTGCCTACAGCCCGCAACGGAGCTGGCCCGACATCGTCAAGGAATTCCTCGAAGCCCTGGCCTCGTCCAAGAAAGGAGACCACGGCCCGCTGCAGCTCTTCTTCAACGAAACGCTGGGCGAGACCTGGGAAATCGTCGGCGACCGCAGCGACGACCACGTCCTGCAGGCTCGCGCCAAAGCCGAAGGCATCGCCAGCGGCACCGTGCCGGCCGGCGGCCTGGTGCTCACGGCCGGCGTCGACGTGCAGCGCGACCGCTGGGAATACACCGTGTGGGCCTGGGGCCGCGGACTAGAAAGCTGGCGCATCGATCAGGTCACCATCGAAGGCAACCCCGCCAGCGAAGAGGATTGGGAGCGCCTGACCGAGCACCTGCAGCGCCGCTACACGCAAGCCTGGCACGGCGGCAGCCTCGGCCTGTCTGCCATCAGCATCGACTCGTCCGACCAGACCCAGGCCGTCTACAACTGGGTCAGAAAGAACCAGCACGCGCTGCCCCTGCTGCGCGCCGTCAAGGGCTCCAGCGAAGAGCACAAGCCCGTCCTGATGCCCGGCACGCCCGTCGAAATCAGTTGGAAGGGCGTCAAGATCCCCGGCGGCATCAAGGTCTACGGCATCGGCGTCGACACCGCCAAGGATCTGCTGCTCGGGCAACTCTCCATCGACAAGCCTGGCCCGGGTTACGTGCACTTCGCCGAAGACATGCCGCGCGAGCGCTACGAACAGCTCACCGCCGAGCAGCGCATCCTGACCAAGGTCAACGGCAAAGACACCTACAAATGGGTCAAGCGCCGCCCGCGCAACGAAGAGCTGGACTGCCGCAACTACGCGCTGCACGGCGCCTTCGGCCTGGGCCTGCACAACTTCACCGACAAGCGCTGGGCGCAACTCGAAGCTGCCGTCCAGCCGCCGGAAGACCTTTTCACGCGCGGCGCCGTCAACGCCCCGGCGCCCACGCCCGAGCAGATCCTCGCCAAACCAACCCAGCAACCCGCCCAACCCATGCGCCGCCCGCAGCAAGGCCGGCAGGCTGGCGGGCGCATCTGGTGATCAAAGCATCGGCGATGCCGACATAAAGGAGAAACGGCAATGAATGACAACGCGACAACGACCACACCCGATGGCTGCTCTTTCAAGCGGATAGCTAGACCAACGCAATGCCAAGGCTTGCCGATTGTGGCTTGGCGCTGCCAGTGGGACTACGACGACGACACCGTGACGGAGCTCTATCGACACGACCAGTCTCTGCCTACCGATGATGAACACGAAGAACAGCCAACGGAAGTTGCCGCCCTTGTGATGGCGACCGACGTGGCCCACAAGATCGAAACGCTGCGAGCCTTGATTGCCAACGACGCGCACGCTTGCACGTTTCAGAGTCTTGGACAGTACCGATCTGCCCTGCTGGCCGCGTTGTCGAACTAGATCAATCCGGCCGCCATGCTCACCATCAAAGTCACCCACGACTTCAACACCCTGGCCGCCAGCCTCGGCCGCCAGGCCAAGCAAGTCGCCTACGCCACCGCCGTCGCTCTCACCCGCACTGGTCAGGACCTGCGAAGCGCCATCCCCGCCGCCCTGGACGAAGCGCTCGACAAGCCCACCGAATTCACCAAGCGCGGCACCTACCTCGTCCCCGCCCGTAAAGACAACCTCGCCGCCGAAATCGGCTTCCGCCCAATCCAGGCGCGTTACATGCGTTACCAGATCGAAGGCGGCATCTACGAACCCAAGGCCGGCGGCATCAAGCTTCCCGGCGAGATCCAGCTCAACGCCTTCGGCAACATCCCGCGCGGCACCATCGCCGCCCTCAAGCGTGCCGCCAAAGACGGCAGCCTTAGCAACGCACTGGCAAGAAAAGTCGCCAGGGTTGTCGATGCTGGAGGTGAGGCCAGCGATATTGCTTACCAGCGGCTGAACCTTCACGGCAACCGCCGAAAGCGCGCCGCTCCCATCCAGCTCTTCTACGGCCAGCCCACCGGCAAAGGCTGGGAAAAGGCCCCCATCGGCATCTGGCGCCGCATCCCGCCCGCCTACCCCGGCGCCAAAGGCAAGCTGATCCCCGTCGTCGTCTTCGAGCAGACCAAAGCCGTCTACCGCCGCCGCTTTGACCTCCAGCGCCTGGGCCAGACCACCGTCGACCGCCGCTTCGCCCAGCACTTCGACCGCGAACTCTCCAAAGCCCTCGCCACCGCCCGCTGATCAACCCAACCCGCCGCCGCATGTCCATCGTCGCCACCAAACCCCAGCGCACCGCCCGCCCGTCCACCGCGCCCCTGTTCACCGGGCAAAGCACCACCGGCCCCGGCGTCCCCGCGCACGACGACTTCGTCGCCGACGTCGTCCGCATCATCGGCATCGTCACCCCCAGCGTCAGCGCCGACCACCTGCGCGCCATCGAGGCGAAAATCAGGGCAGACTGGGGAGGCGACCGACCCTACATCGGCCGCCGCGTCGGCGACGTGCGCAACGAGCGCAACGAACAGATCCGCCGCGACATCCGCCACGGCGCATCCATCAGCCTGGTTTGCCGCCGCTACGACGTGAGCCGCAGCACGGTGTATCGGGCGTTGGGGATTGAAGGGGAGTAGTGATGATGAATTTTGAACCTGCCATCTGGCAGGAGTACGACTGCCCAATCAGCCAAATCGACTACGACCTTGATGGTCAACAAGTCTGCATTGTGGGCGAGAGGTTCTATTGCCCACTCTGTGGCAGCTATCACACTGCTGGTGAAGATGGTCCTAACGAGACTGTTTTGTGGCTTGCTGAGGATGGCTCTATGATTTTTCGAGAGCTACCAAAGGACGCTGAGGAAAAGGCGGCGTGGCTTGCCGAGGTGGCGCATGCCCGCTTGATGATCAAGGATCAGCCTGGTCTGCCGCCGCTACGACGTGAGCCGCAGCACGGTGTATCGGGCGTTGGGGATTGAAGGAGATTGAACATGGCAAACAACCGCCTTTGGATCAAAAACACAGAGACCGGGGAAAAGCTGCTGCTGGCCAAGAGCTTCGGCCACGGCTGGAAGCTGTGGGACGACGCCAAAGGCCTAGCCGAATGGCTCGACACAGCCGACTTCGGCGCGTCGTTTGGAAACTGCAGTGCGCCCAGCGTGTTGGTGCTGGTGACTGAAAACGAAGAGAACACCGGAGCTGACCGACCATGAGCACCACAAACGACACCACAACCAAACCGCCCGGCTCGGTCGAGCGACCTGTTGGGCAATGCTGCGAACACTGCGACGACGGCGACGGGTTCTGCGTGTTCCCCTACTACGGAACCGCGCCTCACACACACGCGCTGCCGACGCCGACGCATCCGACCGACTGGATCGGCTCCACCCGCCTGCTGCCGCGCGACCAGTGGGGAGACAACTTCCGAGAAGACCCGGAATGCCAGGGCCTGGGAACCTACCTACGGTGCGAACACTGCGGGCGCGGAGAGTTGCCCAACACAAATTAGGCTGACAGCCAGTCGCATAACACCCCCCAGCGCCGTCCCACCCATCGCCTTCCAGATGACACACCTGCCGCCAGACATTCAGCGCGTATCCACCCGGAGCGCGCCCCATGTCCATCACTTCCCCCGACTTCGTCCTGCGCCTGTCCGGCGGCGCTGCCAACAGCAGCGGTAACGCTTCGCTGGGCGGCGCCAAGAGCGCCAACACCGTCAGCGCCAGCGTCGACGCCCTGTTCGACGCCGTCAGCGCCGCCGAGTCGGCCGCCGGCCGTGTCGAATACCGCTGCGTCTACCTGCACAACGCCAGCGGCGCCGACACCATGACCGCCGCCAAGGTCTGGATCAGCGCCAATACCCCCCTGGCCGGCACCGCGCTGGCCATCGGCGTCGGCACCGCTGCCATCAACGGCACCGAGCAGACCGTCGCCAACGAAACCACCGCCCCGGCCGGCGTCACCTTCACCGAGCCCGCCACCTCCGGCGCCGGCCTCGCCCTGGGCGACATCCCGTTCGGGCAACACAAAGCCATCTGGCTGCGCCGCACCGTCACCGCCGGCAGCGGCGCCAGCGCCAACGACGGCGCCACGCTCGGCTTCGAGTGCGAAACCATCTGATCGGGCGCTGAGACCATGGCCATCACCACCGTCGACCAACTGCTGGACGCCATGGGCAACAACAGCAGCCGCCTGATCATCGACAAAGCGTCCATCGCCTCGCAAGCCGCCGGCAACTACGTCAGCCTCTGGCGTGCGACCGGCCAGCCGGGGCAGGGCGCCATCCCGGCCGCCGCCGCCGTCTGCAACAACACGCTGACCGGCGCCATCAACTTCACCCAGCAGATCGACCCGGCCGCCAGCTACCTCGCCCAGCTCGAAGCCTCCTGCGCCAACGCCACCACCACCGTCGAAATCCACGACCGGCTGGTCCACATGGGCGGCCTCAGCGGAACCCTGACCACCGCGCAGACCGTCGGCATCGACTTCAACGGCCTGACGACCGACAACATGGTCGCCCGCATCGGCGACGCGAACTACTCCGACATCCAGTGGTGGCTGGAGTGGTACACCGCCACCGGCTCCACCGCCGTCACCGCCACCCTGGCCGCCACATACAACGACGGCACCAGCGCCAACATCACCGTGTCGCTCGCCGCCACCCGGCCCGCCAGCCTGATGATCCCGATCAACGGCCTGATCCCGTCCGCGCAAGCCGGGAAATACATCCGCGCCATCAACACGCTGACCAACAGCGCCACCACCGGCACCGCCGGCAGCTTCGGTGTCACCGCCACCCGCTTCCGTGGCTCGCTGATGACCCCCGTCGCAAACGCCAAGTTTTCCGCCGACTGGGCGGTTCTCGGCCTGCCTGAAATCAGGAACAGCGCCTGCCTGTTCCCCGTCGTGCAGACCACCACCACCAGCAGCGGCACGGTGCGCGGCACCGGCAAGATCGCCCACGGGTAATCGCTCATGGCCGACCGCTTCGCAACCGTCTACCGACCCAGCGGCGGCTCCGCGCTCTGGACGGCCGGCACCGTCGGCGATCTGCTGCAGGCCGAATTCTTCGGCGCCGCGCCCGCCGGCCCGACCACCGTTCAATCCGCCGTCGACCTCGCCTGGTCCGTGCGCCTCGCCGCATCGGCCTCCACCAGCTCGGCCTGGACCGTCCGCAACGCGGTTCAAGCCACCAATCCCGCCGCCTGGACCGTCCGAACCAGCGCCAGCACCAGCGCCTCGCTCGCCTGGACCGCCCGCTCCGTGGTCTCTGCAACCGCTTCCTCGGCGTGGACAGTGCGGATCGCCGCAACCTCCAGCGCATCCGCCGAGTGGAGCGTCCGCGTATCCGTGCCAGCCAGCCTGCCCGTCGCCTGGAGCGCCCGCGCCACCGTCAGCGCCAGCGCCTCGACCGAGTGGTCCGTGCTCAACGCATCCGCCGTCGGCGCGACCCTGCCGCTCGCCTGGTCCGTTCGTGCGCCTGTCGCGGCCAGCGCATCCGCCGCGTGGAGCGTGAGCGTCCCGGTGGTGGCCAGCCGCGCCGCCGCCTGGTCAGCGGGCGCGCTCATCAACGCCACTGTCACGATCGGCTGGTCCGTTCAAACCCTGTTGGCGGGGCCCAGCCGCCTGCGCCTTGGCCCCGCCCAACCCGTCGCCCGCGCCCTCTGGTCCGGAGCCGTCGCCGCGCCGCTGCAGCGCCCGGCCTTTCGACCGGCTCAGCGCCTGGCCGTTCTCAAGTCCGCTCGCATCGGATCGCTCGCTGCCCAACCCATCAAACGCCGCGCCCCCATCGGCCGGCCCGTCCGAGGCAACCCCCAATGAGCATAGAAAACACCCTTGTCGCTGGCGACAGCCTGAGCTTTTCCACCGTCGCCGCCGACTACCCGCCCGCCGACGGCTGGACCATGAAATACCGCATGGTCCCCACCGCTGGCGTTGGCACCGCCTTCGAACTGAGCAGCACGACCGCCGACCCCGAAGACGCGACCGCCTTCCAGTTCACCGTGACCGGCGCCGCCTCGGCCGCCTGGGTGGCCGGCGACTACACCTGGGTCAACTGGGTCGAGCAGGCGCCCGACCGCTACACGCTCGACACGGGCGCCGTCAAAGTCCTGCCCAACCCCGCCCTCTCCACCGCGCTCGACCTGCGCAGCACCGCCGCCAAGGCCCTCGCCGCCATCGACGCCTACCTCGCCGACGCCAACAACCTCAGCGCCGCCAGCTACACCATCGCCGGCCGCAGCTTGAGCCGCTACACCCGCGCCGAGCTGATCGCCGAGCGCAGCAAGTGGCAGGCCGAAGTCGCCCGAGAAAACGCCGCTGCCCGCGTCTCCGCCGGCCTGCCCGACAACCGCCGGATCCACGTCCGGTGGGGAGCCTGAACACCATGCAAGCCACCCAACGCCGCACCCTCCTGAGCCGCATCACCTTCGGCCTGCTCGGCACCCGCAGCGCCGCCCCGCGCACGGGCGCCCGCGCCTTCCACGCCGCCCGCCTCGACCGCTTCAGCGCCGACTGGATGGCCACCGCCAACAGCATCAACCAGGAACTGCGCAGCGACCTCGACCGCCTGCGCGCCCGGGGCCGCGACCTCGCCAACAACAACGACTACGGCCGAAAGTTCGTCGGCATGTGCCAGAACAACATCATCGGCCCCGGCGGCATCCGCTACCAGGCCCGCGTCGTTGACGGCCCCGGCGAGCCCGACGAGCTCGCCAACGACGCCCTCGAAACCGCCTGGGACGACTGGCAATCCGTCGCCGACGTCACCGGCCGGCAGCACTTTCGCGACATGTGCGAGACCATGGTCGGCGGCCTGCCCACCGACGGAGAGTTCCTGCTGCGCCACGTGCGCGGCGCCGAAGCCGGCAACCGCTTCAACTACGCCGTCCAACTGATCGACGTCGACCGCATCGACACGGGCTACAACGTCCCCGCCGCCAACGGCCGCAACGCCATCGTGATGGGCGTCGAGGTCAACCAGTGGCGCCGGCCGGTTGCGCTTCACATCTTCAAGGGCCACCCCAACGACGGTCAGCACGGAAGCCGCGAGCGCTTGCCGCCCATCCCCGTCGAAGACATCATCCACGCCTTCAAAGTCGACCGCGCCGGCCAGCTGCGCGGCATCCCCTGGATGGCGCCGGGCATGCTCAGCCTGCACCACCTGGGCGGGTTCATGCTCTCCGCCGTCATGGCCGCCGAACACGGCGCCAACCACTACGGCTTTTTCAAGACCCCAGACGGCAACCCACCCATCGGTGGCGAAGACGCCGACACCGGAGCGCAGATCACTACCACCCAGCCCGGCACCTTTGACACCCTGCCGATTGGCGTGGATTTCACGCCGTTCTCCAGCCCGTACCCGAACGAAACCTTCGGCCCCTTCGTCAAGACCGCCCTGCAGCGCGTCGCCACCGGCTGGCGTGTTGCGTATGTCAGCCTCGCCAACGACCTCGAAGGCGTCAGCTACAGCAGCATCCGCCAGGGTGTGATCGAAGAGCGCGACCGCTGGACCGCCGATCAAGAGTGGTTCATCACCACCGTCATGGAGCCCGTCTTCCGCGAATGGCTTCGCCTGGCCCTGCTCAGCGGCGCCATCACCATGCCCAACGGCAGCAAGCTCCCCGCCGCCAAGCTGCAGAAATTCAGCGCCCACGAGTGGCAGGCCCGCCGCTGGGAGTGGGTCGACCCCAAGGGCGACATCGAAGCCAAGATCCTGATGGTCAAAGCCGGCCTCATGTCCCCGCAAGACCTCGCCGCCGCGATGGGCTACGACTTCCTCGACACCGTCAAAGCCATCGCCATGGCCAAAGAGATCGCCGCCCGCTACGGCGTCGACCTGCCCGCCTACGACGCCACGCCTGGCGCAAAGCCAGCGGCCGCCCAGCCAGCCGCCCAACCCACCGAACCAGCGAAAACCGGAGCCTGACCATGCCCACCCTCAGCACCACCACCACCCTCAGCCTCGACGCCGGGCAGGCGTTCGTTTTTGAGCCCTCGGCCGGAGCCGGGCGGGCCGTAGCCGACCCTGGTGGTCGCTCGGCCAGCTTCGCCCTCGGCGGCCTGCGGCAGACCATCGGCCCATGGCCGTCCGCCGTCAGCGTCGTCGTCACCGTCAGCAGCGGGACCCTGTACTACGACATCGACGCCGACGGCGCCGCCTCGCCGCCCGCGCTGGTGATCCAGTCCGCGGCCCCCGTCGACGCCGACGGCCGGCCCGACGGGACCATCGTTTTCTACCCGGCGGCCTGAGCCATGGGAGTCAGCATCAAGGTCGGCGGCGCCTACGTGCCGCACCAGTTCGCGCTCAAGCAGGGCGGGGTGTACGTGGCCGGTGCCGCCGCTTTCAAGGCGGCGGGGGTGTATGTTGGGGCCGGGGGCGGTGGTGCGCCTGCTGCGTCGTTTGTCGCCCCGGCAAACCAGACGATTTTCACAAGCGGTGTATCAAACACGATCACGACCAGCAGCCCATCGGAAGTATTCGCAGACGGCGTAAGCATTGGCACGGCATCGCCGACGCTGAGCTGGACCCCCGGCGCGGTTGATCTGGATGTGAGTCTGACGCTGGCATCAGGGCAAGCCCGTTCTTTGGCGGTCGCCGCTGCAAACCCGCTGGTAACTGCATTGTCTAGCTGGACGGCAACCAGCGTAACAGTTGCGGGCGCACAGACAGATTACTCTGGCGGCACAAGTGCTTACCGTGTAACTGCCACCGCAGGATCAGCGCAGCACTACATCACACGTACACCATCGCCGGTAATGGCGAACCAAAAGACCGGGTTTGAAATCACGGTAAAGGCTGGCACCAATTCCCGGATCATGGTCTATGCCAACCTGTCAGCAGGAAACCGGAAGGCGATATACGACATTGCCAGCAAACAATCCTTCTGCGACAAGATGTATGTCAAAGAAGTTGAGGACATGGGAAATGGATTTAAACGCCTGTGGTGCGGCGTTGCAGATGGGCAGATAGCCACTGCGGTTCGCGTTTATCACACCAACACGTTTGATCCGTTGACTGCCGCGACCACGACTATGGCTGGGACGGAGACATTTTTCGCGCTCAATCCGAGGATGACGGATGGCCCGCTTCCGATGACCAACTATCAGAAGTGCGGATTCTGGCAAAGTGGAACAACGCCCTTCGGGGCGCAACGCTGGACGCTGACAACGGAGTTCAATTCGAGCGTTGCCGACATGGGGCAGGCGATGTATGTCGATGTTCTGCTGCCTGATTCTTACAGCACATCGAATGATTACCGTGTCGTCTATTTGATGCCTGTAGAGGCTGGCATCGGCGCAACGCTTGCGAATGAGCTTGAGGTGGTTCATGGGCTTGGGCTGCACAACAGCATGAATTGCATCTTTGTGCGTCCATATTTCATGGTTGGAGGAAACCGGACCTGGGGCGGCGTCAAGAGTGACGGCACCATCAACCACAACGCCTATATCAGCGACATGCTGCCCGGGTTTATGGACGAGTTCTATTCGACCATTGCCACCCGAGAAGGCCGGTCCATCGTTGGCTATTCTGCTGGTGGCTTTGCCTCGCTGACTCAGATGAATCGACGCCCTGACGTGTGGGGCTATTGCATGGCGTGGGATTGCCCGCTCACGTCTCTCTATACGGACTTCGACCAGGCGCAGCACTTTGGAACGGAAGCGCAATACAACGCCTACAACCCTCGGACCAACTTTGCTTCGGCAAACTGGAACGATAAGGCGCGGCTGGTGTTTGGCGGTTCGGTGACCTTCGGCGCTGGGACTGCTGCCATGTATTCCACGCTGACCACCGCCCTCGGAAACCCGCTCAACAACGGCGGCGGGGACTACGCCACAACCATCACCGATCCGGCTGGAAAGTGGTGGAAGTTGGATAAGGTTGAGGCCTCGCACAACTTCACGTCAGCATGGGCCACGCCGGGATTTGCGGCGCTCCAAACACTTTGGGGCCTGTGATGCTGCGGCTAGCCCTTGCCCTGCTGCTATCCGGCTGCGGCGGCGGGGCATCGTGCGACATTGACCGCGATCAGATGACAGCTCGCCTATCCGAGCTTCGCGGATCGCGCATCGATTGGTCCGACACGCTGGCAAAGGCTGCACAGGCCCACGCTGACGACATGGCCCGCAACAGCTTTGCCGCGCACACCGGATCGGATGGCAGCAGCGCACAGGATCGCGCAGTAGCCAAGGGCTGGCCCAGCCGGTACGTCGGCGAGAACCTGAGCGCTGGCGATGTCATGAAGGATCAGGAAACAGCGCAAGCGAGTTGGGAGCACTCCGAGGCGCACATGAAAAACACCCTGCACCCAGGCTACACGCACGCGGGACTAGGTTGCGCAACGTCTGAGACGGGTTACCGCATGTATTGGGTCCAGGTGCTGGCCGCGCGCACCGTCTGACGCTCGCTTCCTGTCCCACCGCTCGCCTTCCAGATGACACACCACCAGCCAGACATTGCGGGGCATGAGCACCGCAGCCGCCCCCGCACTCTCCCCCGCCGCTGACGCGACCGCTTCGCTGTTGCGTCACGTCAAAGAAGGCCGCGCCGAGCGTGGCCTGCTCTTTGAGCGTGCGGCCATCAACGAAGAAGCCCGCACCGCCTCCCTGGCCTTCGCCAGCGAAGAGCCCTACGAACGATGGTGGGGAATCGAGATCCTGGAGTGCACGGCCGGCGCCATGCGCCAGGGCCGTCTGCGCAGCGGTGCGAACCTCCTTTGCGACCACGACACGCGCGATGTCGTGGGCGTAGTCGAATCTGTCGAGATCGGTGCGGACCGGGTGGCCCGCGCCGTGGTGCGCTTCGGAAAAAGCGCGCGAGCAGAAGAGGTCTGGCAAGACGTGAAAGACGGCATCCGTCGCAACGTCTCCGTCGGCTACCTCATCCACAAAGCGCTTCTGGTCGAGACCGTGGAAGGTGTGGAAACCTACCGCGTGACCGACTGGGAGCCCTTTGAAGTCTCCCTGGTCAGCGTCCCCGCTGACGCCACGGTCGGCGTCGGCCGCTCCCTCGAAACGGCGGGAGCCGGTTCGGTTGAGCAGCCCATCGCGGCCACCCCAACCCCCTCCGAACCCCCCAAAACCCCCGAGGTACGAACCATGTCTGAAGTCATCGTTACCGCCGCTCCTGCGGCCGCTGCCGCTCCTGTGCAGCAACGCAACCACGCCGCCGAAATCGCGGCCATCGCCAAAACCACGACCGGCGTCGGCATCGACGGCCTGGCGATGAAATCCATCGCCGAAGGCCACACGACCGAGCAGTTCCAGGCCGAACTGATCCGCCACATGGCCACCAAGCCGCTGCCGTCCAACGACATCGGCATGACCAAGGAAGACACGCAGCGTTTTTCGCTGGTGCGCCTGCTCAACGCCATGGGCAACCCCGACGACCAGCGCGCCCAGAAGGCCGCCGGCTTCGAATACGAGGTCTGCCGCGCCGCCGCCGACAAGGTGACGCATCGCGAAGTCAAGGGCCTGATCGTGCCGCACGACGTGCTCAAGCGTGACCTCGTTGTCGGCACCGCCACCGCTGGTGGCAACACCGTGGCGACCAACCTGCTGACCGGCAACATGATCGAGCTGCTGCGCAACAAGATGGTCCTCCCCGGCCTGGGCATGCAGATGCTCACCGGCCTGGTCGGAAACATCGCGATCCCGCGCGTGACCGGCGGCGCAACCGCCTACTGGGTGGCTGAATCCGGCTCCCCGACCGCGTCGCAGCAAGCCTTCGACCAGGTGGCCATGTCTCCCAAGACCCTGGCCGCGCAGACCGCCATCAGCCGCAAGCTGCTGCTGCAGTCGAGCCTGGACGTCGAAGCCTTCGTGCAGAACGACCTCGCCCGCGTGCTGGCCCTGGAGCTGCAGCGCGTCGCCATCAACGGCAGCGGCACCTCCCCCGAGCCGCGCGGCATCCTGAACGTGGCCGGCATCGGTGACGTCGCTGGCGGCACCAACGGCCTGGCCCCGACCTGGGCGCACATCGTCGGTCTGGAGACGGAAGTCTCGCAGGACAACGCCGACGAAGGCACGCTGGCTTACCTGACCAACACCAAGGTACGCGGCCGCCTCAAGCAGACCAGCAAGGTCAGCGGCCAGAACGGCTTCATCTGGGAAGACGGCATGAACGGCTACCAGGCCGCCGTCACCAACGCCGTGCCGTCCAACCTGACCAAGGGCACCAGCTCCGGCGTGTGCTCCGCGATCATCTTCGGCAACTTCGCCGACGCGATCATGGGCATGTGGGGTGGCCTGGAGCTGATGGTCAACCCGTACACCAACGCCGCACAGGGCGGTGTGCTGATCCACGCCTTCCAGGACGCTGACTTCGTGGTCCGCCACGCCGAATCCTTCGCCGCCATGAAGGACGCGCTCACCGCCTGATCGGCGACCTGAGCACCAGCCCACACCGTCCCGGCCATGTTCACCGAAAACATCCCCGCCTTCTTCGCCGACTTCGGCGTCGCGGCTACGCTCGGCGGCAGCGCCGTCGTGCAAGGGGTGTTTGACAACGGGTATGCGCTGGGGTCCGTGGGTCTGGTCGGCATGTCCGGCACGCAGCCCACGTTCACCCTCCCGACCGACAGCGTCACCCCGGCCGACCCCATCGGCCAGTCGCTGGTGATCGGCGCGCGCAGCTTCACCGTCGCGGCCCACGAGCCCGACGGCACCGGCGTCTCGCGCCTGATCCTGGAGGTGGCCCCGTGAGCGCCGTCCTCGACGCCGTCAACGCCGTGATCGCTGCCCTCCCGGGCGGCGTGACCGTGCACCGCGTGCGCATGCGCCCGCTCTCCGCTTCGACCACCGAAGCGGTCTGCGTGCGCCCCGTGCGCTCCGACGTCGCCGAAACCGACATGGCCGGCAAGCCCATCACGTGGCGGTCCACCGTCGAAGTCGAGTGCTACGCCCGGGTGACCGGCGCCAACGCACCCGACCAGGCGGTCGACCCGCTGGTGTCTCAGGTGTACGCCTCGCTGCTGACCGACCCATCGCTGGGCGGTGCCGTCGCTGACGTCGCCCCCCAGTCGCTGGCCTACGACTTCGACGTTGACGCCGACGCCGTGGCCTGCGCCACCCTCGTTTTTTCCGTCTACCACCGCGCCGGCAACGGCGCAGCCCTCTGAACACAGGAGCCTCAAAATGGCCTACTACTTCCCCGAAGGTTCGCGTTTCTACTTCAGCCAGAACTTCGGTACGGCTGTCAGCGTGACCGCCGCCACCAACGCCAACCCCACCGTCCTGACGGCGGCGGCCCACGGCCTCGTCGACAACGACGAATTCATCTTCACCAGCGGCTGGGAAGATGCGACCGACATGGTCTACAAGGCCGACCAGCTGACCGCCGGCACCCTGAGCCCGCTGGGCCTGGACACGACCGACACCGACTTCTACCCCTCGGGCAGCGGCACCGGCACGATCCAGAAGGTCAACACCTGGACCGAAGTCCCGCAGGTGCTGACGATTGCCACCAGCGGCGGCGACCCACGTTTCACGACAATCAGCCCGCTGGCCAAGCGCAACGACGTCAACGTGCCCACCGGCTTCAACGCCGCCAGCATGACGCTCACGCTCGGCCACGACCCGGCGAACGCCAACTTCCAGGCGATGCAGGCAATCGGTCGCCGCCTCTCCCCGGTGGCGATGAAGATCGTGCTAGGCGGTGGCGGCTCCATGTACGGCTACGGCTACCTGTCGGTGTCCGAGATCCCCTCCATGACCAAGGGCCAGGTCAACCAGGTCAGCGCCGCGCTGACCATGCTCGGCCGCCCGATGGCCTACGCGACCTGACCGCGTTCGTGCGCGGCAGGGCCCGGCGGCCTGATGAACCGCCGGGCCTGTGGGTCCCTCCCGAGCCCGCCGCCGCGCACACCTTTTCCATCGGGAGTCCATCAACCATCGGGACACCACACACATGGCCATCAAGATCACCATCGCGCCCCGCGCAAAATTCCGCGTCAAGGGCAGTTTCAACGACGAAAACGGCCGCGCCGAACCCTTCGACTTCGGCCTGCTCTGCCGGCGCCTGGACGCTGACGAACTGCGCGAGAAAACGGCCGGCGAAGTCAACCTGATCGAGTTCATGCTCGACGTGACCGACGACTGGTTCGACGTCAAAGGCGCCGACGACAAACCCCTCGAATACAGCCCGGACGCCCTGCGCCAGTTGCTCAAGCAGCCCGGCCTCGCCTGGACCACCTACCGGACTTTCCTCGCCGAGACCGGCGCCAAGGAAAAAAACTGAGTGCGCTCGCCCGCGCCATCGCCGAAGACGCCTCCAACCATGACAGCCGAAGCAACAGCAACCGAAGCGACCCGGGCAAAGCCTGGGCCGGCCCGCTTGCTGCGCTGGGCCTTCTGGGCGATCCAACGGAACCCGACGGCGCGGGCAGCGAGCGCACCGAATACCTCTGGCCCGAGTGCGTGCTCGCGTTCGAGTGCTGGCAAGGCGTGCAAACCCAGTGGCGCAGCGGCATGTCCGGCACCACGGGCCTCGACTACGCGGGCGTGCGTGCGCACCTGGACGAACTTCAGGAAGCCCGCCGTCTGCCGCGCAAAGAGCGCCCCGACGTCTGGCGCTGCATCCAGGCCGCCGAAGTCGCCACGCTGGCCGTCTGGTCCGAGCGGCGCGAACGCGAAGCCAACAAACCGCCGCCGCCTGGGCCGGTGATCCCTTCGGGGTTGTAGTGCGCGCGTCAGCTGGCAGGCGGGCGAGCGCGACGGATCACACCACGAAGCCATTCAAGCCCGTGGGCGTCGATCTTTGACCAAAGTTCGGGCGGTAAACGGATGGACCGCTGCACAAGCCGCTCATACTCTGGTTTCGGTGGGCGCCCACCCTTGTTTTTTGTCTGTTCCATGCGACAAGTATATGTGATTCAAAAAATACTTGCACAAGTCTGGTTTGTGTGATTCAATAACACCCATCGCAACACACAAACCGGAGAGCAACATGATCAACCGCAAAGATGAAGTCGTCGCCACCTGGATCGGCCAAGATGGCAACCAATGGCGCGACCTGAAAGTGTGGGTCGGCAACGGCTACCGCCACTTCACCCAGCGCCACCTTGGCAACGGAATCTGGGTCTGAAATGAGCGACGCGATCACCGACAAAGAGATAGACCAAGCGAGGCAGGGCCTCCTTGGTTTGTCGAACATGCTCAGCGACAGCAACGCCGCGTTGCTGCGGCAATCCGAGGCAATGCTTCGCTACTTCCAACTGACGCGCAAGAAAGCGGAGCTTGAACGCAAGCCAGTGAGCGAAATGACCAGCAAGGAGTTTTATGACTCTTGCCCGGCGGCAGGCACCGACCCGGCCTGTGACGACTGATGACTGGCCGGGGTTAGGCTGAAACCCCGGCGCAACTGGCGCCGCCCGTCCCACCGCTCGCCTTCCAGATGACACACCCGGCGCCTGACATTGCCGGGACATGAGCACCACGACCACCACCGTCGGCATCCGCCTGCAGCTCGAAGGTGCCA
>JACCDU011097038.1_pt1 | contig 17070 bp, 15 predicted proteins | sample 7446081 | NCBI WGS metagenome assembly JACCDU01 (sample SAMN15323447, study PRJNA562643) | freshwater metagenome | isolation source: river surface water | place: USA:Blue River Watershed | collected 2017-08-17
ATCGGTCTTTGGCGCAGTAATGGAACCTAATTCGCCTTTAAGTGCGTTAACAATGTCGCTCCAAAATGAAACACCCGGGCGGTCTTTCATCTGTTGATAGGAAAGAACTCCAACCAACATGGCAATTAATCCACCACCTAACATCGTGAAGGCGGCACCGTTATAGGTTAATTGGACATCGCCAAACTCAAATACATGTTCACCAATCGCAGCTGCTGCTAAAGGCGCTACCGCTAAAACTCCAACTAATGAAACTCGGACTAGAGATTGAATGAAAGCAAATACTCGGCCACGTAATTCATCAGTAACCTCCATGCCCAACATGGTGAAACCTGTTACCCACGAAACGCCAGAGAAGAAGCCTAGGATTATTACTACAAAAATCGCTAGAACTAAGTTCTGTAGCAGCGATAGGACAATCAACAAAAAGCCAGCGCTGGTTAAAGCAGCGCCAAAGAGGCGTCTTCTGGAGAACTGTGAAAACACCTTCGGGCCAAGGGCAATTCCCGAGGCCAAACCAGTGAAAACCGCGCCAAATAGCACACCGTAAGCGGCATCACCACCAGCTAGATCTCCTACGAATGTTCGGGCTAAACCAATTACTGCACCGGCGGCAACAAATGCTCCAAGTAGACCAACAATTAATCCCCGCACAATCTTGGAAGATGAAACAAATTTTCCGCCATCTAACAGTGACCCAAAAATAGAGTTTGAAACTTCAGATTTTGTTAAATGCTCTTTGGGAATTTCCAGCTGGCTGATTGTGTAGGCGCTAAACAGGAAGGAAAGGGCGTTTACATAAAGTGCTAAGTCAACGGCCGAGTTTTCGCCTAAGCTCAAAGCTGCGCTAATTCCGGTTATAAATATAGATAAAAGTGAAAACAGAATCGCCGCAATCGGAGCGGTTCCATATGCTGCAAAAAGTGAAACTTGATTTGCGTTCTCGAGGCGATTTTTGGGAACCAGATTTGGGACCGTTGCTTCTTTTGCAGGGCTCCAAAATAGAGTCACACATTCAATCAAAACTGTAGCTGTATATAACCAGAAGTAGTTTCCAACAATTGGAATTGATAAGAAAAGTAAAGCGCGAAGAATGTCACCAATAACCATGACTTTTTTGCGATCAAACTTGTCTGCTATTACTCCAGCAAGAGGACCGAGAATTACTGAAGGTAGTAGACGAGCAATAAAGACACCGGCGATCGCGAAGTTTGCTGTTGCATAATCCCCACCCGCTAATTGCTGAGCAAGCGCCGTTGTTGCAAGAAGCCCTAACCAATCACCGAAGGATGAAAATGCCATCGCATTCCATAATTTGCGAAATGCAAGAATGGAAAGGACACCCCTGGCCTCATCTTGGCCTGGAGTAACGGGTCTTGGAATCGACTGCGCCATAGGTGGCTAGGTTATCGGGTGAGAATTTGATCGTAATTTCCACACACAGACCGCCTATAATGTACAAATTATTGACTTTTCTGTACATTTCCCCCATGACCGAAGTAACCATCACTGGAGCTCGCGCTGATCTAGCCAAGACCATCAAGCGCGCCAAAAAAGGTCCCATCAAGATTACTAGTCATGGTGAACCACAAGCGGTCCTTGTTGATCCTTCACTATTCGAAAAGATGCTTGAAGCTCTAGAGGACGCAGAGGACTTGGCAGCTTACGACGCAGCTCTTGCAGATCCTGAACCCGGAATTCCTTGGGAGCAAGTAAAAGAGGATCTTGGGATCAAATAGATGCCGTATACGGTAATCATCAAAAAATCTGCTCAGAAAGAATTAGATTCACTACCCAAGAAACTCCAATTAAGGATTATTGGAGTAATTGATTTGCTGGCTGTTAATCCCTTCCCACCCAATGCTAAAAAACTTCAGGGTCGAGAGGGTTATCGAATTCGCACCAGCGACTATCGAATCTTGTATAACGTCGACGGTGACCAACTATCTATCACGGTGGTGAGGGTTGGCCACAGAAGCAGTGTCTACAAACAATAAATAATTTACTTTGCTTTTTTAGACTTTCCGGTAGCTGATTTCTTAGCTTTACGCTTGGAACCAGCATCTTTTATGGTCTTTTCGGTCAATGTCGGGGCAGTCTTCTTCGCGCGCTTGGACTTTTTTGGAGCGCCACCATTCTCAATCTCCCAAGCTCTGCGGCCAGCCAACAACTCCAATGCGCGTTCGATGGTCATAGCTTCAACCGTGTCACCGCGACGCAAGGTCGCATTAGTTTCTCCGTCAGTTACATACATACCGAAACGACCATCTTTAATAATGATTGGTTTGTTTGTTCCCGGATCCACACCAAGTTCTTTAAGCGGTGGTTTTGCAACACCGCGTCGGCGAACCTTTGGTTGTTTGTAAATCTCGACCGCTTCATCAAGATCAATTGAGAATAGTTGCTCTTCGGAAGTTAAAGTTCGCGAATCAGTACCGCGCTTTAGATACGGACCATAGCGACCATTTTGCACGGTGATTTCTTCGCCTGTTTCGCTATCTACTCCGAGAGTTCTTGGTAAAGACAAAAGTTTTAACGCATCATCAATAGTGATGGTGTCTAAGGTCATTGTCGAAAGTAGTGATGCGGTTTTTGGAGTCGGTGCATCTTTTTTCTTACGTGGCTTTTTGCCATCTTCTGTGACTACTTCTGGGAAAACTTCAGTGATGTATGGACCAAAACGTCCAGACTTAGCGATTACCTGCAATCCAGTATTTGGATCTACGCCAAGCTCTCTTTCACCGGAAGGAGCTGCGAGTAGTTCAATAGCTTTTTGTAGTGTGAGTTCATCTGGTGCAAGTCCTTCAGGGATATTGGCAAACTTTCGATTGTCACCTTGACCTTGTTGCAAATATGCGCCATATCGACCTACACGAATCTCAATATCTTCACCCATCTTCATGGTGTTGATTTGTTGTGCATCAATTGCACCAAGATCAGCGGCCAGATCTTGCAGACCTGGTTGATCATCATGACCGTAGAAGAATCTGGTCAACCAGTTGAGTCTGTCCTCTTCGCCATTAGCAATCTTGTCTAGGTCTTCCTCCATGGAGGCCGTGAATTCGTAATCCACCAGTTTGGAAAAGTGTTGCTCCAATAGGCCGGTAACGGAAAAGGCGAGGAATGTAGGCACCAGGGCGCGGCCTCTTTTAGCTACATAACCGCGATCTTGAATAGTTTGAATGATTGAAGCGAAGGTTGAGGGACGGCCGATGCCAAGCTCTTCTAGTTTCTTTACCAAAGTTGGCTCGGTGTAGCGAGCTGGTGGTTTTGTTTCATGACCTTCACAAGAGTATTTGGAAACATTTACATCCTGACCAATCTTCATTGGTGGTAGGCGCTTATCGGTTTCCTCTTCATTCTTGTCATCATTCACATCTTCATATGCTGCAAGGAATCCTGGAAAAGTTACAACTGAACCATTAGCGCGAAAGACGCAGGATTTTCCATCAGAGGTTTTAACATCAAAGTCAACACGAGCCTGCATCTTCTTGGCATCTGCCATTTGAGAGGCAACAGTTCGTTTCCAAATCAAATCGTAAAGCGCTAATTGATCACGGTTTAGTTCGGGGGCAAGTTCACCTGGTGTTTTAAAGGTGTCGCCGGCAGGACGAATAGCTTCGTGGGCCTCTTGAGCGTTTTTTGTTTTACCTTCATAGAATCTTGGTGCTTCTGGTAGGTGATCTTTACCGTATAAAGATTGGGCAGCATTTCTTGCGGCGTTTATTGCGGTCTGTGAAAGATTTACCGAGTCGGTACGCATGTAGGTGATAAATCCACCTTCATACAAACTTTGGGCGATGCGCATTGTGAGCTGTGCACCCCAACCAAGTCTGGAGCCGGCATCCTGTTGCATTGTTGATGTTGTAAAAGGAGGTTTTGGTCTTTCAGTACGTGGAGAATCTTCAATTGACTTAACAGTAAGTTTTTTGCCAACTAATGAGTTGGTAAGTTTTTCTGCCTCAGTTTGATCAAGCAAAAGAATGTTGGAGGCGTTTTTTTCTTTTAGAGCACCATTTGAATCAAAATCATTTGTAGTTGCTAATCTCTTGTCATCAACGGTTATTAGGCGGGCATTGAAATTCTGATCAGTCTCTGCGGTGAGATCCCACCAGGAAGAGGCTACGAAAGCCATTCTTTCGCGCTCACGCTCAACGATTAGGCGGGTAGCAACAGATTGCACGCGACCGGCTGAAATGCGAGGCATGACCTTTTTCCATAGGACTGGAGAAAGTCGGTATCCAAACAAACGATCTAGCACGCGTCGAGTTTCTTGCGCATCAACTAAGCGCTCATCTATGTCACGGGTTTCATTAACCGCTTTAAGAATTGCTTCTTTGGTGATTTCATTAAAGACCATGCGTTTGACTGGAACTTTTGGTTTTAAGATTTCCATTAGGTGCCAAGCAATTGCTTCACCTTCACGGTCTTCATCTGTTGCCAGAATTAATTCTTCAGATTCTTTTAGTAACTCTTTTAACTCAGCTACCTTTTGTTTTTTGTCAGGATTAATTACATAAAGCGGTGCAAAACCATTTTCAATATCTACACCCTCGCGCGACCAGGCAAATTTCTTTACCTCTTTTGGAATATCAGCGGCGCGCTGTGGGAGATCTCGAATATGACCAATGGAGGCCTCGACGATGTAATCATCGCCGAGGTATCCACCAATCTTTCGAGCTTTCGCTGGAGATTCAACAATCACCAGCTTCTTTAATTGTTTGGCCAAATCAATTAGCCAATCATGGTTGAAGCACGTCGGCTGCGAACCAAAGCAGCGACAATGATTGCAACGGCAATGGCTGCGATGATTCTGCTTGTTGTTTCATTTCCTTCAAGCGAGAACTTCACAACTGCTGGAGTTACCAACAAACCAACTAGGTTCATAACCTTGATAAGTGGGTTGATAGCAGGACCTGCGGTGTCTTTGAATGGATCACCGACAGTGTCACCAATAACGGTTGCAGCGTGAGCCTCTGAGCCCTTGCCACCGTGATTGCCATCTTCCACCATCTTCTTTGCGTTATCCCATGCGCCACCAGAGTTAGCTAGGAATACCGCCATCAAGGTTCCGGTACCGATTGAGCCCGCCAAATAAGCACCTAGTGGGCCTACGCCAAGACCGAAGCCAACGGCGATTGGAGCCATAACAGCGAGTAAACCTGGTGTTGCAAGCTCACGGAGTGAGTCACGGGTACAGATATCAACTACACGGCCGTACTCAGGCTTTTCAGTGCCCTTCATAATTCCTGGGTGTAGCTGGAATTGATTACGTACTTCCATAACTACCGCACCGGCTGCGCGAGATACCGCGTTGATTGCAAGTCCGGAGAATAGGAACACAACTGAAGCTCCGATAATCAAACCAACGAGGTTACGTGGATCTGCAACATCAAGTACGCCTTGGAACTGTAGTGCTTGATCAGCAATGTTCTTGCCGGCTTCAAGTACAGAGTTCTTAATCGCATCAGTGAATGCACCAAATAGCGCGGTTGCTGCAAGAACAGCGGTTGCGATTGCAATTCCCTTAGTAATTGCTTTTGTGGTGTTTCCAACTGCATCAAGTGAGGTAAGAATCTTTGCGCCTTCACCTTTTACATCACCTGACATCTCAGCGATGCCTTGTGCGTTATCAGAGATTGGTCCGAAGGTATCCATCGCAACGATGACACCAACTGTGGTTAGTAGGCCGCAACCTGCAAGTGCAACTGCAAATAGTGACAAGACGATGCTGCCACCACCAAGCAGGAATGCGCCAAACACACCTGCAGCAATTAGCAACGCTGAGTAAACAGCAGATTCAAAACCAACTGATACACCAGCAAGAATTACGGTAGCTGCACCGGTCTTTGATGAAGCAGCAACATCATTCACAGGACGCTTTCCAACTTCAGTGAAGAAGCCGGTCAACATTTGAATTGCTGCAGCAAGAACGATTCCGATGATTACCGCACCAAAAGCCAAGGTGCGTGGGTTAACAGTAATTTCTGATTGGAATGTTGCATCAAGACCAGAAAGAGCACCAAAAGTGCTTGGTAAATAAGTGTATGTAGCTAGTCCTACCAGGGCTGCTGAGATAACCGCAGATAGATAGAAGGAGCGGTTAATTGCGCTCATTGCGCTCTTATCTGTAGCACGTAGTCGAGTTAAGAAGATTCCAAGAATCGCGGTCAAAATACCGATTGCTGGAACGATTAGTGGATACACAAGACCCATATCGCCAAAGCCAGCTTTACCAAGAATCAAAGCAGCAACAAGCGTTACAGCATATGACTCAAATAGATCTGCTGCCATACCTGCGCAGTCACCAACGTTGTCACCAACGTTGTCGGCGATTGTTGCAGCGTTACGAGGATCATCCTCTGGAATGTTCTTTTCAACTTTTCCTACTAGGTCAGCTCCAACATCGGCTGCCTTTGTGAAGATACCGCCGCCAACGCGCATGAACATCGCGAGCATCGCAGCACCAAAACCAAATCCTTCTAGAACGGCTGGAGCATTTGATCCATAAAGCACAACAACAAGTGATGCACCAAAGAGACCAAGACCAACGGTCAACATACCTACAACACCACCGGTACGGAATGCGATCTGTACCGCGTTTACTGCAGAACCTTGGCGAGCTGCTTCAGCTACACGCACATTGGCGCGAACTGCGAGCCACATACCTTGGTAACCGACGATTGCGGAGAAGGCTGCACCAACGATGAAGAAGATTGAACGACCAATCTTTACATCTGTGTCACCTGGGAGTGCAAAGAGAAGTACAAAAACAATTACGACGAAAAATGAAAGTGTTTTGAACTGACGTGCTAGATAAGCCGCTGCACCTTCTTGTACTGCAGCTGCGATCTCTTGCATCTTTGGAGTTCCAGCAGATGCAGAGAGCACCTGTGAGCGAAGCGCCCATGCGATAGCAAGTGCGACAAGTGATACGCCGAGAACTAAATAGACGAGGTTGAGATTGGTACCCGTAACCTGCACGAGTGAGTTGGCCGCTGAAAGGGCTCTCATATTTACTCCATTGACATGCTCAGGTCAGCGCCACCTGTGTCGGCGCTGAGCACAATGGGCGCAAGTTTAGGCGCAGACCCCCCTGCCCACCCTAATTTGAGCGTGAATGGGGACTAATAAATAAGGAATACCCTCAAATCCACTCTAGGGTTAAGCCCGTGAATCCACTCGACGCCCATGACATCGTCACCACCCTGGGCACCATTGGGGTTCTTACCTCCCTCTTTGTGGAGACCGGATTACTTGTGGGGCTGTTTTTGCCCGGCGACTCCCTTTTGTTTGTAGCGGGCCTTGCCGCATCAGGAACCGCGAGAGAAATCTTTGGCGATCAACTTAGTTACACCCAATTAATGATTTGGGCACCGATTGCAGCAACCGCCGGCTCACAGTTTGGACATTGGCTAGGTGCAAAGTTTGGCAGACCATTTTTTGATCGACCTGATTCAAGGTTCTTCAATCAGGAGCGGGTGCAACAAACCGAACGATGGTTGATGAAGTATGGACTTGGTAAAGCTTTAATTCTTTCCCACTTCATTCCATTCGTACGCACTTTGTTAAATCCGCTTTGTGGAATCATCGGGATTCCAGCAAAGAAGTTTTTTATTTGGAACTTAATTGGTAGCTACATCTGGACCGTAGGAATTATCAGCGCTGGATACTTACTTGGTGAACAACTCGAAGGATCGGTAGACAAATTCTTACTACCAATAGTTGCTTTAATAATATTGGCAAGCTTGACGCCAATTGCGTTGGAGGTTTTGCGAGATCGTAAAGAAAGAAAGGCTAAAGGCCAAGATCTGTAAGTTGGTAAGCAGCTAAGTATTTCAATCCAGCCGCTTCGACTTTATCTTTTGCACCACGTTCCACAATTACTGCAACTCCGACCACCTCTGCGCCCGCTTCTCTTAGAGCTTCGACTGCGGTAAGTACAGAACCGCCAGTTGTGGAGGTGTCTTCAACCGCAAGAACTTTTCTGCCCTTTACATCAGGACCTTCAATACGACGCTGTAGGCCATGTGCTTTTTCTGCTTTGCGAACCACAAAAGCATCTATTTTTCGCCCCTTTTGGGCCGCTACATGCATCATCGCGGTGGCTACGGGATCTGCGCCAAGAGTTAATCCGCCAACCGCGTCAAAATCTAAATCCTTAGTTAGCTCCAACATAACTTCACCAACAAGTGGCGCCGCAGTTGAATCAAGAGTGACGCGACGCAAGTCCACGTAATAATCAGCCTCTTTGCCAGAGGAGAGAATTACTTTGCCATGTACTACGGCTTTGTTGAGAATTTCCTGTTTTAGATTATCGCGCGCGCTCACCAGAGAAACCTAAAGGCTCTTGCGGGAATTGTAAACAATCACATCAGTGCGTCGTCTAGCTACTAATGCTTTCTCTGGATTGGCCTCTAATAGTGCATCAACTTCAATTCTTAGTTTTGCAATTTCAATTGCCATATTCGACATCGCGGATTCAAGTTCAATAATGCGTTTAATGCCGGCAAGATTTATGCCTTCATTAACCATGCGAGAGACATTTCTTAGAGTTGCGATGTCACGAAGTGAATAACGACGACCACGACCTTGTGCGCGGGATGGTGAAACTAATCCCAGGCGATCGTATTGGCGCAGAGTTTGGGGGTGGAGACCAGATAGTTCAGCAGCTACGGAGATTACGTAGAGCGCTAAATCTTCGTCCCGTTCTGGATTGGTCATGCTTTGGCTCTTTGCATAAATTCAGAACGTAGATCTTCATTCTTGGTCGCTTCAGCAAAATCCTCTAAAGCTTTTTTAGCTTTGCCATCAACACGTTGGGGAACCTGCACTTCAATGGTGGCCATTAAGTCGCCAGCATTCACGCCCTTCTTAACGCCGCGGCCCTTGATGCGCAGAGTTTTTCCGTTTTGGGTGCCAGGATTAATACGCACCTTGACTTCATCGCCTTCAATGGTGGGTACTGAAATATCAGCGCCTAGCGCTGCTTCTGCGAAGGAGACTGGCACTGTGATGTGAAGGTTTTCGCCCTTGCGAGTAAATACTGGGTGGGGAATTACATTAACTAGAACATAAAGATCTCCGGGACCTGCTTCACCTGGCGCGCCGCGGCCTTTAACTCTTACCTTTGCGCCATCACTAACACCAGCAGGAATTCTCACAGTGATTGTATGTGGTGCATTGCCTTGTCCCGAAAGTCTTAAATCAACCTCTTTGCCAAAGAGCGCATCGCGAAATGAAATGGAGACCTCGGTTTGGATGTCCTGACCTTTACGCGGTCCACGTCTGCCACCAAATAGCGAGGAGAAAATATCTCCACCATTTCCAAAAAGATCGCTGAAATCCCCTGAGAATTGTGGACCGCCACCACGGAAGGCTCCAGATTGGAACATCTCGCGAGCTTGATCATATTCAGCACGTTTCTTATCATCGCTCAGAATTTCATAAGCCTCTGAGACCTCTTTGAAACGATCCTCGAGCTTCTTGTCACCTTTTGTTTTATCTGGGTGCAGCTCTCGAGCTAACGCGCGATAAGTCCTCTTGATGGTTGCAGCATCAGCTTTTTTATCAACACCAAGAACTGCGTAATAATCTTTTTCGTAGAGATCTTTTGCGGCCATGATTATTCAGGGTCTGAAACGACCACGCGTGCTGGTCGAAGAACGCGCTCCTTATATTTATATCCCGGTTGTAGAACTTTTGTGACGGTAGTTTCTTTAACCTCATTTGAAGTTTCATGCATCAATGCATCATGAATGTTTGGATCAAATGCTGCAGGTGCCTCACCGTATTTTTCCAACCCAAGTTTGGCTGTGGTTGCAATGATTTGATCTGCCACCGCTTTAAAGCCACCACTTAATTCATTGTGGCTAGCTGCACGATCTAAATCATCCAATACCGCTAAAAACTCAAGTAGGACGCTGGAAATTGCTACCTCTGCGGCTAGTGCGCGGTCGCGCTCTACCCGCTTGCGGTAGTTGGAGTATTCGGCTTGCAGACGTTGTAAATCCTCAGTCAAAGCAGCGACTGGATCTTTTGATTCAATCGCTGCTTCTTCTGTTACAACCTGTTCTGTTTCCAGATTAGTAGTTGTGTCCTCGCTCATTACTTACTTTCATCGATGATTTCAGCATCTTCCACGCCATCATCATTCTTTGGCGCTTCAGCTGAGGCGGCGTTTGCGGCATAAAGAGTTGCACCGAGTTGCTGGCTAACTTCAGCTAGCTTTTCAGTTGCGCTCTTAATGCCTGCGTAATCTGCACCTTCAAGAAGTTTCTTGAGATCTGCCATTGCTGACTCGACCTCTGCCTTCTTAGAAGCAGCTTCGCCTTCATTCAACTTATCGGCGTTGTCCTTTAGGAACTTCTCGGTTTGGTAAACGAGTGAGTCACCAGTGTTGCGAGTTTCTGCTTCCTCACGGCGCTTCTTGTCTTCATCGGCATGTGATTCTGCATCACGCATCATGCGCTCGATCTCATCTTTAGGAAGCGCTGAACCACCAGAGATGGTCATGCTCTGTGCTTTTCCAGTTCCAAGATCTTTTGCAGAAACATGGACGATACCGTTGGCATCAATATCAAAGGTGACTTCGATTTGTGGAATGCCGCGTGGTGCTGGTGCGATTCCAGTTAGTTCGAACATTCCAAGACGTTTGTTGTAAGCCGCCATCTCGCGCTCACCTTGGAAAACTTGAATCTGTACCGCAGGCTGATTGTCATCAGCGGTGGTGAAGATTTCTGAACGCTTGGTTGGGATTGTGGTGTTGCGTTCAATCAACTTGGTCATAATTCCGCCCTTGGTTTCAATACCAAGTGACAGTGGAGTCACATCAAGTAGTAGAACATCCTTAACTTCACCCTTGATGACGCCGGCCTGCAAACTTGCGCCTACAGCCACAACTTCATCAGGATTTACGCCCTTATTTGGCTCTTTTCCGCCGGTTAGCTCTTTAACTAGATCAACAACAGCTGGCATACGAGTGGAACCGCCAACTAGAACAACGTGATCAATATCAGAGATTGGAATTCCAGCATCCTTTAGTACTGCTTGGAATGGGCGACGGCAACGATCAAGTAGATCTGCGGTCATCGCTTGGAACTGTGCGCGGGTAATTGTTTCATCTAAGAACAACGGGTTCTTCTCTGCATCTACTGTGATGTATGGCAGATTAATTGATGTTTGTTGTGAAGAAGAGAGTTCGATCTTTGCCTTTTCTGCAGCTTCACGAACACGCTGCATTGCCATCTTGTCTTTTGCAAGATCAACACCATTCTTTGCGGCAAATGTCTTTACTAGATAATCAACAAGTGCTTGATCCCAGTCATCTCCACCAAGATTGTTATCGCCATTGGTTGCTTTAACTTCAACAACACCGTCGCCGATTTCTAGAAGTGAAACGTCAAAGGTTCCGCCACCAAGGTCAAATACCAAAATAGTTTGTTCTTTATCGCCCTTATCTAATCCATATGCAAGAGCAGCTGATGTTGGCTCGTTAATAATACGAAGCACATTAAGTCCAGCGATTTCGCCTGCTTCTTTTGTTGCTTGACGTTGTGCATCATTGAAATACGCAGGAACGGTAATTACCGCATCGGTTACAGTGTCACCGAGATACGCCTCTGCATCGCGCTTTAGTTTCTGCAAGATACGCGCGGAGATTTCCTGTGCGGTGTACTTCTTGCCATCGATATCCATGGTCCAGTTGGTACCCATGTGACGCTTTACCGAACGGATGGTGCGATCGACGTTGGTGACTGATTGACGCTTAGCAACCTCACCTACAAGCACCTCGCCATTTTTTGCGAATGCAACGATTGAGGGGGTAGTACGAGCACCCTCCGCATTTGCGATAACGGTGGCCTCGCCACCTTCAAGAACAGATACGCAGCTATTAGTGGTACCTAGGTCGATTCCAACGGCTCTGGCCATTTTTATGCTCCTTCAATCCTCATTTACAGCCCCTGCAAGGGGCATACCTTCCAACATTGAGCCCTCTACGGTCAAAAGATTGAGTCGAACTGGCTCAAGATTGCTATAGGCCTCAACCAAAGGGCCTTCAGATCTATTCCCGAGCGTTGATTTACCTTTATTGACACTTCTATATGCGTTTGAATAGTCTTGTGTCATGAGTTTGAGCGTTAGTCAGCTTGCCAGAGCCAAGAGGCTTTCTCGCGGCAGAGTGCTGCAACTGATTCATAGCGGAGAACTGAAAGCTGTGAAAATCGGAAGTCAATGGGTCATTGATGATTCGGCTTTGGATTATGAATCAAAATCAAGTCGCCCATTTAGCCCTCGAATGGCCAGAGCCTTCATCGAGATGATGGCAAACCAGCCACTATCGGTGGAGCTCGATCCTGCCGAGAAGCGGCGTTTGGAAATCAAGCTTAAATCCCTAAAGGAAAAATCGGATCCATCAATTTCTCTACGTTCGTGGCTCAAACATCGCGCTGCCAGTTACTCATTTAATGCAAGCAAATCAGATTTGGAAAAACTACGTCGGTCTAAAGATATTTTGTTAACTGGACTAAGTGATGAATCCATTGGTATTGGAAATCATGAAGGTCTTCAAGGCTATGTTGTCAACAAAAACATTCAGGAATTGCAGAAGAGATATCTCTTGGTTAACTCCACAAAGCCAAATGTTATTTTGCGACAATTGCATGGCCCGCTAAACATGAAGTTATTGCCAGCACTAAATTTGTCTGACCTGTCTGATATAAACGGCCCTCGTGAAAAAAACGCTGTAAAACAATTAGTCAGGGAGTTATGACTTCAATAGAGATTCCGCAATTAGCTGATGCACAGCTTGAAAGTTGGCTTGCGTTGACAAGTATTGCTGAAACGGTTCCAAATGACTGGATCTTGATTGGTGGTCAAATGGTGCAATTACATTGCTGGGAAAGGGGCTTCACTCCACCTCGAGTAACAAGCGATGTAGATGCGGTTATTGATGTCATATCTAAACCAGAAATACTTGAGGAATTCACTAAGGTTCTTGATGGACTTGGGTTTGAACCCCAAACATCGCCTGACGGGCACCAGTACAAGTGGAAAAAGGATTTGGCGGAAATAGATATTCTTTTTCCAGATAACGTCGGTGCACGAGCATTAAACAAAAAGGGTTTTACCTCCGGGACCATTCCAGAAACGCCTGGCGGTCGGGTTGTCCTGGGCTTTGCTGAAAGAGTTGAGGTGGAGTTAGAAGGCAGAACAACATTGATAAACCGACCTAATTTAATTGGGTCTTTGTTCATAAAAAGTAAAGCTATGAAAAATCCAAATGACATAGGGTTCGGGCGGCACTTCTTGGATTTTGCGATGTTGGCGACCCTTTTTTCGAGTCACGATGTTGGAAGTTATGTAGATCCAAAAGTGATTGATTCAATACTTTCTGCGGTGGCCCTAGTACGTGGAAATCTTCAGGCGATAAGTCAGATTTTCGGCGCCGAGGAAGGTTTAGAAAGGGTTGCGCTCGCGCTAAATCCGTAAGAAGCCAGGATTCCTGGTGTGAGATTAGGAAACTCAGCCCCTGGCCCCAGTTCATTCTCAGGAAGTTCTAAAGTGGGGTGTGGAGTATCAGCCCGTACATCCCGACAAATTGAGGTGATTCGGATGAATACAACAGCCGTTATTGAGAAAGAGCCATCCATGACTAAAGAAAATGAAGTTAAGGTGCAAAGGGTTCTTGTCGTTGATGATGAAAAAAGTATCAGCGAGCTAATTACAACAAGTTTGCGCTTTGTTGGTTTTGAGGTGCGCACCGCAGCTACTGGTGCAGAGGCGCTACGGGTTGCTGAAGAGTTCAAGCCACATGCATTGATTCTTGATGTGATGCTGCCTGATCTAGATGGTTTTGAAGTTTGCCGTCAGCTCCGTGCTGATGGGCAAGATGTTGGAGTTTTATTTTTAACCGCCAAGGACACAACTGAGGACAAGATTAAAGGTCTAACTCTTGGTGGCGATGATTATGTAACTAAGCCATTTAGCTTGGAGGAGTTAGTTGCACGTCTTCGCGCGCTATTACGTCGTACTGGTGTAGTTGAGTCAGCAATTAACGAAGAGATTATTCGCTTTGCTGATTTGGAGTTGAATGAGGCAACACATGAGGTTCGTCGTGCTGGCAATTTGATTGAGCTATCCCCGACTGAATTCATTTTGCTGCGTTACTTGATGATTAATGCCGATCGCGTGGTTTCGAAATCACAGATTTTGGATCATGTCTGGCAGTATGACTTCCGTGGAGATGCGGGAATTGTTGAGACCTATATTTCCTATCTCCGTAAGAAAATTGATCAGACTGAGCCGCCGCTTATTCACACAGTGCGCGGTGTTGGATATCGCTTGAGGCTGCCGGCGAAAAATTAATCAATGAACCAACCATTTCGCAAATACAAACCGGCTCCAGGTCAGTGGAGTTTGCGAAATAGGTTGGTTGTTGGTGTTGTAATTCTTGGCGCACTTGCAATTAGCGCTTCGGATTTTGCAGCGCAGACTGCGTTTAGAACATTTTTAATTGCCCAGGTAGATGCCCAGCTAGAAAGCGTTGCTGGAGGCTCACTTTTGAGGCTAGATCGCGCTGGAATTGATAACCGTCATGATGATGAAAATGACGGTGCCAGGCCGCTATTTGAGCCTTTTGAACCTTTACGGGAAGTTCCATCTGATATCTGTATCACTTTGCTTGATGCGCAGGGAAATATTTTAGGAACGGTGGGAGATACCCAAAGCCCACAACGAATTCAATCTTTGATAACTGGATTTACTCCAGCAGATGTCGCGAAATACAACAATCAACCATTTACTTTAGATTCTCGGGGCAGTGCTGCCGATTATCGAGTCTTAGCTAGAACCTTACCTTCGAGTGCCGGAAGTGTGATTACTGCGGTATCACTCAATGGTGTTGAAAAAGCTATGAACCAACTCCGCTTTTTGTTTCTTGCGGTTGGTTTCTTGGTTCTGATTATATTGGGATTGATTGCGCGGCGAATTATTGGAATTTCACTAAAGCCATTAACTGAAGTTGAAAAGACTGCGGAGGCTTTTGCGCGCGGTGATTTCTCAGCTCGTTTGCCAGAAAACCGTGGTGATACCGAGGTTGGTCGATTGACCTCCGCTTTGAACCAAATGTTGCAACGCATTGAAGAATCTTTCGCTGTGAAGGTGGCGAGCGAGGAGAAATTGCGACGGTTTGTGGCAGATGCTTCACATGAATTAAGAACTCCACTTACTGCGATTCGTGGTTTTGCAGAGCTACATCGTCAAGGTGCGATTACCGGTGAAGAAAAGACTGCGGAGTTAATTAGAAGAATTGAACAAGAATCAGTTCGCATGACCTCGTTAGTTGAGGATTTGTTGTTGTTGGCCCGGCTTGATCAATCCCGTGAGATGACAATGGAGCCAGTTGATGTAAGTACTTTGATTAAAGAGGCGGTTGCATCAGCACAAGCCGCTGGACCGGATCATGAAATCGCTGTGGAGTTGCCGGAGGATGAGGTATTTGTTTTAGGTGATTCTTTGCGGGTGCATCAAGTAATAGCGAATTTATTGGCTAATGCCCGTACCCATACGCCAGCTGGAACCAAGATTGTGGTTCGAGCAAAACAGGATGATTCCGGTACTTATGTGTCGGTGTCTGACAATGGACCAGGTTTATCAGTTGAATCACAGGCAAAGATCTTTGAGCGTTTTTATCGCGCCGATCCTTCACGGGTAAGAAATGGTGTTGAAGGAACTGGTCTTGGATTATCAATTGTTGATGCGGTCATGCAGGCGCATGGTGGCAATGTGAGTGTTGAATCAGAGCTTGGAAAAGGCGCGACCTTCACGCTGTTTTTCCCAATCCGAGAGTTATAGCGGAAAAATAATAGGATTCTCTGATGCGCAGCACGCCTGAAATTTTAGAAGCTCTGGAAAATGAATCTATTGAGATTATTCGTGAGACCGCTGCTGCTTTTCGTAATCCAGTCTTTTTATATTCGATTGGTAAAGATTCATCGGTTTTGCTGCATTTAATCCGTAAAGCTTTTTATCCAGCGCCGGTTCCATTTCCAATGTTGCATATCGATACAACTTGGAAGTTCCGCGAGATGTTGAGCTTCCGCGATGAAATGGCTACCAAGTATGGTGTTAAGTTGTTAGTACACACCAATCAAGATGGCGTGCGAGATGGTGTTACCCCTTTCTCAACAAACGCTTCGGAGTACACCCGGGTAATGAAAACAGTCGCGTTACGTCAAGCGCTAGATATGTATGGATTTGATGCTGCTATTGGTGGATCACGTCGTGATGAGGAAAAAAGTCGCGCAAAGGAAAGATTGTTTAGCGTGCGCGAAGCCGGACATCGTTGGGATCCAAGACAACAACGCCCCGAACTGTGGCGAACCTACAATCCAAGAATTCGTCCGGAACAAAGTATGCGAGTGTTTCCAATTTCAGATTGGACAGAGTTGGATATCTGGGCATACATCCATCTCCACAATATTCAGGTAAATCCGCTTTATTTCGCTAAGGAGCGCCCTGTGGTTTGGCGCGGTGAACAGCTGATTATGGTTGATGATGATCGCTATCCATTGCGTGATGGCGAAACCCCAGAGATGCGCAAGATTAGATTTAGAACTCTTGGATGTTATCCATTAACCGCCGGCGTTGAATCAGATGCGGTCACCTTGGAAGAGGTAGTTGAAGAGGTAATGCAGGTCAAACTCAGTGAACGAGCAACTCGTTTGATTGATGGCGATAAAGAAGATTCAATGGAAAAGAAAAAGAAGGAGGGCTATTTCTAATGCAAGCCCGTCCAATTATTCGACTTCTAACCTGTGGCAGTGTTGATGATGGAAAAAGCACTTTAATTGGCCGCTTACTTGTAGAAACTGATTCTGTTCCACATGACACGGTTTCATCGGCGCGTTCTGTACGTCGTGCTGGTTCAATCATTCCGGCCGGAGAAATTGATTTCAGTTTATTAACTGATGGTCTAGAAGCAGAACGTGAACAAGGCATCACTATTGATGTTGCTTATCGTTCTATGTCATTGCTTGATAATCGACGTTTGATTATTGCCGATGCTCC
>JACCDU011158228.1_pt1 | contig 17064 bp, 15 predicted proteins | sample 7446081 | NCBI WGS metagenome assembly JACCDU01 (sample SAMN15323447, study PRJNA562643) | freshwater metagenome | isolation source: river surface water | place: USA:Blue River Watershed | collected 2017-08-17
GAGGACGATTTCATCGCGAATGCAGTGAGGGAGTTCAACGTCCGCTTCAATCACTTGACGGAAGTGCCGCGTGCGTGGTGGGAGTTGCATCCACAGACCGTGGGCAATTTTTCGTACAATCGCATCAAGCACCCCTGGGATGGTGGCAAATGGTGCGACATGAAGATGCAACATCGCTACACACACAATCCTGTCACGTTGCAAAACTACGACAGTGTCAACATCCACCACATGGTCAAGTTGTTGAAGCGCACCATTTTCCCCGAGGAAGAAAAGAAGGAAGACGCGAAGGAAGAGGAGAAGCTGGAAAGGAAGGAAGACGACAAGAAGGATGGTGTGGGCGAAGGAGACGCCAACCTCGATTGGCGCACGATGCACTTTGTGCGTCACGTGTACCATCCCCAAAGTGCACACTCGGTGTCGGTGAACCGCAGTGCCGTGCGCTCGGTGCAAGCGCTGGTGGGCTATTTGGAGGCCAATCACTTGATGGATTCGGTGCCCTCCTTCGAAGAGTGTCGCGACCAAATGCTGGAAGAGATGCGGCGTCTGCGCGGATGCCTGCAGATGGAGCAGCAGGACCAGAAGGTGGACTTGGGCGCCCACCTGGAACCCTCGGCGCCTTTGCCACCTTTGCCGCCGTCTTTTGTCGCATCCGCAGCGACGGAAGAAGATGAGGAGGAAGCAGACAAAGAACACAAAGAAGACAAAGAAGACAAAGAAGAGGTTCGCGATGACGACGATGACGACGACTTTGTGTTCATCGCGGTGGAACCGGAGCAAGTGGTGGCGCTGCCGCCTGTTGTTGTGGAGAGCAATGGGGATGAGGCCCAGGTCGCGGGGTTGGTGACTGCGAACCTCGTGATGGAGGAGGAGGGGAACGCGGCGGCGGCGGCAACGGCGATGGCGGTGGAGTCGATGGTGGTGATTGAGGAGCATCCCGAGGTGCGCAAGTTGCATCAGTTCCTGCATTTGTCGTGCCACACGCAGGAGGCGCATCCCATCTTGCGCATCAGTTACGCGCAGTTGTTTGCGCTGGTGTGGTGGGCGGTGGTGCACCACGAGGAGCGTGCGTTGTTGATGGAGCGCCTGATCACCGAAGTGGATGAATCGGTGGACACGTGTTTCACGGGCTGCGTGAACCATCTCATCAACACGTTGGTGGGGTTTGTGGAGGGGGTGAAAATCACGGTGAGTGTGAAGGAAGAAGTGCAGTTGTCGGTGCAGATGGTCATCCGCCAATTTCTGCAGAACCAACTGCGCTTCTCGGCCTTGCGCAAGCGTGTGCGCGACATCGTGAACTTCCCGTACGAGATGGGGGACGAGGACGACAAGTTGTCCATGGAGTACAAGATGGCGTGGATCAACGCGGTCGCCGACTTGCGGCCGCCGGCAGAACGGGTGTTCATCGAGAACGATCGCGCGGTGTTCATCTCGCATGATGACTTGGTGTATGCCAGCGAAGCCACCTTTGCGCGCGAGACGCGACCTATCGGGCGTCGCACGCAGCCGGGGGTGATTATGCTGTTCCGTCGGTCGCGCCGCGGCGCCACGGTGCTCCCTTATTCCGAGAAGGCTGGGTTCGCCCCTTCCGAAGAAGACATGCGCAAGTTGCGCGGACCCAACTATGGTAGTAGCAGCAACAACAACGACAACAACAACTCAGGTCCACGCGACGATCCGTTCACCACGCCGCACAGTGTGCGGAATCGTTTGCCTGGCTCGTTGACCAGGATAGAGAATCCTGAGTTCCTGCACAAGCGCGATGCACTGCTGGACAGTTCGTCTTCTTGGGAGCTTCCCTCGGCGCCTCCCGTCGCAGTGGCACTCCACCAGCCGCAGCCACAGGTGTATGCAATCCGCAACAATGCGCGGGAAGCAAACATGGACAAGGCCGTGGAGGCGTGACACATTTTGCCGATGTGACATATTTTGCCGCTGTTGGTTGTGTTAGAGGGCGCGTCCGCCGGCGCGGTGGCGTGTGGCGAGGTATCCGGCGGAGGATCGGCCGACGGAGGGAACGGAGCTGCTGTTGCAGGGGGGTTGGTAGAAGAGTGATTTGCTGACATTGTAGCACGTGTGTGGGGCGCAGAGGGGCGGCAACACGGTGCGGAAGAACTGGGTCTGGAAAAAGGTGGCGCGGTGTTTCTGAAGAGAGGGGTACACCGTGACCGAGGCAGTGTTGGCGTTGCCCGAGAGCAATGGTTGTTGGCCGGCAGTCCACATGGGTACGGATTCGACGCGAAGGGAAAAAAAAGGGAAAGAAGAAGAAGACAACGAGAGAAAGAAGGGTAGTGACAAATACGAGAGACGAGGATGCGCGTGTTGCTGCTGCAGTGTGTGGAGAAAATCCATTTAAACTGATGGATAGAAGTCGTGCATTCCTCTCTCTGTCGTTTTTTTTGTCCCAAATCACACACGCAGCCGCACGCAAACGCAACCGCACGCAGAGAACTGAAGACATTGAAGACACTGAAGACATTGAAGAAGAATTGATTGCAAGCATGAGTGTGGAATTGACCATCAGGGATTTGAGCACGGTGTTTTCGGCCGCGGAGTGGAGGCGTCTGAAGGTGGTAATCATTCGCGCGACGTTGCGTTATTTGCGGCACCGATTTGGGGAAATGGAATCACGCGCGTGGATTGTTGACCCCACCAGTCAACCGGATGCGCGGGAATGCTATTTTGAATCGAAAAAACTGTTGCTGGATGTGTGTGTGGCGGCGGCAGAGCAGTCCCCAGACGACACGACGCATCCACTCACCGACTTCTCCATGGATTGCGACACGGTGTCTGCGTTTGCTGTGTACAATGCAAGTGGTATCATTCCGCTGTGTCAAAACAGGCAACATTACTTCACCCCGGGCAACAGTTTGGACATCTGGTTGCTGCTGGACCACATCAAAGTCTTCGTGCGCATGGAATGTGACGTGGTCTACAATCGCGTGTACGAAGACGTCGACCAACGCACCGGGAAGGTGCGCGAGGGGTTGCTACGGTACTTTGACGGCAGCAAACTCGGCTGCGATATCATCGTCGTCCGACACCATTCCTCAGACAACGCCAGCACCCCCATCGACTCTGCACCCTCCGACTCCGCCGCCACCACCACCACCACCATGGACGGATGAACTGGCGCTGTGACATATTTTGCGCTGTGACATATTTTGCCACAGCGCAAATTTGTTTTTTTTGGGAAGGTAGATTACTGCAGTTGTTTGTCGTGTTTCCTTTTCGTCAGTCAGTTAGCATATCATGTCTTCGTTCAAACAGTTGTTTCGGCCCAAGAAGCATGCGTACGCGCAGGTGTCGCAATTGCAATCGATGACGCCAGAACAAATCGTGCGCCTCGATCCCAGCCTCGTGAGTTCGCGCTTGGAGGAGGACAAGGCCGCGGTGGCATCGACCCTCTCGCGGCCGCAGCGGCAAGCGCTCACGCGGTTGCTTGCGATCAAGCGTCAGATGAAATCGATCCCACACTTGAACCGCGAGGCCGCCATCCTCGATTTTCTGAACCGCGAGGGGTTGCATGACGACCGTCGCAAGGCTAGCGCCGTGGACGAACTGATGGTGCAGACCCAGCGAGAGATGATGCAAGACCAGTTGGCCACCAAAGATTTGCAAAACCGCGTGCACCAACTGCGGGATGCACCCACCGTGCCCGACACGGAAGAAGAAGCCATCTATCGCCGCCTCCAAGCCTTGCGCACTGGCGGCAGCAACTGCAGCAGACGCCGTCGCGGACAACCCCGACGACGACAACTTACACAAAGACTCCATCAATCCGTGAAACAACCGCGACGAAGAAGGGGAAGGAGAACAAGAGGAAGAAGAGGAAGAGGAAAGGGAAGCAGCACCTATCGAAGGTGAGAAGGAAGGAAGGAAGAAAGGAAGAAAGAAAGGTGGTGGATTGTGCGCTGTTAACGGGAGCGACCGCAAGACCCGCATCCAGGACGTGCGTCGTGGATGCGCGCAATCATGCTGCCCATGCCAGCAGTGACACTTTTGGAGGCGCTGGCACTGTTTCCGACGGCTTTGGTGGACGAAGGGAGAGCAGCGGCGACGGCGGTGGTGGTTGTCATCCAGTCGTGCTGTGTTCCGCTGGGGATGAACATGAAGATCTTTTGCGGCATGAGATGCAGATGCAGATGCGGATGACCGTGGGTAAAGAGAACAAACAGGGTCGTGGAGTGAGGTGATTGTTGCATTGGACGGAGATATTTTTTTTCCAAGTCTGTTTTTTGGGATTGCGTTGGATTGGATCCCCGGAAACTTCGGTTAACACGTACATCCGCTGACGAGACTGGTTTTGCCGGGACTTGCGCGGAGCGGAGCTGCCCCTTTGAGGCGGTTGAGGTAGCGCTCATAGGAGCCGTGTTTGATGTCGCATCCGACGCCCCCGGGTTGTTGTCCACCAGGTCGACTGGAGGTGACCGAATACCGGCGATGGTTCAGCTGGGTGTTGTACGCGGTGGGCACGACACCGGCGCTGGCGACGCTCGGGATCCATCGGTCGCTGAGATTGTTCCAACGAATCCGTGGGTCGAGCGGCACAGGCGCCACGGAGGCCAGCGCCTTCAACGCCGCGGTGTAGCGCGATGCGTCCGTCTGCGTCGTCTGCTGCATGCGTTTCAAGGTGGCGTTGTGTGCCTCCGCGGTGTGCAACGTGGGACAGGAGTCCGCCAACACCATCGACCGTTTGCGGTAGTACCCCGCAGGCACGCCGCGTCGCTTCGCATTGGCGTTCAGGACTAAGCCGGTGGGCTCCGTCGTGTATTGCACCGTCGGCGAAGGGGGAGGCGGACAAGGGTTCTCCGGAACACAATCCACGCGATTCTTCTTTTCCATGGCGGACGGACGGCAATGTGTCAGCAAAAGGTGTTTTCCAATAATTCCAATACAACAAAAAAACGGCGACGCGATCAATACCTTCGCTGCAGATAAAAAAGGAACAGACTGATGGGATGGGATGGGATGGGATGAGATGAGATGAGATGGCATGGGATGGGTGTAGAGTGCATAGCACCAGGATTCACATAATTTTTTCACCTGGTTTGTATTCTTCTCTCTCCCCCCCTCCTTTTTTTCGTGTATGCATGACGGTCACCAAAGTGCTTTCGTCCGAATCGTTGCAACGGTCGTCGTTGCTGTGGGACATCAACAATGGCCGGTCATCGTCGGCTTCGGTCTCCTCCTTCTCCTCCTCCTCTGCATTATCTGCATCGTCTGGTGCAGCGGCGGCACCCTTGAAGAAGCGGCGTGGCGGCGGCAATGGTGGCGGCGTCGGTGGTAGCGCACAAAAACGGGGTCGTGCGGACTCCCTCGTGTTCGCGGCGTCGTATCAATTGCAGCAGCAATTGCAGCTGTCACAATCGTCGGCGGCGCTACCGCCCGTGCCGAGGCGCATGGTGCCCGTGGTGGACCATGTGCCCACGGCGTTGAACCGCTGCGTGGCATCCAACTATTTCTTCCACAACGTCGCACAGCGCTGGGAGTTGACCGACCAGCATCGACAGGACTTTCGCCGACTGGGCAATGTGAGCAGCGTCATCCTGGACATTTGCCGCACCAACGGACTGTTCAGCGACGACCTCGTGCACAACGCGCCCCCCTTGCTGCGCTTCACGCAACATCCCAACGAGGTGTACGTGTACATGATGGACGAGCAGACGCAACAACCCTGCTGGCAAGAACTCCCCGCGCGCCGCCTCTTCGACCACATCTGTCTCCCCGCCATGCTGTTCGTGCTCCTGAGTCGCAAACTGAAACGGAGCGAGCTGGACCCCGAACCGAACATGGACAAGCTGGACAACGCCCTGGGCAACCCCGACTTTCAACGTGCGCTGTTGGAGCAACTCCTTCGCCCCATCCAACAACTCGTTCACCTCAACCAATTCACCTACTAAGCCAACCCTCTTTCTGTTCAGGTAGCCTCTTACACTCACACCCCCCCATGTAACACTCCTTAATTTTAATACTGATAAACGCGTTTATTGTCTTTGTTTGTTCATTGTTTTTTTTTTGGTTGGCCACACCGAGGGTGTGTGGTTGTCTGTGTGTTTCGTGTGCACCGCGTGCTTGACACACCATAATGTGTGCAGTAACTCATTTTTTTCTTGTCGATAGGAGGAACCTTGGTCGAAAAGGAAGGTGTTGAACATGGCCAATCCAGATTTGATTTCGGAACCTGTCCGCTTTGCGGAACGTGTCCGCTTTGCGAAAGAGTACACGGTGGATGTCGACCGGGCATTCTTCGACTGTTGTTACCAGCTGGGTGATCGGATGCGCAAGGATGGGGTGCGATCTCTGCCGCTGCGCCGTCGTCTGCTCTACGTGGCGCTGTCCTGTGGCTCAGGATTGTCGGATGCACTGATTGACCACGTCGCGTCCTTTGCGCATTTTCCCGGGGTGGTCAGCGACCGCAACATCCACTTTCTGGTGCGCGTGGCAGCACTTTTGCAACATCGTTTTTTTTCGGGTTGCGCATTTATTCAATTTGACGACGTCGACAAACATTTCGCAATGGTCAGTAAAACATACCGCATCATTACTGCTCACGACGATATCGTACTGTTGCGCGCAGGAAAACTGCAGTACCTGGAAATGATGCGCTTGTTTGGTCCCATTGCAAAGTGGGACACGTCGCTCGTCACCAACATGCGCGATCTCTTCTTCTTTGTGCAAGTCGGTCGCTTCGACCCACAAAACTTCGACATTTGTCGGATGCAACACAAAGACATCGACCTGTCCGAGTGGGACGTCTCCAATGTTCGGGACATGAGCTGGACGTTCGCCGGGTGCTGCAGGTTGCCTGACGGGCTGCAACAGTGGAATGTGGACAACGTGCGATGGATGGTGGGCACCTTCTTTGGATGCGTCGACGAGGAACGATTGCGCCCTAACTTGTTTGGATGGCGTTTCCGCGCGTCCCGCGTGCATTTGCCCAACGTGGAGGACGCGCGGTTCATGTTCGCCGAATCCGTCGTGTCCAATCGCATGTCCGTCGGCCGAAGAAAGTGGACGCTGCCGCACGTTCCTCGCAAGGATTACATGTACTTCAGCACCTTTGGCAAACGGTCAGCCTACCTCGTGGACATGTGGTCGTTGAATGTGGTGTTCGGAGACTGGAAGAATGACACCGAGATGCCCTTCATCGATATGCGCTTTGCGATCATTGCGCAGCTGCAGAAACATTGCGGCGTCTGGACCGAAGTGTTCGCCCGACAGTTCTTGACGCAGTTTTTGCAGGATGCGCACGCCGCGCGACAAGAAACCGTGTCAAGAAGCGACCAAGCACCACTCCGCGAAGAACCGAAGAAACAAACAAAGAATCAAACAAAGAAACGAAGATCCGGACGAAGAAACTGAATCCGCTGTTTTTTGTACGTTCAGATGATTGTAATTCCTTAATTTTGTTACACGATGTTACCACATACACACATACACACACATACACACATACACACCATGCAACACCTATTCATTCAGGGGGTTCAATGCCAGCGAGGAAGCCGAGTTCTGCTATGAGACAGCAGGAGGAGGTGGAGGTGCGTGCGATGCGCAGATATCCATCTTCGCCCCAGGCCACACCCCACGAATTCTTCAGCAACCAATAGTCTTGTCCCGCCTCGTCAGTGCCGTAGCCCAGCAACAACATGCCCTGCGTTCGCGCGCGCAAGGTGTGTTGATTCTCCTTGTCCCAATCATTCCCGTCCCTGTCCCTGTCCCTGTCCCTGTCCCTGTCCTCGTTCTTGTCATCATCCTCGAAGGTCTCGCACACCTCGGGACATTGCACCACCCCGCTGCCGTAAAACTGCAGCTCGTCGGCGTAGATGCGCACGGAGACCATGAGGGGACGCGTTTGCAACAACTGGCGCACCAAGCGGTCATTGCTCGGATCCACCTTCCAACAGCGGTACACCGTGGCGGCAGTGGCAGCGGCAGCGGCGGCGGCGGCGACACCGCCCCCCGTTTTTTCGCGGCGTTCTTCTTGCGCGGGGCGTGATTCGAATGCCAGTTCTAGGCAGGAGGCGTACTTGCGCTCGTCGATCACGTCGATGCCGACGCCGTTTTTGCGCCAGTCCACGGTGGGCTCCGGTTCCGGCAGCGAGCGGAGCAGGGAGGGGTCGGTGGTCACGTCGGTGCAGTGGGAGTGGTCGAGGCCGCCGAAGCGGTTGCTGTACGCATCTTCGAATTCGTCCGCGGTCCAGTCCACAAAAGCGTTGGCGCGCCACAACGACGCGTTTGGAAGTCCCTGCGCATGGTGGGCCTGCGCCACGGCATTGTGCAGGTCAATGCGACGCAAATTGTCGCGGAAGACTTGAAAGCGGTATGTCCACTCCTCCGTGTCGTCGTAGCGCCGACCGCGCTGCTCCACGCAAAACCGGTCGAATGCATCCCGCAACGCCGTGCCGCGCAAGCGCACCTCCGCGGCCGCCGAAGTGCAGGCACTGGAGAACAAGGCACTGGAGAACAAGGCAAAGGAGAAGGCAAAGACCATTTGCGACATCGCGGTGTCAAATCAAGTGGAAGAAATGTGCAGTGGTGGGTTGTCCTTGGTAAATAAGCACAAACAGAGTGAGTTGAATTGTGCAGGATGCGGCGCGGAAAAGGCGGGGATGAAATCCTCTGTGTGAACAACAATATTGCATATCCGTGGGTGTGCTGAGAACGAAAACAGAGATGTTGTGCGCAGTGTGTCAGTACGAAACCAACAAGCGCAGCAACTGGAACAAACACTGCTGTTCGCGCAAACATCAGAATAATCTCCATCGCTACCACATCCCGCTGCCTTCCACCACCACCACTACCACGTCGAGTGTCTCTTCTTCCGCCACTGCCGCTGCCACTGCTACCTCATCCTCCTCGATCGCGGTGAACATTGCCGTGAACGTTGCCGTCATGTACCACTGTCCAACTTGCGGGCGCTCGTACAAATCGCGCAATGGAGTGTGGAAACACAAACGTGGCGGAACCTGCGCGGCAACAACAACATCAACAGTGGAACCCGATGCACCATCTCCATCTCCATCTTCTTCATCTTCATCGCCTAGGTTGACTTCTGCATCGCCGTCGCCGCCGTCGCAACCGCAACCGCAACCGTTGTTGTTGCCGCAAGACAGGGAGTTGATTCTCACGTTGATCAAGCAGAATGCGCAATTGGTGGAGTGTAACCAGGAGTTGATGGAACGGTTGAAACAGTCGAGTGTCCCGCCGCCACCGCCGCCAACGCCACCATCGACGACGAACAACAACCACACCAACCACACCACGACGATTCACCACAACACGACGCACAATGACAACCGCACCTTCAATCTCCATTTCTTCCTGAACGAAACCTGCAAGGATGCGATGAACCTCACCGACTTCGTGAACACCATCCAGGTGCGGCTGTCGGATGTGGAGCGGCTGGGTCAGACAGGCTACGTGGAGGGCATCACCAACCTCATCACCACGCATTTGCGCGCGCTGGATGTGACGCAGCGGCCGATTCACTGCACGGACAAGAAGCGGGAAACCTTGTACGTGAAAGACGAAGACCGGTGGGAGAAAGAGGACGACCAGAAACAGCGCATGCGCCGCGCAGTGCAAACCGTCGCGCACAAAAACCTGCAGGTGGTCGGCCAGTTCCGCCACCACCACCCCGCCTGCGAAAACAGCGCCTCCGGGTGGTCGCAGACCTACAACCGTCTGGTGCTCGAGTCGCTCGGCGGAGAGGGCGGCGGCGACCAATGGACCAAAGACTCCAAAATCATCCACAACATCTCCCGCGAAGTCCTTCTCGACAAAACCCCCACCGTCGCCGCAGCTGCCGCCGCCGCCGCCACACCTACATCGTCCTGATGACTCGGCAAAATATGTCGCGCCGCAAAATAGGACACACTCCGAACATGCCAACCAACATCAGCAATTGTCATGTTCTTCACATTTGGCACCCGGCAATCTTCACATTTGGCACCCGGTGTGAGGGGGAGGGGGAGAAGCGAAAAGCGCAATGAGTCAGTCGAAGAAGGAGTGCCAGAAGAAGGGGTGGTGGTTGCGTGCTTCCTCTTGCACGGCAGTTGCCGCCGCGGCGCGCGCAACCATTCGATCCAGTTGTCGTTGGGCAGAGAGGAGGTGCCATTCCCCTGGCGTGGTGTGTCGGTACGCGTGGCGACGTGCCGCGCGACGTTCGCGATTGGCTGCACGGCGCTGAGCCAATTCTTCCTGTTGTCTTTGCAACGTGGCCTCCCGATTCAACATCATTTGCTGTCGTTGTTTTTCGCGGTTGATGCGCTCCTGTTTCTCCTTTGCCACGCGCCGCTTCATCTTCGGCAATTCCGCGCGGCCTTCGGGGGTCCACGCGGCGTTGGAGATACGCCTGTATGCTTCCATCCGACTGCAGCCATCAAACATGTTCTCCGTGCAAACGTCGGCAGATGCTTGCCACGTTTCCACCGGTTGATCATACACGGAGTTCCAAAACAACATGCTGAACATACATTTCATGGTCGTCACCTGGCGCATGTCCCACGTACTCAGAGACTGGTTGAAATTGGATGCACACTGAAACATGCTGTTCATTGTTGTCACATTGGAAGTGTTCCAGTGGTTCAGGGGCTGGTTAAAGTGCGCAGCTCCTTGAAACATGCAGCTCATATTCGTCACGTTGGAGGTGTTCCAGTGGTTCAGGGGCTGGTTAAAGTGTGCAGCTCCTTGAAACATGCCGCTCATGTTGGTTACCTTAGAGGTGTTCCATTGGTTCAGCGGCTGGTTGAAGTGCGTTGCTCCTTGAAACATGTTGCTCATGTTGGTTACCTTGGAGGTGTTCCATTGGTTCAGCGGCTGGTTGAAGTGCGCAGCTCCTTGAAACATGTTGCTCATGTTCGTCACGTTGGAGGTGTCCCAGCGGGACAGATTGGGAGTCGGCGACTTGGGGGTGGAGGAAGAAAGTGAGGGCGTTTTGCACAGCAGCTGGGCGGCGACCAGGTCCGCGTTGAAAGCAAAGAGATTCGACATGTCGGTCACTAGCGATGTGTCCCAGTCTTCCATTAGACCACACAATTGTCGAACAGTGCGACACTCGCGCAGCAAGTGTTCGCAGGCGGTGGCCTGGGGAAAGTCTTTCGCAATACATTCCATCCCGCCGTAAGCAGCAATCCAGTGTTCCAGTGCGGCGCCGCTCAGCGATATCTGGGTCAGATAGTGGATGTTGTCGTCCGCGATCGTGTTTGCCGGCAACACGAACTCGCTCACCACGCGCGTGTGGACCTCGCTCAAATGGAATTGCGAGATGAAGATGCCGAAGCGACGCCACAATTTCGGCAAACGTCGCGTGGCGCGCATGTAGCAGGCCATCGGATTGTCGAAGATTGTGGTCGAAGCAGTTTGTGACATATTTTGCCGAGGGTGTAGAGGTGCAGAGGTGTGGAGGGGTGGGTGTTCGTTGGAACGGAGGAGAGATACACAACTTTATATGGTGGCGCTTCTGGTCGCACGTGACACATGGAACAACACCTTTCGCTTTCTTTTGTGGGTTCGCTTTCACCGCTGGAAGAAGTCTACCTGCAAATGCATTGGTGGATGGACCATCCGCCACGCAGCATGCCCGAAAACCATCGACGCCTGGTCCAGGAGTACGCCGACGTGTGTCGGCACGACAGCCACACTCTCAGGGCAGCAGTATGGCAATTGGGCAAGAAACTGCGGGAATATCAGCGCGACAATTTGGGTACTACACGAAGTCGCAGGGTCAAGCAGAAGCAGGCCTTCATGGACGACTTTCGCTTGTATTTTGTCACACGGGCCTATCTGGACGATCCGCAGTTGTATCGATATGGGTTAGTGGAGCACTGGGATACCCGCGATGTCACCGAAATGGACAAACTGTTTTATCACAAAGATGAGATGTTGGCGCACATCGACATCCGGTGGTGGAACACTTCTTCCCTCATATCCGCGGAAGAAATGTTCCTGGCGTGCTCCACATTCAACCAAGACATTTCCAGCTGGGTCTTGCCGAACCTGCGATGGTGCAGTGGGATGTTCGTCGATTGCTTCGCATTCAATCAGCAGATCAATCGATGGCAGCTGTCTCCCTTGACCACCAATTCCATGTTCCAAAGTGCCACGCACTTCAACCAACCTTTGGACAGGTGGGATATGTCTGGCGCAATCAACACCTCTCAGATGTTTTGCTGTGCGACCCGTTTTAACCAGTCGCTGCACACGTGGGACACATCCAATGTGACGAACATGCGTAACATGTTCGAGAATGCACACTGCTTCAACCAGACAGTCGGAACGTGGAACACTGCCAATGTCACGGACATGGGATGCATGTTTCGTCACGCGCATGCCTTTAATCAGCCGCTGAGTCGATGGGACGTCAGCAGCGTGGTGAACTTTGGACATATGTTCGCGGACGCATACTCCTTCAATCAGCCGCTGTCCCATTGGGGGAGAATTGACATCTACGCGACGACCTGCTCCATGTTTGCGCGGTGTCGCGCCTTTCAACATTTTCGGTCGCTCTGGTGGTGTCATGAGATTCACATGGGGCAAACCCACGACATGTTCGAGGGCTGCGACGCGGAGCCGGAGGAGCTGCCGCCCTGGGCCACCAAACCCAAGTTGTCGCCGTGGACGCAGTGGTCGGAGTGGTCGCAGTGGTCGCAGTGGTCGCAGTGGTCGATGCCGAGGGTCCACTCCGCCGCCGCCGCCGCCGAAGGGGAAGGGGAAGGGGAAGGGGAAGGGGAAGGGGAAGGAGGAGAACAAGAAGACGGAGGAGAAGACCAACAACAAGAACAAGAAGAAGGAGAAGGCAAGGCGTGGATTCGCTTCGCCACGCTTTTGGTGTATGCTGCGACCGAACTGATTGGATACACTGCGTGTTTCATGTGCCACTTTCGCTAACATCGATGTAACACCATACAATACCACCACGCCACACTGTTGTTCCGCACAACTCAAAAAAAAGAAACAGAAGAAAAAAAGAAGAAATCGACGCAATGGAAAACGTGGAAAAAACGGAAGAACGAGAACGAGACGCGGAAGAAGAAGAAGAAACGGAAGAACAAGAACGAGATGCGGCAGACCCCTCTTCCTCGCCGACCAAACGGCGGTGGTTGCGCTGCGAGCTGTGTCGCGTGGCACAACGCGCCGTGAACCTGTGGCTGAGCAGACACGCCCCAGGCATCGCCGCGGTGCCACACCTCCGCCGCTTCATCGAATCGTTCTGTGCGCCGCCACCGCCCCCCACCCACAACCCCGCCGTCCATCGCCGCACTGTTCTCTGCGCCTGGCTCAAACACCGAGGTGTAACCCGCGGGTTACAGAGGTACGTGGCGCAACAGGTGTCGTGGACTCCGCTGACGAATGCGTCGATGGACCGGATGTTGTACCTGGAGTTTTGTCCGTACGCCAACCGCATGGCGGAAATGGCGGAGTGGGCGGTGGCGACCGACAATGTGTTTGGACCGTGCTGGGAATGGGACACATCGCAGGTGACGAACACCGACTTCACCGAGTGTCTCGACTTCTACTGCCTTTGGGCAGATTGCGAAGAGCTGGACGTGATCGTCGACTGGGATTTCCGCAATCTCGTGGACCAAGAGGACGTCAGAAACAAGGTCACACTCCACGCCAAAACCTGCCGCCAAAAGGCATGCATCGTCCAACACTTCCCATTTTTACGACAATTGTGTAATCGTTAAATAAACGCGTTTTTTCAGATAAAAAAATCCAATTTTTCATTTGTATCGACTTTCCTCACGACAACCTCATGATTTGATTTTCTCTTCTTTTGGTACTTGTTCGCAGAGACTTCTTCGCGCGTGTGTGTGTATTGAGTTGAGCCATGTCGAATGACGCTGCGCTGTTGATGGACGATGACACACTCGACGAGGAATTGTCCGGGTGGGGCGCACCCACGTCCACCGTGGGTGGAAGTGACGGTGTTGCTGCGACGACTGCGATGTGGACTCCGGTCACGAAAGCCAAAACCTGCGAAGTGTTGTCGATGTTGGGCGGAGTTCCGAAGGACACCTTGGCGTCTTTTGCGAATCTGGAGGAGGTACCCGACGACACCTTTCGCGACATGGTTCGAAACACCACCAATCTGAACCACTGGAAAGCGTTTTCCATTCCACTCTTCGAACAGTTGTTCCTGGACGGCGGACACGCTGGCGGCGCCATGCAACACGACCGCGTGGAGACACCTTCCGTGGAACTGTTCGGCATGCTGTGGATGTGTGTCTTCTGCCACGAATTCGCGGAACAACTGGCCACCATCACGGCACAGGACCGCACCACCATGACGTTCCAATCGTTTCCGGCATTTGCCGCGTGGCTAGAGCGCAATGCGCAAGTGCCGCTGCAGGACCAAGCCATCAGCTTCCGCAGCATGTGGCTCGTCCTGCTGGCGGAGTTGTTGCAAATAACACATCGCGATTATCCGGCGGAAATGTTGGTGAAAACCATTTGCGATGGTTGGACGGAGGAGTGTCGCATCATTCCGCTGTTGTGGCCCTCGAAAACGGCGGGAGTCCTTCCCCGCACGTACATGACCACATTCCTTAGCGGCATCCCCTCCACCGGCCAATCGCCGAAACTGTTCTTCCATATCACCCCCATTCCGCTCTGGAGCACCAACGACAATGTGCCGCACGGAGGGATCAGTCAGATTCCAATGTTTCAGCACCATTTTATCCACGATGTGGTTCACATGTACTTCATCAAAGAGAATTTCCTCGTGTTTTGTTTCGATCGCGGCTACGCCAATCCGCGGGAAGTGCCCGTGGGTTACGGAGGCTACACAAAACTCGGCAACTTCGAGAAACCGGCAAAAATACAAGTGGACGAAGAAGGGTTTGAACTGGACGAAGACGGCGACCGGGTTGATGAAGAGGACGGACCTGCCGTCCACTTTTGTGAATGGAGCGACCTTCACCGCCAACGACGATTCCTGGAGACCAAGTGGACTCTCCTTGCGCAAAAAGTGTTTCTCGAGGTGTGCGCATTTCTGCAATTCTTGCATGTCCACGAAAACGCGCAACAAACTCTTTCATATTTACAATTTCCGCACCTGTTTCCCTCGTGGAGTGAATACTTTGTGACGAAAAAAATGGAGTTCTTCTTCAACATCTACGACACGATGGAAATCCTTTTCATGTGTCGCATGTTGTTCCGGCTGAGACACGTGATGGTGTCGCTGGGATTGACGACCACTCAAACATTCAATCGCGATTTTCGGCTTGATTTTTCCGCACAGGATCTGTTCAAATCGTCGCTGGACACTATCCACATATATGGCAAGCTGGCATCCATCGTCACCACCGAAACGAACTTTCCACCTGAGGGGTATTTGGACTTGAAGGTGCTGAAGGAATACATGATGCGTTTGGCGCAAGGAATGACACAAGCGAATGGTGGAAACCCAGATCCGCAAACTGGGCTTCACTTTTTCGAACTGTGTCACTGGGAAACACCATCTCGCAAACGCAAACGATCGTTTGAGGATGACGATAGTTCCACGTTGTCGGCGGGAAGCAGACGGCGACGGAGACGGAGACAACTATCATCCCGTCGACGCAGTTCCGCGAAACGAAGATCGCACCGCGCCGGTCGACGATGCCGTCGCACAAGACGTCGACGTGGCAAGCAACCCGCATTTCGCCGACTTCGATAACACACGCACACACTTCGTCAAAAAAACTAAGCAAATCGCAGATGATTTTGAATGCATTTTAATCGACTGTTACATGGAGAAACTTTACCGCGCGACTCACTACAACTACCATCGCATCAAACACATACATCCATACATTCATACATACAAACATACAAACATACAAAGCTGCGGTCGTATTACTTGCCGCTCTCTCCGTTGCTCTTCTTCTCTCGTTCTTTGAGCCAGTCTTGGTACCCGTTGCTGCGCACGAGGTTGAAAGAGGTGCCCAGATGGTCGACTGCGATGTGGTACGCCATGCGCTGAATCTCGCTGAGTCCATCCAAGTACTCGCGTATCAGATCGACCTGGTCGCTGTACAACGCTGCCATCAATGGCGGCACTTCCAATGGTTGCTTGTCAGAGGCACTCATGAAAAAAAGAAATGAATTTTCTCACGTTTTGTATATGGTGCTTTTCATCGGACAATTTGCCTGTTCGTGCTTTTTTCTCTTACTCACCTTCCCCTTCTCCCCCCCCTACACCTCCCTGTTTTGAAGTAGCACATGTCGCGCCGTCCATCAAGGAAAGATGACGAAGGATTTTCCCTGCAGTTCCGAGGGCTGAAGCTGGACGATCCACCATATCCGGGATATCAACGAGTGATGGAAGATGGGTTTCTTGATGATCCGTTTAACGAGGAGGAAGAATACGGATCATTGACAGCGTATGACGGAGATCTGACAAGGGAAATGTTCATTCCTGATCCAAACAGCGATCGAATTGTCCTGAACAATCGCACCATTCGCATATTGTGTTTGCTTTATTTCAGGGTACCTCATTTGTACGATGAGCATTTCGGAAAGCCCATTGGAGATTGGGATGTGAGCGAAGTGACCGACATGCGCTTTCTTTTCAGTAAGGCATACGATTTCAACGAGAACATTGAAAACTGGGATGTGTCGAACGTCACGAACATGAGCAACATGTTTAACGAGTGTCGCCGATTCAATCAACCTCTCAACAAGTGGAATGTTGGAAACGTGTTGGACATGACGAGGATGTTTGCGTGTTGTGTTTCCTTCGATCAACCGTTGGACGACTGGGATGTATCCAACGTGCGCTGTTTTTACGCAATGTTTTTCCAGTGCCACGTTTTCAATCAGCCGTTGAACTCTTGGAATGTGTCGCAAGGGGTGGAGATGGATTACATGTTTTGTTACACTGGATTGTTCAACCAGCCCTTGGACAAGTGGAATGTTGTCAACGTTCGGTCCACCAGTAGAATGTTCAAAAATGCTGCTAAATTTGCGCAGAGCATTCGTGATTGGCAGCTGCCATCGTTAATCGTCGCCGATGCAATGTTCTTTTCGCCCGTCATGTCTCAGTCCGCATCCTCATCCTCATCCTCATCCTCA